>ENA-ORXT01006755-ORXT01006755.1-marine-metagenome-genome-assembly--contig:-NODE-6755-length-10537-cov-3.129541_pt1 | contig 10537 bp, 6 predicted proteins | sample MGYA00237868_ERZ511482 | MGnify/ENA metagenome assembly ERZ511482
AAAAGATACTCATCAGGTGCTGAGCAAAGTCATCCAACGAGCGGCAGATGCTGATGTTTTGATGGTTGCCTCAATGGGGAATAATGGTGTCTCCGTAGACAACTGTTTGCACTGGCCTTCTAACTTTAGTACGGTTTCAGGAACTGAGGATCAATTCCTTTCGGTTGCTGCATTGGCTACATTTACCAATAATGACGCGGTAGAAGATTTGAGGTTAGCGGACTATTCCAACTACGGGGTTTCCGCAGATCTTGCTGCTCCTGGGTCGGACATTATGGGCGCTTTGGTGAGAACTGACCAAACTATTAAATTGAGTGGTACTTCTATGTCTGCTGCGGTGATGTCGAGGCAGGCAGCTATACTAATGTACGCCGGAGGAACTAAACGAAGTGCTGAGGCTACAAAGGCCGCATTACTTGGACAAACAGTTGCTGGAAATGATGTCTGTGCGGGAGCCTTCAGGATTTATGATCATACAAATGACGCTACTCTTCTCTCTGCAATCGGTTACTAAAACTAAAGAAATGGCCAACGTATTAATCCGCCTTTCTACGATGCTTTGTGTGTTGTTGACGGTAGCTGGGTGCCAAACAGAAGAGGAGATGACTCAAGCCAAAGTTACTATATGCAAGTACGACGAAGGACCTGTAATCAAACGGGCTTTGGTTTATAAGAATAATGAAGCCAAAGTAGAATTGCTCGCCTTGCGGGATTCTCTTCTTCAGGAAGAGAATGCTCTTCCGGTGGAGCAAGCCTATTTGTCTTACCGTGTAGGGCAGCTGTACGATGATATGCAAGAGGAAAGGCTGGCCATTAATCAATACGCTGAAGCGCTGGACCAGTTCCTGGCTTCAGACACGGTCGTGATGGATCGTGTACTGCAAATGTATTTTAACTTGGCAAACAAGTATTTCGAATTGGAAGTCCGAGATAGTTCGAACCTGTTTGCTAATAAGGGCTTGGATCTTATTTATTCAGAGGGGCCTTGTGAGGTAAATGAATCGAAGGCAGTTTATCTATACCGGACTATAGGTGTCAATTTGAGAGAATTCGGAGATCTAGCGGGTAGCTCTAATTATTTTACGAAAGGGGCTGAAATCTGCCGAACAGGAGGTCCCAATTATAGGTATTGCGGTCAGTTGATGGATGATTACGCCTACACATTATTGTCGTCTGGTCAGCTGAAGGAATCAAAAAAGATAATTGAAGAAGGTGAGCGGTACATTACAAATCAAGAGATAATAAATTATCGGGATTCGATGGTGCTTACGGATATTTATGAAACGTACTATGCCATTGCAGACAAAGAAGAGAACCTGGAGGATGCAGATGTCAAAGCGAGAAAAAGCCTGGCGATCAATTTGGGGATTCGCTCAGAGAGTTCGTTCGCGGCTAATAGTTACAACAATCTTGGCCGGGTTTTGATTGCAAAGAAAGAGTACCGAAAAGGAGAAGGCTATCTACGCAAAGCCCTCAGTCTTTATCGGGCCAATAAAGATTTTACTGACGAGGGAACCTGTTACGAAAACTTCGCCAAGAGTTCTTTATTTCAGGGAGATACCCTGATGGCTCTGGACTACCTTGATTCAGCAGCACTAGCCTATCATGGTTTGCCGGAGCTACCTGGCTTATCCTTTGCATTAGATAAACAACAGCTCAAAGACCCCATTTTTAACCAAGCTAAACTTATAACTGCATTGCATCTTAGTCAGGCTGATGCTTTCCCTCTGGATAAGGTAAGGAGAAGCGTAGCCAGGGTAGACAGTATCATTGGATTTTTGCAATATAGGGTACGTTCCGAGGGGTCTAAGCGACAGGCTATTGTTAAGCTTCGAGCCTTGTACGATCAGCTGATAAATTTCTCCTACCAACAATGGCAAGAAACGGGAGACGAACAGTACCAGCAGTTAGGTGTCCAGTATTTAGAACGAGGGAAATCTCAAATACTGAAAGAACGACGACGGAGAATATCAAACAGCATAGCGGTAGAGGCTGACGAGCAGCAGCAAGAAGTAAGAGCTCTGCGGGAAGATCTCTATGCGCTAAAAGCTCAAGTGCGAGATAGTAATGATCCGGAATTCCGCCGGAAAATAGGCGAAAAGATTAAGCTTCAAGATCTCCGGTTGAGAAACCTTCAAGAGGAGATATATTCCCAGAAATCATCGGTGTATGAGTACGATGGTGGATTCTCTGATCTCCGGGAAATAAGCAGTAAGTTGGAAGGAGATGAAGTTGTGCTGGACTATTTTCTGGGTGATGAGAAGGCGTACGTAGCTGTAGCTGCTAAGGGGCAAGTTGAGATGAAACTACTCCCTCTTCATCCCGATAGTATAGGAAGCATGGCGGAACGATTAATGGATTGTTTTGACGCTTTTAGACGACCCAGATGGAAGGAGGACCGAAAGTGGCAGGAAGAAAAGGAACGTATACGGATCGACCTCTCCTACCGACTATACGAAGGCTTAATAAAGTCAGTGCTTCCGAACGCTAAAGCTTTTAAGAGGCTTACGGTGATCCCTGATGGTGTTTTGGCCATTCTTCCTTTTAGCGCATTGCTTACGGAGCCGACTCCAAAGGATGGAGCGGACAGTTCTTATTTGCTGTCTTCTCATACCATCAACTATGAGTTCTCGGCGGGTATCTGGAAAGACCGCCTTTCATCTCCCTATTCCGGAGGAATGAAAGCATTAATCGTTGCCCCCTTCCAGGCGAAAACCCAGAAAATGAAGATGCCGGTCTCTGGTAAGCTGGTCTCGCTAGCCCGACTTGGCTACGTGGATCAGGAGGTTGCGGCCGTAGCTAATAATGTTGAAAGTGTGTTGCTGCATGGGCCAGAGGCCTGTGAACTGGCGGACAAAAGTACGTTTAGCAACTATGGGATCCTCCACTTCTCTGGACATGGCAAGGTGTTTCCCGATGATGTTTCACAATCATTTCTGGTGCTTGACCTACCCATTAACGAGGCTCCATGCCTGCTCCGTTTGCCAGATTTAGAAGCCAAAAAAATGAATGTAGACTTATTAGTCTTGAGTGCTTGTGAAACGGGTGCGGGAGAACTGGCACAGGAGGAAGGCATCATCAGCTTAAGCCGTGCTGGTGCCATTGCTGGAGCGGGATCTGTTATTTCTTCCTTATGGGTGGTTAATCAGGAATCGAAGGCTGAATTATTCAGCCTATTTTATAAGCATCTGGCCGAGGGAGACCGTCGGGATGACGCTTTGCGGACAGCCCAACGCTATTTTTTGGAATCAGGAGAGGGATCTGCTCATCCTTACCACTGGGCTGGCTTCTTAAATACCGGGAGTGGTCAGACGGTAAGAGCTTCTTATGAAAAATAAAGTTACGATTATCTCCAGGCGGAGTTCAGCTCTGTGGTTAAACCATCAGCCTTAAAGCTCCTGGGCCAATTTTCGGCCTCGATGCGTGAGCGGACGTCTTTTCCTAAGGCGATATCATTGACCAACTGATTCCACCGTAGCAACTTGAAGTCTGAGCCGTCAAAATTGTCATCCTTTAAGCATTCGAGGAACTCCGCAGCAGCTCTTTCGTGGGCTTCAAGTTGAAAGGAAGTGTGGGGCAAAAATAGCTTGCTATTACTCGTAAATTCATCTCCTTTTGCCAGTTCGGTAAAACTAGTGTACGCTGATGTAAAATTTCCGGAGAAGTACTGCTCAGCTGCGTTCAGGTAAAGTAGCCAATCGTCTTCAGCGTTAGCGGTAATAGGGTCCGGCGGATTTTGGAAATATCGGTGTGCGATAGCCTCGTCAGTGTATTCACTCATCTGCCAAAGTACCCACGCTCCGCCACAGATTAACATAGCGAAAGCCAGTGTAACAAACCAAAAACGAAGGCCTTTGGTCCAGCCCCCTGAAGTTGGTGGTTTTGGTGGTGGCGGTAGCGTCTTATCGTATTCAAGTATTTTTTGTTGAAGGGCTAAGACACGCTGTCTTCGAAATCCTTCCTTTATCGTTTTGTATTCTTGTTCGAGAGCAGCGAGGCTTGAGTCCTGAGCAATCGCCTCCGCTACCAGAGCGGCTTCTTCCGGAGGTAATTCCCCCATTACGTAGGCTTGTATTTGCTGCTCAGTCATTAGATTATTTCTTGCCTCCTTTTAGGATTTTTTTTAGTTTGTCAATGCATCGGCTTACTCTTGTCCCGACAGAATTAGTACTCCAACCTTGCTTCTCAGCTATTTCACGATGTCTCATCAGATGAAAGTACTTATACTTAAGCAGAGAACGACAATCCGGGCCTAATTTGTTGAGGGCCTTCTCTAGTATCTTATTAAGATTGTCACTACCAAAAAGTTCGGCCAGGTTATTCGTCTCAATGATATGATCCGTAAAGTCATTGATATTGTTACAGTTTTCTAAAGGATTATCTGTTAAATCTTCTGGTGGATCGCTTCTTCTTTCGAGCTGAAAGATATCTGCAGCTCTAAATACCATGTGGGTCCGGAAAATAGAAAATAGCTGGGCGGTATGCGCTTTCTCGGGGTTGGGGGAAGGAGGACTCCTGAAAAGGCTAAGTATTGCTTCTTGATAAACGTCGTCAAAGTCGACAGCCTTGGTGGGGTACATGCGTTCAATGACCATTCTGGATGATGCTTTGTAAGCGATTGTGATGGCGTTGAAGGCATTGTTTTTGTCTTCCTGTATCGCAAACAAAAGAACATCTCTGGCAAAGTAATTTGCCCGAAGCCATTGACTTTTTTCTTGAAATTTTCTCTTTGTATTTGCTTTGTAGTAGGCGAGAAAAGATTGCCACAAGCTATGATTAACCGGTGGCAAGAGTGTGCCCGTTTGCAGGTTGTCTGAAAAGGTGGAAAAGGTTAGAGAAATGGCTTCCAACACTTCTTTTCCATACCGCTGCTGCTCTGCTTCATACTTCAAGAGCCGCTCTCTGGCCATACGAAAGAAAATGGCTCCAGGGATAGGATTCCTGGCTACCTGTAGGTAGTGAAACAGGGCCATGTCGTCTTGTAGACCTGGTTTAGGATTTGATGTTGGTGCGTTGGCGGCCACCTAAATTATTTTGTCAAAGAAAAGAAAAAATAAAGATAGCAGGTCACAAAAAGAAAAGGATCAGAGATAGTAGGGTGAAAACAGACCTCGATGGATCTCCTCCGAGGCAGCTACCAATACCTATTCACTCTTAAAATCAAATCCTTATGTACCCTAAGTATTCTCTGTGTGGATGGCTTCTATTGTTGGCGCTACTGTTAAGTAACGCTTCAAAAGGCCAGAGCACAGCCCCCCTTCCAGTCCAGAATTTATCCCCTTTCTCCCTATCGGCCTCAATAGGCTACGACCACCCCTTATTCGATCTCCCTTACAACGAATTGGAATACCGGGGCGGCCGCTACTTTGACGTTAAGGCAGATTACTTTTTCTCCCGTCATGTTGGTGGGCGACTGGTGTATGCAAATCTTCAAACGCGCCCTAAAAGCCTCATTCCTGTCCAGGTACATTACGGTTTCACGTCCTTCTCCGTGACTGGCCAGCAGGACGACTTATCCCGGCAGTACCTAGGCATTGGCCCTAGTTACCGAACCTATCTGGGGCCGTCCAATTTCTCCTTCCAGCTAACCCCAACGGCGGGTCGTAGCTGGTTGCGCGGCGGTGATGTCTACGAAGAGGCTAATGGTAGTCCGCAGCTCATTAATACCGGCTTTAATACTTCGGCTTGGGCGGCTAAGCTGGACCTGGAGCTCAACTATGATTTTTCTCCTCGCTTTTCGCTTGGCGTTAGCGCGTATTACATGCGTCACTTTCAAGTCCATTTTGACGATCAGTTGGACGTCGGGCCAGGGGGGGCGATGACGATCAGTCATGGAGAGAATGTCTACGATTCGAGCCCTAATCTTTACACCGTAAGACCGGGAGCGGCACCGAATGTAGTTACCATCGATCCGGAAAATCCTATTTGCGAAGATCTTTATTCAGTTGGCGGAGCCTTGACGTTGCGCTATCGGTTTGGTGGCGCGCGCGCAGGTGCAAAGGAAGTTATTGGTGCAGAGGAACCCATTTGTACTACCTGCTGCCCTGACGACGGCCACCGCCTGATCGTAACCGTCCGGGATGCTCCGACCCAACAGCTCTTAGCTGATGCGGCGGTCATCGTTAAAGACATGGCCGGCCAGCCGGTATCCACCGGAACAACGAATGCCTACGGTGTCGTTGAATTTCCCGACGTTCCGCACGGTACTTACGTCATCGAAGGCCAGCTATATGGTATCGCTACAACCACGGCCTCTGCTGCAGCGGTAGAGTTTGTTCCCGGGGCAATTGTCCGTAAGGAACTTTTTTACGAAGACCTCCGCTTCATCCTCAAGGGGGTAGTACGGAACAAGCGCGACCGTAGCCCGGAGCCCAATGTGATCGCTCGGCTGACGAGTGAGCGGACGGGTAGCGTAGCCCAGGACAACACCGATGGCGCTGGCAAATTTAAATTCCAACTAGACGGCGGTACGGATTACACCGTCGTTGGCAGTAAGAAAAACCGCTTGTCGGACATTGAGCGCGTCTCTACCGTTGGGCTGGTACGTAGCGCCACACTTTTCGTGGAGCTTGAGCTCGGCGTCGATGATTTTGACTGCACCCACAACGCAGTACTCGACATCAAGTACAACCTCGATAAGTGGGACATCCTCACGGAGGCCCGCTTTGAACTCGACCGCCTCGTGCAATACCTCAAAGACAATCCGAGCGACCGCGTCGAGTTGGGCTCCCACACCGATAGTCGGGGTAGGGACGCTTACAACCAGAACCTGAGCGAACAGCGGGCTGGCAGTGCCGTCAATTATATCATTGGTAAGGGCATTAACCGGGACCGTATCCTGGCCCGTGGCTACGGAGAAACGCGCCTGCTCAACCGCTGTGCCGACGGCGTGAACTGTAGCGAAGGCGAACATCGCATCAACCGCCGTACCGAAGCGAAGCTGATTTGTAATTAATCGTTTGAACTCTTAATCCCCTTTCGCGGAGAAGTTGCCGGCACCAAGCGGTAGCCGGCGCTTCCTCGCTTTTAATCCCTTTAAATACACTAATAATGAAATTCCTGAAATACCTCGCCCTTGTACTTGCCCTTTTCTTCTTTGGCTGTGAACGCTGTGATGAACCCATCCTGGAAGTTTGTGGCGGAAACGAAGGGCCACCAATGGTGGACTTGATTATCCTCATTGACCAGAGCGGATCGTTGGGTAATATTGCTTCCACGGTTAGTAATGCCGCAGCAGTAGCGCTTGATTCTGCACAGCTTGACTGCCCTACGGATTTGGTTACCCACTTTCTGGCGGTGGATGGCACTTGGGCAGGAACACTATTCAACAACAGCCACCGCCAGTTCATTTATACCGCACAGGGCGGTATTGTGCCGCTGGCAAGTGACGTCGCTCCGGTAGGATTTAACACTGAACTCGGTGCCCACGCAATTGAAGACCTCTCCAACTTTGCTCCCTGGCGGGAGGGGGCGTGCCGGGCCATTTTCTACATCAGTGACGAAGAACTTGACGGTTCTGTCCCTCGGGGAGACTTTGCCAACGAAACCGTCGCTACCAATGCAGCCATTGTTAGTGCTCAGGCCAACGAGGTAACAGTCTTTACCAATTTCATCACTGCGAATAACCTTGGCGCCAGCATCATGCAAAACTATGATGACCTGACGGGGCAAACCGGAGGTATTAACCTCCTCAGCCCTACTCATACTTCGGTAACAGAAGACGCCTATATCGATTTCATGCCCCAAATCGTGTGCAATGCCTGTAAAGCTTGTGAGCTTAGTCAGTTGATGAACGCGAATTAATAAGCCTTTGGGCTGATAGCGGACTATCGCCCTTTTCTCTAAGCCTGAAACAAAGCTTAGAGGAAGGGGAGGTAATCGTATGAGATGAAAATACCTCTCTCTAATTCTAAAAAATATTCTTATGAGATACTTATTTACAGTATTCCTCTACTGCCTCTGTGTGCAATTGGGCTGGGCGCAAAACGCCCTCCGCTTCGACGGCGAAGACGACTGGACCCAACTCTCCCTCGTCGGAAGCAACCTCGTCAATTCCAACCCAGACTTCAGTACCTCCCTCTGGTTTCAGACAGAGAACATCAGTACCAATTCTGCCTGTGGTGGCAACTTTAAGCGGCTAATTGCTTTAGCGAGTACGGGTATGTTTATTGAAGTTGGCGAATGTGGCAACAACGAACTCAACGTTAACTATCAACTACCAGGTAATTTCATTACCCCCACACAAATTTTTACCCTTACGCCCAATACCTGGCATCATTTATGTGTCATCAAGTCTGGCCTTGATGTTGACATATTTATGGATGGTGCACCCGTGTACAGCATTACCCTCAATCCCAATCCCGGTATACGGTTCAATTATCTACGTCTGGGACATTGGTCTGGCGGTAGCTCAACCCCCAACCAAGACTGGATCGGCATTATCGATGAGTTCCAACTCTACGACGTCGCCATCGACCCTGCTACCTTATGCGGTACGGCCTACTGCCCACCCAGCGGCAACGAAGCCAACCTCTTCGCCTACTGGACCTTCGATGACGCCGGCATCGTACCCGGAGGAGACAACACCGCCGTTACCCAAATCACCGATTACTCCGCCGGAGGAGCGGGGACAGGAACTTTTGGTGCCCAGGGCAATGCCTTCACCCTCAACGGCCCCACCAGCAACTTCGTCGGCATCAACGCCCCCGCCGTTACTCCCGCCCTCCACGGCCTCAACCTCGAAATCCGGGACTACCCCAACCGCAACAACCTCCTCACCGGTATCTGTGACGGAGAGCCCGTCCACATCTGCCTCGACGATGCCGGGCAGACCCCCGGCCCCTACAGCAACGTGATGGTACAGTGGGAAATGTCCGACGACGGAGGCGCTGTCTGGAGCCCCGTTGGCACCCCCTCCTTTCAGGACCTCTGCTTCCCCGTATTGCCCGCCGAAATAATCGCCGACTGCCCCGGCAACGCCAACGGTTTCGTTGACCGTAAGTACCGCGCCGTCAGCATCGCAACCGGGCCGACAGGCGAGCAGTGCGACTACACCAGCAGTGAATACGACCTGCAAATCTGCTGCCCCATCACGGGCGCTAACCTCACGGTTGTGCCCGGTGGCCCACTTTGTGAAGGTGACCAGGTTAGTTTTCAGGTAGACCTGAACCCCAACGATCCTTTCGTCGCAACCCCCGGACCCAACGTTACCATCGACTGGTTTTTCGTAGAATCCTCCGGCGAGACAGCGCTACCGGCTTACGCCAACCAAACCTCTTTTAACTATCCCAACTGGACGGCGCCCTTCCCCGGCAGTACGCCCGGCAGCTATTGCTTCAAGGCAGTCGTCCGTAATTGTCAGGATAAAGAAGCCACCTTCGAGCAGTGCGTCATCGTTGACCCACAACCCGTTTGTGGAACCATTGCCGGCTCACCACTCGGGAACCCACTCAACCTGACGGAGCTGAGCAGCTCCCCGCTGGTCTACGAAATCTGCCCCGGGAATGACGCCAGACTGGAGATAGACCTGCCCTTCCTCTACTGTATTCCCCAGTGGCAGTACAGCCTCAGCAATACGCCCGGTAGTTGGGTGGATATGGGCTTGTCCGCAAGCATCCAGAATACCAACATCCTCATCGGCCACCATTATCCGCAGGGTACGGGCGCAACGTCCGTCTTCTACCGCATTCAGTGCAACCCGCTCTCTAGTCCCTCTGCCTGTGATCCTTGCTTTAGTAACGTGGTCGAGGTACAGCTGAAACCAGAACCCGCCATCCCACAGGTGTTGATCCCCGCTCAGGTTTGCAAGGAAGCTACTCCCAAAGTCGCCAGTATCGGCAACGCTGACCCCAGCCTGACCTACACTTGGTACCACGATGGCCTGGTAGCAGGCAATGGCACCAGCATCAACGTCTCCGAAACCGGCTGCTACTGGGTGGAAGCCACCGATGGTTGCCACCTCGTCGTTAGCGATCAGGAATGTATGGAGATCTGCGAAACGATTGCCCGCATCAGCTGCCCCCTCACCCCGAATGAATGTGCCGAACTGGGAGAAGCCATTACCCTCACCGCCGCAGGCTCTGAAAACACCTGCTCGGGCAACACCGGCGGTGGACTGACCTATTTGTGGTCAGACAACTCCACTAATGCTTCCGTCACCGACACGCCGCCAGCCAGTGGAGCCACCTATTCCGTCACCGTTACGGACCCGGCTACCGGCTGCTCCGCTGTTGCGGTACGGACGGTGGTGCCTTGTGATACAGATAATTAATTGAAACACTTAAACATCGACAAGCAAGCAAAAAAAAACATTTGGTTGCGTGCATAATATTAACAAAACGTCGGTCGCGATAGCTGTCGACTCAAGAATATAATTATGAATTACCTGACCCAATATTGCACGATTATACTGCTCGGTCTACTGATCTCGACTCAGTCCCTGACTGCGCAGTTCATCCTGAATGCCCTGATCGAAAATGAGAAAAACCACGAAAATAATCGCTCGTTTCCTCCCGATTATCCATTCGATTCGGATGAG
>ENA-ORXT01006756-ORXT01006756.1-marine-metagenome-genome-assembly--contig:-NODE-6756-length-10536-cov-8.307200_pt1 | contig 10536 bp, 8 predicted proteins | sample MGYA00237868_ERZ511482 | MGnify/ENA metagenome assembly ERZ511482
ACCAGGCGGCGGATCAGCATGATCGCGGCCAGGGTGATCAGCACCACCGGCAGGGCGTAGGCCTTGGCCAGGAAGGCGAGCCCCCCGTGGATACCCGCTCGCACGGCGCTGCCGGATGGCCGCACCGTCTCGAGGGCGAAGCCCAGCAGCAGGGTCGCCATCAGCAGGTCCGGACTGATGGCGTGGAAGGTGGCGAACACGACGAACGGCACGGCGGTCACGCTCATGATGCGCGCGATCGGTGCCGATACGCCCGTCTGCCACATCGTGCGCTGCAACAGCACCATCGTGACGCATCCGACGAGCACGCACAGCACCCGGGCCGCCGGCTGCAACGGCCACCCCGCTAGGCCGGCCGGCAACAGGGCCAGCGACAGGAGCGGTGACCAGTAGCTGTTGAACGCCATGCCCCACTCGCCCCGGACGGCGTGCTCCGCGATCGACAGGTAGGACACCGCATCGGGGCTGGGTGCGTGCTCCGAACGCAGGACCGCCAGCGACAGCCCGATCAGCAACACCAGCACGGGTGCGACCAGCAGGTCCGCGCGGGAGCGCCAGCCGGCATCGACCCTCGCGCCGTGGTCTGCGGGTCCGGATGCACGCACCGGTGCGCGGCGCGATCCGACCGGCACCGCGCGCCGGAGCGGCACGTCGGGCAGGGACGGGTCCACGGCCAGATCAGCGCGGGGCACGCGGCGTCGGTGGCGTTTCCTGCAACACGCGCTGCATGGCGTGGAACGCGGGCTTGGCCCGGTACTCGTCGTCGAACGGCATGGGCTTCGACGAGCTGCGCCAGGCGTGACGATCGCCGAGCCCCCAGGTCTGCAGGGCGCGGCAATGCGGCTGTTCGACGCAGATCCTCAGCACATCGGCGTAGACGTCGGCCTGCTTGAGCGCCTCGACGTCGGGATCGGCCTGCCAGTCGACCGCGACATCCATCTCGGTGATGTAGATGTCGAGTCCGAGTTCCGCGAAGCGCCGGAAATTCTCGCGCAGGCTGTCCACGCCCGGCAGGTCGAAGGTCTCCAGGTGGACCTGGAAGCCGACGCCGTCGATCGGTGTGCCGCGTTCGAGTTCGCCGGCCAGCCATTCGAGCAGGGCGTCGGACTTCGGGTTGAGCCAGGCGATGTCGAAATCGTTGTAGATCAGCGTCACGTCCGGGTCGTGCTCGCGGGCGATGCGGAAGGCCTCTGCGATGTAGGCCTCGCCCATGCTCAGGTACCACAGCGTGTCGCGCGGGCTGCCATCCCGGAAGAACGCCTCGTTGACCACGTCCCAGACCTCGATGCGACCGCGGTAGCGCGACACCACGGTGGCGATGTGCTCGCGCATCAGCTCGGCCAGCTCCGAGCGCCCCAGCTCCTTGATCCATGGCGAGACCTGCCCGCTCCAGATCAGCGGGTGACCGTGCACCGCCATGCCGTGCGCCTCGGCGAACTCGATCAACCGATCACTGCGCTCCCACTCGTAGGGCCCCGGCGCGGGCCGCAGGTAGCGCATCTTCATCGAGTTCTCGGGTGTCAGGATGTCGTACTCCTCCGCGGCGATGGCGGTGAACAGGGCCGAGTCGTCCAGCTCGAACATCTCGTGGGGTGCCGCAAAGCCCAGTCGCAGCCCGTGCACCGCGGCCAGGTCGCGCAGCGGCGGGGCCTGGCCGAAACGCGACAGTGCCGGCGGTTCGGCGGCGGCGACGCGCAGCAGGACCTCGGCCCGGGTGCGCACCGCCGGGTCGTCCGGACGTCTCGCCTCGAACACGACCGCCACCTCGCCGACATCCGTCGGGGCGGGGTTCCAGCGGAACACGTGGGTACCGTCGGGGCGCGCATCGAGAACGCTGTCGGGGGGCGCGTCGATCAGCAGCACGGTCGGGCCGGGTACGGTCCGGGCGGTATCGCGCGCCGTCACGACGAACGCCACCGGCTGGTCCGCGACGACATCCCGCTCGGCGACCAGTTCGAACTGCAGCGCCCCGGCGACGTTCCGCGCACCGTCATCGGCCGGCGCTCCTTCCGGCGCTTCCTGCCCGGACGGCGAGCAGCCGGCAAGGAGCAGTACCAGGAACGCGCAGACCGGTCCGGTGCGCCACGATGTCGACTTCATCACTTGCCTCCTGCTCCGCCGGAACGTCCCGGACGTCGTCCGCGCACCTTGTACTGGGACGGCGCGTGCGCTCGCGACACGCCCGCCGGACGCAGCGCTCGGTGCTTGGTGGCCCGGCCGGTCACCCGCTTGCGCCACAACCTGAACGAACCGGGCTTCATCTCGCGACGCATCAGCCTGATGACCTCACCCTCGACCAGCCCGTAGCCGGTTTCGATGGCATCGAAGGGGGTGCGATCCTCCCAGGCCATCTCGATGATACGCGAGATGTCGGACTCGTCCAGCGGGGGCGTGGTGGTCACGGGCGGCTCGCATTCGGGCGAAACGGGAACGGCGAAGAGTGGCGACTTTGCGCGTGACGCATCCGGGCGAACCGTGACGCGCGCAATATCTGCCGCCGTCCCGTGCCCGCGTCCCGTGCCCGGTCTCGCAGACCCTGCGCGGTCGCCACGACCCGGACTACCCGCCGACGTCCATCCCGAGCGGCACCGGCCCGGTATCGAGCCGAGTGCGGCGGGTCCGGCGGACAGTGGAACAGGCCGCCCGCCTCGAAGGCTCGCTCGTCCGCACAGGCGTCCGAGCGCTCGCGAACGCGATTCCGTCACGGTTTCCGGGCCGGTAGTCGGGCACCCTTCACACTATGTAGTTATCCATGCCGGGCAAGGATGCCGGTTCGAGAGCGAGGGAGCGCCGATGACGACAAGCGATGCCGTCGCACGTGGGCACGTCACGCGTGGCACGGGCCGGCCACGCGTCGTGGTCGCCATCACGCTGCTGCTGCTGCTGCTGTGCATCGGCACCAGCGGCCCGCCGGCCCGTGCCGACGCCTGTCCGTCGGCGCTCGCCGGCGGTTCGTCCTGCGGCGATCCCGGCGCCGGCAGCCACACCTCGGGTACGCAGCGCGCCCGCTTCGTGGCCAATCCCGTCGACGTGATCACCGGCGCCAAGGTCGAGCGGCGTATCGACTGGCAGGCGTTCGGGTCACGGCTGGCGTTCGAGCGGCACTATCACAGCGGCAGGGGCGAGACCGATCGCGGGCTCGGTGGCGGATGGCGCCACGGGCTGGACCTGGCGTTGATGCGACTGCCCGGCGGGGCCGGCTTGCGTCTGGTGCAGGCGGATGGACGCTCGATCGACTTCGCGCCATCGGCCGGCGCCGAACGGGTCTGGACCAGCGATCGGGACGGACGGATGGAGATCATCGCGCGCACCTACGTGTGGATGGTCCCGGACGGACGCCGCATCACCTTTCCCGGCCCGCGTCCGGTGCGGATCGACTGGCCGGACGGCGACAGGCTGGAGCTGTCGTGGCGGGACGACCGGCTGACCGGCATCACCGATCGGCATGGACACCGCATCACGTTGCGGTGGACGCCCGGACCGCGACCGCTCCTGTCCGACTACGAGGTGGTCGACGAGACGACGCTGCCCGGACATCTGGACACCGTGACCCTGCCGGACGGGACACGGCTGCGTTATCGCTACGACAACCGTCACCGGTTGCGGGCGGTGCACCGCGACGGTGCACGCGGAGCCGTCCTGGACACCGAGCGCACCGATTACAAGGCCGATACGGCGTCCCTGAACGCGTTGCACGACCGGTCCGGCACCCGGCGCTGGGACTACGCGGACGATGGTCGGGTGGAGCGCTTCGTCGCGCTGGACGGGCGCACGCTCACCTTCACGTACCGTGACCTGCCGGCTGCCGCCGACGAGAGACGGGGCAGGACCGTCGTGCAGCGAGCGGACGGGATGCACGTCGACCACGACTGGCGCATCGACCGTCGGGACATCGGCTCCCTGACCCGCGTGATCGAGTATCCGTGCCTCGACTGCAACGGCGGCCCGCGCGACATCACGCCCGCACGCTCCGCGGAGCCGGATCCCGAGCCGGCCAGCGTGGTGGTGGAGGGCGTGCGCGTGGAACGGTTCGACACCGCCGGGGCCACCGTGTACATCGAATCGCTCGATGCGCGATTCGCGGTACGGTTCGACCACCGCGCCCGGGTGCGCAGGATCGGCCCGCTGGATCCGCGCCCGGACGCCCCGTTCGATCAACGGGCCCGTGAGGAACTGACACGCACCACGCGTGCGCTGGACGAGGCGCTGTTCGTGGACGGTGCAGGCCTGGTGCACCGGCGCAAGTCCGCCACCACCGACGTCTGCCCGCTCGCGATCGTGCACAGCTGCGACGAGCTGGAGCACGATCTCGAGATGGCGCGCCTGTCGATGTGCTCCTACGAACCGGGCAGATGCCCGTTTGCCGGAGAGTGGGAGCAGCTGGATGCGGGGGATTTCGGTCTGCAGGCCGATGACATGGAGAACCGGTATATTCGAGCGGTCCCGTTCCGTCACGGTGTGACCAGAGAGATCGTGATCGCGTTTCGGGGCACGGCCAATGCGACCGACGTGGCGACCGATCTGAATCAGCGTGAGGGGCGACATACGCTTGCATACCAATACGCAAGCGACCTCGGGAGGGCCTTGCAGGCCCGAGGGCATGACGTGACCTATACCGGACATTCATTGGGTGGAGGACTGGCTACCCTCGCTGCACTGATCGGCGAACGGCAGGCCGTCGGCTTCAACTCCGCTTCACTGACCGAATCCACCGCCGCTCGCCACGGTCTGGATCTGGTCGACGCGAACCGGTACGTTACCCATCTTCTGGTTCCCGGTGAAGCCGTCACGGCTCTGCAGGAAACCCCGATGCGCGATCCGAGCGGATTCGGGTTGGACAATGACTACGACCGTGTCACGCCGGACTGGGTCACGTACCCAGCCCCCGGCAGGCGGGACATGTTGGCCGATCCGCCTCAGGCCGACATCGACCAAGCGCTCGAGAACCTCCCTTGGCTGGCGCGCGCTGCTCTGCCCACCAGTACCGAAGAAGCGATAGCCAGACATCTGATGATCATCGTGATCTCGTCCCTGGACGCGACGATCGCCGCACGCTGTGGCCACCTGCCCCCCACACCATGAAACCCGTCATTCATGAATCGGTCAATTCGCCGGCTAGTCCGTTCGTTCATCTTCCTGATGGCAATTGCCCCCTGGCTGGCGGCAAACGCAGACCAGGCATCCGTCGAACGGTTGCGTGAAGCCTTCGACGCCGACGATCTGGATGCCTTCGTAAACGAGCTGGACGCCGGCGTTCTCGATCCAGACATATTTGCTCGTGATTCGGATGCCTACTACGTAGCCTGCCAGGCGACATTTCCCGGTAAGGCGCCATTCTTGGAACAACTGCTGACGTTCGGCGTCGATCCGTCCACGGAGGACCCTAGGCAAGAGCCGTACACCTTCTCACTCCTCACCTGCGCTTACACCGAATACGGACCAGCTGCATTCGAGCTTCTTCTCGACGCCGGGGCGAACTCGGACATCTCGGTGTGCCCCGACTGCGCCGACAGCTTTCACACCCTCGTGGCCCACGTGCTGACACACCCCGGCTATTTTGACATGATCACCGAACGCCGCGAACTGACGCCGCTCGAACTCGCCAGCCTCGTTCCGACGGTCAGCAGGATCTACCTGCACAAGACTTGGAAAGGCCAACCGGCCAACGAGCACTACGCCGACTACCTGCGCGAGCGAGGCTACGACGTGACGCCGCGAGGTCGGCGCACGGACGCGGACCCTGATTGACGTCGAGGACCGGGCGTTCCCGATCCACGGTACGCCCGTTCATGCCTCGACCGTCCTGATCCACGACGCACCGCCGGATCGCTCAGGCAGCGGTGCGGTCCTCCTCCAGCCAGGCACACGCCAGCTTCTCGTCCTGCGGCGCGAAGCTGCGCACCTCGACGCGGTGCATCCGTGCGCTCGACTCGACCGCGCGCCGCAGCCATTCCATCGAGGTGACGAGCGCGACGCGCGACAGGCGCGACAGCCCCTCGCCCTTCAGTCGCCACAGTGCCGGCGACGTCAGCGCGGCCGGATCGATTCCATCGAATCGGGTGAGACGGGCGAGCATCATCACCCCGTCACCACCGGCGCCGTCGAGGTGCGCGGCCACCCGCTCGACATCCTCGCGCCCGATGCGCCCGTCCAGATCGAGCACCAGCAGCCCATCGTGCTCCTCCAGGTGCAGGCCGGCCCCGGCGTCCTCGTGCACCGACCGGTTGCCGGGCTTGCCTGTCGAACGCTCGGACCGGGTGCGGTTCGAACGGTCCGATGCCTTCGACGTGCGTGACTCGAGCGCACCGGCCATCGATTCCAGCATCCCCTCCAGCGCGTTCGCACCTTCGCTGAACATCTCGCGCAACGGGTCGGCGGAACCTTCCGGTCCGCACGCGGGATCCTCGTTTCCGGCGCTGCCGCGTGCGGCCTGCTCGTTCGCGGGCTCCCGTTCCGGCCGCGGCGCCTGTCTGGCACCGTCCGACAGCCACCGACGCGCCTGGTCGATGTCGGATGCCGGGAACCGGCGCACGTGCAGGGATGGCGCCGCCGCCTCCCGCCACGCCGACAGCGGGTCCAGCCAGTCCGCATCGCCCACCAGGGCAACGCCGTCCAGCCGTTCCAGCAACGGCTGCAGCCGGGCGCCCAGCGATGCGTCCTGCGCCAGTGCACGCATCGTCACGTCCTCCACGGCGCGCAGGTCGATCAGCAACGTCGCGTGCCCGCCGTCGGCGAGCGCCTCGGTCAGGGCCTCGCCCGTGCGTTGCACGTCGTGCCGGTCGATAGTGCCGGAACCGGCGAGTTCCAGCCGGGTGAACATCGTTCGCTTGATGTCGATCATGGGAGTCGTCGTCGCGTCGGGCGCGTTGTGCCGATGAGACATGCATGGGGGCGCCATCCGCGGTTGACCAGTGTGGTGCGGAGGATGTGCACGGCCGTGCGCGCCGTGCACGTGCCGTTCGGCGAGCGGGCCTCGGGCGGACTCCGAACAACCCGAAGGAGGTTCAAGGCAGATCGATCTCCGGTCGCGACCGCTTTGATGGTCTGGTCCGTTCAGGGCCTGCGAAGCGTTCGGATGGATACGGAAACGACGAAAGGGCCGGGCAGCCTCGCGCCGACGTCCATGCTCGAACGCGTGAGCGCCTTCGACTGGGGGGCGACCGCGCTCGGCGTGGCGAACGGCTGGCCCGAGGGCCTGTCCACCAGCGCACGCACCGTGCTGGAGCGCTCGTTTCCCGAGGCGTTGTGTGGGGACCGGGTTCCTCTACTGCGCGTACAACGACGCGTACCGCCCGTTCCTCGACGGCCGGCCCGAAGCGCTCGGTCGACGCTTCTTCGAGGTCTGGCCGGAGCTGCGCGACGCCTTCGGACCGCTGCTGGAGTCGGTCCGGCAGGGCCGTGGTGCCGGATTCGAGGAGACCGCGGTGACGCTGCACCGTGACGGTGCTCCCGAGCGGCGCTACTTCCACTTCTCGTTCGATCCCGTGCGCGCCCCGGATGGCACGGTCATGGCCATGCTGACCTTCGGCCTGGAGGTCACGCAGAGGGTGCGTGCCCGCACCGAGCTGGAACAGGGCATGGAGCGCCTGCGCCTCGGGGCCGAGGCGACGGGCTTCGCCAGCTACGATTTCGATATCGGGACACAGACGTCGAACTGGTCCAACTCGATCCACAGCCTCGTGCAGCACGAGGCGGGAGGCCGGGTTCCGCAGAAGTGGATCTCGGAGCAGGTCCATCCCGACGACCGCGAGCGCTTCGAGGATTTCGTGCGGCGGACCCAGGCGGCGGTGGGTCCGACGACCCAGGCGGAGGAGTTCCGGATCGTTCGCGGCGACGGCGACGTGCGCTGGGTCCGCGACAGCAACCAGGTCCTGACCCGACTGGTCGACGACCTGCTCGGCCTCGCACGGATCAATCGTGGCGACATCGAGGTGCAGCGCGAGCCGGTGCGTCTGGCCGAGGTCGTCGAGACGGCCGTCGAGCAGGTCCGAAGCCTGGCCGAGGAGCGGGGGCACACGCTGACGGTGACCACATCGGCGCCCGCGCTGCGGGTGAACGCGGACTTCGAGCGTCTGACCCAGGTCATCGCCAACATCGTCGGGAACGCGGTCAAGTACATGGAGCCGGGCGGCCGCATCGATGTCGGTACCACCGTCGAGGGTGACCAGGCCCTCGTGAGCGTGCGCGACACCGGCTACGGCATACCGCCCGAGCGGCTGGAGAACATCTTCGCGATGTTCCGCCAGGTTCCCGAGCACCGCCAGCTCGGCGACGGCGGGCTCGGCATCGGCCTGGCGCTGTCGCGCCGGCTCGTCGCGCTGCACGACGGCTCGATCGAGGCGTTCAGCGACGGACCCGGTCGCGGCAGCGAGTTCGTGGTGCGGCTACCGGTGGATACCGGCACGACGGTCCTGCCGGATCAGCGTGCCACGCCCGCTCCGAACGCCGGCGAGGCGGGTAGCGGACCGTGCACGCGCATCCTGATCGTCGACGGTCCGTGGCGCTGTAAGATCGTGGATCCAATACCGCAAGGCGCGTCCCGCCGTCATGGTACGGCCTCCACACACCTCCACGACAGGCACACCCCATGGAAATCGGTTTCGGCGGCGGCATCCTCGGCTTCATCATCTTCGTGCTCGACGTCTACGCGATCATCAAGATCGTCGGCAGCCGTGCGAGCACGGTCGCGAAGATCATCTGGGTGCTGGTGGTGGTGCTGCTGCCCGTCATCGGCCTGATCGCCTGGTTCGTGTTCGGCCCGAAGTCCTGACGGCCCGACACCGACCTCATCACGGGCGGGCACCGGAGCGCGGTTCGCCTCGGGTGCGGCCCTCGAGCTCGCCGATCGCCGTCATGAAGCGTCGCGCCCGCTCTGCGATCTCCTCGATCGGGTAGCCTGGCTTGAACAGCGCCGAGCCGAGACCGAAGCCGTCGGTACCGGCGGAACGGTAGGCCGCCATCGCCTCGGGCGTGATGCCGCCGACCGCCGCCACGATCGCCCCGGCGGGCAGCACCGCCCGCATCGCCGCGATCGCGGCCGGCGGTACCAGCTCGGCCGGAAAGAACTTCAGCATCGAGGCACCGATCCGCAGCGCCGCGAAGGCCTCGGTCGGCGTGAGCACGCCCGGACACCAGGCCAGTCCGCGGGCCACCGCGGCCTCGCCGACCGCGACGTCCATGTTCGGCGAGACGATGATGCCCGCCCCCAGGTCGGCGACCGCGTGCACGTCGTCCGCCGTCATGACCGTACCGGCGCCCACGATCGTCCGCTCGCCGTGACGCGCCTGGATGCGCTCGATCGAGCGCAGGGGCTGCGGCGAGTTCAGCGGTACCTCGATGATCCGAAAGCCCGCATCGACCAGGACGTCGGCCACTGCCACGGCATTCGACGGATCCAGACCGCGCAGGATCGCGATCAGCGGGTTGGTGCGGATGGCGTCATCGAAGGTGATCATCGGGGGATAAGTCCGGCTGCTCTGGCGATCGTGAAATGTCCCGTCGCCACGATGTCCTCGGGCGCTCGACGGGTGGGAAGGCCGGCCTTGCCGAACGCGATCTCGTAGCGATCGCTCAGGTCGCTGCGGCCGACGAGAGTGAACGGCCGCGAGTGGCCGCTGCTCGCACCGTCCGTGCGCGCGTCGCGCGCGGTGCCTGCGGCGATCTCGGTACCGATCAGCAGCCCGGACAGGTAATCGGCCACCGCCGTGCCCGCAAGCCTGCCGAGCAGCGGCAGCGTGCGCACATGGAACAGGTCGTGCAGCAGGCTGGACCGTTCCGCCAGGCCCGCATCGACACCCCGGGCGAACCCGTCGGCATCGAACGGCCCCGGTTCGATCAGCGCGCCGAGGATGGTGTGACCCCGAAGTGCCGCGAACAGCTCGCCGGTCATGAAGGTGGCGTGATCGAGGATCCGGCCGCCGCTCACGCGCACCCACTTGCTGTGGGTTCCCGGCAGGACGAAGACCCCGTCGGCCCAGCCCCGCGCGCAGGCGCCGATGATCTGCGTCTCCTCGCCGCGCATCACGTCCGGCCCCGCGTCGTGTTCGCTCGTCAAGCCGGTCACGAAATGCAGATCGGTGCCGCCGGGCGTGCGGTACGGTACCAGGGCCCGGGCCAGCTCGTCCGCACCGAGCGGTGCGGTCAGGTACGGCGTCTCGACCCAGCCGCTGCGGCTGGTGATCATGCCGGAGGCGAGCACCGGCAGCCCGGCGGTACCGGGCCACCGGCGCACCAGGGCGTCGAACACAGCCTCGAATCCGCCCCGGCCCACCTGCAGAATGCCTTCGGACGAGACGTTCCGGTCGAGCACGTCACCCTGCCGGCCCAGCAGGTAGGCGCGCAGCGACGAGGTGCCCCAATCGATGCCGATCAGGGCGGGTTTGTGCGCCGGCTCAGATGCGCCCGAATTCATTCAGCAGATCCTCGATCGTCTTGCCCTGCTCGACCCACTCGCGGGTCTGCTGCTCGCGCTCGGCCTGTTCGCCGGCGAGGGCGACGATCTCCTCGGCCTTGTCCAGTGGAATGACCGTGACGCCC
>ENA-ORXT01006757-ORXT01006757.1-marine-metagenome-genome-assembly--contig:-NODE-6757-length-10536-cov-5.105459_pt1 | contig 10536 bp, 7 predicted proteins | sample MGYA00237868_ERZ511482 | MGnify/ENA metagenome assembly ERZ511482
TCTTCAAACTCTAGTTCGAGGAATTCTGCACCGAGGCTTTCTACCTGTTCTTTTACCGCAGGACGAGTATCAAAGGCACGAACTATTGCGCCTAAGCTTCTAGCTGCACCAATCGCAGCCAAACCAGCTACACCAGCACCAATAACCATTACCTTCGCTGGAGGTACTTTACCTGCTGCAGTAATTTGTCCTGTAAAAAAGCGTCCGAAGTTATTAGCTGCTTCAATTACGGCACGATAGCCCGCGATGTTCGCCATTGAAGATAAGGCATCCATCTTTTGAGCGCGACTAATACGAGGTACCGCATCCATAGCGATCGCTGTGGCTTGGCGATCTGCTAACTTATTTAATAATTCTTCATTTTGCGCGGGCCAGATAAAGCTAATAATAGTTTTACCGTGGGGCATCACTTCGATTTCTGAATCTTCAGGCGCGCGGACTTTGAGAATAATATCTGCTTCTGACCATAGAGAGGCTGCATCAGAGACAATTTGACAGTCTGCATCTCGATAGGCTTGGTCGGTGAAGTTAGCTGCTGCACCAGCATTACTTTCAATTAAAATTTCAAAACCCAATTTCTGTAACTTTTTAACCGTGTTTGGGGTTGCTGCAACACGACATTCGTTTTCGTATATTTCTTTGGGGACACCAATTTTGCGAGGTCCAGCTTTCTGTTCTGGCTGTTGATTATCCTGTGCTTGTCTATCAACGGTTGTGGTCATAGATTATCCTAAATAATGTTGATATTAAATATAAAAACTAGTTAGTTGATTTTAGGCAACTTCTTAGCCTCATATTTTTTGGAAGAGTAAGAAACTTTATCGGTTTATTTCGCTAGAACTTAAGCTCTGACGATTATGTTAAGAAAGCATTTCTATATGTGTATGTTTTAACTCAGCTTAAAATATCTTGACAATAAAACTATCCTTGTTTGTTTGTTTCTGGTTGCTATCCTAAAACGATCCCCATTATTGTGTAGTGATCTTCAACTTGTCTTAGTAATTAGCCTACTTTTTTGATATTTTCTTTGCATCTCTTTACATACTAAGAAACACTGATTATCTTAATCTAAATACAATTTAAATCTTAAATTTTGTTGAGGATTAATAGTTAATTATTAATGGTTATTTTATGAAAAACTGAAAGTACGGAATAAGAGATTTATAAAGATGAAGATTGGCATTATTGGTTTGGGCTTGATTGGTGGTTCTTTGGGTATAGATTTGCGATCGCAAAGCGCGAAGGGAGTTCAATCGCCAGGACACTATATTATAGGTATCTCCCGTCAAGAACATACCTGCAAATTAGCTTTAGAAAAAGGTATTGCCGATCGCGTGAGTACCCAGTTTGAAGCTCTATCTGATGCAGAAGTAATTATTGTCTGTACTCCTATTGCTGCGATCACATCGACAATTGAAAGAATCATGCCCCATATTAATCCCAATACTATCATTACTGATGTTGGTTCTGTCAAGTATCCTATAGTAGAAAATTGCAGCAAGCTATGGTCAAACTTTATTGGTGGGCATCCGATGGCAGGAACAGCCTTTAGCGGTATTGATGCAGCCATACCTAATTTGTTTACTGGTGCAGCTTATGTGTTTACTCCCACAGCAAAAAGTAAGCCTGAGAATGTGGAGAAGTTAAAAGCGATCGCTTTAGATTTAAATGCTGTTCCCCATATCTGCGATGCAAAGATACACGATCGCGCCGTTAGCTGGATTTCCCATCTACCCGTGATGGTAAGTGCTAGTTTGATTAAAGCCTGTCTGCAAGAAGAACCTGATACTTTGGCGTTGGCACAAATACTTGCTAGTTCTGGGTTTAAAGATACTAGTCGAGTGGGTGGAGGAAATGCAGAGTTGGGAATGATGATGGCAAAATATAACAAAGAAGAGCTATTGCGATCGCTTTATAGTTATCGAGATAATTTGTCTGAAATTATTGGTTTGATTGAAGGAGAAAAGTGGCAAGATTTGTCTAGTATTTTGAAAAGTAATGGGGAAGCTAGACAGAAGTTTTTAAATTAGTTACTAATAGTTGATAGTTGCTTAGTGACGGATATTATCTAATTAAATTTATAGTAAATAGATATGAATGATTTAGATTCTAGAATTAAAATTATTAAACAGAAAACAGAGCAAGCAATTACTAGAAAAACAAGCTCTTTAGCTAGTAAATATAGTTTGGAAATGAATCCACCAATTGCTATAGAAGAGGTAATTGAAATAGAAAACCAATACGATATCATATTTCCTGCTGAATATAGAGCCTTTATTACTACGGTTGCTAATGGAGGATTTGGTTTGTTATCTATCGAACGTTCTTTACAATGGTTGTATGGTGAAATTCTTAGAGACAAAATAGACTATGATTATTTGAAAATTCCGTTTACTCATACTTCTATTTATAATCCTTCTAAAGATACCTATCTTTTAGAGTTAGGAGAGAAGTGCGATCGCGGAGAAATACCAGAATCAGAATTTGAGAGAATTTGTGATTACTTAACCACAGGAACAATGACAATCTCTTTAGAAGGATGCGGTTATAGTTCTTTTTTGGTGATTACTGGTACAACGCGAGGACAAGTTTGGTTTAACTTAGATCTTGCAGCAGTCTCTGTAAGTCCAGTCAGGTAATGGATTGAGAATAATTTCAAAGCCATGGAGAGCAGCAATATCTGTTTGCTCTCGAATATATCTGAGCAAGCGCAACCAAGCAACAGAGGGGAAGAGAGTCTTCAAAGCTAAGGAGCAGATTGTTTTCCAAGAGCAAAAAGCAGGCATTGATGACTGAAACATCCAATGAGCTAAAAGATAGGCAATTAGGGAGAGAATCAACCAACGGTAGACACCTAGCTTGGTATTTTGACCAAAGCAATGCAAGCCAAACTGATGTTTAACAGTTTTGAAAAAGCTTTCAATTGCCCAACGCTTTTTGCCCAAGCGGACAAGATAAACCCCAGAATAAGGATAGGTGCTAGCAACAAAACGAAGCTCTCGTTTTCCGTCAGCTCTTTTGAGCCAAAACCAAGAAAGGGTGAGGGGATAATCCAAATCTTTAAGCTGAACCAAAAGACCACGTTTTGCATGGCGATATAGATCTTTGAGCCGACGACCATCTTGTAACTTACGATTACACCGAACCCCAACCACGGCACGCCAAGATCGCCGATGAACAGCATTCAGAAATTCGATGCTTCCAAACTCTGTATCGGCTTGGACAATAACAGTTCTGTTTCTGACCAGAGACTTTGGTACAGTCCTCAATAATTTACATGCCAATTGAACGGGACTGGGCTGACCTTTGCCTCTCCAGACACGAAAACTCCAAGGCACTTGCCAGTTACCAACGATTACATAGAGGACGACTAAATGTAGACCTCGTTTCCCATTGAGCATTCTGACCCACTTCGGGTTGTTTTTAACATCTAGTTCAGGGGTACTCAAATGTGCAAACTTTCCTGTCTTGGGTAACGTCGTCAAATCGATTAATATTTTTACAGGAACATTATGATGAGGCGAATGCGCTAACAATTGTTGCAAGACAGCCTGACGACTCGTACGAATTACTTGGCGTGTTGACCAATTATAGTGATTTAGGAAACGACTTAACGAACTGGCTGATTTTACTGAGGTATGTTCTGGTAGTGCATGACCTTGTTGTTCTAAAAATAATCCGAATAACGCTTTGAGACTTGCTTTTTGGTAAGGGCTAGGCATCAGACCAAGAAGGCTATAAACTAGCCCTTGGGCGTGCTGAAGAATGGTTTCCATGACCGTCTTCTGATTTAAATGAACTACGCCCTTTTTTTCATCTTTTTGCCTTTTTTGCAACCCTTATTGAAAATGGTGCAAGATCTCAGTTAATGCTGACGCTGGAGATGGCGGTTATCGTCCTTTCAATCTTAGTTTTTTAGATTGGTATGAAAAATTGCTGAACGAACATTTTTATTGCAAATAGTTAGTGCGATCGCATTTTTATTTAATTCTTCAACTAATTGTTGACAGCCAATTTAATCCTATTCTTCTTTCAGCTAATACTAAAGTTTTCCAAACGCTAATCTAGGAAGACTACAGACATAATTATGCAAATTAAAATTATTAGAGCGATCGCACTTAATATTATGCCCTTCTAATACTTTTGACTCAAGAGCCAGTTAGTCATGAGGAAATTAATTAGAAAAAGTACATAATCTATTCATTCATACTTTGAAAGAAATCAATTGTATTCTTTAGAGCTGTGACAAAAGCATCTATTTCTTGGCGAGTATTGTAAAAATATAGGCTTGCTCTAGCACTACCAGAAGCATTAAAAATGCGGTGCAGAGGTTGGGTACAGTGATGACCAGAGCGAATAGCAATACCATCATGGTCTAATAAGGTTGCTAAGTCGCTGGCGTGTATTCCTGGCACATTAAACGCTGCTAATGCTGCTCTACCTTTGCCGTCTGAGATGGGTTTTGCACCGTATATTCTGAGACTAGGAATGGTTTCTAGTTTTTTAAATAAATAAGCGGTTAATTCTTCTTCATAAGTGTGGATATTCTCCATGCCTATGTTATTAAGATAGTCTACTGCTGCGCCAAGAGCGATCGCTTCACCGATAGCAGGCGTCCCTGCTTCAAATTTGTGGGGTAAGTCGCCGTAGGTGGAGTGGTCTAAAAATACCTCGTCAATCATTTCTCCACCGCCCATAAACGGAGGCATTGCTAACAAGATATCTTTTTTACCGTAGAGGAAGCCAATCCCTGTAGTCGCACACATTTTATGTCCTGATGCTACTAGCCAGTCACAGTCCATTGCCTGCACATCTATTGGCATATGCGGTACGCTTTGACAGGCATCAATTAATACTTTTGCGCCGTGTTTGTGAGCTTCTGCGGTAATAGCTTCTACGGGGTTAATTATGCCTAAAGTATTAGAAACGTGAACGATAGATACCAGCTTAGTTTTATCTGACAGCAAAGATTTATACTGTTCAAAGTCGAACTCTTCTGTGGGAGTTAATTCAACATATCTTAATACCGCACCAGTCTTTTGAGCGATAAGCTGCCAAGGAACAATATTGCTATGGTGTTCCATTACCGAGAGAATAATTTCATCTCCAGGCTTGAGGTTGGCTACCCCCCAACTGTAGGCTACTAGATTGATTGCTTCACTAGCATTACGGGTATAAACAATTTCATCACGAGAAGCGGCATTGATAAACTGAGCGACTTTATCCCTAGCACCTTCATAGGCATCGGTTGCTCTACCACTGAGGGTATGCGCGCCACGATGCACGTTAGCATTATCCTGTTGATAGTAATGTTGCAGCACATCTAATACCGCCTGGGGTTTTTGGGAAGATGCAGCACTATCAAAGTAGATCAAAGGACTATTGTTAATCTTTTGATGTAGGATAGGAAAATCTTTTCTAACGCGATCGCCTAATGTTTGTGATTGGATTAAAGTCATGGGTTTATCTATGTCTTGCTGGTTAATTGCTGACTTTTTGCTTGATAGTTGCAGTGATTCTAGTTTTGAGTGATTCAATAGCAATGCGATCGATGATTTCCGCTGCGAAAGCGTCAATTAATAATTGATTGGCATCGTTTTGATTTAAACCACGACTGCGGAGATAAAATATTTCGTCTGCTTCTAATTGGCTTACTGTTGCACCGTGAGCGCACTTAACATTATCGGCAGTAATTTGTAATTCAGGCTTAGTATCCACCCTGGCTTTAGGAGAAATCATCAGGTTACGGTTTAGCTGCACCGCATCCGTCATCTGCGCTTCTTTGGTAACGAATACTTTGCCATTAAAGACTGTATGAGCGCGATCGCCTACAATACATTTATGCAGTTGATTGGTAGTGCCGTTTGGTTTAGTTAAGGCAATAATACTATGAGTATCAGAAGTTTGTTCTTCCATAGCAATAGTTAAGCCATTAAGATTGCTCTCGGTATGTTCTCCCTGCTGCAATACTTCTGGGTTATGACGAAATAGTTTTGCGCCTAAGTTTATTTCACTAATTGTGTAGTGACTATCGCGGGATTGAGATATGGCAGTTTTCCCAATATGATAGCTAGCTGTTGATTCTTGTTGCAGACGAGTGTGATTTACTCTAGCGTTGTCTTTAACAAAAACTTCGGTGACAGCGTTGGTGAAGTATTCGCCCACGCCAGTATATTCTTCTAATAATGAAATACTAGAGTTAGCTTCGGCTACTATCAAGATGCGGGGTTGAGTAAAAGTAGATGCTTTTTCTCCATCCGTAATAAACACCAACTGAATCGGAGTTTCCACTACGACGTTTTTGTTTACCCAAACTACCGCCACACTATTACCACCTGCGGTATTTAAGCTAGTAAAAGCATCCTGCGCGCCATGAGATTGGGCAAAATATTTATTAGCATCATATTCAATGGGCAAACTATTTATGTCGCCGATATATACCCCTTGAGGTAATGCACTAATATCAGAAAGTTCTGCGCTATATGTTCCGTTGAAGAAAACTAAACGACTGTTCTTTGTTTCTTGTAGGGGCGAATGGTCTTTCGCCTCTGCCAATGATGCCACAAACTTTCCCTTAGTTAAATCGGCTAAATCGATAAAACGCCAGTCTTCATCCTTACGGTTAGGTACAGAGAGGGTAGATAACCAAGATTTAGCCGATTGACGCACATTCTGTAGCCACTGGGGATCTTTGTCATTTACCTGACAGTGTTGCAGTAAGCCTGTAAAAAAAACATCTTCTATTACCGCAGTTTGATGAACTTGGGAAATAGTTGCAAAGGGAATTTGAACCGCCATTAAACTCCTACCCCCGCCGTAGATTTGTCATCGAGAAAGTCATAACCACGACTTTCTAATTCTAAGGCTAGTTCTTTACCACCACTGGTAATAATTTCACCATCTTTCATTACGTGAACAAAATCTGGCTCGATGTAATCTAACAGTCTTTGATAATGGGTAATTACCAAATAACCCTTTTCAGGAGTCTTCAACTGGTTAACCCCATCCGAGACAATTCTCAAAGCATCGATATCTAAACCAGAATCAATCTCGTCCAAGATAGTTAGAGTAGGATTTAACAATGCCATTTGCAGAATTTCGTTACGCTTCTTCTCTCCCCCAGAAAAACCTTCATTAAGACTCCTTTGTAAAAAACTAGGGTTCATCTTAACTACTTCTAATTTCTCTTCAATCAAGTCTTCAAAATCAAAAGTATCTACTTCTTCTAAACCTTGGTATTTACGCTTGGCATTATAAGCCACCCGCATAAAGTCTAAATTGCTTACCCCAGGGATAGCTAGAGGATATTGAAAAGCCAAGAATATACCGCTATTAGCTCGTTCATTAGGCTCTTTATCGAGGATGCTTTCGCCCTGATAAATAATTTCTCCACCTGTTACTTCGTAGTCAGGATGTCCTGCAATAATTTTAGATAGGGTGCTTTTTCCCGAACCATTGCGACCCATGATAGCGTGGACTTCGCCTTCTTTGATTTCTAAGTTGACACCTTTCAAGATAGGCGTGCCGTCAACGTTGGCTGTTAGATTGCGTATTGATAAAATTGTTTCGCTCATTGTTTGTTAATTAAACAATTTTGATTATTGTGCAGGCTCCCAAACTCAGGAATGACAAGGGATGAGAATTAAATTTTTATTTCGGTATTAAAACAACCAAAACGTTGTTTAAGTCTATTGTAGATTACATTAACAACTTAGATGTTGTCAAAGTCGGAAATTAATCCTTATGTCTTTCACAGATGCGGAGAGATATGAAGAGTTACTCCAGATATAGGCAAGTATTTATATTTTAAAGATCAAATAAATTACAGAATAGCGCGATCGCTTTAACACTTCTAAATTTATTTAAAATTAGATCTTAAATAAAAGAGTGTTTAAGACAATCGCTTTAAAATAAAAGAAAATTAAAATTAATAGGTTAGCAATTTAATCAATATTTTCTTTTTTGCAAGAAAACTAGACTCTTACCGATAAAATAAGAATATTATAATTCTCATGCCCAGTCAGAGTTTAGTAGCGTTTAAGACATTCATTAGCAAGGATTTGGGCTAGTTTCAAATATATTATCTTTAAAATTAATTCAGGAAAATCTATGACAGCAACGTTTTGCGAATATAAGCCAGGTTTGGAAGGTATTCCTGCTACAAAATCTAGTATTAGTTTTGTTGATGGTCAAAAAGGTATTCTAGAATATCGAGGAATTGCGATCGAAGAGTTGACCAAACAGGGTAGTTTTTTAGAAACGGCATACCTGTTGATTTGGGGTAAATTGCCCAATGAAGAACAGCTAAAAGAATTTCAGAACGATATTTTAATGCACCGCCGTATCAAATATCGTATCAGAGACATGATGAAATGTTGTCCTGAGACGGCACATCCTATGGATGCGCTGCAAACTTCTGCCGCAGCATTAGGCTTATTTTACGCCCGTCGAGCATTAGATGACCCAGAATATATTAGAAAGGCGGTAGTACGCATTCTGGCAAAAATTCCTACTATGGTAGCTGCATTCCATCAAATGCGTCGGGGGAACGATGCGATTACCCCCAACGATAGTCTCGATTATGCCGCTAACTTTTTATATATGCTGACAGAAAGAAGACCCCATGCCTTAGAAGCGCAAATATTTGATGTCTGTTTGACTCTCCATGCAGAACACACTATCAATGCTTCAACTTTTTCGGCGATGGTAACAGCTTCAACTCTAACAGATCCTTACGCAGTAGTAGCTTCTGCTGTGGGTACTTTAGCAGGACCTCTTCACGGAGGAGCGAATGAAGAAGTATTATTGATGTTGGAAAATATTGATTCAGTTGAAAACGTCAAGCCTTATCTTGAAAATTTAATTGCTAACAAGCAAAAAATAATGGGTTTTGGACACCGAGTCTACAAGGTTAAAGATCCTAGAGCTAAGATATTGCAAGAATTAGCCGAAAAGCTGTTCGATGAAACAGGACACGATCGCTATTATGAAATGGCGGTTGAATTAGAAAGAGTAATCGAGGGCAAACTGGGGTCGAAAGGCATCTATCCCAACGTAGATTTTTATTCTGGTTTGGTTTATCGCAAACTGGGTATCCCTAGCGACTTGTTTACTCCCATTTTTGCGATCGCTCGCGTAGCTGGCTGGCTGGCTCATTGGAAAGAACAATTAGCGGTCAATAGAATCTTTCGTCCCACCCAAATTTATACGGGTGAACATAATACGCCCTATGTGCCGATGGAAGAAAGATAATCAATCTTAAAAAATATATTCCTATATCTTAGGAAATATTGGATATATAAAGAAAAGTTGTTAAGATTTGTAGCATGGCAAACTCAAGGCTACAGAAACTAGGCAACTATCTTCGTCCCCACTGGCGAATGGTTTTGATTGGCGTAATTGCGCTGATAATTGTTAACGGGTTGAAAGTCTATATTCCCCTATTGATTCGAGACAGTATCGATCGCTTACAAGGGGAGTTTAGTTTTAACCAGCTATCGAACTCCGCATTATTACTATTGCTATTGTCAGCAGTTATGTGGGGATTTCGAATGCTGTCTCGGGTGTTGATTTTTGGTGTGGGTAGGCAAGTTGAATTTGTCCTTAAGCAGAGAATTTTTCAGCATCTACTAACAATTGAACCTAGTTATTTTTCTGAAAACAGATCGGGAGATCTAATTAATCGCGCCACTAGTGATGTCGATAATATTCGTCGTCTGGTGGGTTTTGCCCTGTTGAGCTTTGTCAATATCATTTTTGCCTACGCTTTCACTCTTCCTGCAATGCTGGATATTGATGTGAAGCTCAGTCTTCTAGCACTGGCTGTTTATCCATTGATGTTAATAACGGTACAGCTATTTAGCGGCAAACTACGGAAATATCAAGAAGAGATTCAGGTTAAATTATCTGACCTTAGCGAGCTAATCCAAGAGGATATGAGTGGAATGGCTTTAATTAGGATTTATGCCCAAGAAAACCAGGAAAGAGAAGCATTTAGAGCCAAAAATCAAGAACTGTTAGAATCTAATCTCAAGCTAGCTAAGACAAGAAATTTACTCTTTCCCATCATTGAAGGAATTTCTTATATTAGTTTATTGATTTTATTATGGTTGGGTACTAATGATATTGCTAATGGCACGATTACCGTAGGTGACTTTATTGCTTTAGTTTTATTTGTAGAAGGATTGGTATTCCCCACCGCTTTATTAGGCTTTACCATTACAGCTTATCAACAGGGAGAAGTCAGTATCGATCGCGTTGAAGCTATTACCAAAGCCGAACCCAAAATCAAAAATAGCCCCCAAGCAATTGTTTTACCGACCGCAGAGATTCGAGGAGAAATTAGCGCGCGCAACCTCACCTATACCTATCCTGGTGCCAATATTCCCGCACTCTATGACCTCAACTTTACAATTATGCCAGAAGAAACCGTAGCTATAGTCGGTTCAATTGGTTCGGGTAAATCTACCCTAGCTAATGCTATTCCTCGCTTACTGAATGTTGAGGGGGGAGAGTTGTTTTTAGACAATCATGATG
>ENA-ORXT01006758-ORXT01006758.1-marine-metagenome-genome-assembly--contig:-NODE-6758-length-10533-cov-12.021232_pt1 | contig 10533 bp, 7 predicted proteins | sample MGYA00237868_ERZ511482 | MGnify/ENA metagenome assembly ERZ511482
CAACTTCAACTTCAACTTCAACTTCAACTTCAACTTCAACTTCAACTTCAACTTCAACTTCAACTTCAACTTCAACTCATACGATAAGGATAGAGAGAGAATTTGCTACGCAAATTCTAAAGGTTGAAATTAAAGTTAAAATTGAAATTGAAGTCCCCCATTTTCATTCCTTATAAAAAATCGGCATCAAAAGTCAAGGGTAAAATATCTTTTATTGAGTTTAGGACGTATACTTCGCCGGTTTCTCCGTGCAAAATAACGCGGATGACTTGTCCGAATCTATATTCGCTCTCATGTATCACCTGTCGGCACGAACCGCAGGGTGTCACTGGTTTGTTGACTATGCGGCTGCCACTTTTTGCGGTAATGGCTATGGCTTCTATGGCTTCGGTCGGATACTGGGCGGCTGCCGCAAATATCGCCACTCGCTCGGCGCACAAGGTTACTGGAAATGCTGCATTTTCCTGATTGCTACCGATGACAATTTGTCCGCTTTTGAGTCGCAAGGCTGCACCGACTTTAAATTTAGAATAAGGCGCATAAGCATCTTTCATCGCGTTTTTTGCAGCTTCCAACAGTTTTTTATCTGCCTCCGGCAATACTTTTACATTTTCATGCACCTCTATATTGGCATTTAAACTAAGTATTCTCATTAATTATTTTAATTTTGCCTTTTCTATCTTACTAACTGCCTCACAATCAAAAGTCAGTTGCTATTTTTATGTATTTTTTAAAGAAAAATAGCCTGACCACTCAAAAAAAGGGCTTCAAAGATAGAAGAAAAGTTGTGGTTTTCACTTCTATTTGAAATTCTTTTCATTTTCATTAATTCAAAACCTATTATAAAATTTTGAAGAATATATTAATCATCGGTGCAGGGCGTTCGGCAACAGCCCTTATTGAATATACACTCAAAGAAGCTGAAAAGCACAACTGGTTTGTCACCGTAGCGGATGCCGACCCGGATGCAGCCGAACAAAAGGTGAACGGACACCCAAATGGTAGAGGTACTTGGCTTGACGTGACGAAGCCCAATGACCGCCGCGACATCATTGAGCGCAATGACGTGGTGGTGTCGATGTTGCCTGCGCATCTGCACCTCAAGGTGGCGAAGGACTGCATTAAGTACAAAAAGCACTTGGTAACGGCTTCTTATATCTCACGCGACATGTATCGGCTCGGTGATCAGGTAAAGTCTGCCGAGTTGATTTTCATGGGAGAAATGGGGCTCGATCCTGGTATCGACCACATGTCTGCCATGCAGACTATCAATGAATTGAGGGTAAAAGGTGCGGAGTTGACCGCTTTTCGCTCGTATGCAGGTGGCTTGGTTGCGCCCGAAAGTGATAATAATCCCTGGCATTACAAATTTACCTGGAATCCGCGCAATGTGGTACTTGCCGGGCAAGGCACTGCCCAGTACATCGAAGATGGACATTATAAGCACATCCCTTACCATCGTCTTTTTGCTCAATATGAAACTATTGACGTGCCGGGTATGGGCCAATACGAAGCCTATCCTAATCGTAGTTCGCTGCTCTATCGAACGACTTATGGCTTGGAAAAAATACCGAGTTTGCTGCGCGGTACACTGCGTTGCAAAGGGTATTGTGATGCTTGGAATGCGCTTGTACAAATTGGTTTGACGGATGATAGTTACCCGATTATTGGTTCTAAAGATTTGACATATTATAAGTTGGTAGATGGCTATTTGCCTCGTAACGAAGGTAATAATACGCTCAAAGAGCGCGTTGCGCTACTGCTCAAAATTGATAAAGATTCGGATGTCATCAAAAAACTCGAATGGTTGGGTATTTTTGACCGTTCGAAAATTGGACTCAGTAAAGCCACACCTGCCCGAATTCTTCAGCATCTTCTCGAACAAAAATGGACACTCCAACCCGATGATAAAGACATGATTATCATGCAGCACGAGTTTGATTACAAATTGGATGGCAAGTCAGAATCGCTCGTTTCTACGATGGTACTTAAAGGTCATGACTCGGTAGATACTGCGATGTCGCGCCTCGTCGGCTTGCCGCTTGGTATTTTTGTAAAACTGATTATGCTCGGAAAAATCAAAGCTACGGGCGTCAACATTCCTGTTATGGAAGAGGTTTATACGCCTGTATTGAAGGAATTGGAGGAGTATGATGTTATATTTAAAGAAACTATTAGAGAGTTAGAGAGTTAGAGAGTGAAGAGTTCTATCTCTCTACTCTCTACTCTTTAACTCTCTACTCTTTTCTCAACTCATTTACTATGAAACATTTAATTGCGCCTTCTTTGCTTGCTGCTGATTTTACGCGCTTGCACGAGGCAGTTGATTTGGTCGAAAATTCGGAAGCTGATTGGTACCACTTGGATGTGATGGATGGGCGCTTTGTGCCGAATATTTCTTACGGTATGTCTATCATCAAGCAGTTGCGAGCTATCTCAAAAAAGCCCTTTGATGTGCATTTGATGATACTCGAACCCGAAAAATATGTTTCGCAATTTCGTGAAGCGGGAGCAGATGTCATTACGGTGCATTATGAAGCCTGCCCGCACATACATCGTACACTGGCGCAGATACGCGAAACAGGCGCACAGGCAGGCGTAGCGATAAATCCAGGTACACCGGTTGCGCTACTGGATGATGTGCTGGAGGAAGCTGATATGGTCTTGATAATGTCGGTCAATCCGGGCTTTGGGGGGCAGAAATTCATTTATAATACCTTGAAGAAAATTGAACAAGTCAAGAAGCGCATTATCACGAGAAACCTTGCTGTAAAAATCGAAATTGATGGTGGCGTAGGACTTCAAAACGCTGAGTCAGTTTTGCAAGCCGGAGCAGACGTACTTGTGGCTGGTAGTAGTGTTTTTAAAGCCGAAAACCCCGCAGCAACAATTACTAAATTGAAGGAAATCGGGAAGGGAAGTCTTTGGGTTTGACCTCAAATTCAATCTCAAATTCAAATTCAAATTATACAATCAGGTTATAGAACGAATTTGCTACGCAAATTCTAAAAGTTGAAGTTGAGTTTGAAGTTGAAGTTGAGATTGAAGTTGGGCTTCACTTTACACATTCAAGTTATTTATCTTGTTATAAAAATAAGGCTCAAATTGAGACATATAACGCTTTTCACCCATTCCCAATGATTTGTCAAGATACATAATTTAATCTTTTCTATTGCCTCCTTTATTCCTACATGTTAATTTGATTTAAAATTGGTATTAAAGTACCATTGTCCTACATAAAAAATACATTAATTTTTTTAGTGCTTTAAGCGCATATCTTTTTCCATTATTTATTTTGCATGTAATCCATTTTTCAATGAAATATTAGTAAAGAATTGTAAATAGCCATTTTTTTAACGGTATAAATCTTAGTAGAATTATATCTATGTGATTGTTGTACAACTTTACTGGAATAAACTTTTATTTTATTGTTTAAATTTTTATGTTTGCATAATATTTATAGGTAAAATTTAATTTTACGCCAAACAGAACTATTTAGCAAAAGTTGTCGTCTAAATATTAACACACTCATTTCGTATGCGCCTATTTACCTTGCACTTGCGTATACTACCACCCAAAGCCAAGTTCAAATCCCAAGTTGTTATACAACAGGGTTCACCAAAACAAAAAATTAACTACTTATGTCATTTGAAAGACATAAAATAGTTTGTATTCTATACATTATACATTAGTGAAAGAAATTAAATAAATGTATATTCTCGACTTGTTCTTTTTCCTTTATACTTCACCAAATTTTCCTTAAATACAGGGAGTATTCGCGTCAAATTTGGTTCGTCTAAAGAAAAAATAACGATGCGAAGAATGTACATTTATTTAATTCCTGATACTAAGTATCAGAAACAAAATATCGGTAGAAAAACATTAAAAATACGTTTCGAGTGCCGTCAGGTACTCAATATTTGACAAAATAAATTTTGATGCGTTTGCCCTTGAGTTTGGTTTATTTTTTTTCAAAAGGGTACAGAAATTGATTTTCGGTAATATTGCTCGTTTTTTGCGTGAGGGATAGGAGGTGTTGTTTGAACGTAACGGAGCGATAGCGGAGTGAAGAGAGTGCCGGATAGCCCGACCCCGACTGGTAAGGAGGGGGCACGCCCTAATTAGTCGTTCAAGTTCAAGTCTTGGCAAAGCCAAAACAAACAAAAAAGGCTGCCCAAAGGGGCAGCCAAAGAAAACGTGGAAATATTATGATGTCGGCAGTCTGTTAGTCTGCTGTTTATGCGCGAGGAGTTTCACGTTAAACTGTCAACTATCGACTATCGACTAAATTCTACTCTGAAAGTTTTACAAAACGCTCGGTGGCATAGTTTCCATCGCCGAAGTTGAGGTGCAAAATATACACGCCAGCCGGGAGTTTGTGGATGGGCAATTGCAGGTGTTCGGACGTGATGTTGTGTGTACCAATTAATTGTCCTGCCGTATTGTAAATGGCTATCGAACCGCCGTCTCGGATGTTTTGGAAATTGACCGTAATCAAATCCGTTGCAGGGTTGGGATAGATGCGCATGGCTGGTTCTTCGACCAAATACTCCTCTCCACGTAGGTCGAGCGGCGCATAGTTTTGTGATTCTGCCGTGATATTGACGGTGTAGTCTTCGACCTCGCCGTAAGTGAAATCACTGCAAGTACCTGCGTAACGATTCCAACGCATAGATACACGCATGCCTGTAAGCCCAAGTGTTGCATGGTCGGGAATCTCAATGTTGGCAGCCAATGAACCTGCACCGTTGTTGCTGAAGATACGCTCTCCATCGTCGTTGAAATCGCCGTCTTTGTTGAAGTCTATCCAGACTCTCCAACTTTCGTTGTAGGCTACGTTTGCAAATCCGGGTGTCAAACTAAGCGGTACGATATCGCCTAAGCCTATGTTGGCTACTTGGTTGGTGAAATCTCCATATCCGTTGTTATTTCCGGAAGTGTTGTCGATATTTCCGAAAGCTATTCTGTCGATATATTCGTAGTTGGCATTGTTGCCTGATGACTCGCAATAGTCGGGCGCACTGTCGCAGGCATTTTCTGCGTTTTCGGGACAGATGTCGCAAGCGTCGGGCATACCGTCGCCGTCTGTATCAAGCATATCATCTCCATTGGGGCAAACGTCGTCGTTGTCGCATACGCCGTCTTGGTCGGCATCTGCGCAGTCTTCAGAACCATCGCAAAGTCCGTCTTGGTTGGCATCTTCATAAATTTTTAGGTTGGCGAAGAATGAATTGCCATTACTTGGCTGGCTATCGTGGTCTGCCACGAAGAAGAAATATTCAAAATCTCCGGTGTAAAATTCGCCTACGGGAATGACATAATGCTCGTATTCGCCGCTTCCTGTGTAGTTGTTGAAACTCGAATTTCCCCAGTTTTGTGTGCCGTATATTTTGAATGTTTGACTGGAACTGATAGAGGTATTATTGTCAAATCCAAGACCGTGAATTTCCCCGATTTGGGTACTCTTAAAATCAAATTCTATAACTGTATATGGTGTTACTTCATAATCTACGGTAATGGATTTCCATGCGTTGTCGTAGAGTTCGATGCTTGTGCCGTCATTAGAAGTCGTCACCGCTCCCCTATCTTGGCTGTTGCCGTAAGTGCCTACCGGGTAATCAATGAAATTGAATGTTGGGCAGTCTTCGCAAGCATCTGGAGTGCCATTTTCATCCACATCAATACTGTCATCACCACCGGGACAAATGTCTTCGTTGTCAGGGACACCGTCGCCGTCACTATCCGTATTGTCAAAGAAATCGCAAGCATCGGGCGTGCCGTCGCCATCAGCGTCGAGGCTATCGTCACCAAATTCGCAAATGTCTTCTGCATCACAAACGCCATCAAAGTCGCCATCGGCAAATGTACCTGCACATTCGCAATTAGATGTGTAAATATCACCTGTGGTACAAGCATCTCCATCGTCACAGGATGTGCCAATTAGTTCGTCATCGAAATCAGGGCAAGTGTCTTCTTCGTTGCAAACACCATCTTCGTCGCTATCGAGGTATGTGCCAGTGCATTCACAATTTTCATTATAAAAATCTTGTACAGTACAGGCGTTGCCGTCGTCGCATGGTGTACCGATTAAGTTGTCATTAAAGTCAGGGCAAATATCATCTTCATCACATACGCCATCTTCGTCGCTATCAAGGAATGTACCTTTACATTCGCAATCGACATAAATATCGTCCACTGTACAAGCATCACCATCATCACAGGATGTGCCAATTAGTTCGTCATCGAAATCAGGGCAGGCGTCTTCTTCGTTGCAAACACCATCTTCGTCGCTATCGAGGTATGTGCCAGCGCATTCACAATTTTCATTATAAAAATCTTGTACAGTACAGGCGTTGCCGTCGTCGCATGGTGTACCGATTAGGTTGTCATTAAAGTCAGGGCAAATATCCACATCGTCCAATACGCCGTCTTGGTCGCTATCCATGCTGCCATCAGAGAAATCGCAAGCATCGGGCGTGCCATCACCATCTGTATCGAGGTTGTCATCGCCAAATTCGCAGATGTCATCCGCATCACAAACACCGTCGGCATCCGCATCAGCAAATGTACCTGTACACTGACAATTTTGTGTATAAATATCGTCTGTCGTACACGCATCTCCGTCGTCGCAAGACGTACCAACTAAGGCATCATCGAATTGTGGACAAATATCATCTGCATCACAAATACCGTCTTGGTCTGCATCGGTAAGCGTACCTGCACATTCGCAATCGTCATCCAACACATCATTTGTGGTGCAGGCATTCGCGTCATCACAAGCATCGCCGGGGTTTCCGTTGGAGCAAGTAACGCTACATTCGGTCAGACAAAAAGCACTATTGACACGACTTCTGATGAGGTCGCCGGGCTGTTGTCCGAAACCCAAATTGAAATCTATTCCTACACTTCCCAACAAATGGCAGTAACTCATAATCGTACCCGAATTTGGTAGTGCTGCATTGCAGCCTTCATCGTATCCTGCCGCTGGACCGCAACCGTCAATTGGTGTATTATTGCCGTTCCAAGCGCAGGCATGCGTGTGTGGCGAACCAAGATTGTGTCCAATTTCGTGCGTAATTACCTCTACATCCCACGAATAGGTAGGAATACTTTGATATTCGCCTAAAATTCCACTCACGCCTGCATTATAGAAGTTGTCGCAAATGACACCTAGATAAGCTAAACCTCCTACAGAGTTGGTGTGAACAACGTGTACCAAATCGCCGTATGTCTTTCCATAGCCTTGTGCTACAAGGTCGTCAAGTTCGGTTTCGTCACCGTAGGGCGAAGTTGTATCCCATACTTGGAGATAGCTTATTTTTACTGTGATACTCTCATTGGCATACAGTGCTGCTACTTCGTTGAATACGGCTGTAACATAATTTGATGCAATAGCTGCATCTGAGTTGGCAGATAAATACAAGGAATAGTCAACTTCCATTTGTATGCGTACACAATTTTCCGCCGTGCTATTCAGTGGTTGTGTATTGATGGACATACCGCCCTGAGTAGCTCCCGGTGGAAGTAATTCTTGGCATCCATACTCGGTGTTGCTCTTCAAATCATCAGTATTATACAAAATATGCGTGTCGCTATTTTGCATTTTACCCAGTGTATACTCGTGTCCAGCAAAGTGGACACCTCCCACAAGTTCATTATTTATAAATGAAAAAGTGGCAAGGCTATTTGCATCACCTGCTATGATTCCCCAATAATGTACCCCCATATCCTGCGAAAGCGGCGTACCCGAAGCTGTTACCGCCTGAAAATCATCGCTGAATATTTCGGCTTTCATCAATTGAAATTCCGTTTGTTGTCCTTCTATCGAAAGGGATAAAACCAACTGTTCGGGCTTATTATCCTTGATGAATTGAAATTGTTGTGGTTGTATTTGGAAGAATTGTTTTTTAGAAAGGACCGCTTCGGAAATCATGTTTTTTAGGTTATTTGCTTCGGTTTCTACAAGTGGTGCGTAGGTAAGTATGTTTGTCGTAGTAGCGAATTTTTCATTTACTTTTTGTTGGATGGCTTGTTGTGCATTTGCATGAAAACAACAGCAAAAAATAAATAATATAGCCAAATAATATCTTGAGTGCATATAAATGTGTTTGATAAATTAATAATCGGGTGAAAGCTCTATTAGTCGATTGGATGAGTTGGAGAGACAAACGTAGGAAGAAAGGAGAGCCTTATATGTCAATAAAATGCACGTTCAATGACATAGAAAAATAATGTAATATGTTTAGAGGTGGAGTTATTTAGTATTCATAAGTATTTCTTATGAAACTTGTAAAAATTATTACTTATAAATTATAAATAATTATTTATTCAAAAAATTGTAAATAAATGACTTATTATCATTTTTATTTAAAATAAACTTTAAACCTTAGTATAAATAAATTACATAATTTTGTTATGTCACATTCTGAGCGTAGAATTGTGATAAGGAAGTTGAGTGTAGTTTTGGGCTTATATTTTCAAAATGCAATTATATCTTGTCTTATTTTGCTCATCAAATGACAGGAATGGTAGTTTTTGTTTTGCTTTAGTAGCTTGGTGATGTCTTTGCAGGCGTTGAAGTAAGGTTGGATGTTAGGTCTTATTTTCTCTAGTTCATTGTTTTTGAGTATTTTTGAAACTGAGCGCACAATTGGCAAGGTCACAGAATCATACAGATTGTGTCCTCTTACAAAAAGGTAGGTGTTTTGGGGCGTAATTCCGAAGGCACTAATGCGTTGTTCGGTGGCTTCAAACTCACTATCTGTATGGTCTGAACGCAAGGCATTAAATTTATCATCTACCTTTTTTTTCAACTCATTGAGTTCGTCTGTACCATTATTATTCACATTAAAATCCCCTCTCAAGATGATAGTTTCTGCGAATTTTTGCCCCGTCAGAAATTGGTCGGTACTATCGTTTTTTGATTCAGAAATAACAAAAACGACAAACAGAGGGTAAATAATTTCAGAATAATCAGATATGAATTTTTCAACATCAAATAATTGATTATCAGTAGAATGTGTTGCTTCTAAACATAAATTCATCAAGGAAGGCGCGTAGGATTTATAATTTTCAATGGAATGTGTGTAGGTTTGGAAAACATTATTTTGAATGCTTGGGTTATTTGTTTTTGTTAGTAAATCGTAGTCGCTGTCGATGCAGAGGACGAGTCGTTTGTCGGTGTAGGGCAGGTATTGCAGGACGGTATTTTTGCCTCTTTGGTCATTGGTCATGCCACCGGGTCGAAAGTTTCTTGTGTAGGAAATGAATTCAGGTTTTCGCTTGAATCCGCTTTGAATAAATATATCTTTCCAAAAATCTGCGTCTTCTTCATCTTCTACGATACAAACCAAATCAAAATCGCCCCCGGGTAGATTGACAGCGTTTTTATACTCATTTGCTCTATCTTCAAAATCAATCATACGGGTGTTTTTAGTGTTTCAATATCAACCACTTTATCACCCCAGCCCTTTCCAAAGATACTTGGTGAATGAGTAGCAACGATAAGTTGACAGTTTGGATTGATGCTACGTATCGTTTCGATGAGTTTGAATTGCCATCTGAGATGTAGTGAGATTTCTGGTTCATCTAAGAGAAGTACACGCGGTTTTCCTTCCTGTAGGAATACCTGAAAAAGAATAATGAGCAATTGCTTTTCTCCACCTGACAATTGGTTGGTTTTCAGTTGACTACTGCCATTTTGAAAGACAATATTTTTATCTTCCGTGAATTGAATGCGTTTATTGGTTTTTTGAAAAAAACTATCAATGAGGTTAAAAAAATCTTGTACTCGACGTTCTTCTTTATCAGCTTCTTGACGTTTATTTGCTTTGTATAGTTCAATAGTCTTTGATTGTATTTTGGAATCCAATTTGACAAAATTAAACTCATACAGATTCCCGTCAATTAATGTCTCTAACTCTATGTCAATCGGTGTATTCGTCTCTGTGACTTTATCTATGTCTTTGATTGGTGCATCGAAAGTATTTACCAAACTACGAATTTTATTAGGGGCATCAATCATCCCAATTGCCCAATAATCTCCACTTCCAGTTATCTCTTTATCGTCATTGAAAATTATTTTAACTTCTGTTCCATACTCTCGGAATTTCATTTTTCTACGGAAATCATTTTTATCGGGCAGATGAATGTCCTTATGCTCATCATAGTCATGTTCATGAGGGAAGTGAGGCTCATTGAATATATTATCAATTATTCTGAGAATTGTCGTCTTACCGCTACCATTGATACCGCCGAGAATATTCACTTTCGGGTCAAGTTTCCATTCAATATCATACTTTCCCCATAGATTTTTAATTTCTATGGAATTTATTTTGCTAATATATTTAGGATATTGAACCATACTTATGAAATATTAGAAACATACGAAAACACGTTCTTTTTTTTAAAATTACAAAAAAACATATTAAAATCCAATTTTTGCAGCTTACGCCCGCCACAACCGCACCAAAAGCGTCTCTATCAACAAAAACGCCAAAGCCATAATCAAAAACCATTTCCACAAAATCACGC
>ENA-ORXT01006759-ORXT01006759.1-marine-metagenome-genome-assembly--contig:-NODE-6759-length-10533-cov-3.059009_pt1 | contig 10533 bp, 3 predicted proteins | sample MGYA00237868_ERZ511482 | MGnify/ENA metagenome assembly ERZ511482
TAATTAAGTTTGACTCATTAGGAAATATGGAATGGATGTCAAGCATTTTATTTGAGGATGGAGCTATTACCAGTATAGCTATGAGTCATGGTGGGAATTATATTGTATCTGGAAGTGAGAATAGTGAAGTAACTGGGAGATTGGTAGGGTTTGTTATAAAGTTAGATATTATTGGTAATGTTTTGTGGAGACGAAGCTATGGCGAAATAGAAGACGATGACTATATTTATGATATGATTTTAGAAGATGATGGAAGTATAGCTATGTGTGGTCGTAAAGAAAGTGGCGTTGAACAAGGAGCAGATATATGGTTGATTAAAACGAACTGTTTAGGACTCTTCACCGAACCCCAATCCAACTTCGATTATCAAGTAAATGAAACCACTGTTCTATTCGAGAACCTCAGTGATTTCGTTTATCCCGACTCAATAGACGGCGGTCACTACCTCTGGAATTTTGGAGATGGAACAATGAGTGAAGAAATAAATCCTACACATATTTACGAAACAACAGGTGCATATGAAGTCACTTTAACCGCAGTCGTTTGCCAAGACACTTCCGTTTACAGTACCTGCATCTATTTAGAGGAAAATAGTTTGTGTTGTGCTGAAGTTGAGGTAATGCCGATTCCAGCTTTTTCACTAGAAACCACAGACAGCCTAAGCATTTCACTAGAAAACGTAAGTGGAAACCTTTATCAAGAATACAACAATGGCGCACAAGTCCTTTGGGATTTTGGAGATGGAAACACCAGTACCCAATTTTCACCAAACCACACTTTTGCGGAAGCCAATTTTTATGATGTAACCCTTTCTGTAATTCTATGTGGAGATACGACTTCCGTCTTTGAAACAGTAAAGGTTGGAGAGCCTGTAGGTATAGAAGAGATAAATAATAATCAAGTAAAAGTCTATCCAAATCCAGCCACCACTTCCCTTACATTCGCTTATGATATCCAGAAAAAAGAAACCCTCTTTTTATATAATTCCTTGGGTCAATTGGTCAAAACCATAAAACTCAATCCATCGACAAACACCCAAACAATTTCGACAGTTGATTTTGCAGAAGGCATATATTATTGGCGATTGGGACAGGATAATGGGAAGTTGTTGCTGAGGAGATAAGCCTTTTATGGTACGTACTCAATAACTACCACCTTTTGTCATTTCGACCTTGTGGAGAAATCTATAGTGAGTAGTCATTTTTAGATTTCTCCACAAGGTCGAAATGACACAAGTGTGCTTTTTGATGTGTATTGAGGAGATAAGCCTTTTGTGCCTACGGCATCTTGATTTACAGGATTTTTGGATTAACCTGATTAAAATTGGGAACTAGAAATAAATCCGAAATATTAAAACATTCATTCTATATTCACACATTCACTCATTGAACATTAACTATCTTCCGATCTTCCCCAACACTAAAACCAAGCCCCAAAGGCAAACAAATACTCCTCAAAGCAGATTCCAAATCATCGTGTTCAAACGTTCCCGAAAAGCTGCGATTCTGAATAGAGCTGTTCACTTTTATATTGTATTGACGTTCCAATTCTGCAAAAACATCTTGAAGTGGTTCATTGTAAAAGCGAGATACTTTCTTTTGCCACAAAGGAGTTTCATTGGTGATTGATTGTGTTGACTGCATCTTTCCTTGTTCAACCCTTACCGCCTCTTGTGCAATCAAAATGGTTTCCTGACCGTCAACACTTACCTGAACCTTACCCTCATAACATTCTACATACAAAATATCTCCCCAAGCTTTAACATTGAACTGAGTTCCCAAAACCCGAATGTCACCATTGGATGTATGAACGATAAAAGGACTGCCTTTTGCTACTTCAAATAATGCTTCACCCTGTAGTTCAATACTTCTTTGCTCTGCCCAGTTTTTTGTTTTATAACTAATTTTAGAACCATCGTTTAGCACAACCTGAGATCCATCAATGAGTTCGCTTTTCACCGTTTGTCCATGTTCTGCAAACAAGACCTCTTGTTGATTGTTTGACAAAACAAACCAAGCCGCAACAAACACCAAAAAACTAGCCGCAATCCCCATCAACCAATATCGATTTAAAGATCTTGTTTTTGTCTTTTCTAGCGGAAGCGTCTTTTTTAATTTTTCATAGCCCGCCGCAGCATCATATTTAGGCATCGACCGTTGGTCCACCGTTTGGATAATCCGCTTCAATTCAGCCAAAGCTTCCTCACCCTCAATGGCACGCAACTCATCGTCACTTAGCTCACCATTCAGCCATTTAGCGTAAAGATTATCTTTGTTTTCCATCTTTCTTTAATAAAATTCTGTTTTTTGCTCGAAGCATGATGCTTGAAGAACAATGTCATAATGGTTTGTTGACCAATAAAGACTTCGAGCACCGAGCATCAAATATAAAACAACCGAACAAAGAAAAACCCTACAAACTGGTCGAAATTTTTCTAAGTTCTTTTAAAGCCAAATGCATCCGCTTCTCAATCGCCTTTACACTCAAACCCAAAGTTTCAGCGATTTCTTTGTATTTCATTTTATCTATCCGATTCATCAAAAAAACCGTCCGTTGTCCTTCTGGCAATGTAGCAATAGCGGATTCCAACTTTTGTTTAAATTCTTCTTCTTCCATCAAATACTGAGGGGTTTCCTCATTCAACTGGCTATGTCCACGCTGCTCAAATTTTAAAACGACTTTCTGATGTTTTACGGTATTCAAAAAAGTATTGTTGGCTACGGTGAATAAAAAAGACTTGGCTTTTTCGAAAGGTACTTTTTTACACTCCTTCCACAATTTGGCAAAGGAATCTTGCATCAAGTCTTCAGCCGCCGCATAATTCCCCGATTTATAATATAAGAAATTCACCAGCGATTCAGCATGGGTACTGAATACAGTTTCAAATACTTTTTCTTGACAGACAGATTGGGGCATAAAAGTTTATGGTTAGATATAAATGAGTAGATACAACTTACCAAAAAAATATAACTATTTAAGTCCTTGCTATTTGTTTTGTCTTTTTCACCATTAAGCAATTAAGCTTAGTTAAGACTTTCATTAAGTTTATAGGCTTGAAACAATACAGAATGTTAGTCTTAATGAAACCTTAACTCCTTAATGATCTTAATGGTGAAAAATAGCCAGAATATTTTACTCAAAGACCTAAAAAACTACTAAGAACAAAAACAAATGTAATGATTATTGATCAACTGTAAAGGACTAACTCTTGTCATTCCCAACATTTTTAAAATAAAATTCAAAGAAAAGGTAGGGTTTTTTCTTCATCGATTGTTTTATATATGAACGGGATAATTGATCCCTAATATTAAAGTCTCGAAATCCCGAAATCCCGATCTCCCGAAATCCCGAAATCCCGACATCAAAAAAAAACACATCAAATGAGAGTACTTAATTTATTATTAATCTTCTTGCTCAGCTTTCAAGTAGAGGCACAAACCATAAAAGTTTTCATCCTTGCTGGTCAATCCAATGCAGAAGGACAAGGAGACATCGGTCCTGTTGATACACAAGGAACATTACTACATTTTATGGACAATGGAGGCAGTACAGAGTTTGATTTTACCCAAGACGACAATGGTGATTGGGTAGAAAGAGACGATGTCTGGATTCGTTATGACAAAGAATTCGATGGTTTGGCAACAGGCAATTTAAACGTAGGTTTTGGTGCCAATGACATGCAAATTGGTCCTGAGTTTGGAATGGGTCATCAATTGGGTCAAAATTCTCAGGATAAAGTGTTGATTATTAAAACCTGTTGGGGCGGCAAAAGCTTAGCAGTCGATTTTAGACCTCCTAGTTCTGGTGGGACTGTTGGTTCATACTATAATCAAATGATTTCAGACATCAATGCTGCCATCAACAACATCGCTACTGAATTTCCAGACTATAATAATGAAACGATAGAAATTGCAGGCTTTACTTGGTTTCAAGGATGGAACGATGGCGATGAACAAGCTTTCTTAGATGAGTATGAGCAAAACCTAATCAACCTTATATCGGATGTACGAACAGATTTAAATATACCTGATCTACCATTTGTTATTGGGCTTACTGGAAACGGTGGCTTTGATATTGACCTCAATGACACTTGGGTCAACGGTTTACAAACGCAGTTGGTGCCGGCACAAATTGCAGCAGCCAATTATGAAGGACACATCAATGTTGATTATGTAGATACCCGTCCTTTTTGGAGAGATGGCAGTGTTTCTCCCGAATCCGACTTTGGTTTTCATTGGAACAACAATGGAGAGAGTTTTTTACGCATTGGCGATGGTTTTGGTAAAAAAATGAATGAATTATTGGCTCAGGCGAATTTCATTCCAGCCCAAAGTATGGGCAGCATTCAAGCCAGTACCAATCCTGCGCTACCAGCATCTTATAATTTTCAAGAATATGTTTTTCCTGAGCCAGATGATCAAGGCGAATGTTTGGGCATTCAAAATACAAGCGCTATTATTAATGATGTATTTCTTTCCCAAACGCATCGCCATGCAATTGGCCATCCGTTTTTATTTACCATCAATCAGCGTCCTGTATTGTTACAGTTGGCTGTTACAGGAAGTGGTGCAGCACCAGATGTACAAGTAGAAGGAATATTAAATGGCACCAATTTGGGAACCGTATGTTTAAATGGTCCTGAAAATTTGAGTCCCACCATTGATTTGGCACAACCCAATTTCGAAGATTACTTTTCAGTCACCTTGCCCAAAGCTTGGATTCAAGAAGGTTTGGAGTTGACGTTAACTGCTGGAGGTGATGTGATGACTTTGACACAAGCCGATCTTCAAATAAGACCTTATAACGAACTCAACCTGGTTATGGTCAATATGGATTTAATGGACTACAACCACCAAGCACACCGTACGCCTATATTTGATGATTTTTTGCAAGAAGTGGCTTCTGCTATTCCTGCTAGTGTTGTTAGATTTGGCGTGTTTCCAACTACGGTAGAAATGCCCAGTGTGGCTGCCAATAATAATACTGGATTACCAGTAGTTGTTGATTTAGATGAAGCCGTAGAAGAGAATGGCTTGGATCGTGGGTATATAAATGGAGCTGCTCATTCTGTTTTAGGGAGAATACAACAAGCAACGGGTGATTTCCCCAACACCATATATTTTGGGAATACGCTAAATTTAGACCCAGGAGGTTGGGGTGTCGATGGTAATTTTGTAAGCTATGATTTTACCGATATTTTTATTCACGAATTGGGACATGCGCTTTCGTTACCGCATTGGGAATGGGAATATCAAGTAAGCAATCCGCTACCAGATCAATGCAATTATCCGTATTCTGGTGAAACTGGTAATGCTGGTGGAAGAGGGGAAGCTTGGAATTTTATTCAAGATACCTATGAGTTTGTCAATCCAATTTGTGAGGCTGCCAATGGAGCAGTAGGAATCGAACGAAGCGATTGTATGCAGCGGGAACATGTTTGTGTAGAAACAAGACCGAGTGGTCCTGGTCCTTGGGATGGCTTTGGCGATTTTTCTGTAAAAGCCATTAGTGATTACCTATTAGGCTCTCTTGTAGAAGCTGGTCAAGTAGAATACAAAGGGAATTTGGTCGATTATCAATTTAAAGAGAATCCTGGTTACCCTTTGGTGACTTTGGATAATGGCGAACGAACGTTTACAAGAGATGCATCTCAACCTCAAAATACCTTTGCCGAAGATGTTGTCAAACTTCCTGGTATGGAAATTGTCGAACAGGAGGTGTATCTTATTTATGGTAGTGCACACGCTTATGATTTGGCTTCCAACATCATCTATGATCCGATTCAATATACGGGTACTTTATTGCCAATAATTGATCCTACAGACCCTGCTATGTTTGCTGTTTTACAAGGATTGGAAAATGCCGATGCGCCCTATTTATACAATCGGACAAGAGACATCACCCTTAAGCTTTTGTATGTCGATGGAACAGAAAAACACGTTTTGGTTCCTTTTCATTCTTATGAGCGGTCTTTTGACAATAATCCAAACGATATACTCGATTTAAATTATTTTTCTGTGGTCGTTCCAGCCGATACCGCATTGTGTGGTGTTGAATTGTACCGTAGAGAATTCATCATTAGTGATCCAGACAACGACATCAATGGAAACATCAATGATCCCTTACAAAACATTACGGCTGCCAATTTTATGGACGATGCAATACTAATGACAACGCTTGATTATTCTTGTAACTGTCTAGGAACACCTGGCTACATCAATCCAGGAACGCCTTGTGATGATGGAAATCCTTTTACAAGCAATGATGTGGAAGATGGGTTTTGTAATTGTGCTGGTGTGCCTATAGAACCTTGTGGCTTAATCACAAACGGTCAATTTGAAGAATCGTTGATAGGATGGTGGAACTGGGGAAATGAAGCGAGTGTTGTTAATGGAGAAGCTGTTTTTGAAAACATCGTTTTGGGCGATGCTGGGGCTGCGTATGGTCCCTTAAATCTTGAATCTGGTGCCGATTATACCATCAGTTTCGATGCCTATGCTACTGAAACGAGACCATTGGAAGTGATTGTCTATTTGAATGAAGATCCTTGGGTGCAATATTATCAAGAAACCATAGATTTATCAACGACCAATCAATCATTTGAGCTTTCGTTCACACTCGATGGAGCATCTATAACCAATGGAGCAATAGAGTTTTATATGGGAGGTGGTGAATCAAATGTGTTTTTGGACAATGTGTGTATCGACATTTGTCAAGATGGGGATGATTGTACGTCAACAGAAGAACCTCCTACTATTTCTGCCATTTTTGAAGCATCGGCTTATGGGTTTAATTATTTCCCAAGAGAGTTTGTTTCCGATAATAATTATGGAGCAGGTTATTCCTTCTACTCTGCTGTTTGGCCATTTATGGAACAATATCCAGGTAATGTGAATTTTCAAACAGGGCAAGGTACTTGGGTATCACCTCAGCAAACAGGCGTTTTGCCAGATGATTTTTACAATACCATCGAAGGTGGTTTGGGCTGGTGGGGCGATACCCGATTTGGAACAGAAGTACCCAAATTTATTATGGGTAGTGTTGCAAATAGTTTTGAAGCTTTTGCCAATGGACCTGGAGCAGGAAGTACCGATTTTACAGAAGACGGTCAAAGAGATTGGAGTACTCCAGGTGGGAAATACGGAGCGGCACAATTGTCAAACAATTTGCTTTGGCCTCCCGATGGATTAAATATGGCACAAGGTTCCAATGGAGAATTTTTAGGCTATGGATACCACCCGCTTCCGCTTACAGATCCCTTGCAAAGTATTAATGGAGTAGATTGGGAAACAGGGAATCGCTGTTGGACTTTATTTATGAACGCAAATAATTTTAAAGGACCTATTGCTTTTATTATTCCGACTTTCTGGAATGAAACTGTTTTGAATGATCCAATTTTTGAAGGCTTGTTTTTGGACTCTAATCCTTCTGATCCCAATATGGCTTTTGCGCAAGAGTTTTCTGCTTGTCCGGCTATTGTTGGAGTAGACGATTCAGGTGCCGTTTACTCAAAATTAATGCCTCCTGTTTATCCTAAAACGACCGATAACTCTTCTGAAATTATGCGTGACATTAGCGTTTATTCCAATGAGGCAAAATGGAATCAAGTGGAGGCTTGGTTCAATGGTGGTCCTGTTCCTCCAACGGAATTACAAACGTCAGGAACCATTCAAGTGAATTTCACTATAGACAATGCCGATCCTGTCGCAGTCGATGCAGGAATATGGACGGGAGAAGGACCAGAAGTAGATGCATTGGTCAATCAAGGGGGCTATGGACAAATCAAAATGAGTGCCGATGAAAAAGCAGCTTATTTTGAATGGAATGTGGACAGCATCAGTGAAGTAAGTACAGGTTTTAAAATGCCTGAATATTATAAATTGAATGCCGAAAATGAATGGAGAGCTGTTCCAATGGCTGAAGTGCCTGCTTCTACTGGCTTATTGGATAATGAACCAGTAACGAATTCCACTAATGTAGGGGTGCCTTACCTAACTCCTTTAGAGGAAGATTGTCATCTTTTTGGACAAGACAGTCCTTGGAACAGCCCTGGACCCAGTGCGGGACCTTTTACGGTATCGATTGGAGATGGGACAACTTTAACTTATTATTGGTACCGTTTTATCGACCAACCATCTATTATTCAAGCAAATCTTCCAGAGGCTATGAGACAAAATTTACAAGACAGAGTAGAACTCATTCACAGCAATTGGCAACATACAGATGAATATCTTGCCAATCCTTCTGGTGGAACCTTGGTTGCTTTGGATGATGGGCTGATTGTTTCGCCTCCTGCTGGTTTTGAAATTGGTTATGTTCCTATTGTATCCAGACAAGATTTGACAGGTACAGAGATTTGTACACAATCAATCAATTTGAATCCTGGATGGAATCTCATTTCGTTGGATGCAACTCCAGAAGACAATACAATAAGTGCTGTCCTCTCCAGTTTGCAAACGGAGAACCTTCAATATGTTACTGGATTTGACAACGGTGCAATGGTCTATGATCCAACGTTGCCTCCTTTCTTAAATACTTTAAATACCATTGAAAAAGGATTTGGTTATTGGGTAAAAGTGGCGAATGCGGATGTGCTGACTGTTTCGGGTATATGTGTGGAGGATTCTTATAGGAAATCATTGGATGCAGGATGGAATCTGATGGGGTATCCCAGAGACTTGCCTGCTACACCAGCTGATTATTTTAGCGATTTGATAGCCGACAATAATTTAGAGTATGTAACAGGATTTGACAATGGTGCTTTTATCTATAATCCAAACCTTCCTCCGTTTTTAAACACCTTGAGCCAATTGGAAAATGGATTTGGTTATTGGGTAAAAGTAAGTGATGCTGTTATGGGTAAAGACGAATCTGGAATCAATGGAAGCAATGTATTTGATTTTGTCAATGGAATGAGTAACTTATCAGTTGGCGAAACAGTTTCTGTTCAGACACAAAATGGATTAGAAGTTGGGGTGCTAGATGTTGTAGAAGATGGCTATCTAATGACGACTGTCATTTATGGAGACGATTTAAACACACCAGACACCATCGAAGGATTGTCCTCAAATACAGCTTTGGTTTTTGAATGGAATGGTCAAGTGGCGGATATTGGAACAAGCTTTAAAGGAACGATGTCTATCGAACAGGTTTACTTGGAGTTTGATATCAGTACCAATGATGAAACATTGCCAGCAGGTTTTAGCACATCCATTTCACCAAATCCAACAGAAGATGTTTTACTTATTGAAACGGAAAATAATAAGATCGAAAATATTGAAATATACGATGCCAATGGTAAATATTTTAATCAATATTCAATAACAAATAATATGTTGGATGTCTCGAATTTGCCAACAGGAATATTTTATTTAAAAATTCAATACGAAGACAAAGTAGAAACTCATAAGTTTATTAAAAAATAGTATTCTTTTTGATAACAAATCAAATCCCGATGATCAGTTTACTATTGATTATCGGGATTTTTTATTTTTGTGACTCTTCAAATCATTAAGGTTGACATAACAAAGCCTTAATAATCTTAACTCCTTAATGGTAAAAAAAACACACAACAAAGCCTAAATTTCCTTAATACCTTAATGGTTCAAAAAAAGTCCTGTTAATATTGTAATTTTGAGTACTCAAAATACTCAGAAAATAAATAGGTCAAATTTGAAAGATGCATATATAATCGATGGCATTCGTACGCCCATCGGAAACTTCACAGGGACTTTATCTAAAGTGCGCACCGATGATTTAGGGGCACTGGTTATTAAAGAGGTAATCGAACGAAACCCCAATATTCCCAAAGATGCTTATGACGATGTCATCCTAGGTTGTGCCAATCAAGCAGGGGAGGACAATCGAAATGTGGCGCGTATGTGTGCGCTCTTGGCAGGCTTGCCTCATACCGTTCCTGGTGAAACCGTCAATCGTTTATGTTCTTCGGGGTTATCCTCCATCATTCATGCCAATCGTGCCATCAAAGCCGATGATGGCGATTTGTTTATTGCTGGTGGGGTAGAACATATGACCAGAGGACCTTTTGTCATTTCAAAAGTATCTAAAGCTTTTGGTCGAGATGCTCAAATGCACGACAGTAGTTTTGGCTGGCGTTTTGTCAATAAAAAAATGCACGAACTTTATGGTACAGACGGAATGGGAACCACCGCTGAAAACTTGGTGGATATGTACAAAATTAGCCGTGAAGACCAAGACCAATTTGCTTATCGTTCTCAAATGAAAGCTGCCGAAGCACAAAAAAGTGGACGTTTGTCCAAAGAAATAGTTTCAGTAGAAATTCCACAACGCAAAGCCGATCCCATCATTTTTGACAAAGACGAATTCATCCGTCCGACCACTACCTTAGAAGCATTGGCAAAACTTCGCCCAGCTTTCCGAAAAGCAGAAGAGGGTGGAACCGTAACAGCAGGAAATGCATCGGGCTTAAACGATGGAGCCGCAGCCACCCTTATTGCCTCTGAAGATGCCATCAAACAATACGATTTGAAACCCTTGGCGAGAATAGTCAG
>ENA-ORXT01006760-ORXT01006760.1-marine-metagenome-genome-assembly--contig:-NODE-6760-length-10531-cov-3.423379_pt1 | contig 10531 bp, 10 predicted proteins | sample MGYA00237868_ERZ511482 | MGnify/ENA metagenome assembly ERZ511482
CAATCAAGCACCTAACGCTTTTTACACCACTGATGTTGGTCAACATCAAATGTGGGCAGCACAATTTCTCAAAAATGGCCCTCGCCGTTGGATTTCTAGCGCGGGTTTAGGCACAATGGGTTATGGTTTAGCGGCTGCTATGGGAGTAAAAGTAGCTGTACCAGAAGAAGAAACTATTTGTATCAGTGGTGATGCCAGCTTTCAAATGAATCCTCAAGAATTGGGAACATTAGCGCAATTTAAGATCAATGTTAAAACCGTAGTTATTAACAATGGTTGGCAGGGAATGGTGCGTCAATGGCAAGAAAATTTCTTTGGTCAGCGATATTCTTCTTCTAATATGGAGGTTGGTGCGCCAGATTTTGAACTTTTGGCAAAAGCTTACGGCATCAAAGGAATCAGCATTAGCGATCGCGCTGAATTAGCTCCTGCGATCGCCGAAATGTTAGCGCATGATGGCCCAGTATTAATGGAAGTCAAGGTAACTAAAAACGAAAATTGCTACCCGATGATCGCTCCTGGTAAAAGCAACTCCCAAATGCTGGGTTTGCCGCAAAAAGAACAGCCTGCTGCTGAATTTATCAACTGTAGCGACTGTGGTACAACTAACCCTGCTGCCAACAAATTCTGTCCTGAATGCGGTAGCAAGTTATAAACAATTTATTTTTACTAATTTACTAAGCAAAGCGGTTGTCTAACATATTAAAGGCGATCGCTTTCTTGTTTACTATTCACCAATAAAATTAAATATAAATCGTGAAAAATAATGACTAATAGAAAAATTATCAGGGAACAATAAGAACATCTCTAATTCCCACAATTATGGAAGCCAACATTTTTTTTCGTAAACTGATAATTATTGCCTTGAGTTTGACCTTATGTTTTATTTCAGTATTTATTACTATCGAATCCCTAGAAGAAGGTACATTTGTTAAGTCAGACTCACCAATAGCTGCTGTTGAGAATAAAAATCACTTAGATGATGCTAACTTTTCTCTACCAGAAGCTAAAGCATCGCTGGTTAGTACAGGTTATCAAACTACTAAAGCCTTTGAGCAATACCAGCCTAGATACGCTGTTGCCAATATTGATTCGAGCAACTACGGCGATCGCTTTAGTACTGATGTAAATGGTAAAGTATTAGATAATCAACCGATTGCCGTACTTCATGAAACTGTTGGCTCTGCCACAAGTGCGATTAACACCTTTAGAAGAAGCAATAGCAATGATAATCATCAATCTAGTTACCATGCTTTAATTACTCTGGACGGGACTATTGTTTATCTTGTACCTGCTGATAAACGTGCTTATGGTGCAGGTAACTCAGTATTCAAAAGTCTTAAGGGTATAGAAACAGTTCAAACCAATCCTAATTTGCCAGCATCGGTAAATAATTTTGCCTATCATATATCTTTAGAAACTCCCCCAGATGGACGCAAAAAATCTGGCGATAGTTACCATAGTGGTTACACAGATGGTCAATACAAGTCTTTAGCTTGGTTACTGGCTCTAAGCAGCATTCCCGATGAACGAATTACGACCCATAAAGAAGTAGATCTTTCTGGTCACAGGTTCGATCCTAGAAGTTTTAATTTTGACAAATTTTTCGATATTTTACATACTTATCGCCAACCAACTTTAGGCAAAGTACTAACTAATTAAAGTCTCTTGGAAACGTTTTTCAATTACTTAAAACAAATGCTTCCCTTTGGTAAAAGCCAGCATCAAATAGCCATTGATAACGTTGATAAATAGCTGCTTCTGATTCGGCTGTAATGTACTGGCGATAGTCAGCGTGTTTAGTGCCATTTATTTTAGTGATAGGAGTTTCTAAAGTTAGCTCCAATTGGGCTAATACTTTTGTTAGATCTGAATTTAGCTGTTCTTGTTTAATTACCATCATATTTTCAGGCATAGTACCATCGACTAGAAAATAATCTTCCACGCGAGATAGCTTACGTCCAAAATAAGGACTTTTGATGGCAAAAGTTGCAAAATCATTTTCTAATGCCATTTGTTGCGCTTTGCCTTTGTCCCAAGGATGACCCAGACGCAGGTAAAAATAACGGGATACCTCCATCGCATAAGGATTACGAATGGTAGCCACTATCTTTTTAAAGCTAGCTAAAGTTTTGCCATATTCAGCAACCCAATCTTGCGCTTGTTTTAAATTACCGTGACGTTTACCTGCGATCGCTATTATCTCAGGAGGGTTATGAGCTTTATCGTTAGCACCATCTGGGAGAGCATAATAAATAGGTTTGGGCAAAATATCCAATAGTTTCTTAGTGACTGCCATTCCTCCTGTCTTTGGTACGTGGAGAAACAGCAAGTCTTGATTAAAAAGCATAGAATTTAAGAAATGTGCCGACAAAAAGCTTAATGTAAGTTCATTTATAGCTCTTCGAGTTGAAATTAGGCAATAGACAAAAAAATATTGCCAGCGATCTACTAACCACTGACAACCTACCAACTAAGTTAAGTTATTTAATTTTTCTCCCATTAGTTTATTAAACAGAAGACTCTTGTTGCTGATAGAGATAACAATAACGTCCTTTCAAGGCCATCAATTCTTCGTGAGTACCTCTTTCCACTATTGAACCATCAGCCATCATCACAATAGTATCGGCATTTTTAATTGTGCCTAAACGGTGAGTAATAAAGAACACGGTGCGTCCTTTTAAAGCTTCTTTGAGGTTGCGCGACACCTCTTGCTCAGTAGCGAAGTCCAAAGCACTGGTAGCTTCATCTAGAACCATCATGGCAGGAGCTTGCAGAATAGTACGAGCGATCGCAATACGCTGTCTCTGTCCCCCAGACAAGGATGAACCTCTTTCCCCGACTCTAGTGTTGTAACCATTCGGCAGAGTCATGATGAAATCGTGAGCGGCGGCAATTTGAGCAGCAGCGATAATTTCTTCGGTAGTTGCATCAGGATTAGTTAGGGCAATGTTGTCTAAAATTGTTCCTTCAAACAACAGGGTTTCTTGGGGTACTACCCCAATCTGACGACGGATAGAATATAGTTCTACACGGTTAATGTCATAGCCATCAACTAAAATTCTGCCTCCTTCTGGTTCATAGAGTCGAGATAACAACTTGGTCATCGTACTCTTACCAGCACCACTTTCGCCCACAATTGCTACAAATGTACCAGGCTCAAACTCAGTGGTAACATTTTTTAGCTGAAGTGGCCCAGTATTTTTGAAGCGGAAAGAAAGATTATCGTATTTGACCTTACCTCTGATAGCTGGCATGGGAATGTTATTACGATCGGCCTCTCCCTCTTCAGGATTATCTACAATATCTGCCAGACGTTCTAGGGATAAAGCCGTTTCTTGGAAGTTTTGCCAAAGAGTGGCTAAACGCATAATTGGAGAAGTTACATAACCTGCAATAATCCTAAAGGCGATTAATTGACCCAGAGTTAGCTTACCTTCTAGTACCAGATATGCACCCATACCAATCAAAATTACTCTAGAAAGCTTGTTAAGAAAGTCACTGGCAGATTTAGCCAAAGTAGAAGTAATTACGGTCTTAAAGCCAGTAGAAACATAGCGAGCATAACGCTCCTGCCATTTCCAGCGCGATCGCAGTTCGATATTTTGCGCTTTAACTGTTTGAATACCCGTTAAAACTTCGACTAAGTAAGACTGAGTTTCTGCGTTGCGCTCGGCTTTGACCCTTAGCTGCTTGCGAATGGTAGGAGAGAAAATTAACGTCAAGGCAATAAATACAGGAATAATTGCCAAAGTTACTGCTGTCAGTAGTGGACTGTAGAGGAACATTACCGCTACATAGATCACCGAGAAGATACAGTCTAAGACTACCGTCAGAGCAGTACCCGTTAAAAATTGGCGAATTTTCTCTAATTCGTTAACGCGGGTCGAAATCTCGCCGACTGGTCTCCTTTCAAAGTAACGCAACGGTAATCGGAGTAAGTGATCGATAATTTCCGAACCCAGGGATAAATCGATGCGATTGGTAGTATCAACAAATAGATAAGTCCGCAGAGTAGTCAGCAGAGCTTCAAAAATGTTGATTACAATTAGGAAGAAAATCAAATAACCCAGAGTACTAGGGCTATTTTGGCTGATTACCTTGTCGATAATCACCTGGATCATTAATGGATTCGCCAGCTGAAATAGCTGTACAAAGAAAGAAGCAATAAATACTTCGATTAAAACGCGCTTGTACTTTTGTAGGGCTGGTAAAAACCAATTTAAACCAAATCTTTCTTGGGGAGTATCCTTGGTCTTTTTAAGTAATAAGACTTCTCCTCCTTCGCCCCAAGTTTCAATAAATTCTTCGGGTTTGTAGCGACGGACTCCCAACTCAGGTACAGCAATGACCAACTCTGTTTCTGTGAGTTCATAAATCAAGGCTAAACCATCTTGCCAAGTTACCAAACAAGGTCCTTCTAGACGGGTAATTGCTTGAGCAGGAATATTAATCAATTGAGGACTTAGCCCCATTAATTCTGATACTGCACCACACAAAGGCAGAGATAAATTGGGAGTTCTTTCAAGCTGTTCTTTTAAAACTCGCTTGATCACCTCTTTACGGAAAGGCATGCCAAAATACTTACTTAACATTTGAAAGCAAGCAACGCCAGAATCTAAAGTTGTTTTACCCGAAAAATAGGGGTAGTTCTTTTTCTCTGATGAAACTTGTTCTTCTTCACCTTCGAAGGTGTAACCTTCTCCTAATCCTTCATTTTCATCAAAATCATCTTTATCTAAGTCTAAACTAATGATTCCTGTGGCATCTAGTTCAGATAGAGGGTCATCTATCAGCGTGCTTTCTTCTTCTCCTTCAAACCAATAGGCTTTGGGGATAGAAATTAAACGAGTTGGTTGATTGCCTTTAACGGTGATAGTTTGGCGATCTTTGGTTAATTCTAGACGGCTACCTACAGGAAATTCATCAATTGTGCCACCACCACTAACTAACCAAACCAAGCTAGGATCTTTTAGCGGTCTAGCAACTTCTGAACTTAGCTCATGTTCTCCAGGAGGCAAATAATAAGCTTCGGCAAATTCGGTCATCTGATTGGCTAAATCTGCCAACTCCCAGTCGCCTTGAGCCTGTTGCTCTAGCTGAATCCCTATCAAATCAAAGATTTCAACCTTAGCTGGCTTTAGTTTATATTGGGCTGCTAGTTGGGGATGCTGCTCAATCAAAGAGAGAAAATCTTCATTATCAAGAGCAAGACAAACTACCTCCGTACTAGCCATTGCCGTTTCACAAGGCACGCCCCTGGCAAGATTAACCCAGCCAATAATTTGCCCTGGCTTTAGCTTATCTAGGGTAGTAGGCATTTTAGTCCGAGGATCGTAACCTAGTAGTCTTACTTCTCCCTCTGAGATAATTGCTACCTGACCCTGCATTTTTTCCCGCATGATCATCACCTTTCCTACCCCAAATCGTAATGGTTTCAATTTGGGAGCAATTTCGGCGATCGCCTCAGGCGCAAGTTGGTTAAATTGTGGAACAAGAGAAAGAAACTGTTCGACAATCTTGGTAGTATTGGTATTAGTCATAAGTAGAGTAGAACTAACTGGTAACTGGACTATTTAGGAAAGACACTTTTTGCTTAGTTGTTTTGTTGAGCCATTCGCGGAACAGTTCATCCAACATTCTTTGCCGCATTGGTTCATCGAGCTTTGCCGAAAGATAATTCTCCAACCTCACAATGACAATCCATTCTCCAACCCTTGTAGGAGGAATTAGCTGTCCAGGCTGGCAGGTAGTAAGTATCTGAGCAATTTTGGGATGAGGAGCATTTATTTCAACTGGACCAATCAAACCACCAGTTTGAGCCTCTGTTCCTTGGGAATATTCCATTGCCAGAGTACTGAAGGTATTTTCGTCGTCCTTGATCCGAAAATATAATTCTTGCGCTACTTCTGGCTTTTCTACCCTAATTAGAGAATAGACAACGCGGTCAAGCTGAGACTTGCGTTTAATAAAGTAAGCATCTACCTGATCGCTCCAAGTAGTCTCTTTATATTTATCTAGCCTCAGTCTTTTGGTAATTAGATTTTGTAGCTGCTCTCGATTCATTCCTTGTTTATCCATCCAGGCCTGAACCTCTTCTTCGGAGGCAAGTTTATTTTGCTGACAAAATTGGCTATAGGTTGCAGTGTTTTCTTCTTCTGTACATTCAACCGTTGCGATTATTTTATCAATCAAAATTTCTTGGGCTAACTTGGGTAGCATTTGATACTGAGTTAGTAGAGGAATTAAATCCTCTGCAGTATACACTTGGTTGTCTACTTCTAAAACTACACTCATATTGTTTGAGATAGACGAAAATTACGCCGATATACAAAGATATTTACAATTATTTTTTTATGACTCTAAATAAAATAAAACTTAGCTTACTAACTTTTGAGCTTGGTTTGGTTAAATCTTGCCTAGTTTATGCACCTAGTCTCGATTTTTGCTATCTTAACTTAACTCACTTTGGCTAGAATGACACACCGCCTGTAATTTTTTGTCAGTTACCAGTTTAATTAATCTTTGACCAGCAAAACCACTGCATAAGCACAAATTCCTTCTTCTCGACCAACAGGCCCCAACTGCTCGTTGGTAGTAGCTTTGATACTTATCTGTTCTATTTCAATATCTAAAGTTTGGGCGATCGCCTGACGCATCGATTTTAAATGGGGTTTTAGTTTAGGCTGCTCTGCCACCACGGTAGAGTCTATGTTGCCAACTTTCCAGCCTTGGGAGCTGATTATTTCTCCTACCTGCTTCATCAAAATCGTGCTATCTGCCCCTTTCCATTTTGGGTCGTTAGGAGGAAAATAGTGTCCAATATCCCCCATTCCCAAAGCTCCTAATAGAGCATCCATAACTGCATGAATTAGAACGTCAGCATCACTATGTCCTAATAATCCTAAGGAGTGAGGAATTTCTATCCCTCCTAAGATTAAAGGTCTGCCTGCTGCTAATTGGTGAATATCGTAGCCATTGCCAATACGAATGTTCATTGTTTGAATGAATTATCCTAGATTAGTTATCTATATTATTTAGTGTTGGAGTGTATAAAATATGCTGAATCGTTTTCGCGCTATGTCTAAACCAGCAATAGTTGTTGGTATTACCGCTGCCTGTATTTCATCAACAGTTTGGGCAGCCCCTGCCTCCAGTCAAATTTTACCTGAAGTTTGGGGGACTATTGGCTCAATAGATGACTTGGTTAGCTATGGTGCAGGTTTTAGATTTGCAGGAACGGCTTTAGAAGTTGGTACAGGAAAAGAAGGTGCAACAGGAGCAGATTTTCTGACTTTTGTTCCTTTACCTGTAGCTTCTCCCTACCTCGGAATTGGATATTACACTGGAGATACGACTATTGCTTATTCAGGTGGTGTTCACATTAGTGCAGGAAAATTTTTAATGATTGGTGGTGGATACCATTCGGTTCGAGGCATCAACGGTAAATTAGGATTTAAATTCTAGTTGAAGCTTGTAGTTTGGTGTCGCTTTTTGACATTTGAAAAAGTGGCACTTTTTTGTAACCGTTACGTCTAAAGATCTGATAATTTAACTAAGGTTTGCTTGAAAGCGAAAAGTAATATGCCTTCAACATGATTTTTCAGGCGATCGCTCTTTGAAAGTTTAATAGTAATCAATTCTTCATTTCTAATACCTTATGTTTATTAATAAGTCATTTCTAAAACCGTTATTAACCAGTATTGCCCTTGCTACCTGCACTCTGGGAGGAATTCATACTCTGGCAGTGGCTCAAGGAACTCCAGGTCTAATTTTGTTTGGCAACAAAGATGTTGATATTCTCAGCTACTATTTAGATTTTGGCGGCACTGCCAAACAGCGCGATCGCTATCGTCTGCGAATTCCCAAAAAGAAACTGCAAAATGGTGCTACTCAATTTGTAATCTCTTATCCTGATTATTTTGATGGTAAATTTGATACCGACAGTATTGAAGTAAGACCAGATAGAGATAAAAAGAAATCTTTAGCTTTAAAAAGCGTGGTGTGGGATGAAGAAAATCGCTTTATTCAAATAGACTTGGCAGAACCTCTAAAAGAAGCCAAGAAAGTAGAGATTGTCCTATCTAACACCAAAAATCCAGAAGTGGGGACATATTATTTCTATGGTCAGGTTGTGCCTGCTACTAACGCTCCTGTTCCCGAACGAGTTGGTGCATGGGTCTTAAGCATCAATCCATAGTAAATAGTATTACCTTGACCAACTCTGTCTAATCGTGCTTGCCTGTAGCCGACGAAGACAGTAAGATTATAGATTGTGGCTTTTTGTCAAACAATTTAGCTTAAATTTATAGAGGATATAAACAGTGACTCAGCGTACTTTAGGCGGAACCAACCGCAAGCAGAAGAGAAAGTCTGGTTTTCGCGCTCGTATGCGTACCAGCAATGGTAAGAGAACGATTACAGCACGCCGTAAAAAAGGTCGTCATCGTATTTCTGTCTAGTTAGGGTGGGGTTGCCAAAAGCCCATCGGCTAAGGAATAGAAGAGACTATAGGGCTGTATACGAAGGGGGCATCCGTCGTTACAGTCCTCACTTGACTTTAATTGCGTTGAAAGTAGAACAAAGTGCGGTTTTTACCCATCCGACAACTTTTGGCATTTCCATTAGCAAAAAGGTCAGTAAAAAAGCGGTAGCTCGCAATCGAATTAAAAGGCAGATTAAAGGGGTAATTAGAAGCAATTTCCAAGCGATCGCGCCTGGCTGGAAAATAGTAATTGTGGTCAAGCCCAAAGCAATTGAATGCAAATATGAACATTTTTTGCGAGAATTAGAAGAGTTATTTAAAAAAGCAAAAATAATCAATGGGTATTAAAGAAGAGGTTTATTACGAAGGTGGTCCTCACGTAGGGGATTTGATTTTCAATATATTATTAGCGTTTACAGTAATTTGTATTCCTTTAACAGTCGGTGCGATTGTTAGAGCATTGTGGTTGCGCTACCGCATTACAGACCGCCGAATTTCTGTAATCGGCGGTTGGATGGGTAGAGAACGCACAGATATTATCTATTCAGAAGTAGTCAAAATTGTTAAAGTCCCTAGAGGAATTGGTCTATGGGGAGATTTAGTTGTTACCTTAAGAGACAAAAGCCGTCTAGAAATGCGTGCCGTACCTCAGTTTAGAGAAATATATGACTATATCTCTGAAAAAGCAGCAGATAAGACAGGTAGACCCTTAGAAAAAATTAGAGTCAACTAGTTAATCGTTGATTTAAACTAACCAAAAATACAGTTTAGATCGGTTTTCCCCCAAAGGAGATCGGCTAAACTGGATCGAAAATAAAAGTTATCCCGTAAAGGCTGGACAGATTAAAAATGGATTTTGGTATCGGCTTTCTTTCAAACAACATCATGCTCCCAATCCTAGATTTTTTCTATGGACTTGTACCGAGTTATGGTTTTGCAATTATCGCTTTAACAATTGTTATTCGCCTAGCAGTTGTGCCTCTTAGCGCAGGGCAGATTCGCAACATGCGTAAGATGAAAATTGTCCAACCTATGATGAAGGAGCGACAAGAACAAATCAAGCAACAATATAAAAACGATCCAGAAAAGCAAAGAGAAGAACAAGCTAAGGTAATGCAGGAGTTTGGTAATCCTTTGGCGGGTTGCTTGCCTTTAGTATTGCAGATGCCAATCTTGTTTGCCTTGTTCGCTACCTTGAGAGGATCGCCATTTACCAATACTCCCTATGACATAAACGTTCAAATTTTGCCCAGCGAGCAAATAGAAAGAATTGCGCCTCAGCCTTTTGCGACTAAGCCTAAAAACATTTACATTGAAGATGGCGTTCACGATAAGCTGGCGGCAATGTTACCTGGTGGTAGTAAATTGGCAGTAGGAGAAAGTACTAAAGTCGAGCTGCAAACTCCTGATGGCAAATCATTAAACACTTTACTCAAGGAGTATCCCAATAGTAATATTGAGCCTAGCTTAGAAGTTACCAAAGGTTCAGAAAGAGTCAGAATCAATGATGACGGTACAATCACTGCCCTTGAACCAGGAGATGCTACGATTCAGGTCACCGTTCCAGGAATTGCAGCAAATACAGGATTCTTGTTTATTGAAAAACTTGGCAGGGTAGGTGTTACAGACGAAAACGGCAACATTAACTTTGACATTTTAGCGATGGTGCTAATGTTTGGTGTAGGTATCTACGTCAACCAACAGATGAGTGGAGCGCAGAAAGCTGGCGCAGATCAACAGCAGGCAATCAACAAAATTACGCCTCTCTTGTTTAGTGGAATGTTCTTGTTCTTTCCCCTTCCTGCTGGCGTATTAATGTATATTGTTGTAGCTAACTTCTTCCAAACTGGACAGACTTGGTTCTTGATGCGTGAACCTCTACCAGACGATTTACAGAAGATTTTGAGCGAACAGGAAAAAGCCGAAGCAGCAGGCAACCGAGATGCACTGCCTTTCGAGCGCAAGCGTCCTAAGAAGAAAGAAAAAACTTCTGGTTAGTCATCATTAAACAATAACCATTAAAAAATAACCATCAAACATAGTGGA
>ENA-ORXT01006762-ORXT01006762.1-marine-metagenome-genome-assembly--contig:-NODE-6762-length-10529-cov-3.785209_pt1 | contig 10529 bp, 8 predicted proteins | sample MGYA00237868_ERZ511482 | MGnify/ENA metagenome assembly ERZ511482
TTATTTGATAAGTTGAAAGTGCAAAACTAGGAATGGTCAAAAAATAAGTTCTCTGAAAAAAGAGCTTATTTTTTGACTATTTCTAAAAAATATATATAAAGGAATTTAAGTACTCCCTAGTAACAATCAAATTGCCAAATAACAAAGGAGCATCAAATTTGGTGGAGATTAATTCTTCTTACGCTTCTTCTTGGGTTGTACAATTACCGTCATTTTTCGACCTTCCATTCGAGGTAAGGCTTCTGCTGCACCGTATTCTTCCAACTCTTTCAAAAATTTCAACAGTAATAATTCGCCTCTTTCTTTGAATACAATGGTTCTACCACGAAATTGCACATAGGCTTTTACTTTCGCACCTTCTTCCAAGAAGTTCTTTGCATGTTTTGTTTTAAAATCAAAATCATGATCGTCCGTATTAGGTCCGAATCGAATTTCTTTTACAACGGTTTTGACTGCCTTAGATTTAATTTCTTTTTGCTTTTTCTTCTGGTCGTAAAGAAATTTTCGGTAGTCAATGATTTTTACAACAGGTGGTTTTGCCTTAGGAGAGATTTCAACAAGGTCTAGGTCCATTGCATACGCCCATTTTTTAACCTGACTTGTATTGTAAACATCAGGTAATACTTCCTTACCTGCTGTTTCGCTAACGGATTCCAAGTTGTCTCCAACTAAACGAACTTCTGGAACTTTAATGAAGTCGTTGATTCTGAATTTAATTTCTTCTTTTTGATTACGATTACGACGAGGTTGTCTTCTAGCCAATAGATATTGAATTTAATGAATAATTACTTATCGGAGCTTTAATTTTTTTCGCTCCTTGTATAAGTATAATGTTATTTTTATTTAAAAAGTTTCCTATTTAATAGACCTAAATGAATTTGTATACCATAAAAAATAAGAAGTTTACCAAATTAAATGCGGTCTATATAATTTATCTTAGAATAAATACTAATCAAAGGTAATAATAAAAGTGTAAATACAAGCATTACCAATAAAAAAAGGTTGACTACTTACGCCATGGCGTAGTAACCAACCTTTTTAATTAAATAAGTCTATATAGAAGATTTCCTATCAAGATAGGAAATATAAATAGTTTATTGGACATCTGATACTTTTTTAGAAAAGCCTACATCCAATCTACCTTCTTTTTCATTCATTGTAGCAATAAACTCACTTCCCTCCGCAGGATTTTCATTCAGAATGAATTCTGCTAATGGGTCTTCTAAGTATTTTTGAATAGCTCTATGCAGTGGTCTCGCACCAAATTGTGGGTCAAAACCTTTCTCCGCAACAAACTTCTTAGATTTCTCTGATAATTTCAGTTTATAGCCCATGCCCTCTAAACGTACTCGTAAATCTTTAAGGGCAATGTCAATAATTTTGTGAATGTCGTCTTGACTCAGACTATTGAAAATAACGACATCGTCAATACGATTCAAAAATTCAGGCGAGAAAGTTCGCTTCAACGCACTTTGAATAACACTCTTAGAATGTTCTTCCGCTTGATCTTGTCTAGTCTTTGTTTGGAAACCAACACCTTGTCCAAAATCTTTTAATTGACGAACACCAATATTAGAAGTCATGATAATTAAAGTGTTTTTGAAATCCACTTTTCTACCAAGACCATCTGTCAATTGTCCATCATCTAAAACTTGCAATAATATATTAAACACATCAGGATGCGCTTTTTCTATTTCATCTAGTAAGACAACAGAATAAGGTTTTCTCCGAACTTTTTCCGTTAGTTGACCTCCTTCTTCATAGCCTACATAACCCGGAGGCGCACCTATCAAGCGACTAACAGAGAATTTCTCCATATACTCACTCATATCAATTCGTATTAACGCATCGTCTGAATCGAATATATATCGAGCTAGTGCCTTCGCTAACTCCGTTTTACCAACGCCTGTTGGACCAAGGAAAATAAAAGAGCCAATTGGTTTAGTTGGATCTTTTAAACCAACTCTATTTCGCTGAATGGCTTTACTAATTTTAAGAATAGCTTCATCTTGTCCGATAACCATTTGACGGATATCGTCGCCCATTTTGATAAGCTTCTTACTTTCATCCTGAGCTACCTTTTGAACAGGAATGCCAGTCATCATAGATACCACCTCTGCAATATCTTCTTCATTAACTGGGTATCTTTTAGATTTAGATTCTTCCTCCCAATCCATTTTCGCAATCTCTAACTGACGAATCAATTTAGACTCATCATCTCTTAGATCTGCTGCTTTTTCATACTGCTGATCTTTTACCGCTTTATTCTTATCCTCTTTGATTTTTTCAATCTGCTTTTCATATTCCTCAATGTGCTTTGGTACGTGAATATTTTTCAAGTGAACCCTTGCACCTACCTCATCTAATACATCAATCGCCTTATCAGGAAGGAATCTATCACTAATATATCTATTACTCAATTTTACACAAGCCTCCACTGCTTCGTCTGAATAGACTACATTGTGGAATTCTTCGTATTTAGGCTTGATATTTTCAAGAATATGAACTGCTTCTTCTGGACTAGGCGGCTCGACTAATACCTTTTGGAATCTACGATCCAAAGCACCATCTTTTTCAATGTGCTGACGATATTCGTCTAGGGTAGAAGCACCAATACATTGCAATTCACCTCTAGCAAGTGCTGGTTTAAATATATTAGAAGCATCAAGCGAACCCGTAGCACCACCTGCACCGACAATCGTATGAATTTCATCAATGAAAAGGATAACATCTCTAGATTTTTCCAATTCATTCATGATAGCCTTCATACGCTCTTCAAACTGGCCTCTATATTTGGTTCCTGCTACCAAAGCTGCTAAATCTAGCATAACGATACGCTTATCAAAAAGTGTTCTAGACACTTTTCTCTTGATAATTCTACGCGCTAAACCCTCAACAATGGCTGTTTTACCAACACCTGGTTCTCCTATAAGAATAGGATTGTTCTTTTTTCTACGACTTAGTATTTGGGAAACCCGTTCAATTTCTGTTTCCCTGCCTATGATAGGATCTAACTTACCTTCTTCTGCTAATTTAGTAATATCTCTACCGAAATTATCTAAAACAGGCGTTCTTGATTTAGTAGACCCTTTTCTTTGGCTGCTGCTACCACCACCATACCCTCTTCCTTGACCTTCCTCTTCCTCATAATCATCCTGATCTGATGGCGTTTCATTGTAAATTTCTGTGCTGGAGAAGTCTTCTTCGTGTTTCACGTATTCTAATTCTGATTTGAAGGTTTCATAATCCACATCAAACTTCCGTAAGATTTCTGAAGCTGGATTATCCTTATGCTTTAAAATGGACAGCAAGAGGTGTTCGGTACTAATTTCATTATTCTTTAAGCGTCTAGCTTCTAGAAAAGTTACTTTTAATACTCGCTCTGCTTGTTTATTAAGCGGAACACTATCCACCGTTAAAGAGGCAGATATGGAAGGACGTCGTTCAATAGAATCTTCTACTATTTGAATTAATTCTGAGGGATCCACCTCTAAGGAATTCAATACTTTTACCACTATACTATTTCTATCATTAACGATTCCTAAAAGTAAATGCTCTGTTCCGATATAGTCGTGACCTAATCTTAAGGCTTCTTTGCGACTATTAGCGATTACTTTTTTTACCTTAGGAGAAAATTTTCTGTTCATGACTAGTTAGGACGTTGGGGCTATTGAATTAGGTTTTTGTATTTGATTAGAATGTTTATTTTTTTAACTTGACAATATATCAATGTTTTATAAACAACTAAGCAATTATGTTAACCTATTTATATTCAATTACCTGTTAACATATAGGGGTGAACCAAGATAAAACAAAAATTATTTTCAGAGAAAATGTATCTTTGAAACAATAATACAGATTCTTTACAAGGAAAACAAAGTTAAAGTCTTATAAGTTTTAAAAAATTTTCTCACCCTTTTCATTTAATCTCTGTAAGAAGTACCAACAAAAAATAATTGTAGGTTTTGAACTTGTCTGTTTCATTCTGACAATTTTAAAAACCTATAAGTACACAGTTGTATTTTTGCTAATCCTAATTATCTGCTATTATTTCTGAAAAAATAATGCCACCTATTAAATTTATAGGAATTCTTTACTAAAGATTCCTTTTTAATCCTTAGTTTTTAGGCATTATCAATTCTTGGTGACAATAATCTAAAAATAGTTTTTTATATACCTCTTATTTGGTATTTTAGCGATTAAATTAGTCAGCAACTAGATTTTTTTTAAATTGTATTGACTAATAAGTCCGAATATATATTTTTCAAAAAATTGATTATGAAACACTTATAAAAATAAAAAATCATGAAGTATAGTGTAGACAAACGAGAACGATTTTCTGTCTTCATTTTAGATGAGCTAAGTCTAAACTCTGTTATTGCTCCTGATGTAAAAGCAGAATTTGTGATATTTAGAAACGAAGGAGTCAAAAATCTTATCTTAGATTTATCGGGTGTCAAATTTGTCGATTCGTCTGGATTAAGTGCCATTTTGACAGCTAACAGGCTTTGGAAGGACTTTGGTACTTTTCTAATTACAGGCGTAGATCACCCTGCTGTTAAGAAATTAATAGAAATATCTAGGTTAGATTCGGTCCTTACTATTATTCCTACGCTTCAAGAATCGGTAGATCTTGTGATGATGGAAGAGTTGGAAAGAGAATTATCAGCGGAAGCAGACTCTGATGATAATATGAGTTAGGTTAGCAAGAGTTTGGAGCTTTCCAAAAGCTCCAAACTCTTGCCAAGCTCTTGCTGCTACTTGCTACTCTTCCTCAAAGTCTATATGAAACCTATATTTGGGATCAACTGGATTTCGACTAAAGTCTATAAATCGTTCCTTCCCTCCAAACCATTTTAGTACTTTTTCTCTGGCCAGCTTCGTTTGACCAGTAGATAGATAACTGTGAAAAGAACTATGTGGCCAATCTTCTATATTCCTGACGATATTATGATGGACTGCATTCCTATTAATATAATGAATGGCGTTCAAAAAATAGGCTTTATTCCCTACCGCTTTTCGACAAGTATTTTGTCTTAAAAGACTTCCTTTTCTATTATGATACTTATTAAAGGCAGACACATATCCTGCTAAGAAATTGGTGAATGGTTGTTGCACCAACTTATGAATATTTAGGGCTTTCTCTCCTCCTTTTTCTTCAAATACAGAATCAGATAGCTCATACTTTTGTTTGTGAAAATGCACCAACTCGTCTTGTCCTTTTACTTGTACCAAAAAATGAAAATGGTTAGATAGTAAACAATAAGCTAAGACATCCACTACTTTTGGAACATAATCTCCCATCTTTTGCAAAAAGTATCGATAGTTCTCTTGATCTTTGAAAATGTCTTCCCATCCATTTGCATGATTGTAGACGTGGTAGATTCCGTTGGGCACGAAATCTGGTTGTTTTTTTCCCATGATGTGTTTAGTTTAATTTTAATAGCGTTTAAAGAGTTTAGAGCTTTTAAACTCCAAACGCCTAGTTTTCAATTACATTAAGCATTTTTATAGTGGCTTTAATAGCTGCAACCGTTTGGTCTGGATCTAAGCCATTCGTTTTAAATTGTTTGTTGTTAAATTTCCAAGTAATCGTTGTATTGCAGAGTGCATCTGTTTTGCCGCCTGGCGGAATCGTCACATTATAATCGGTGAGCACAGGATAAGGCTTTCCTAGTTTTGTGTAAATAGACCATAACGCATTCATAAAAGCATCATACTGCCCATCTCCTGCTGCGGTTTCTTCATATTCTTTATTATCAATAGCTATACTTAAAGTAGCTACTGATTTTAGGCCTGCTGCCACAGATAAGGCGTAGTTTTTTATTTTAATACGTTTCTTAATTTGCTGGCTTTTCAATACATCGGCAATAATATAAGGGAGATCTTCTTTGGTAACGACTTCTTTTTTATCTCCTAATTCATTTATTTTCTTTGTTAACTTTTTCATAGAAGCTACATCTAGTTCAATCCCCAATTCCTCTAAATTCTTTTTGATGCTTGCCTTTCCTGCTAGTTTTCCAAGCGCATAAGAGTGTTTTCGGTTAAAGCGTTCTGGCTTTAATTCATTGTGGTATAAATTATCCTTATTATCGCCGTCTGCATGAATACCGCTCGTTTGGGTAAATACAAACTCTCCAATCAAAGGCTTATTTTGAGGAATACGGATGCCAGAGAAAGATTCGACAATTTTACTTACTTGGAATAATTTCTTTTCGTCTATTGCGATTTCGTGGTCTTTTAAATGATCATTGACAACTCCAACGACACTTGATAAAGGCACATTACCCGCTCGTTCGCCCAAACCATTCAAGGTAGCATGGATACAATTCATACCTGCTTTAATAGCCGCATAGACATTGCCAGTTGCCAAGTCATAATCATTATGGGCATGAAAATCAAAATTTAACTCGGGAAAACGTTGCAACATATCACTACAAAAACGAGTGCATTCGTCGGGATTGAGTATCCCTAGTGTATCTGGCAACATGAAGCGATTAATTCCTTCATTTTGCAAACCCTTGATTACTTGGTACACATATTTGGGAGATTGTCGCATACCATTGGACCAATCTTCCAAATAGACATTTACTGTTATGTCCATTTCCTTCGCACTTTTGATGACCGCTACAACATCAGCAATATGTTCTTCTGGTGTTTTTCGCAGTTGCATTTTGCAATGCTTCAAAGAGCCTTTGCACAATAGATTGATAACTTGTCCGCCCACGTCTTTAATCCATGCCAGCGACTGGTTATTATCTACAAAACCTAATATCTCCACCTGACTCAAATAACCTTCTTCTTTAGCCCATTTCATTATTTTCTTCGCTCCTTGACGCTCTCCCTCAGACACTCTGGCGGAGGCAATTTCAATGCGGTCCACCTTTAAGTCTTCCAATAATAATTTGGCAACGTGCAGCTTTTCGCCCGCAGTGAAAGACACTCCAGAGGTTTGTTCTCCGTCTCGAAGTGTCGTATCCATTATGGTTATTTTCATCTTATTTATTTCTTAACTCTTTATAGTGAAAATAAAAAAAGTGTGTAACAAACCAGTTCAATGAATCCCTTTTTTGTAACACACTCTTTTCATTTATATTGCTTTATGGTTATATTGCTATATTGCTATATTGCTATATTGATATATTGCTATATTGTTTTATGGTTATATTGTTATACGACTAGCGTTTAGCAGGGTGACAATAAAGCAATATAGCCATAAAACCATAAAACCATATAGCAATAAACTTATTTACATTAATTACGACTTGCTTCAAAAGTAGCAATCTTATCTTTTAAGTTTAATAAATAATCAATATCATCATAACCATTTAGTAAACAATTCTTTTTGTAACCATTGATGTCAAAAGAAGTACTTTCTCCTGTATCCATTATCGTAAGCATTTGCTTTTCTAAATCTACGCTTAACTCGGTCGAAGGATCTACTTCAATTGCAGAAAAAATATTATCCAAAAATTCGGGCGTTACCGTAATTGGCAAGATGCCATTATTCAAAGAATTGTTTCGGAAAATGTCTGCAAAAAAGCTAGAAATAACCACTTTAAATCCATAATCACCAACGGCCCAAGCAGCATGTTCTCTACTGGAACCACAACCGAAATTTTTCCCTGCTACTAAGATTTTTCCCGCATAAGTTGGATTATTTAAAACAAAGTCTTTGATGGGTTGATTATTCCCATCATATCTCCAATCTCTAAAAAGATTTTCGCCAAAACCATCTCTAGTAGTGGCTTTTAAAAAACGAGCAGGTATTATTTGATCCGTATCTACATTTTCGATAGGCATCGGTACTGCTCTAGATTCTAATTTTAAAAATTTATCTACTGGCATTATTATATAATTGACGGTTGACACTTGGAGTAATAGGCTCACTCCAAGTGTCAACCTGTGTTTTTAAAATTAAGCACTTGCTTCTTTAAGGAAGGTTCTTGGATCAACAACTTTTCCTTCCACAGCTACTGCCGCAGCAGTCAGTGGACTCGCCAACATCGTTCTAGCACCTGGACCTTGACGACCTTCAAAGTTTCTATTAGAGGTAGAAACCGCATATTTTCCTTTTGGAATTTTATCATCATTCATAGCTAAACAAGCCGAACAACCTGGTTGTCTTAATTTAAATCCTGCTGCTTCTAAAGTAGCGGTGATACCTTCCTCATTCGCTTGTCTTTCCACCTGTTTAGAACCGGGTACTATCCAAGCCGTAACATGTGGTGCTTTTTGCTTGCCTTTAACAAAGTCAGCTACTGCACGTAAGTCTTCAATACGCCCATTGGTACAACTACCGATGAAGACATAATCAACCTGCTTGCCAATCATACCTTCACCTGCATTAAAGCCCATATAGCCCATTGACTTTTGGAAGGATTTAGTTTCACTTTGTGCAATTTCTCCTAAGCTAGGAATGTTGCCTGTAATTTTGACACCCATACCAGGATTGGTACCAAAGGTAATCATCGGCTCAATATCTGCCGCATTATAAGTTACTTCCCTATCGAATACAGCATCTTTATCTGTATATAATTCTTTCCATTTAAGTAAAGCTGCATCATAATCAGCTCCTTTTGGTGCGTATTTTTTACCTTTTACAAATTCAAAGGTTTTTTCGTCAGGGGCAATAAGTCCACCTCTTGCACCCATCTCGATGCTCATATTACAGATAGTCATCCGGCCTTGCATAGATAAATTACGGATAGCAGAACCTGCATACTCCACGAAATACCCAGTACCACCTCCTGCTGTTAACTTAGCGATAATGTATAAGATAATGTCTTTAGCTGTCACGCCAAACTTTAAATCTCCCTCTACATTAATACGCATTTTCTTAGGCTTGGGCTGCAATATACATTGAGTTGCCAGAACCATTTCTACTTCACTAGTTCCAATGCCAAAGGCAACACATCCAAAGGCACCATGTGTAGATGTATGACTATCGCCACAAACAATGGTCATGCCCGGTTGTGTAACACCTAATTGCGGACCAATAACATGTACAATGCCTTGATAGTCACTATTCAAACCATACAAATCAATATTGTGTTTTTTGCAGTTACGTGTAAGTGTGTCCACTTGGTAACGGGATAATTCATCCTTGATTTGTTTATCTTGGTCAATAGTAGGAACATTGTGGTCAGGAGTAGCAATCGTTTGTTGAGGTCTAGCGACTTCTAATCCTCTGTTTTCCAAACCAGTAAAAGCTTGAGGGCTAGTTACTTCGTGTATTAAATGACGATCAATATATAAAACAGAAGGACCGTCTTTAATCTCTTCTATTACATGAGCATCCCAGATTTTGTCAAAAAGCGTTTTTCCAGCCATATTGGTTGATTAATTTATTAATTAATTATCATAACCTACTATAGGTATTTTGGATAATTTGGTGAGAATGGTTAGAGGCTTGCAAAAGTACTACCTATTTGCAATAAATGACATATAATGAGGAAGGAGTTTTACGATTTCCAAAAAGAAAAGGGAAGCATTTGCTACAAAACAAAAGAGCGAAGGTTCAATTGAATTGCTTCGCTCTTGTAAGAAATCACCCGACTGTTATATTTTGAAATTGCTAAATAGCAATTTGATAATTTGTGAAAAGGAAAATTCTCTTTAAAAGAGAATAATATTCTGTGTATCAATAATATTATAAAATTGTGTAGCCCTTATACCATTATAGGTCAAAAGTAAATATTTTTTAACAAAAAGTTAATAAATGTTAATAATAAATGTTAAAAACATAACTACTATGCCTGTCACAAGCATTTGGTTGTAGATTAATAAAAATTATTATATAAAAAAATATGTAATTATGATAATAATTATAAATACAATGTTTTCGCTGTTTAACAGTTGTTAACAAAATGTATGGACACAATAAAAATTTTCTTTTTTTATTAGGCTTAAATTCCTTGGAACATTTTTATATTTTGTGCTGTCACATTTATTGTATTTTGCTTTATTTTTTTCGGTGAATTGCTATCTTTAATTTTTAAACACTCATAATAATTGTCAATTGTAGAAATACTGAATAATGACTTAATCCCTATAAAATGGCTATTAAAGTATGATTTTAAGACTTTTAAACCAGTTATCATGGTTTTGTTAACTATATTCTTGAAAGAAATTTTTAAAAATAAAAAATATATACTTATGTATATTTTTTTGTGTAAAAATTATCTAAGTAAAGTTACATTTCCTTGTTGGTAGTAATCTTCTCCACCAAAACAACGAGCATATAAATAAAACCCAAAAACTCCTGATGGTAATTTTTTTCCCTTATTGGTACCGTTCCAACCATTATTTTGGTTAGTACTTTCAAATACTTTTCTTCCCCAACGGTCATAAATAATAAATTCTAGTTCTTCTATCATATCTCCTCTTACAAATAATAGGTCATTTTCACCATCATTGTTGGGTGTAAATGCGCTTGGAACGAAAATATAGGGTATGTCACAAGTTGCTATTTGTACTTGTATCTGTATCATAGCGTTATTAGTGCATCCATTTTCATCTGTTACTAC
>ENA-ORXT01006764-ORXT01006764.1-marine-metagenome-genome-assembly--contig:-NODE-6764-length-10528-cov-5.862788_pt1 | contig 10528 bp, 8 predicted proteins | sample MGYA00237868_ERZ511482 | MGnify/ENA metagenome assembly ERZ511482
CCGAGGTCAGCATCACGGCCCGCCCGTTCTACGAGCGCTTCGGTTTTCACGTCGTCGGCGAGAAGAGCGAAACAGGGGACGGGCAGACCCTGACGTATCACCTGATGGAGAAGGTGGCCTAGCTACACCTGCTGAACGCATCGTGCTTTACTCAAAGACCGGCGTGACGCTAACGAACAGGCGATCAGGCCCGAATCGTCTGGAATCCGAACGATCGATCGCAATGTAGTGCGTGTGTCGAAGTATCATCGCTTTTTCGCTTCCAGACGGACAGCCGAAGCGATAGCGCGACATCAGGATCCAGTTCGCTTTTCTCAACTTCATCAGCCAGCTCCGCATCGCTCAGGTCCAACCATGCGTTTCGATGCGGATCTCTCTCGTCCACGGTCTTCAGGAGTTGTACCGGACGTTCATCCGCCCCAAGGACGTCTAGGAAATATTTCCTTTTTCCATGTTCGTAGAAGACCACTGTCCAGCGCTCTTCATCGTCGGAGCCATGCCTCAACCGCGCATTCGTATACGTCTCCTTCGTCATCCATGCCGTCTTGTCACCGTCGGATGAATAGAACGGCTTGAGAAGCTTCTTCAGTTGTCGTTTTGCGGAAGCGTCATCGAGAGCAGCCAGAAGGTGAACTTCAGGATCCGTCAGGCGTGCGTCCACGGTACCAAGGGCTGTCGTATCAACCAGCTCTCCTATATCGTGGCTATCGTAGAGACTGACCGGTGGCCTGGATCGCGGCTCGCTCTTCAATGGCTCCAGGCCGGGATAGATGAAACATGCGCCATCTTTGCCATGCTCTTCGTTGCGAAGGTGGCGCGCATTGAATCTGAGTAGCCCGATGTTCGGCTCGATGACAGTGCGCTCCCGGTGTCGATTCACGCGTCCCGCTGTCTGCACGATCGAATGAGCCGAGGAAGGTTCGATCAACGCCCAGTCGAAATCGTGATCACGTCCGATTTCCTCGACCGGCGTAGCCACCACGACGATTCGAAGCTCGCGTCCGGGAGCTGCAAGCAGACGCTCACGTAGTGCGGGGTGGTTCGCGATTCGGCCGGGATCCAGGGCACCGTTCTTTCGCGTCAGCAGGGCGTCGAGGGTACGTTCCAGATAGGCTCGCTGGATCAGCAGCAGGTTCGAGTGGTAGCAGCACACCGCGATACCATCGTCCTGATACGAATTCGCCAGATGCCTGGCCAACGGTATCGCCACACGCACGTTCGCCACGCGTACTAGTCCGATCGACAGCCGGACCCGGTGGCCATCGACATCGGCATCCCATGCATGGCGCACGTGCATCGCTTCGACGCCGGTACCGATCGCTGCATGGAAGCCTGGTTCACCCTGCCCTTCCGGTACGTCGACGATCTCGACCGGACGATGGCAACGCGACGCCAACGGTGCAAACAGCCGCTGGCGGAACCGTCGGTACAGATCCGGAAGTTCCGCGCTCCCGGGCAGCCGGTGCACTTCGGGCGGTGCGTCTCGACCGATGAAGGCTATCTGGAACCCGTCCTCGCTCGTCATCATCGCCGCTCTCATGGCCGCACCGAAGCCGAACGCGTCGTGGGCGGCCTGCGCTACCGGCAACGACATCGTCGCCGACGACAGGACGACGTGACGGCCGAAGAACGCTGCCAGCGCGACAAGCCGCAGATTGGCTGTCAGCGCTTGCGGATCGTAGCTATCGATCTCGTCCAGGACGAGATCGCTGGACGAGAGTCTGAGCAGCGCTCGGGCGTGGTGGCCCTGACGGTAGGGCTCGCCGGCGTTGATCACCCAGTCCACGGTCGACACCACCAAAGGCGCACCGAGCACCGCCCGCATCAGAGGACGCTTGCCGGCAAACGGCTCGAGCCAATCCGGTAGCCAGTCAGCTTGCCCATGGACATCGTAACGCCCTTCGAAGGCATTGCCGTCCTCGTCCTCGGATGACTTCGCACCGCTGGCCTGCGCGTGCAACTTCGCGACCGCACGGTCACCTATGACGACCGCGATCTCCTCGTCACCAATCCCGAAACCTTCACGATACGCATCCCCGGTCTGCAAGGTCAGCGTTCGAAGGTTCATCGCGACGGTAGCCCTGAGCGGCTGACCACGTCGCAAGGCACTCAGTGCCCGCAGATTCATCCTGGTCTTGCCCGAGCCTGTCCCGGACAGGTTGAGAACGAGCGTAGGCGAGCCTGGACTACCCTGAGCGGAGAGAAGAGCGTGCGTTGCAACATCCTGCCACTGGAACGGACCGGCACCGGAAAGCCTGTCTATCGACTCGCGCGTCGTACCGTCCAGGGAAGGTAGCTCGGGGCGCCAGAACCGCCAGACCAGTTGGCGAGCCTCGCTTGCCACATCCTGCAAGTGATCGTCCAATGGTTGGTTGAGCCGACGCATGCTCGAGCCGTCTACCGGTGTCGTGTTTGCCCAGGCCTGAACCGATCTTTCCGCTGGAGTGTCGAACACTCTCGCCGACACGGCATGGTCCGCAAGAATCACCGCCGCACGCGCCAACGTTGCAATCGAACGGAAGTACATGCCCGGATCGACAACGTCGACGCCTGGTTCCAGACGATCCAGACGAGCGAGAGCTATCCGGCATGCTTGTTCGACTTGTCGACTCGGTCCCGCCGAGTAGGCGGGCCGGGCATCCGGCTTGGAGAAGTATCGGTGCCGTGTCAGCCTCGATCCGCCCTTCTTGTCCGGTAGAAGATGGTGCGTGGCGACAACGTAGCGCACGGCCTCGGCAGGATTGCCTGCCCCGGACAACAGCGGCGTCGACACCTCCGTGATCTGATTCGAGAGCGCGTCCAGCGCTCGGGTCCACGCCTCTGTCCAGGACAGGCCTGCGGCCAACGGGTCGACGAGGTGCGTGGAGATCCACTCGTGGCGTACCGGATCACTGACGTGTCCAGCTTGGCTCAGTTTCCGCTGAAAATCAGCATTGAACTTTCCCAGGTCGTGCAACAGGCCTGCGGTGTACGCCAGACCTGCGGTCGCACGAAAGGCATCGGGCATCGACATCGGCTTGCCCCGTGTCGTACCGACGGCAAACCCACCATCGTCTCGAAAGGCTCCCCGTCGCCCGACGACCCAGTGCAGGCGCATTCTGGCGCGCCCGTCGTTTCTCCAGCAGGCCACGGCAGTCGCACGGGATGCCGTGCGGCGCAGTTCGCGACGTATCGTCCGGAGACCTTCCTCGGTAACCGGCGTGGTCCATGTTCGCGGACCGGAACGAAGCGCATAGCCGTCGAGAACCCGTGCGGTCCGGGAGATGGCACGGCGTCGACAGTCGGATACGAAGAGGACGTGCATTGCGAATGCGAGTCGGTATCAGTCGGTACGGTCGAGGAATGGCCAGACGAGGTCAGCCTCGTCGGGGCTGCGACAAGCGAAGCGCATGAAGAATTCGCCGACGGACCGGCTGGGCAGTCGAACCTTGTCCTGGTCTCGCAGGATTCTGAGCTTGTGCCTCAGCACGCGCTTCTGGTCATCCGTCAACCGATCGGAGAATGACAGCGGGACATCGACCTTGGAATCCCAGGGTGCCGGTGACCAGTGATCACGTCCGAGCCGTTGACGGGTTTCCTGCAGACTCAATGCTTGTGCGCCCACGATCTGCGCGAGCACGTAGCTGCGCGCCTTCTTTTCCACGGCATCGATGTCTTCGGCAACCAGCCGCCATTCGTCACCCACACGTTCAAAGGCGTGTGGCAGCACGCGTCGCCAGCGTGCGCGCTCGCCGTGACGCAGGCCGACGTATTCGATTTCGCACAGCCTCTGACCGACGAGAGCCATGACGACCGAGTCGAGCGCCCTGGGACAGAGGGGCCGTCGGCGAGTCCAGGAGGTGTACTGGACCGATAGTTCTTCCTGATCGCCGTCAAGTCCCGTACGCCAGAAACCTATCTCCCCCGCATCCAGCGCGTCAAGCAGATCCGCTGCAGACGCCCAGTGCGGTGGGGTCTCGGCCAGCTCCACGCAGGGTTCGACCCATTTGGGTTTTCGGATCAGCCAGCCTGACGAGCTGGCCACCGCCTCTTTGAGAACATTCGTGGCGGTCGTGTCGGCGACCCCGAAGGCTTGCATCACGTCCGCACGTCGAACCCTTCCCTTCCTGAAGGCGCGACGCCATACGAAACGTGCCTCCTCGGTGTCCGGCTCCGGTGGAGTGGGTACCTGTCTGCCGAGGGACTGATCGATCACATCCGCCATGCCCAGTGTCTTGTCGCTGATCTTGGCACCCAACATACCATCCGAAAGCACAAAACCTTCACTTTACGAAGGTTACAAGGGTTGCTTCGTGACGTCCGGTACGTGATTCTGTTGCGCAGTCCACTCAGGGAGACCTTTCCGATGGCAGGCAGCAGGACACCTCGACCGAAGAGACGTGGCAGGGATTCCCCGACCAAGCCGATCAAGAAGCCTCCCAAGCTCGCCGTCTGGAAACCGGTCGATCAGGCACAGGTGCAGGACGTCATCGCTCATCTGTTTCATTTCTCTTCCCGGCCGATCAACACCAATGCGGCTCCGGTCGGCATCAGGATCCGGGCGGCGACAGGCGACGATCTGCCCCTGGTAGGTATCTCGACGCTGCCACCCGGTACCGTTCCTCTCGATTACGTGCGCGGAGCTCGCGACGCCGGCCTTGCCAAGCAGATTGCGGCGATTACCGATGCATCGGATGTCGCCATGTTCGAAAGCATTCCGGAGAACGACGCGGCAACCATCGAATCGTCCCTTGGGGTCCTTGCCCAACCTGCAGAGTTCGGTACCGGTCGCCTCGACGCGCGGTTGCCGCAGGTGCTATGGCCCCTGGATCCGGAGAACCCGAATTCATCCGACTACATCGCACTTACCCCTTTGCCCTCCACCGGGCTGGCAGCCGTCGTGGGTCGTCGGGCCGATGCGATCGGGGATCGAGCCCGCGAGAGGGCCGAAGCGGCGAGCCCCAAGACCAGGTGGCACCGCTTCGAACGAACGGTGCTGGAATACGGCGGCACGAAGACGCACAACGTTGCGCGCCACGCTCGGGCAATGCAGAGACCGCTGGTGTTCTCGGGACCGGTGTCGAACGAGGAGACTCGACGGGCATGGCGTGAACATCATCAGGGAATATCGTGGTTGTGCGCACGACAGGAAATCGATGACTGGCTGGAATTCCGTCGCCGCCGGCTGGCTTCCGGTAGTACCCGGAGCGATGCACGCTCACGTTCCGCCGAAGCGAGAATGATCAGGGCGATCGCGCGGGGTACGTTGCGGCGTGCCCGTGCGGTCGAGTCCCGATTGCTGGACAAGTTGAAGTCAGGTCCGGGCGATCTGGTCAGCGCTGACCTGGATGAGGACACCCGTGCGTTGATCGATCGGTCCCTGCGCACGGCAGACTGGCCGGTGAAATTCGCGACGCGGCTACTCGGGAATCTTGCACGGGCCGAATTCAGGCAGGGCAAGAGCACGCTGTCGCTCGGCATCGCGGATGTCGATGCCCTCATCCTGTCGTCGATCGCGGCAGAGGAGGCCGCCCGATGAAGTATCTCGTCGTCAGGCGAGCAAGTGTGAGAGGCGCGACGGCAGTCGCTTCGTCGGCCTTCATCACGCCACCGGGCCCGCTGCCGGCGTTGGGCTGGAGTCATGCCGTGGCACGCGCACTCGGCGTATCGGTTACCGGCGTGGCCATGATCCACCACGGTTCCGAATTTCGAGCCGAATCGGAACGCCCGGGAGCGTACAGCCGCGGCCCCGCGTTCCACCAGTTCAGGGCGGCGTCCTTCATCGACCAGAAAGACTACTCCAGTACCAACCGTCATGCCTTGTCGTTGCAGCCGACGGCACGTTGCGATCTCGAGCTGTCATTGATCGTCGAGATGGACGAGGACGCTCACCCTGATCTGGAGCATGCAACGGAACTGGTGGAGACCGGTCGATTCGCCGGAGGGCGTTTCGACGGCAAGGCGCACGTCGCCTTGCACGAAGAACTCGACGCTGCCGTGCGCACGACCGGCGGCGGCTTTGCGCTGCACGACCGTACCGATCTATTGCGGGGGAACTCGGGGCACGATCCGCTCGATCGATTGCTCGCCTGGCTCGATCCCAACCGCGACCGGCGAGTCGAGCCTTGGCTGTTACCCGCGACCCTCGGCTACCGGACCATCACGCCGATCGCATCCCGGGCCGGCGCACGAGAGGGACTGCCGCACGCTTTCGTGGAGAGTCTCGTGGGACTCGTCCAATACCGCAATGCGTGGTCCGAGACACCATCGTTCTGGCGTTACGATCGCCCGTCGCACGACACCTTCCTGGCAACGACCCTTCCGGAGAATGACGCATGACGACACCGACGACCTTCAAGCAGCTGCCCGCTGTCCTTTCGTTCCAGCGCGGCCTTCTCGTGACCGACGCACCGTTCTACAACCTGATCGGTGAACGGGAAACTGATTATTTCCGTGATGCTCCCGTGCGGGTCATCCGGCACGGTATCCGTGCGACACAGAACGTCTCCGAAGGCGCGAAGACGTCGGAGAAGACCGGTACCCGCGATGTCGCGAACATCCAGCAGACCGAATCGGCCAAGCTCCGGCAGGATGCGACCGGGCTGGTAGTGGAGTTCTCTCTCCGACCGCTGGAGCTTGCCAGGACGCTACACGCCTGCGGGTCCGGAAAGGCGGAAATTCGCCGGGCCATGCGTGAAAGCGTGGACGACTTCATCGCCCGAGCTCTCGATTCGGAAGCGGTCATGAACGTCTCGCTGCGCTACGCTCGGAACGTGCTGAACGGTCGCTGGTTGTGGCGCAATCGCATTGTCGCTGACAGCGTCGCGATCCAGGTCTTCGGTGGCGACGAATCGATTGCAGAAGTCGACGCACTGACGGTTCCGACGGATCACTTCGACGAACCGAGCGATGCGGAGAGAGCCGTTGCGAGGCGCATGGTCGAGGCGTTCGGCGGCAAGCGGGGCCTGGGGATGACAGTTCGTGCGACCCTCGAATTCGGTGCCACCGGCGTGCTCGAAGTCTACCCCTCGCAGAACTACGTGGAACGGGTAAAGGGCTACGCCCGTTCGCTCTACAAGCTGCCGGGATCCAGCGTCCGCATCGATCGCGATGCACCGCCCGACATCATCGAACTGGGTACGGCAGCACTGCGCGACCAGAAGATCGGCAACGCGTTACGCACGATCGACACCTGGTACGACGACTATCCGAACGTGTTGCGTGCCATTCCCGTCGAACCTCGTGGAGCGAGTCTTGATCTGCTGGAGTTCTTCAGGTCCGGGCAGACCAGCGCGTTCAAGCTGCTCGGTCGTCTCGCCGAGATCGATCCGGAATCCGACGATGGTCTGTTCGTCATCGCCACCATGATCCGCGGCGGCGTCTTCGGCGAGAGCGAGAAGGAAGAGAAGCAGGCAGCCGGCAAGACCGCGGACACGGAATCGTGAAGCCGCACCACTACCTGGAATACCGCGTGGTCGGCATGTCACGCGGGCCGGATAGCTCCGTCCTGGTACCCGTGATGACCCGTCTGTTCGCGACACTTCATGCGGTGAAACGAACCCACCAGCTCGATATCGCGCTCGCGTTCCCCGGCATGTACGAAGGAGAAGGTCGGGATCCAGCTCGGCTAGGGGAGCTGATTCGCGTATGGGCGAGCGACGAGACCACCTTGAACACGCTGAGTACGCACGCCGCCCTGCCGGCCGGTATCGTTCCGTTCGTCGGTATCGGTGACGTCGAGACATTCGACACGAGCCAGGAATGCCGATGGCGTGCCTACGCCAGGTACCGGATTCCGTCCCGACGATCACGTGTCGAGGGTGCGCGTTCGTCGCGGCTGGAGCGGTCCGAACGGCTACCGTTCTTTCGGGTCGGCAGCCGCTCGAACCGTCAAGCGTTCAGCATTTCCATCCTGCCGATCGAGGTGAAAGCATCTTCCGCCGCCGCCGAGGCGGACAGCTACGGTCTGTCTCGACTGTCCGAACCACTGGGCCTGCCCGAGCCAGAGACATGCGGGTAGCGTCGAAACCGAAGGCCATACCACTGTCGAAACGGGCGAACGTAATCTACCTGGAGCATGCTCGCGTCGTTCAGAAGGATGATCGGGTCCTGTATCTCACACAGGAAGGCAGCGATGTCGAATCGTTCTTCAACGTGCCGTACAGGAACACGTCCATCCTGCTGCTGGGTCAAGGCACCTCGCTCACGAGTTCAGCGGCGCGGAAGCTCGCCGAAGAGAACGTGATGGTGGGATTTTGCGGTTCCGGAGGATCGCCGCTTCACGCATCGGTCGATCATGTCTTCATGAGTGGGGTGAGCGAGTACCGTCCCACCGAATACATGCAGGCATGGATGCGTCTCTGGATGGATGATGAACGGCGGCTGGAAGCGGCGAAAGCCTTGCTGCTCGAGCGTGCCTCGATCACCGAGCGGGCCTGGAGCTCGGCTCGCTGGCGCGACAGGACGGTGATGCCGATGCTCGAGCACTCGCAGAAGCGATTCATCGAGCGTGTGAAGAAGGCAGGAACCACCACGGAACTGCTTTCGGCTGAAGCAGTGCTGGCGAAGGCCCTGTACGGAAAGTTGGCCGATGCGCACGTCATCGATGGATTCGTGCGAACAGCGGGTGAAGGCAGGAAAGACGGGGTGCGGGGGACCGTCAACAGCTTTCTCGATCATGGCAACTACATCGCGTACGGATTCGCCGCGGTTGCCCTGCACGCCCTCGGTATCTCGTTCGCCTTGCCGGTACTGCATGGCAAGACGAGGCGTGGAGGGTTGGTCTTCGACATGGCCGATCTGTTCAAGGATGCGATCGTCATGCCGCTCGCATTCGACTGCGCTGCCCGGGACGTGGCAGACAACGACTTCCGCGGAATGCTGATCGAGGCGTGCCGTGAAGAAGGCGTCGTGGACATGGTGATCGACACCATCAAGAATCTCACTCAGACAACCGGGTGAATTATCAATGACTTGGCACGCACCCAACGAAAAAGGGTGTCGAGGGCCAAGAAGCATCCAACCGATTGAAATGCAAGGTATATTGCGACTTGCACGAACGGTGATCCGCCATGTAGGCGGCTGAGAAGATCGAAGGCCCGCATGGCGTTGTCAGCGAATCGTGATCCGCCATGTAGGCGGCTGAGAAGTTCATCCGCACGGCGCTGATCGTCCAGGTGTGGTGATCCGCCATGTAGGCGGCTGAGAAGTCCTTGTCGATGCGGGTGTTCTTCCAGGCACCGTGATCCGCCATGTAGGCGGCTGAGAAGTCGGCGCGCATGGCGTCGTCCAGGTAGAAGGTGTGATCCGCCATGTAGGCGGCTGAGAAGTCACGCGCAGACTCCCAGGACCGTATCGTCACGTGATCCGCCATGTAGGCGGCTGAGAAGGCCATTGCCGCCCGACAGCAAGACCAGCTCGCGTGATCCGCCATGTAGGCGGCTGAGAAGTGCTCGTGCTGCTCGGGCGTGGCCTCGGTCGAGTGATCCGCCATGTAGGCGGCTGAGAAGTCACCCGACACGAACTCACCGGAGAACCGATCGTGATCCGCCATGTAGGCGGCTGAGAAGGATGTCTGCAACGTTGCAGACGTTCCGACGTCGTGATCCGCCATGTAGGCGGCTGAGAAGTGACGCTCGTCACGATCGCAGAGACGGCACTGGTGATCCGCCATGTAGGCGGCTGAGAAGTCGGCCGTCTCGACCTCGATGCACTCCTTCCGGTGATCCGCCATGTAGGCGGCTGAGAAGCAGTGAAGCGGACGCGGATGGTCGCCTTCTTCGTGATCCGCCATGTAGGCGGCTGAGAAGTCGCTGACACCCGACCGATCGCGCGCCAGCTTGTGATCCGCCATGTAGGCGGCTGAGAAGAGATGCGGATGAACGTCTGCTCGGTGCCGACCGTGATCCGCCATGTAGGCGGCTGAGAAGGACGACTCGCGCGGCACCCCCGGCCGCACGATGTGATCCGCCATGTAGGCGGCTGAGAAGGTGCTCGCCAAATCGCAACCAATGTGCTGACCGTGATCCGCCATGTAGGCGGCTGAGAAGACTCGCGCGGCAGGCACTCGATGGCGAATGACGTGATCCGCCATGTAGGCGGCTGAGAAGACACGAACACGCCGTGGTACTCCATGCGACGGGTGATCCGCCATGTAGGCGGCTGAGAAGTAGCCCGTCCCGTAGCCACCACAGGCCGTCGCGTGATCCGCCATGTAGGCGGCTGAGAAGACAAGTAGTGCCCGTTGGATGACGGCACTTTCGTGATCCGCCATGTAGGCGGCTGAGAAGCACCCCGGAGCCATCCCCATGACCACCATCACGTGATCCGCCATGTAGGCGGCTGAGAAGCGGGCAAGGTTCGGGCTGACACGGGTCCAGCAGTGATCCGCCATGTAGGCGGCTGAGAAGAAGCTGTTCGTGGCCCACAACTGCTACTTCGAGTGATCCGCCATGTAGGCGGCTGAGAAGTCAACTACATTACCGACGAGCGGTTCTGTGCCGTGATCCGCCATGTAGGCGGCTGAGAAGTGGCAGTGCTGGGCCACGAA
>ENA-ORXT01006767-ORXT01006767.1-marine-metagenome-genome-assembly--contig:-NODE-6767-length-10520-cov-10.932586_pt1 | contig 10520 bp, 6 predicted proteins | sample MGYA00237868_ERZ511482 | MGnify/ENA metagenome assembly ERZ511482
TCTGTTATTTTCCTCTAAAAAATAACTCAATAAAAGGATTATTCAGTGATTTTTTAAAGAAAACTAACAAAAAAATATCTATTTCATATAGGTGTTTCTTAAAGGGTAACAAGTCTATTAAAAATACACCAAATTTACAACCCAAACAATAAGACCAATACTAAAAATTCTTCTGATAAAATAATCCGCCTACTCATTTAATAATGATAAATCTATCAGGATGTTAATTTTCCTATCCTTAACTTATAACGTCTGTTTTTTTGTCGAAAATTTTCGTCGTCCAATTGTCAGTTTCTTAAATACTTAAAACAAGATTTATTATATATACGTATTTTTAAAATAAATATTATCGCATTTATTTTTTAAGCTAGTCCATTACCTACCATTTCCATAAATTCTTAATGAGTTCCTCACTACTTAAGAGGTTTTTGTATTTTTTTAAAAAAATCTCCTAAGCAGTTCATGAATAAATGAGTAAACTAACGTTGCCAAATTAGACCATTTCGCATTAGAATGAGCGACCTGTTTAATCCTGTATTCATCTAACCATCCACACATTGAAAATTTATCCGGTCTCGATATAAATTTTTTACTAGCAATAGACTTTTTATTTATTAATAAGTCTAATACTAACCCAACAATGAAAAAGCCCTACTTTTTTATACTATTGCTATTGGTTCCATTTCCAATAATAGGTCAGGAATGCCTAAATGCTGGTTTTGAAACTGGATTAGTAAATGGTTATCTTACCTACACTGGTACAATTGATAGCCTCGGTAATGTAGTTGTCGATAATTTGGAACTAGATCCTCAACGTTTTACGATCATGCATGTTCAAGATGGCATTGATACCATTGCTGCTAATCATTGTAAGATGAACAATTTGCTACAAGTGGTGCCAGATGGTGGTGGTCAGTATTCAATGCGTTTGGGAAATGTACTGGCTGGTGCGGAGGCAGAAAAAATTACCTTAACTTTTGAGGTAACACCTGATTTAACTTTCTTTTTATTGAATTATGCGGTTATTTTGAATGATCCAAACCATGAACCCTTTGAACAGCCTCGTTTTGAAATGAATATTCTTGACGAAAATAATCAGCCCTTAGACTGTGGGCATTATGAAGTAAAAGCTGCTCATTCTATTGATGGGTTTGAAAGATGTGATAAAGGTTGGAGAGTGAGAGATTGGACTGCCGTCGGGTTTGAGCTGCAAAGTTTTTTAGGACAGACTATTAAAATTGAGATTCTAACAACGGATTGTTCACAAGGGGCACACGCAGGATACGCTTATATTGATGCCAATTGCGAGCCTCTAGAAATTCAGCTAGAAGGCTATTGTCCTGATAGTACAACTGCTCGCCTTCGAGTAACAGAAGGTTTTATTAAATATGAGTGGGGAGCAGATTCTACAAATGATACGAATATTCTACACCTCACCAATCCGATACCGGAGTCTGTTTATACCGTAACTGTGACAAGTGGAACGGGATGTACACTTGTATTGTATGATACCATTCCTGCTACAAAGACACTTCCAAGTCCAGAATTTGATGCGATTACCCATAAAAATCTTTGCGCTGGAGATTCTGTCCTAATCCAGCCCACTGGAGTTAATTTAAATGAAATAACTAATTTGAATTTTAATTATGCTGCTACTTCTTTTACATTTGTGCCCGAGGAATCAACGGAATACCTTTTTGTCTCCTTTGATGAACACAGATGTTTCGCTGATACGCTTAGCATTAAAGTAGAAGTGGATGAGGTCATACGTTCTTCTTTTAGCATTTCTGCTGATACTTACTGTGTTGGAGATAGTATTTGGTTAGATTATCAAAGTACAGGATCGAACAGTCATACTTCTTGGCTGCTAGGAGATAGTAGTATCTATAGTGGTTCAAACCCTCCACCGATAGTATATCCAAGCCCAATAAATAATTTGAATATTACCTTAATTGATTCTAATGCTTGTGGCGTTGATAGTTTTCACCAACAAATCACTATTTTAGATTTACCCAATCCGGGAATAAATATACCAACTACCATCTGTGTTGCGGATACTTTTTTAATTGAGTCTGTTGAAAAAATGGCATCCCGCTATCAGTGGACTTTTGACAAAGACAAAATAGTTCAGGAAACATCCTTTGAATTTGCTTACGAAACAGATGGGATAGATACGATTTTTTTATCGCTAACAGATAGCCTAGGTTGTACAAATACACACTATGAGGTACTTACTGTTAATCCCCTTCCTTTATCAACTATTGAAGCTACAATCCTTGATACTTGTCCTCCAGCTCAACTATGGCTAAGTAGTTTATCTCCGCCTTCTTCTACTTATAATTACGCATGGCAAAAAGAGGGACAACTTGTTTCTATCAATAGTACCCTAACAGATACTTTTGAACAAGGAGGAGATTTTATGTTTGAATTAATTACAGAAACGAATAAAGGGTGTAAAGATAGAACTGAGCAAAACATAAATATCCCAGATAACCCTAAGGCAGTTATTAATAGTTCAGAGCAGATAAAATGTGAGCATACAGAATTATTATTGAGCAATCCTTTAGGAAAAAACGATTGGTCTTATCAATGGAGTCTTTCAAATGATTTATTTACTTCTGAACAAGCACCTCTTTTCAAATTTCAAGAGGCCGGTAGTATTGATGTAAGCTTACTTGTTTCGAATGGTAGTTGTTTTGATATTGTTGATACGACACTTACGGTATCTAATCCTGTTCCATTGTATGTTGAAATTTCAGAAAAATCTCAGGAAATTGATCAAGGAGTAAGTATACGCTTACCAATAATTTCTTCTATTGATGACCCTATTATTGAGTGGCAACCTGCTGATGATTTATCTTGCACAGATTGTCCAATGCCTTGGGCAAGTCCGCTACAATCTACTCGTTACGTGGTAACCATTAAAGATGACCAAGGTTGTGAGGCTGCTGATTCCATTTTTCTTACAGTCAATTTAAATAGAAATATATTTATTCCAACCAGTTTTTCTCCTAATGCTGATGGCAATAATGATTTATTTTACGCATTTTCTAATAATCCTAGCATTAGACGAATCAACACATTTAGGATAGCTGATAGATGGGGAAATCTTCATTTTTATGCATCTGATTGTCTAATCTCTAGCCCCGATTGTGGATGGGATGGAACTTTCAATGGTCAACCTGCTCAACCAGGTGTTTACGCTTATAAAATTGAAATTGAATTTATTGATGGGGAACGCTTGTATAAAAGGGGGGACGTAACCTTACTCAGGTAAGTTAGCTGTGTCAAATTTTGACACAGTAAACCTCTCCTACTCTACTTTATACTTTGTCCGAAGTAGCGCTAATTCCTTTCTCAACTCCTCTTCAATTTCTTCATATTCCTCCCTATCAATCAAATTATTCATTTCAGAAGGATCCGTTTCCAAATCATATAATTCCCAAGCATCAATATCATTAAAAAAGTGAGGATATGTAAATCAATTTTTACTACTTTTGCAACTATTATGAAGCAGCTCATCTTATCCATACAATTTCTATTTTTTTGTCTGTGTTTACAAGCACAAGAGGGTATCAAGATAGGTCAAACTATTTACCCAAATATACATTTAAAAAAGACTACTGAAAAGATAGTTTTAGACGGTCAGTTAGACGAAGCTGCCTGGTTTGTTGCAGATGGGATTAGTGAATTTTGGCAATATTTTCCAACCGATAGTTCCAAAGCTGGTGGAGAAACGGAAATATATATGACATACAATGAGGAATTCCTATATGTCGCAACTAAATGTTATAGTTCCGCTAATAATTTTTTGACGCCTACTCTCAAAAGAGATTACAGTTTTAGAAATGGTGATAACATCAGTCTTCTTTTTGATACGTTTAATGACCAAACTAATGCCTTCTTTTTTGGGATGAATCCTGAAGGCGTTCGTAGAGAAGCATTGATTTCTATTGGCGGTCGAGAAGGTAGTGCATTTGACGGTTCTTGGGATAATAAGTGGGACGGCGAATCTAAAATTTATGAAAATTATTGGATAGCCGAATTTGCCATTCCTTTCAAAACCATTCGATATACAGAAGGAAGTACCCGCTGGCGGTTTAATTCGTATCGAAATGACACGCAAATAAATGAAATCACGAGTTGGGTCAATATTCCTCGGAATAATATTTTGATGGATTTGACCTATATGGGAGAAATGGTGTGGGATGAACCTTTGAAAAAACCAGGTACCAATATTTCTGTAATTCCCTTTACTGCCGGGTCTGTCATTAGAGATTTTGAGGATGCAGGTGAAAACAAGGCAGTAACTGATTTTGATATTGGCGGAGATGCAAAAATAGCGGTCACTTCTGGGTTAAATCTAGACCTCACAGCTAATCCAGATTTTTCACAAGTGGAAGTAGACCAACAGGTGACTAATTTGGACCGCTTTGAAATCTTCTTTCCTGAGCGAAGACAGTTTTTCCTTGAAAACGCAGATTTATTTGGTAGTTTTGGTTCTAGTCGTGCTAACCCTTTTTTTTCTCGTAGAATTGGGGTGGCAATTGATACTGCAACAGGTCAGAATGTTCAAAACACGATACTTTACGGTACTCGTTTAAGTGGTAAATTGAATGATAAATTGAGGGTTGGCTTGCTTAACATGCAAACTGCGAAGCAATTAGACAACGATTTACCTAGTTTTAATTATACGGTTGCTGCTGTAGAACAAAGAGTTGGAACGCGTTCCAATATTGCCTTTATGGGGGTCAATAAACAAGCACTAAATACGAAAGATTTTAACAGTTCCTTCAGCAAATATAATAGGGTTGTGGGTGTCGAATATCGCTTGGCTTCTCCTGATAATCGTTGGATTGGAAAAACTAATTACTTCCAAGCATTTACTACAGATGAAGCAGAAGATAAATTTACACATTTCACCGAAATAGTTTATAATCGTAGAGCGTATCGATTAGAATGGGCGCATTTATATATTGGCGCTGGATACGATGCGGAGGTGGGATTTGTACCTCGAAAAGATATACTATTGCTTAGTCCCGAAGCTGCTTTAAATTTTTACCCTCAAAACAGTCCTATTTCTATAATGAATATAGGATTTGATGCTCGATGGATCCATAAGGTAGGCAAAGATGACAATTTAATCCAATCAGATTTTGGATTGGCAGATTCGGGCATAGAAGCGTTTTGGAATGTTCAATTTACAAGTACGGCCAACCTGTCTTTGAATGTTGATTATAATAGAATTTTATTATTGAATGATTTTGACCCTACTCGTATTCAAGCAGATGACATTTTTCTACCTGCAGGTAATATTTACAAATTTACAAACTTTAGCCTCGAATATAGTTCCCCCCAATTCAACTTATTCGAATGGGAAATACAACCAACTATTGGTCGATTTTATAACGGATTCCGAACTGGAATGAGTGGTAGCTTTACGTATAAATTCCCTCCCTTTGGTTCGGTAGCTATAGATTATAATTATAATCACATTCAATTAGATGAACCGTTCGAAAGAGCCAACCTCTGGTTAGTCGGCCCGAAAATAGATTTAACTTTTTCTAAAAAATTATTCTTTACCACCTTCGTACAATACAATAATCAGTTTGACAACTTAAATATCAACGCTCGTTTTCAATGGCGTTTTAAGCCTGTTTCTGATTTCTTTATTGTTTACACCGACAACTATTTGACCGATCCTTTTAACCAATTTGGGGTTAGAAATAGAGCCTTGGTGGCAAAAGTTACTTATTGGTTAAATTTGTAAATCTCCACTAGTTTACTAACTTTGTCCAGAAAGGGGTAGTGCTATAAATGTAATGCTCGCTAGTAAACAAATAAACAATATCAACAAATAAACAAATTGAAAATATTACTTTTTAAGGCGATGCTCTAATTATACTTACCATATTCGATTTGACCAATCTTTTTGTAACTCATTTCTAAATCGTTCTACCCATTCTTCAGAAATATCATCTGCTAATTTCGTATAATATGGACTTGCTATTTTCTTGTCGTCTATTTCTTCTTCTAAAAAATCACCAATTTTCAAAATCGTTCCTTTAAAATTTTTTATAAAATCTTCATACACTATGGTTAATGCTGTTTGCTTTCCTTCTTCTAAAAAAGATTGAATCTTACTTTCTCTAATAGTTGTTTCGATCAATAAATGTTTGATAGCATTAAAGTCATATTTATTAGCTAAGCCTTCCTCCACTTTTGGCGATTTTTCTCCTGATTTCCTATGCCATTCTTGTGTAACTATTGCTTTCCACCAGGAAACAGATTGCCTAACTTTATTTCTTCTTGTCAGAAATATATGCTTGCAATTTGGAAACATGCTTTCCCAGACTAAGTAATTACTTTTTGTGTCTTTTCCTATATTTGGTAAGTTTCTTAACTCTTCTATTATTGGGTCATTTTCCTTTAAGGGTGCATTTGTTTTGACACCAAAAACACCATTAGGGCTAGAACCAAGCTTATAAATAATATCTTGTAAATTTTGATAATCAGTTGCTTTGTGTTTACCAATTAACTTTTCGTTTTGCCCAATAGTGAAAAGTTCAGCGGGTTTTCCCAGTACACCTGTTGACCTTAACCCTTCACAAAGTAGCGTACTTCCATTTCTTTGACTAAACCAAATAGTATAATATTTCGATACTTTCAATTCGTGTTATTTTTTTAGTACTCACTTACCTTTCGCTGAAATTAAATTCAAAAACTAAAAAATCATTTCTTTGATCAATAGATGGTTTTAATCAATACTAAGAATTTTAGCTTGGCATCTGGTAAAAAGTATATTAGACTTGTTACCCTTTAAGAAACACCTATCTGAAATGCTCTTTTTCTGTTATTTTCCTCTAAAAAATAACTCAATAAAATGATTATTCAGTTATTTTTTAAAGAAAACTAACAAAAAAATAGCTATTTCATATAGGTATTTTTAAAGGGTAACAAGTCTATTTACTATTTTTCTTTAGAGGGAGCAAATTGGTTTTGTTTTTTTGCAAAAAAACAAAACCAATTTGCTCCCTCTAAAAAAGGATTCAAGGCTAAGCTTACCGTAGGCTAAAAGCTTTATTCTAAACAATTTTGATTGTAGAAACCTAAATTTGTTTTTATTTGAATTTAATTCCAGCGAAACGTAAGTACTCATAAATAGATTATTACTTTTAAAGTAACTTCGTATTGATCTAAATAGTTCCATTTAAAAAACGGCTAAAATCTTCATTATAGGATCCGCAGATGCCTACGTAATTGAATTACAATTGTACTTCACCTGATTTAGGTAGCGTAATGGCTATTTCTTTGATACTTACTTTTCCCCAGTTCATCTATGCTGATTGCTTGCATGTATAATTTTTGAATTGAGTGGTAAGTTTTTGGTGCATTGTTGGGTTTACACTCGAATAAAAAAGACGAGGGTAAACTAAATATTACGATAGCACTATAGCATTTGGCAGGCTACCACTAAAGACTAAAGACCAATGGCTAAAGTCCAGTTTAGAGAACAATTGGTATATTTGTTATTACTAATATTTCAAACAGTCTATAAACAGCGGAAATTGCAAAAGAAAAAATGAAAAATCTAAATTATAAAAAGGTATTACAAGATATTTATCAAACGGTTATTTTAATAGAAAATAAAGGAGCAGTTGCCGACTATATACCAGAGTTGGCCAAAGTAAATCCTAACAAATTTGGTGTTTCTTTCTTATCTATAGAGCAAGAAGCGTATGGATTTGGGGATTGGCAGACAAAGTTTTCTATACAAAGTATATCAAAAGTACTTTCCCTAAGTTTAGCTTACAAAATGTTAGGAGATAGTATATGGGAAAGAGTTGGCGTTGAACCTTCTGGTAATGCATTTAATTCTCTAGTACAGCTCGAAACAGATAATGGTATACCAAGAAACCCTCTAATAAATGCAGGGGCAATGGTTATATGTGATATGCTTATTAGCAGTTTAGAAAATCCAAAAAAAGATTTTTTAGCCTATATAAGAGAAATTAGTTCCTGCAAAGAAATCAATTTCTCTGAACGAACGGCAAAGTCAGAAGCATTAGTTGGCTATCGGAATAAGGCGCTTTGCAATTTCATTAAATCATTTGGCAATATTAAAAATGATCCAAAAGAGGTATTAGATTTTTATTTTAATATGTGTTCAATAGAGATGACTTGTCAAGAATTAACAAAAACTTTTACCTTTTTAGCATTTTGCGAATCTAAAACCCAAAATGGCAATGATTTTTTTAATTTAAGTCAAGCAAAAAGGATTAATGCTATTATGCAAACTTGTGGGTTTTATGATGAATCGGGTGAATTTTCATTCAAGGTAGGTCTACCTGGTAAAAGTGGTGTAGGAGGAGGTATTGTGGCAATACATCCAGAAAAATATTGTATCACCGTTTGGAGTCCAAAGCTAAATAAGAAAGGTAACTCCTATAGAGGTATGAAATTTTTAGAACTATTTACAACAGAAACTCAACTTTCCATATTCTAATTAAAATGAAAAAAATATTAATAACAGGTGGCGCAGGCAAAATTGGTGCTCACTTTGTGCGTAAACACGCAACTGAATACAATATTACAGTCGCTGATATCCAAACTAGTCCTGCAATAATCAATAAAATTACAGCAAATTTCCTTCCGCATCCCACTCCGCTATTTCTAATCGTTTGCTCTGATCTATACATTTAGCCACCCATTCAGGATCATATTCCACATCATGGCCTTTTAACACTTCCGCAGGAACCCCATCCCAAACATTGGCATAATTACCAGTATAGCCCAAATCATCAAAACCCATTCTAGTGGTATAATAGCCTGTCATGGTTAAATTACGCATCCGATTAAAAAATTGAATGCCATAAGCCATAGCTGGATTTTTATTATCGGGATCTGGATAAGCAATGTCGTCTACAATTTGAATTTGTTGTTCATCCGTGCATTCCGTAAATCCTTTTTCAAAACGCTTATTGGCTTCCCCTTCTAACCACATCAATCCACCCCTTAAAGGTAATTGATGGTCAGGTAAATCTTTAACGATGAATTCTATAAAATTAGGTACGCTTGCATCCGTTGCAGAACCTGCATCTGAAGTAGCAGGCAAAATAATATCACATAGTCTAGCAATAGTAGACAATTCTTGTTCATTTAAAAAATTCTCTGCTTTTACCTTGTCATCCCATTGAACTTCTGAAGGCGTTCTACCATATAATCCATCAACTATAGGTGTCGTTGGCAGGCTGACCGCCGCATCCTCTTTACAAGCAGTTACAGAACCCAGCGTCGCCCCAGCCGCTGCTCCTAGTAATAATGTTTTTAAACTATCTCGACGTTTCATAATTTAATATTGTGGATTGTTTTAGAGAAAATTAATAAATTTTCTCTAAAACAATCCTATTAGTTCTACATTAAGACGCTAAGAAAGTCTAGTTTTTTTTCTATCTAAAAGAGCAGGTAAAAAGTATATTTGGCAGATAGGTTCTTTAGAGGGAGTGAATTTGATTTATTTTTTTTAAAAAAAAATCAAATTCACTCCCTCTAAAAAAATCTATCCAATCTACTGCTTGCCTGATGCCAAAAGCTATCAAAAATCTAGCGTCTTATTGTAGAATTAGTAACGCTCAAAAAAATAACTTTATCATTTTGATTTTATAAGACCTTAACGTAACGGGTTCTTTAAAAATAAAATGTTCCTTTTATTTTTCCTTCGTTCCTTATAAATTTTGTTTTTTTAATTCTTGCACAACATATTCAGAGGCTCGCATAGATAAAGCTAAAATTGTCCAAGTACAATTTTTATCCGCTTGAGAAGTAAAAGGCCCTGCATCTACAACAAATACATTTTTAGCATCATGTAGCTGTTGGAAAGAATTGGTAACAGAAGTCTTTGGGTCATTACCCATCCGAGTAGTGCCTACTTCATGGATGATTTGCCCTGGTGCTAATAAACCATAATCTTGGTCTTTACCGGGCTTATCTCCTAGCGGTATGGCACCCATAGCATCAAATATTTCTTCACAAGTATCGTGCATGTGCTTGGCTTGCAAGCGTTCGTAATCTGACCATTTATAGTTAAATCGCAATACTGGAATGCCAAATTGGTCTACTACATTCGGATCTAATTCACAGCGATTTTCATAGCGAGCAATGGACTCTCCCCTACCTGCAATACCGATTACCGCACCATAATGTCTTTTTACATCCTCCCTTAATTTATCCCCATAGCCACCTACAGCGCCGCCTATAAATTTATTAAAAGCAGATACATCAAAGCCAAATCCATAAGAAGGCATACCCATGCCACCCCATATTTCTAAGTGATAGCCTCTTGGGAAATCTAAATTCTTGTTATCCAACCACCACGGCGAATAGATATGCAAACCGCCTACGCCATCCTCATTATAGTTTGTTTTACGATTCATTAATTGAGGTACAAAAGCAGAACGACCTGCGCCAGTTGAATCATGTAAATAGCGACCAACTACATCACTACTATTTCCTAAACCATT
>ENA-ORXT01006768-ORXT01006768.1-marine-metagenome-genome-assembly--contig:-NODE-6768-length-10519-cov-9.259625_pt1 | contig 10519 bp, 14 predicted proteins | sample MGYA00237868_ERZ511482 | MGnify/ENA metagenome assembly ERZ511482
GGAAGAGGGGCGCTTTGGAGAGACAACCAACAAAGCACGTTCGCACACATACACACAAGCTCAAGCCACTCAACCACCTCACCGTGGTCCCCCATGTTCTATCCCCACTGCGTTTCAACAATGTTGACCGCGTCCTGCGCCTGCTGCGCGATGCGGGAGTGACACTCTTCCTGCCCAATTGCCGTTTCTTTCGTAAAACCGTGGAGTACCTCGGGCACGAAATCAAGCCGGGCGGGCTCGGTATTACGGACGCGCACACGCGCGCGCTCTATGAGGCGCAATTCCCCGCGACCCGCACGGAAGTGCGGAGCTCTGTAGGGATGCGTAACGTCTTCCGCCGATTCGTGCCGATCTTCGCACGGATGGCGGCGCCATTTGCTAGGGGACATTACGCTGGCGTATACTAGTTGCCCGCACCGGAGTACCGGGGTCGCTCCGTTGGAGTTGGTCAACCCCATGGGGGTGCCAAGCTGGACATTCAAGTACATGCCCAGAACCGGAACGTACCCCCTTTCGGCTCAGCACGGCACTGCCTCCGAAAAGCTGGCCCAGACAGCCCTCCTTACCCGTCTCGTGCAGCTTATCCCGCAGATGCGGGCAACGATCAAGGCGACGCAAGGACGCTACAAGCGCGACCACGACAAGCGCCTCGCGCTGCGCGCGGTGAAGCTCACAGTGGGTGGCTGCGCGTGGCTGCGCCACCCCGCCGAAGAGGAGGGTGCCGGCGGCAAGCTGACACACGTCGCCTGCGGGCCGTATCGCGTAGTTGCCACGGATGGACCCACGGTCCTCCTGGACGTTGACGGGGAGCACCGCCGCAAGAACGTCGCGCACGTCGTGCGCGCTTCGAGCGCGGCCCCCGAGGCCCCCGCCTAACACCCTGCGCTGCAGGTGGTTCGTTCCTTCCATGGCACGGGGGCCGATGGCCAGCGGTACGCCGTGGACCGCATCGCGAACCACGCGACGTTGTTTGACGGGACCTTCCGGGTTCAGGTCTACTGGACCGAATACCCGTATCCCACCTGGATGAATGCTGCGGAGGCCCCGCACGAGAAGCTGCGCGTTCATCTGCGCCGCGCCGCGCGCCTCGGGCTGCCCCACACGTCTAGTGTTGCCGCACACGTCTGCCGCCCTGCCGCCGGCGGCCCCGGGCGACGCGGCCGCCGTCATCGGCCCCGACAACGGCGGCGCCGCGCGTCGCCCCCGCGGGTCCGCGCCAGACCCCTTGGGTCGGCACGGCAGTCGGGTGCGGCGGGGGGGGAATGGGTGCTTTTAGTAAGTTCTTACGGGGCCGTCGGGGGGTGCAGGGTGGCTGACGGGGAGCGGCCGCGCCGCGCGGGAACCCAGGACGGGTCGCAAGGCACAAGGGCATAAGGATACAGCCAACGGCGATGTGACGCGGCAGATGACGGTCTAACGCGTCGGGGCAAGCACGGTACCAACGGGGCTAGGGCGAAGCCATCTGTCGTGGCAACGATACTCCCACATGTGCACGGGGCGGCCCGTCGCGCGCAGGACGCGCCGCAGAGCGGCGTGAAACCGCTTCGCCCGCGTACGCGAGGACTCCAGGCAGGGGGGAACCACGCCGGCGAGCCCGATGCGGGCGTCCTGGACCACGGCAGCTGTGACCTCGCGGGGCCCCACCGCGGCCCAGTTGACGGACGGGTCGTACGCGTACAAGGCGACGACCGGCCCGGACGTGAGTGAGTCTCGCCACTTCGTGGCAGTCGCCGGGGTAGGGGGCGTCCACGACGCGGAAGACCACCAATCGCGGGCGACGTCCGGCTGTCCCGGGATGGGGGTCACAACGGGACTCGTGACGCCCAGCTTGAGCGGTGCCGTCGCGGGACCGTCGAGGTCGTACCCGACATCCCAACGCGCGGGGTGCGGACCGGCGGCCAAATTGGCCGCAGTCGTCGGGTAGCCCCCATCGCCACGGCGGTGCCCCGGGCCCCAACAGCGGTCGTTGCAGGCGTCGGCCCCGTGGCCCTGGCCACCGTCGGCAGTCCATACGGGACCGTCACGGCCGGTGGCTGTATGGCCGCGACCGTCTCCCGGACCGACCGCCGGCCAGGCGCGACCGTCCCTGGAATCGGCGTGGCGGCCGTGCCCGCCCCCCCCAGCGATCTTCGCGGTCATGACGGGGGGTAGCGGCGCCGCTGCCTGACTCGGGCGCCCACCCGTCACCGGATCCGGCGCCGGCCGCGCCGGAGTAGTCATCGCGCCACGAAAGGCCCCCGCGGGCGTCGCGAGCCGCGCCGGCGCCACTCTCGCGGGCCTCCGCCGGCTGAGCCCACTCAGCGTTACCCGCGAGGGTCGGCGCATCTGACCCACGGGGGCCGGCGGCGAGACCCCCGGGGTCCCCGGCACTTGCCTCCCCCTCGCATTTCGCGGCGGCCCGGGAACCCGGGCCGCCCGCGGACGGCTCCTGTTGCCGACCTAATAGCCACGAGCCCAAAGAGGGGAGTATCCCACTGCTGCCGTCCTAAGAACGTGTCCTCGATAGGATCACCCGATTCGGGAAGAAGGGCCGCCCAAGGTACAGGACAAAAGACACGGTTTACTTGACGGCGACGACGGTGCCTCCCACCGTCGTCGCCCTTCGTCCTAATAAGGGCGGAAACCGACGTGCGGGCCCGACTCCCCTTATGGGAACTACCCCGCACCGCCAATGAACCAACACAACGAAGTACAATGCAAGACATGTCCCCTGATGAGGTAAGTAGAGACGAGGGGGAATCTGCGCCACGCGCCCCGCCCTGACGTGGCAGCCCATAATGCGGCCACGCGAAGGCGCCGGCCGCCGTCCACACCCGCCGCCAACGGGCGGGCCCGGCGTGGCGGGTGCGCGGCGCGCGCCCAGCCAGTGTGCGCCGACCGCCCCGCGCCCGGTGCCAGCGGGTGGGCCCTGTTTCCCGCGGCTGCTGGGCCCGCTTGCTCTTCCCGCGCCGCGCCCACTTACCGGCCGCGCCACCCCCCGCCAGGTGGTGCCACAGCTTCGACGCGGGAAAGGACCCGGGCTGGGGCAGGCCGCCGCGCGCCATGTCGGCGTGGCGTCGCTTCCGCGCGCGGTAAGCGGCCGACGCAGCCGTCTCATCCGCCCGCGGCGGAACGGTATCCGGGTGGGATGTGGGGAAGCCGGCCGGCACCGCAAAAGGCTCCGTCGTCACGGGCAACGCCCGCGGGGCGACGTCCGCGAGCCGCGGCTCCTCCAGAATGACCCCCAACGGGGCTTGCGGCGTCCGCGGGACGTTCACGACGAGAACGTTGTGACACCTTCGGTCGGCGACGGTTCCCACTTGGTGGGCCAGCATCGTCATGGGGGCGTGCCGGTTGGGGTCGTGGTGATAAGGAAGTCGGTCGAGCACCGCTGTTCAAGGCACCGCTCTCACGATGGCATCGTACTCCGCCAAGGCGTCGGCGACGGCGCCGTTGCCCGGCGCGAGGTCGCCAGCCGAGAACTTCCCCTTCAGGGAGTATGAGCACGAGGACGGCTCGATGACGCGGTGCGTCTCACGGTCCGCGCGCAGCAGCCCCGACACGATGGCGACCGTCATCATGACGTAGGCGGTACCCTGGATTGGATGGCACGGACACGCCTGCAGTAAGGACTGCTGCTGATGAAGGACGGGCGGGTACTCGTACGTCAGAAACCTCGTCGTCGCGCACCGCGCGGCCATCGCTGGTGACAAGGGCGCCCGCGCCGGCAGGAGGCAGATGCCGGAGCGCGTGGGCAGGAAGATGGCCCCGTGCCCCGCACGCCGGGCGCTCTTAAGCTCGCCGCGCGAGCGGCGCGCGGCCTCCAACGCCAAGTCGGCCGGGACTGTCGCCAGGGCCGCCGCGGCCAGTGACAGTAAGGGGCGTACTCCCCCAAAGTTGACCAGCGCCAAGGAATGACAAAACGCAACCGCGGGGCGGTGGCGCAAGTGGGCGTACCAGTCCTCGAGGTAGGCGTAATCCTCGTCGTCGGCGACAAGCGGCAGCTCTGCCGCGGGGTGCGGGACCAAGAGCACTCATCCCGGGCTGCACCGCAACATGCAGCATAGCCACCCCGCCCTACCACCGAGGGAGTGGACGGAGGACGCGAAGTCGCGGTCGGCCGCCGGCCGGACGTCGTACCATGCCGCCTTGGCATGCTCCTGGAAGGATCGCCACACAGCTTGTGCCTCATTCGTGTCCTGGAGATGGGCAGGCTGAAAGACGTCGCTGACGAGCGGCCAGTGGGCCGTGGCGACAGGCGTCCTTAGGGGAGCAAGCCACGCCCGAACGGCGGGTGGCACCGACAGCGGCGGCAGCGCAGGGGCCGCCTGCCCTAGTAGCGGTGGACGATTCCCCGGCGCGCTCGCGGACCCCCCGCCGGGGGCCGGGGCGGGGTCCGTGGCGGCGCCGGACGCCGGGGACGTCGCTGCTTCGGCCCTGACGCCGGCGCCCGCAACGACGCCCGCCGGGCGGGGCGGCGTCTGTCACTCTCGGCCGTTGCGGTCGTATGGGAGCCGCATGCCCGGCGGTACCGACGGACGCACTGGGACGGCCGGACGGCGCCCGTTCGGGCCCGGCATTGCCGGCGAGGCAGGCGCCGTCGCCGCCTCCGGGGCAGTGGCTGCCGTGGACGGGCGCCCCGCGGGCGCGGGGGACAGATCCCCGACGGGGTCGGCGGGGGGCGTCGCCGGGGACGTCTCCATCTTAGCCGAAGGGGATGTAGTACTACAGGCGCCACCTGAGACGCGGCACCCGGCGAGGGGGTCGCGACCGGCGGCGGCGGGATGGCGACGCGGGGACGGAGACGACGGGTCCGACCCAAGACGCCATGGGAGCGTACCGGAACCGTCGTCGGGCGCCACGCGGGCCCCACGGGGGGCCAGGTTGTCGCGCCCGAGAGGGCGCGGCAGGCGACGGCTGACCAGGCGCCACGCGGCCGGTGCAGCGCGTTGCGCGCGGGACGGTTACTCCCGCTCGTCTTTTAATGATCGCCTTGAGGGACTTGACATGCATGGAGGGAAGTATCTGCATTAGTTGGTGACGGCCCGGGTCATTTCCCATGGAGAAATTGGGCCTGGGCGACGGTTTCTGCCCTTTTAGGACGAAGGGCGACGACGGTGGGAGGCACCGTCGTCGCCGGCAAGTAAACCGCGTCTTCATGTCTTGGCGTTTCGATCGGCCCGACTTCCTGGACATTGAGTCCCAAAGCGGGTGTCGCGCGAGCGGCCCGGACGGCCGTAACTTCCCTCCTCCTGATATAACCCCCTGATTGTGGTACTTCACCGGGGGTGTGCTGTCCACAGCTGAGGGGCCTCGCCCCTTCCAACTGTGGCACCCCCGACCGCCACAACGTGGAACACTTCCAGGAAGTCTTTACGGCATTGAGGGGCGCAGATGTCTCCCTCAAGGCCAATAAGAGCCACTTGTTCCAAGAAGAGGTGGAGTATTTGGGCGACATCGTTCGCCGGGGGGAGCAGGAGGTGCAAAACAAAACCTTCTGCGGACTCAAGGAGGCGTCTCCCCTGCGGTGGAAGGAGGACCTACGTAGCTTCCCCGGGATGTGCAACGTTTATTGGAGATTCTTCAGGGACTACGCGCAAGTGGCGCGGCCGCTGGCCGATGATGAGTTCCAAGAGGCCCGATCGGTGGAGGACGGTGTCATACGAGGCGTCTGGGGCGTTCGAGGAGCTCAACAGGCGGCTCACGGAGGCACCCATCCTCGCCCTACCGCGGCTTCAGGGAGCCTACACGTTGACCACGGACGCAAGCGCGTGGCAGGACGGCGCGGTCCTACTATAGGAACAACCCGATCAATCCACGCGGCCCGTGGGCTACTGGAGTCGCTCCCTTAACGCGGCCCAGCGAAACTATAGTACGACGGAGCAAGATTGTCTCGCGGTAATGTGGGCATCCCTTCTCCTTTGCCCGTACGTAGATGGGACTCGTTTCATGATTCGCACGGACGACGCGAGGCTCAAGTGGATGCTGCTCCTGGACGGGGCTCATGAGAGGCTGGCGCGGCGGCAGTTGCGGTTGGCGGAGTTTGACGACGTGGTGCAGACGCGGCCGGGTGCATCACACCACGCGGTGGACACGATGTCGCGCGTCTCGACACCCGCGGGAGATGAAGAAGAAATACCCGACGCGGTAATCTGTCTGTCTTTTCTTGACTCGTCGGCCGCGTGGCAACTACCGCCTGAGACCAAGAGAGGGCTCCTATTCTCCCTGACGCTCGCCGAGCTCCTCGAGGGGCAGGCGGAGGACGGAAGGTGCAAGGAGGTCCGAGCGGCGATGGACGGCAACGACAAGTCTCTGTTCCGCGAGGATCTGAACGGCCTCTTGGTGCGCACGGCGACGTTGTACGGGGCCGCGCAAGTCTACGGGCCGACCCTCATGCGCTACGGGGTGATGATGCGGGAGCACTACCCGCTACAAGCCGGGCACCCGGGGGCCAACAAGATGTACACGTCGGTGCGACGCTGGTTTCATTGGGAGTCTATGGTGGTGGACGTCTACGCCTTTATGGACAACTGCACTCAGTGCGCAAGGAACCGCGTCGGCAAGCGACGCAAGACAAACTTCCTCTAGACCTCTCCTTCCACAGAACCGCTGACAGACCTTTAAATGGACCTGCTTGGACCCCTACCCCGGACGGCGGCGAGGAGTGAACACCTGTTGGTCATCGTGGATTGCTTTTCCAATATGACGCGAGCGATCCCCGTCCAGCGGATCGACGCGGAGGCCATCGCGGCAGCAATCTTGAACTACTGGGTGGCGGCGTACGGACCCCCAGCGACGGTTCTATCCGATAACGGCCCCCAGTTCCGCTCCACGTTCTTCCAAGGGGTTTGTTCACTCCTCTTGATCTCCAACCGATACTTCAAGACGTATCATCCGCAGACGAACGGCCAAGTGGAACGGTGCAACCGCACCAGCGTGCGGCAGCTGCAGATGTACGTCGAGGACCACCAAGACCGATGGGTTGAGCTCGTGTAGATGCTGACGCTGGCCTACATTAGTCGGCCTCAGCGGAGCACAGGGGTGGCGCCCCTCGGGTTCGTCACACCCGAGCGGGTACGGAGTCTCTCCGTGGAGCGTATGCTCGGCTCCCCGACATCCGAGGAGACGAACGGCAGCCCGCGAGCCATCCGCGAGGTCATCCGGACGCGGTTACGTCACCTGATTCAAAATGTACGGCGGTCTCTCGAGCTGGCACAGCCACGGTACAAGAGGAACTACGACGCCCGCGTGCGGCCGGTCAACAAGGACGTCCACGTGGGGGACTGGGTGTTCGTCGATGGTCACACGTGGACCAAGTACAAGCTCGGGACCCGCGCGGCCAGACCGTGCAATGTGTTGTCCAGCGTATTGCTGTTTTCTCAATTTTGGCCGACCTGATCAAAGTCAAGGTCAAGAGGGGGACTTTACTTTTCACGAACAGTTCCAATGTTTTCATGTAAGTATCGAAAGTGACCGTCAATTTTAGTCGATTGAGCTGGTCGTTCCAATTTGCGCAATGCTCGCATTTTGGCGACGCCGTCGTCGTCGCACGCCGTCGGCGAGCAGCGCGTGGCAAAACGAGCCGTGGTCGACACAGCTTGCGACGTCCAGCGTCGCTGACAGCAACTGCGACGGCCTGTCCCACACCACGACACCCGGCAACGACATCGCTTGGCCGCCTATTGGTGCTCTCAACGCCTCGTCACCTCCTCTCCTTTCGCCACCGTGTCGTCACTGGGTGCGTGTGCAGCGTGCCTCGCCATGGAGCCTGCAGGCACTGGCGGCGAGCAGTAGAACGGCGGCTCGTCCTCACCCACAGGTATGGTTCCTGTTGCTGTTGTTGTTCATTTTCCTCTCTGCCGAGTCCTATTGGGAAGAGCCTCCGTGGTGACGACTCAAGTGACGCATTGGTTGTGGCATCGTGCAGCGCGCGCACCGCCTGACTCTTGTGCTCCCGTTTGTGCGCTGATTATGGATGGAATTTTATTGGATGTGTTCGATCTTCTGTCTCTCTTTTTCTGGCAGATGTCCGCCAAGTCCGGCGGTGCGTGTGTCTTTATCGTTACACGTCTTGGATAATGAGCTGCATTTGATCAAGTAAATAAAAAACAAGGTGAACTGTGTGTCGTATCAGTGCCTGTCAAGCCATGCATTTGTGGGCTCAAGTTGGGCATCAAATTGTTGTGGGTTCATACTGAGGGTCACGCACCACCTTATTACCGCACAGTTCGCTCGCACTGCTCTTGCTTCGCATTCGCACTCTCGGCCACGGCCCTTCTCTTTCTTGTCGAGCCCTCCTGTGCCGGCACGGTATGGTGCCCAAGCGGCAGCAGAGCAAGCAACTGAGGCGTCTAGGGATCTACTCCATTCTGCACGCACGCGCTGGACAAATCTACTATTGCGTCACACTCTTTGTGCGAGGAGCCGCACAGTGTTTCGAACTGCGCCAGCTCATGGTGTGCACGTACGGCGGCATATTGTCGACGATGACTGTTGTGCAGCACTCTTGAGGCGGGCTAAGTGGCGCGTCCGAGGCGTGTAACTGCCAATTTTCGGGGTGTGCCACACCCTCTGTGCCAAACCTTGAATGAGCACGACCGGGCTGTGATGAGCACATATATCAGCATGCGAACGGAAGCAACAGTAGACGGGCCTGAGTTGCACGTGAGCCGCGCGCTGTGTAGCTCTTCGAGATTGCGTTCAGTTTATTTCATCCACTTCGAAAATATGTTCGGATCGTAGACCGGGGCGTGCTTTCCAGGCTCCTGTGCCAAGAGTCGTGATCGGGGGCGCATCGCCCTCCGCACCCTCAAAATCAGGGTGTAATGCACATCTCTGCCTACGACTCAACACGCGATTATGGGGCCGCCCCATGAAGAAGATGCCGGAGCCGTGGACAGCTCTGTCGTTTGTGGGTACCTGTTGGTAAGTCCGTCGATCCTTCTTTAATTTTATCCCAGATGCTGTGGTGGGGACTTGCAAATGCCTGTCATGGCCTATAACAAATTGCAGAACTACTGTCGCCTTGTTTTCGAGCGCTTATCTCTTGGTTTAATAGCGTCAGTCCTGTTTCCTCTTAAATCGTTTTATAAGGAAAAGCATGCCTAACAGGCTTGTGTTAACAGCCCTATTGCTGACCTCCAAAATATGCCGGTTGAAGAGTGGTTGCAATCATTCAACAGGGTACGTGGACCAATGGAAAGGCTAGGAATCATGTGAGTTCCTTACACAGTCTCTTCATGCAGCTCTGGGCGCTGGAAACGCACATCAGGATCTCAAGAAATCTGGAAAGATTTGTTGATCTCATGATATATCACAGGTCTTGCCCAGAACCCTCTCCATGCCCTCTTCAGGCCTAAGCAAGTGGCACAAAAATCTCAGGAAATCTCATTGTGAGTTGCAATGGCTCTGCCTGACCCCTTCAAGACACGTTGATTGGCTTGCAAGATTACTGGCGGCAACTCTCGGCCAATAGTACGATCGTGGCTTGTCGAACAGCCAATCCGACTTCATTTCTATGCTGTGTCGTCGGCTCTGCCTGCCTTCTCTCAGCAACCGCCATTTTTTGGAGGTTAGCAATAGTAAATGTGGTCACAGATCGGCTGCTATGATAAGTATCATGGCAAGGCACCATGCTGCTGCCAGCTGTCCGTGAGGGAGAGTGTGAGCTTATCAAAGTGCCATTGATCCGGGTTTTAGCCGGGTTCCGATCGCGGCCGAATGGGTCTGTGACTGCGCCGGTGATCCGGGTTTCATCTAGCGTTTTCTCCCATAGGGCTGGCATGCGGGGTGATGTGCTGGGTGGACACATCGAAGAGAAGAAGGCGGGAAAAGCACCTCAGTAATGCAGTTGACGGGTGTCGTTGGACCGAAAAAGCATGTCGGGGGGGGGAAATACGGCGCGGAGCCGGGGGCCCTCGACAGCCAAAAAATGCATCGTACGTATTCGTGAACAAGTCAGGTCGCCGACTACACGCTTCGGTAAAAAAATAAGGCAGCTGTCAAGCAATCTTAAACGAAATATGATAATATACATTAGACGCATGCCACACCACGTCCTGTAGGGTGTATCATTCGTATTACTTTTGAAAGACATGAAAGGGTATGCGCCACGTCTGTAACGGATACTTGCGTGGTCGAGAGCGACCACCCGTGGCACAATCTGCACGAATCGCTGAAAGCGATGGCTGCCCGACGTCCTCAAGGAGCGATGCTAGCCTACGGCTGAAATATTCACATTCAGCGATTGGACAGCAATCAATCTCGCTATCCAGACTCAGGCGCGTGCATGGTAAAGAGGCCCGGGCGAAAGAGGTAAGCGCTGCCTGTAGGTATCGATTTTGGAAGTAAGGTTGGATCATCGCATCGGCCATTTCTAGCTGTTAACTCGACTCGGTTGCACCCGTACTCGGACTGGGCGCCACTATCCCCTTTCCTCACACTGTCACCGCGCTCCCCCCTTCTGATGGTTCCTGGCGCATCTTCCGCTGCAAATATGGCCGCCCCCGCCCCCCCCCCCCCCCTCCCCCCCCCCCCCCCC
>ENA-ORXT01006769-ORXT01006769.1-marine-metagenome-genome-assembly--contig:-NODE-6769-length-10518-cov-3.953836_pt1 | contig 10518 bp, 10 predicted proteins | sample MGYA00237868_ERZ511482 | MGnify/ENA metagenome assembly ERZ511482
GATACAACTTAACCCTTAAGAAAAACAACTTATAAAAAGAGAGTAATAAAAATGAAAAAGCAACTCCAAAAAGGTTTCACACTAATCGAATTAATGATCGTTGTAGCAATCATCGGAATCCTGGCTTCAATCGCATTGCCTGCTTATCAGACATATGTTGCAAAATCTAACATCACGTCTATTCAAGCATCAGCAGCAGCAGCTAAGACTGAAGTTTGGCAGCACTACATTGACAATGGCAAGATGGAAGTTCCTTCAGCTACTGTTACTCCAGGTTTATTCGCAGTAATGGGCGCTACAGCAGCCACAAGTGCGCTACCAGGCAAAAGTACTACAGTATTTGCTGTAAGCAACGACGGCGCTGGTACTGATAACGCGTTAACGGGAACAGTAACTCTAACTGGTATCAATGGTAACGTTAATTCTCAGACTATTGATTTCGCATTCATTGATGACGGTGATGCATTGAAGTTCACATGTACTTCGGCGGTAGATCCTAAGTACCTTCCTAACCAATGTACTCCTTAAGATACAAATAACCTAATTTGCAACGTAATTATGATAGTTAACACTTCAGTACGATTATTACATGCAAGTTAGTAGAAAGCTCGAAGCTTACGCTTCGAGCTTTTTTCATTTTCTGACGATTAGCCTGGCACCCTTATGAATAAGAATAATAAACTTGGCTTTACTTTGATAGAGCTAATGATAGTTGTAGCTATTATCGGAATACTTGCGAGCATTGCTATTCCTGCCTACCAAACTTACGTGGCGAAATCTATCCTTACATCACTTCATGCATCTGCTGCTGGAGGAAGAACAGCTATGTTCGGTCGGTATATGGAAATTGGTGAAATGCCAGAAGATGGAACCGGAACAAATGGAATAAGCGCGCAAGGCAGTGTCACTGAAGGATTGTTTACTTCACTTAATGCCTCGCGCTATCAATCAGCAGTTTCGTATACCAAATACAGCCCAGTAAAAGCAACTATTCTGGTAACACTCGAGAATGTTAATGGTAACGTGAACACGAAAACACTAAGCTTTGAGTTCGAAGATGATAATGGCAGTCTAACGATGAATTGCGTTGCTCATGCCCAACTTGACAAAAAGTATGTGCCTAAGTCATGCCAATGAACTCTGACCATGTTACTCAGCTTAAGGGAGATTGACATAAACTCGATCCTATGAGGAGTATTCATATACTATTTACTTGGTTAAAAAAGTGGATCAAGAGTTATGCCTGTTCCTAAATCCTCAAAACACATACTTTGCGTAGAAGATGAAGCACCCATCCGAGACATGCTGCGCTTCTCCTTAGAACGAGTAGGTTACACCGTCCACGATGCTGAAAGCGGCCAACAAATGTCTGAAGCTATCAGCCAACAGCGCCCTGATCTCATCTTAATGGACTGGATGCTCCCAGACTCCAGTGGCCTACAACTCATCAAACAGTTACGCAAAGACCCATACACCCGCGAAATACCTATCATCATGCTCACCGCTAAAGCTGAAGAGCAAGATATGATCACTGGCTTAGACTCAGGTGCGGATGACTATATAAGCAAACCCGTTTCCCTTAAATCATTGAATGCCAGAATAAAAGCCTTACTTCGACGATCTGAAACGTTCAAAGAAGATGAGTCGCTGAGCTACGACATTCTTAAATTAAATCTTGCGAATCAGACATTGAGTATTGGGGAAGTGGAAATGTCGATTGGGTCAGCTGAGCTCAAATTATTGAAATTTTTCATGCAATCACCCGAGCGAATATTTAGTAGAGCGCAGCTACTCGACCACGTTTGGGGACAAAACAACTTCATTGATGAGCGCACGGTGGATGTACACATCCTCAGGCTTCGAAAATTACTTAAAACCAATGCCGCAGATCATTTAATTAAAACGGTTAGGGGCAGTGGTTACAAGCTTTCGAAATAATCTTTACACTTAAACTTACCCCGATCACGCCGTAATTCTTACTAAACAACAAATGATAGCTAGAGTGTATGTGACTATAAATCCCCAAAAAAATTAAAATTCTGGGTTTTTGTCATAAAGCTGTCATATACAAGCCTCATAGTTCTCTCCATCAACTACTGATACACACTTGAGAGAGAGAAAATGAAAAAACTACCTATGATTATCGCCACAGGGCTTATTGCCGCTTCTGCAGCTGCTTCTGCACGTGATTATATTGAGATCGTAGGCTCTTCAACGGTCTATCCTTTTTCAACCGTCGTTGCCGAAACCTTCGGTAACAAAACGAAATTTAAAACACCAAAAGTTGAATCCACCGGCACCGGTGGTGGCATGAAACTGTTCTGTAGCGGCACCGGTATCGATACACCCGACATGACCAACGCGTCAAGGCGTATTAAAAAGAGCGAATTTGATAGTTGTCAAAAAAACGGTGTTCAAGATATTATTGAAATACAAGTAGGTTTTGACGGTATCGCTATTGCCAACGCCAAAACAGCGGATCAAATGAAACTCAGCCGCAAAGATCTGTTTCTTGCCCTAGCAGCTAATGTTCCAGGCGATAAAGAAGGGGAGCTTATCGCAAACCCCTATCAAACATGGAAAGACGTAAACCCTGCACTTCCAGCGACTAAAATAGAAGTCATTGGCCCACCGCCGACCTCAGGTACGCGTGATGCATTCGTAGAGCTAGCGTTAGAAGGGGGTTGCAACACCTTTGACTTTATCAAAGCGTACAAAAAGTCTGACAGTAGCTTATATAAAGAGACTTGCCATGCCATTCGTGAAGACGGTGCTTATATCGAAGCGGGTGAAAACGACAACCTCATCGTTCAAAAACTTGAGAAAAACCCTGCTGCTCTAGGTATCTTCGGCTTCAGCTTTTTGGATCAAAATTCAGACAAGGTCCAAGGCTCAAATATTGATGGCATAGACCTTTCATTTGAGAGCATTGCTGACGGCTCATACACCGTGTCTCGCCCACTTTACTTCTATGTAAAAGCGGCTCACGTGGGTAAAATTCCCGGTATGGCTGAGTTTCTGACAGAATTTGTTGATGAAGAATCGTTTGGCGAAGAAGGCTACCTAACAGATAAAGGCCTCATTCCAATGCCAGAAGAGACGCGTGAAATGTTCCGCAAAAACGCAGCGACCTTAACGCCCCTATCACTGTAAAAAAATTAGTCTTAATAGCCTTAAAACATGGTTAGCTAACCTTGTTTTAAGGCTCGCGCTAGATCGGTATCAATGTTAATCCAGCCGAATAATCACTGATGTTTTAGTATAAGGCAGCAAGTATGACGTTAAACACTATCCTTATTACACTATTGGCACTGCTGTTGTTTAGCTATGTCATTGGCCGCAATCGTTCTATTGCGGTTGCAGGGAAACACAAAAACGGTCGCCGCAACCTGCATTCATTGCCTAACTACTACGGGTATATGGTGGTTATCTGGACGGCACTGCCCGCACTCATTATTTTGGCGCTGTGGACCGCTTTTGATGCCAAACTTATCTCAAGCCTGACATTTTCCTCGCTGCCAGCACAAATGCAAGCAGAAGGCCCCGATGCGCTGGGGTTGCTGTTAAACGAAGTTAGAAACCTCACCGCCAGCGGTCAGCTGGATACAATTAAAGACGACCCGATCAAACTTGCCGCCGCAGAGCGCTATCAGAGTTTGCAAAGCATTAGCCTTATGGCTAAAACAATCGTTGTGCTTGGGGTGGCTATTCTTGGCTTAATACTTGGCCTGCGCCTAGTTAAACCTGAAACACGCGCTAGAAATAGTGTTGAAAGTGTTGTCAAAGGCTTGATGATTGTATGTGCCTCAGTCGCTATTTTAACAACGCTTGGCATCGTGATGTCGGTACTGTTTGAATCTATTTTGTTTTTTAAGTCGGTCTCCGTGACGGATTTTTTGTTTGGGACTCACTGGAGCCCTCAAACCGCGATGCGCGCGGACCAAGCCGGTAGCTCAGGCTCATTTGGCGCGGTCCCGTTATTTGTAGGCACATTGCTCATTTCTTTGATAGCGTTAATTATTGCAGTGCCCTTAGGATTGATGTCGGCAATTTACCTATCTGAATACGCCAGCTCAAGATTTCGCTCGATTGCTAAGCCGACCTTGGAGATTTTAGCCGGCATACCCACCGTTGTTTACGGCTTTTTTGCTGCATTAACGGTTGCGCCATTTATTCGAAACCTAGGCGAATCTATCGGCCTAACCGTCGCCTCTGAAAGCGCAATCGCCGCCGGTTTAGTGATGGGAATTATGATTATTCCTTTTGTCTCCTCACTTTCAGATGATGTGATAACCGCTGTGCCGCAATCACTAAGAGATGGCTCTTTTGGCATGGGCGCAACAAAATCAGAAACCATTAAACAGGTTGTTATTCCTGCCGCCCTACCCGGCATTATTGGTGGGGTGCTGCTCGCCGCATCACGCGCCATTGGCGAAACAATGATTGTTGTCATGGCCGCGGGGTTATCTGCAAATTTAACGTTTAACCCGCTTGAGGCCGTTACCACGGTCACCGTGCAAATTGTTGGTTTACTCACTGGGGATCAGGAATTTGACAGCCCCAAAACACTAGCCGCTTTTGCATTGGGTTTGGGGCTATTTTTAATCACGCTCATACTTAACGTGATTGCGCTGCACGTGATTCGCCGCTACCGCGAACAATACGATTAATTTCGGAATTATCCTATGAGCACTACTACCCAACGAGTTGAAGCCGGTCTTAAAAAGCGCTACGCAAAAGAACGGCGTTTTCGCCGGTACGGCATTATTTCTATTGTGATCAGCTTTCTATTTTTATTGACCTTATTAACCGACATTATCAGTAAAGGGCTACCTGCTTTTGAGCAAAGCTACGTAAAGCTTGACGTAACGATCGACAGTAAAACACTAGGTGGCATTACTGCAGACTCAACAGAAGATGAGCTGTTCAGTGCCCGATACAGCAAGGTCATTAGAGACGCGTTAAAGGCGAAATTTCCAGACGTTAAAGACCGTAAACAACGCCGCGCACTGAACAATTTAGTCAGCAAGTCAGCAGCTTATGACTTGCGTGATGAGGTGATTAAAAACCCCAAACTCATTGGCACCACAGCGTCTTATTGGTTTTTAGCTAAAGACGACATCGATGTCTTTATGAAAGGCAATATCGATCGCACACTGCCAGAAGATGATCGGCGCATAAAAGACTTTCAACTTGAGTGGATCGATACCTTACAAGCAGAAGGACGTTTAGAAAAGCGTTTTAACACCGTACTATTTACCAACTCAGACTCACGTGAAGCAGAACAGGCAGGGATTCGTGGGGCTTTAATGGGCTCACTCTATACCATGCTGATTACCATGTTCTTAGCCTTCCCAATTGGCGTGGCAGCGGCAACGTATCTTGAAGAGTTTGCCCCACAAAACAATAAATGGGTTGATATTATTGAGATCAATATCAATAACCTTGCAGCAGTTCCCTCCATTGTATTTGGTTTATTAGGACTGGCGGTGTACATCAATTTTTTTGGCGTGCCAAGATCAACGCCTTTAGTCGGTGGTTTAGTGCTCACACTCATGACCTTGCCAACGATCATTATTGCCAGCCGCGCTGCCATTAAAGCAGTTCCACCATCCATGCGTGAGGCCGCATTGGGTTTAGGTGCCTCTAAAGTACAAACGGTTTTTCAGCACGTGTTACCCATGGCAATGCCGGGTATTTTAACCGGAACCATTATCGGTATGGCCCAGGCATTAGGGGAAACGGCGCCACTGCTAATGATTGGTATGATTGCCTTTGTATCGGATGTTCCACAAAGCATTCTTGACCCATCTACCGTGATGCCTGTACAGATTTATCTTTGGTCAGACAGCCCTGAGCGCGCCTTTACCGAGCGAACATCAGCGGCAATTATGGTTTTACTAGCATTTCTCATATCCATGAACATCATCGCCATTATGCTACGCAAACGCTTTGAACAGCGCTGGTAACGCAGCTGACAAATTTTCAGCGTCAACTTTCATCAATAAAGATGATAGCAGTGCCTTTTAACACAATTACCAGATTTCTATGAAAATATACGTCAGGACACCCTAACATGAGTACACAAGCAGCCAATAAAACACGCGACGAATTTGATGTGGAAATCATCGATACCGTTGGTAAACCGCTACTTGACGATGGCAAAGCAATCAAAATGGCCACACGTGAGTGCAACGTTTTTTATGCAGACAATCAGGCGATTTATAATGTTGATTTAGATATTGGCAAAAACGAAATCATCGCGATGATCGGACCATCCGGTTGCGGTAAATCAACCTATCTTCGGGCGCTTAATCGCATGAACGATACGATTGATATTTGCCGCGTTACTGGCAAACTTACCCTAGATGGCGAAGATATTTACGCTAAGGACCAAGACCCTGTACTGCTGCGCGCGCGCGTTGGTATGGTCTTTCAAAAGCCCAACCCTTTCCCCAAATCCATTTATGACAACGTAGCTTATGGTGCCCGTCTGCATGGCTTGGTTAATAATAAATCCGACCTAGACGATTTAGTTGAAGCCAGCTTAACGAAAGCCGGCTTATTTAAAGAGGTAAAAGACAACCTACTTAAACCGGGCACGGGCCTATCAGGCGGTCAACAGCAGCGTTTATGCATTGCACGCACCATTGCCGTTGACCCTGAAGTCATTTTGATGGATGAACCCACCTCGGCACTAGACCCCATCGCCACGGCCATTATTGAAGAATTAATGGATGAGCTACGTCATAACTACACCATTGCCATCGTCACTCATTCCATGCAGCAGGCCGCTAGAATTTCCCAGCGCACGGCCTATTTCCACCTAGGTAAACTGGTCGAGGTGAACGAAACCAACACGGTTTTCACCAACCCCGAGCACAAACTTACCGAAAACTACATCACTGGCCGGTTTGGCTAAGCAGGAGATACCTATGGAAACCTCAGATCACATTCTTCACTCCTTTGACCAAGAGCTAGAAGACATTCGCTCAAAAGCATTAGAAATGGGTGGATTAGTTGAAAAGCAGGTAAGCAATGCGCTACAGGCGGTTTTAGAGCAAGACGTTGAACTAGGTGAGCTGGTAGCCGCCTCTGACGGTGAAATCAACGACCTTGAAATGAATATTGATGAGGAGTGCGCCGGTATTATTGCCCGTCGCCAGCCCGCAGCAGGAGACCTACGCTTACTGCTGAGCATTATTAAACTCACCACTGATTTGGAGCGTATTGGGGATGAGGCAGAGCAAATTGGTCAGTACGCCACTCAGTTAGGCGCACAAACCGGTGATCAAGGTATGCATACGCAGCTTCGTCACCTCGGCGAATTAGCCCACTCGTTACTTAAACTCGCGCTAGATGCCTTCGCAAGAATGGATGATAGGCAAGCGCTGGATGTGGCTAAAAAAAGCCGGCGCGTCGGCAAGGAATTTGACAACCTGTCTCGCGTGCTAATCACGCACATGATGGATGATCAGCGCAATATCAAAGATGCTTTGCGCGTCATCTGGTGCGCCAGAGCGTTTGAGCGAGTTGGCAACCACTCCACCAATATCTGTGAATTTGTTATCTACCGTGTCAAGGGTAAAGACATACGCCACGCCAATTTAAAGAAAATTGGCAAAAAGCTTTATCCGACGCTGGAACATAATGAAGAGTAGTCTTATACCATGACTTGGAATCATTATTTTAGGCGCTTTATTGGCCATGAAATAAAATTGATAGCACTGTTTGTTGCGGCCTGCTTGTTAGTTAGCACCACAGGTCTTCCCTTCTACGGGCTGCTATTCATCGCTATCGTCAGTTACATTGCCTACCACCTTTACCAAGGAAAAAAACTACTCGAATGGTTATCAGAGAAAGCACGCTCCGGCCCACCGGATGAAATTCGTGGAATTTGGAGCCTTATTGCCCAGCAGATACACCAAAAAAATAAATACCATGCCGCGAAAGATAAGCGGCACCGCAAACTCATTGGCCAGTTTACAAAAGTTAGCCAGGCAATACCCGACGGCATTGTCATTGTAGATGACCATGGCCGGATAGAATGGGTAAACGACCCCGCCATTAAGCTATTGGGTTTGCGCAAACACGAAGATCGCGGCGCTCAAATTACTCAGCTTGTGCGTGACCCTAGCTTTGTTACGTTTTTTAACGCCTCTGACACTAGTCAACACCTGCGCATAGACTCACCGGCTAGTAGTAAGATAAAACTTAACCTGCGACTCGTCTCTTTTTATGATAAACAACTGATTATTATTCAAGACTTTAGTGCGTTGGATTATATGGAGCAGGTGCGTCAAGACTTTGTGGCTAATGTCTCTCATGAATTACGCACACCACTAAGCGTTATTGTTGGCTACCTTGAAACGCTGTCTGACGAGGACGACACAGAGTTACAGACTTACCAACCGGCCTTTAAACAAATGAAACAGCAGTCGGACCGTATGACGCGCCTCGTTGAGGACTTACTAACGCTGTCTAACCTTGACAATGAGCAGACCATCAACCACAAGCAATTAGTCGATATCCCCTTGATGCTTAGCGAGCTTCGTGATGATGCTATTGTTTTAAGCGGTGACAAGCAACACACCATTACGGTGGAAACAACGTCGGATCAGTGGCTTAAGGGCAACTCACGTGAACTACACGGCACCTTCTCAAATCTCATCGCTAATGCCATTCACTACACTCCAGCGCACGGCACTATTAAAATACGCTGGTATTACAAAGATAATCACCTCATTTTCGCGGTCAAAGATAACGGACCTGGAATTGATGCGGTGCATTTAAATAGGCTGACAGAACGCTTTTACCGCGTTGATAGAGGGCGCACGAGAAATACAGGCGGCACCGGACTTGGCTTGGCTATCGTCAAGCATTCCCTGCAGCGACATGATGCAACCCTTGAAATACAAAGCAAGCTTGGCAAAGGCAGTACCTTTAGCTGCCACTTTCCATCAGAACGGGTAATACAACACCCTCCACACTCGCCAATTTTCCCTGAACCGTAAAAGCACTTATACTTGTCGTGTAAACCGAAACGATTTCACTACGACAAAGGCTTATCATGACAGAGACTCACCGTCCTATCTCGTCGGGTTCATCCATCCATCACGCCATGATCACTTGGCGCCACTGGCTCCATCAGCACCCTGAGCTTAAATATCAAGAGTTTAAAACCAGTGACTACATCGCCGAGGTGCTTACGTCATTGAACATCCCTTTTCATCGGGGTTTGGGTGGAACAGGCATTGTGGCGAGCATCGCGGGGAAACATCAAGGAAAACACCGTGGCAACAGCATTGGCCTGCGCGCGGACATGGATGCGCTGCCCGTTGATGAAGCCAACGATTTTGATCACAAATCGCAACATAACGGACAAATGCACGCCTGCGGCCACGATGGTCATACCACCATGTTACTTGGCGCTGCAGCTTATCTCATTGAGCATAATGATTTTAGCGGCACGGTACACTGCATCTTTCAACCTGCCGAAGAAGGCGGTGCAGGCGCAAAACGGATGATGGACGACGGTTTATTTGAACTATTCCCCTGTAAAGAGATTTACGGCATGCACAATTGGCCAGGGCTCCCTGCAGGTCAGTTTGCAGTGCATGATACCAATGTAATGGCGGCGGTAAGAACCTTAGCAATTACCATTACCGGCAAAGGCGGCCACGCCGCAATCCCACACAACACCATTGACCCCGTAGTGATCGGTGCACAATTAATTACCGCCCTACAAACGGTGATCTCTCGTAATATGTCACCACTTGAAGCGGCGGTCATTAGCATTACTCAAACCGCGGCAGGGTCTGCGAACAATGTTATTCCAGATGTAATGACGCTAGGCGGTACGCTGCGGTTTTATCAGGCAGAACACGGCGAAATGCTGCTCGAACGTATCCAAACATTAGTTGAAACAATCCCCGCAAGTTTTGGTGCAACAGGGAAGCTTGAAATAACCGGTGAGCCTTACCCTGCAACAATCAACACACCAGAGCATGCCGCCTACAGTGCTGCAGCGGCGTCGGTAGTTGTTGGCAGTGACAATGTGCAAAGAAGACTTCCACCGAGCATGGCCGCTGAAGATTTTGGTTACATGCTTGAAGCACTACCCGGCGCTTATATCTGGGTTGGTAACGGCGAGGGTGAAGGAGGCTGCATGCTGCACAATGCGCTTTATGATTTTAACGATGAGGTATCGCCGCTAGGGTCCAGCTATTGGGTTGAGTTAGTGAAAAACCGCTTAAGCGCTTAATGGTTTCGTGCTAACTAATGCATGGGGCGCACTAAAAGTTATTCTCATAAAACCAGTTTAAGCTGCGTTAAGATAGCCAAAAAATCCTGAGGCACATCCGCTTCAATGAGCATCTCTTGTCCTGACACGGGGTGTTTAAACCCAATGGATTTTGCGTGCAACATTAACCGTGACAGTCCAAATTGCTCTCTTAAGAACGTATTTTGCGTTCCATCGCCATGCGACGTGTCACCAATAATAGGGTGAAAAATTCG
>ENA-ORXT01006770-ORXT01006770.1-marine-metagenome-genome-assembly--contig:-NODE-6770-length-10516-cov-8.545455_pt1 | contig 10516 bp, 7 predicted proteins | sample MGYA00237868_ERZ511482 | MGnify/ENA metagenome assembly ERZ511482
GCGCATCCGACCAGCACCACGGCGAGAGATTCCGGGCGGTCACGTCCCGCACGCCGCAGTCGGCCTCGCAGCCGCTCACCAGCGCACCTGCCTCCGCCACGCTGCGGGAACGGGACGGCCCGGCGCGCTCCAGCGCCAGACGCCGTCGCGGCCACTGGCGGTAGAGCAGGCGTGTCGTCAGCGTGCCGATCGGGCGCGCGCCGTGCGCGGCGAGCAGGGCCTGCGGGACGCCGCTGCGCGTATCCACGCAGCCGTACGACAGTACCGGTTCCCCGAACGCGCCGGCCAGCCGGTCCGCCTCGTCCAGGGCCGCGGCGACGATGCGTCGGCCGAGGCCCTCGCCGGTGCGTTCGGCCCGCACGTTCAGCAGCGCCCGGTACAGACCGTGATGATCGCGCTCCCGGATCCGCAGCCGACGCGGATCGAGCACGCAGCCACCGAGCACCACCCCCCGCTCGCGGGCCACCACGAAGCTCGGCAGCCGGAAGCGGGTCAACTGCGCGGCCAGATCGGCACGCCGGTAACGGGCGGCACCGCGTCCGAACCGGGTCCCGGCCGCCAGTCGGACGAAATCCTCGGGCGCCTCCGACTCGATGGTGATGGTCGGCATCGCGTTCAGGGGGACGGGGCCTGCGCGTGGTACCAGCCGACATCGCGCACGGCGATCTCGGTGATCGGCCGACCGCTGCGCAGCGCGCGCCACAGCAGGGGCGCCGAGCCGGGCGTCATCAGCAGGAACGGCAGCGGATCGCGCGCCTGCCAGACGATGTCGGGCACCTCGAACAGCGCGCGCCAGTGACCGCGGCCACTGCTGCCCCGCAGCAGGCCGCCCTGCAGTGCCAGCAGGGCCGACCAGAACGCCTGGCGGCGCGTACCGGCCGGCAACGGCTCGATCGGCGCCGGGGCCGCGTCGCCGCTCCCCTGCCCGTCGCCCCCCACGCCGTCGATCAACTGCGCGAAGGCGGCGCCGGCGGTCTCGGGCGCGAGCAGGTGCAGACCGCTGGTCGCACGCGGATTGCATTCGATCGGCATCCAGCCCGCCCGCGCGTCGTGCAGCACGTCGAACGCGATCATGCCGGTGAACGCGGTGGCGGCGACGATGCGCTCGACCAGCCGCGACACCTGCCCGGGCACCGCCACCGTCTCGAACCGCACCGCCACGCTGCCCGAGGCGAGCAGGTCGCGGTAGGCCAGCTGGCACAGGGTGCGACCGCGGCACGCCAGCGCGAACGTGCACAGCGCCTCGCCGCGGATGTGGCGCTGCACCACGGTACCCGGCTGCAACGCGGCACGCTGGCCGGCACGGCCGAACCGCACCCCGCTGCCCGAGCACGACAGACGCGGCTTCTGCACCCAGTCGCCGGCATCGCACAGCGCATCGCCCGCATGCGCGCGCGCGGTGTCCGGCACCGCCACGCCGATGCGCCGGCACAGCTCGATGAAGCCGAGCTTGTCGTGCAGCGCCAGCACGGTGTCGTGCGCGCTGCACAGCACCGTGGCCGCGGTGCGCCCGTGCAATCGGGCGACGTGCGGTGTCTCCTCCGACACCGGTACCACCAGCGAGACGCCGTCGCGCTCGATGATGCCTGCCAGGTCGTCGAGGTAGCCGTCCGGATCGCTCGCCGGTGCGCGGACGCGGCGGTGCCCGGCCGCATCGCGCGACAATCGGCACAGGTGCACCGGCAGGGGGTCGGCGACCAGCACCCGATAGCCGGCGCGGCGCAGCGCGCGCACAACGTCCAGCGCCACCGGCAGACGGCCCAGCGTGACCAGCGCGGTGCGCGGAAGGGACCTGCTCGGGAGGCTCACCGGGCCGAGTGTATACTCGGGCTCACCTCCACGTCGCGCCGATGACCGCCACTCGCTACCGCCCGCCCGCCCCCGTGCCCTCCACCCCGCTGCGCTCGCTGTTGCGGGTCGTGCGCCAGGGCGACGGCGACCTGCTGAGCCTGGTGCCGCGCGAGGCCTACACCGAGCCGCTGACCTGGCTGGGCTGGTCGAGGCGTTCGATCCTGCTGGTCAACGATGCCGCCCTGTGCCGCGACGTGCTGCACGACGCGAGCGGCATCTTCCCCAAGAACGACCTGATGGTCGGGGCGCTGGAAGGCCTGGTGGGCGATTCCGTCTTCGTGTCCAGCGGCGAGCGCTGGCGGCGCCAGCGCCGCATGATCGACCCGGCCTTCTCGCAGCTGCGCATCCGCACCGCCTTCGAGGCGATGCGCGCCGCGGTCGACGCCTGCGAGCAGCGCCTGGACCGGGCGGCGGCGGCGGGCGACGAGCTGTCGCTCGACCTGGTGATGAGCCACCTGACCGCCGACGTCATCTGCCGCACGATCTTCTCCACCTCGCTGGACTCCTCGGTGGCGCGCGAGGTGTTCGACGACTTCCTGCTGTTCGAGCGCAGCGTCGCCAGCGTCGACCTGATGCGGCTGATCTTCGGCAAGCCCTGGACGCGCATCGATCAGCCGGCACCGGTGGTGGCGGCGTGCGAGCGCATCCGCCGCCACATCGGCGACCTGCTGGATCCGCGTCTGGCGGCGCGGGCGCGCGGGGAGCGTGGTGCGGACGACATCGTCGGCGCGATCCTGGACGCGCGCGATCCGGACAGCGGCGAAGCGTTCGACCGCGAGGAGCTGATCGACCAGATCGGCGTGTTCTTCCTGGCCGGCCACGAGACCACCGCCAGCGTGCTGACCTGGACGTTCTTCATCCTCGCCGAGCAACCGGCGCTGGTGGCGCGTGCGCGCACGCAGATCGCGCAGGTGACCGACGGTGCGCCGGTCGCGTTCGAGCACGTCAAGCGGCTCGGGTTCCTGCGCAACCTGTTCCGCGAGACGCTCAGGCTCTACCCGCCGATCACCTTCCTGCCGCGGGTGGCGACGCGGGCCACCCGCATCGGTGACCGGCGCGTGAAACGCGGGGCGATGATCATGATCTCGCCCTGGACCGCGCACCGCAACGCACGCCTGTGGCGCGACGCCGACCGCTTCGATCCGGACCGCTTCGACGCACCCGACGCCGACGGGCACGGCGTGCCGATGGCGTTCGGGCTCGGCCCGCGCGTGTGCATCGGTGCAGGCTTCGCCACCGCCGAGGCGATCCTGATCCTGGCACGCCTGATCCGTCGCTACGACCTGCAGGCGCTGGACGCGGCGCGGGTGCGACCGGTGGCGCGGCTGACCACCCGCCCGGCCGAGGAGATCCGCTGTCGGGTGCGCCACGCCGACGGGGCGCGACCGTGAGCGCCGCGCCGCGCCCGGTGGTGGTGATCGGTGCCGGCATGGGCGGGCTGGCCGCCGCGCTGGCCCTGCGAGGTCACGGCCTGCCGGTGATCCTGCTCGAACGCCACGGGGCACCGGGCGGCAAGATGCGGCACGTGCAGGTGGGCGGACGCGCCTTCGATGCCGGGCCGACGGTGTTCACGATGCGCCCGGTGTTCGAGACCCTGTTCGATCGGGTCGGCCTTGCATTCGGTGAGCACGTGTCGCTGCGACGGGCCGAGCTGCTGGCCCGTCACGGCTGGGTCGGCAGCGAGCCGCTGGACCTGTACGGCGACATCGATGCCTCCAGCGAGACCATCGCCGCGTTCAGCGGTCCGCGCGACGCTGCCGCCTACCGGCGGTTCGCAGCGCACACGCAGGCGGTGTTCGACACGCTGGATGCGCCGTTCATGCGACGGGCCCGTCCGAACATGCTGGCGATGACGGTGGACGTGCTGCGCCGCCAGGGCCGCGGCGGGCTCGCCGCCCTGTTCTCCACCTCGCCGTTCACCTCGCTGTGGTCGCACCTGGCCGGCACCTTCGAGGACCCGCGCCTGCGCCAGCTGTTCGCGCGCTACGCGACCTACTGCGGCAGCTCGCCGTTCCGGGCACCGGCCACGCTGATGCTGATCGCGCACGTGGAGCGCGAAGGGGTGTGGCTGGTGGAGGGCGGCATGCACGCGCTGGCCCGGGCGGTGACGGACGCCGCCGTGCACTGCGGCGTGGACTGCCGGTTCGGCAACGGCGTGGCGCGCATCGAGACCGCGCACGGCCGGGTGGCGGGCGTGGTGCTGGAGGACGGCTCGCGCATCCATGCCGACCGGGTGGTGTTCAACGGCGACACCGAGGCCTTCGGGCGCGGCCTGCTGGGCGACGCCGTGACGCGGGCGGTACCGACCCGATCCCAGGCCTCGCTGTCGGCGGTGACGCGCTGCGCCCTGGCCCGCCCGCAGGGGTTCGACCTGGCGCACCACAGCGTGTTCTTCGGCAACGACTACCGGGACGAGTTCGACGCGATCTTCGAGCGACGCGGCATGAGCGCCGATCCGACCGTGTACGTGTGCGCGCAGGACCGCGATGGCTCGGCGCACCCGCGGCCCATCGGTGAGCCCGAGCGGCTGTTCGCCCTGATCAACGCGCCGGCGCGCCGCCTGGACGAGCACGAGGTCGCGCAGGCCGGCACGCGCATCGTCGACACGCTGGCCCGCCACGGACTGACGCTGCACGATGACGTGGCACCGGCGCGGATCGCGTCGCCGAACACGTTCGAATCCCTGTTCCCGGCCAGCGACGGTGCGCTGTACGGTCGCCCCACGCACGGCTGGCGCGGCAGTTTCTCGCGCCCGGGATCGGCCAGCGCCATCGCGGGGCTGACGCTGTGCGGCGGCTCGGTCCATCCGGGTGCGGGGGTGCCGATGGCCGCCCTGTCGGGGCAGCTGGCCGCCGACCGGGTGGCCGGCGTCGCCGACCCGGCGAAGACGACGCCCGCCCGCTAGCGCGCCACGCCCCGGACGGTGCCGGTCGTCGGCACCGTCCGGACCGGGTCGGGCACCACCTCGTCGAGCACCTTGGCCGACGAGATCACCCCCGGCAGACCGGCACCGGGGTGGGTGCCGGCGCCGACCAGGTACAGGTTGCCGATGTCCTCGCTCTTGTTGTGCGGGCGGAACCAGGCGGTCTGGGTCAGGATCGGCTGCAGGCCGAACGCCGCGCCGTTGATCGACGACAGCCGGTCCTGGAAGTCCTGCGGGGTCAGCATCCGGGATGTGGCCACGTGATCCTCCAGCCCCGGCAGCACCGTCTCCGACAGGCTCTTCTCGATCGCGCGGCGATACATCTCGGCCTGCGTCGACCAGTCGATGCCGGCCCTCAGGTGCGGCACCGGCGACAGCACGTAGAACGCGTCGCAGCCCTCCGGTGCCATCGAGGCGTCGGTGGCGGTCGGGCGGTGCAGGTACAGGCTGAAGTCCTCGGCCAGCACGTGGCGGTCGAAGATGTCCTTGAGCAGTGCCTTGTAGCGCGGTCCGAGCAGGATCATGTGATGCGGCACATCCTCGTAGCGCCGGTCGGTGCCGAAGTACCACACGAACAGGCTCATCGAGTACTTCGCCCGATCGATGCGCCGGTCGGTCCAGCGCTTCCTGTGCCCGGCCGGGATCAACCGGCGGTAGGTGGCGGCACTGTCGGCGTTGGACACCACGATGTCGGCCGCGATCCGCTCGCCGCTCTCCAGCCGCACCCCGACCGCGTCGCCGCGCTCGACCAGGATCTCGTCCACGCCGCATTCGTAGCGCATCCGCCCGCCCTGACCCTCGATCAGCGACACCAGCCCCTTCACCAGCGACCCGGTGCCACCCATGGCGTAGTGCACGCCGTGACTGCGCTCCAGATGCGCGATCAGCGTGTACACCGCCGTGGTGGAGTACGGGTTGCCGCCGACCAGCAGCGGGTGGAAGCTGAACACCTGCCGCAGCATGGGGTTCTTGATGTAGCGTGCCACCAGCCCGTGCACCGAACGGTAGAACTGCACGAAGGCCAGTTCCGGCAGGCGCCGGGCCATCTTCCAGATCCGGTCGAACGAGACGTTGAGCAGCTTGTCGAAGCCCACCGAGTAGACCCGCTGGCTGACCTCCAGGAACGCTTCGTAGCCCTCGACATCGGCCGGCTCGAAGCGGGCGATCTCGCGCTTCATCGCCTCGTGATCACCCGAGTAGTCGAAGTGGCTGCCATCGTCGAAGCGGATGCGGTAGTAGGGCGAGATCTCGCGCAGGTCGATGTCGTCGGCGAACCGGCGTCCGGCCAGTTCCCACAGCTCCTCGAACAGGAACGGGGCGGTGACGATCGTCGGGCCGGCATCGAAGGTGTAGCCGTCCTGGCGATACACGTAGCCGCGCCCGCCGGGCCCGTCGAGCTTCTCGACCACGGTGACGCGGTAGCCGCGCGCGCCCAGCCGCACGGCCGCCGCCAGGCCACCGAAGCCGGAGCCGATCACCAGGGCATGAGGCGCCGATGCCGATGCGGGAGCCGGAACGGATGCGGGCGCCGATACGGAAACGGGCGCGGGAATCGATGCGGGTGGGGCGAGAGTCATCGCGTCAGTATGCTCGTGGGGTAGGATGGCTGACAACGCCGAGGCGTCAACGCGGCCTGACATTCTTGTACGGCATGTACGTGTTCCACACCCTGGTGGCCCTGCACATCGTGACCGGCAGCATCGGTCTGGTCGCGCTGTGGGTGCCGATCGTCGGGCGCAAGGGCGGGCCGGTGCACAAGCGCTGGGGCACGGTGTTCGTGCGCGCCCTGCTGGTCACCGGCGTGCTGGCCATCGGCATCAGCCTGACCACGCTGGCCTGGCCACTGCAGACGCACGACTTCTGGGACGATGCCGCCCTGATTCGTGGCCTGTTCGGCTGGATGATGCTGTACCTGGCCACGCTGACGATCATGCTGGCCCGCTACGGCACGGTGTGCATCCGCTACCGCCGCGATCATGCCCGCCATCGCGAACCGCTCGGCATCGCGCTGCAGATCGCCACCCTCGTCACCGCCCTGAACTGTGCCTGGCACGGCTGGCAGCTCGGCCAGCCGCTGATGATGGGGATCGCGGTGGTGGGCACCGCCTCGGCGATCCTGAACCTCAGGTTCATGTTCACCCGCACGCCTGCGCACGACGAGTGGCTGATCCAGCACACCCGCGGCGTGGTCGGTGCCGGCATCTCGGTGTACACCGCCTTCCTGGCCTTCGGCGCGGTGAACCTGCTGCCCGCCATCGCGCTGCACCCGATCCTGTGGGCGACGCCGTGCACGCTGGGCGTCGCCCTGCTGCTCTACCACCAGGGACGTATCGAGCTTGCCCGCCGCCGCCGGCGCACGGGCGCCGCACCGCTGCCCGGACAGGTGTCCGGATAAGGTGTCCGGACAGGTGTGCGCGAAGGGCACCGCTCAGCCGGGCACGCGCGACCAGCGCAGCGCCAGGTCGGCGAGGTGGCAGACCAGCGACCCGATCAGCCAGGCCGCCAGCGCCCACCCCGGCCCGTCGGTCAACGCCACCCGCAGGGCGAACATCAGGCAGGTGCCCGCACCGATGTTGGCCAGCAGCGGCGCGGTGGCGATGCCCCGCCCGGTCCGCCTTCGCCACCACAGCAGCGCGGCGACCTCGAGCAGGACGAACAGGGCCATCAGGTCGACGATGCGACCGCTGTCGATCAGGGGTTCGATCAGGTGCATGGGCAGGGAGCGGGGGCGGCATGGATGCCTCGTCGCACGGCTGGACGGGCGATGACGCCGGACAATAGCAGCGACCGGAACGGCGTCACACGCAATAGGGTGCGTTTGGCAGCGAGTCCGGGCCGCTGGCGCGGTAGCATGCTGTCCTGATCGTCACGTCTTCCACCCGCCGCCCGCCATGGCCTTCTCCGTCACCCGCCCTTTCCCGATGTGTCGTCCGTCGACGGCGCCATGGCGCCCGCGCACGGTGCGTCTCACCTTGCTGGCGCTGTCGCTCGCGGCCCTGCCCTCCCACGCCACCGATGCCATGGAGGCCTCGCGCGAGACCGAGTCGTCCGTGCGCGCCTCCTGGTACGCCGACGGATCCTGCCTGATGCGCATCGAGCAGCACGAGCTGGTCGGCATCACCGGCATCGATGCCGACATGGGACCGGACGGAGCCCGCACCATGGTGCACTGCGACGCCGATACGGGTCAGCGCATGACGGTGATGACGCGTGGTGACGGACTGGCGATCGGTGAGCGGGTGGTGCTGGAGGATCCGGCCGACATCGAGACCAGCGTCAACGGCAGCGTGGCCTGGATCGCGCTGCTCGACGATGCCGTGGCACCGGAGAACACGCCGAGACGCTTCATCGTCAACGGTCGCATCATGATTCGCGAAACGCCCGACGTGGAGGTCGCGGGCTACCCGGCCAACGCCGACAAGCTGCCCTTCGCCGAGATCGTCGGCCGGCTGGAGCCGCTCAAGCGTCACCCCGATCCGCAGGAACCGGGTGCGACGGCCGAGACCGTGGACCCGGAGGGCGTGACGCGCATGGCCTGCCGGGTACGTCCGTGCGCGCCGGCGAAGGCGCTGGTCGGCCTCCCGGAGCCGGTGGCACCCGCCGCGGCGCCGGCGGCCGGCACGCCGCCCGTGCCCGCCGTCATGGAACCCGATCGCAGCACCTCACCCACCTCGCCCTGACACGGATCGTCGCCCCCCGGTGGCGCGGGCGGGAGCACCGGCACCACCCTCGAGGCGAAAGCGGCCGCGGGGCCCGTCGCCGTCGAGCCCGGCTCAGCGACCGAGCAGGCGCGCGATGCGTTGTCGCGTCTCCGCGGTGCCCGCCAGGCGCACGAACCCGACACGCTCGCGCGCCAGGCTCTCGGCCTCCTCGATGGTGCGCTCGCGCCCGTCATCGCCGGTCATGGCCTCGCCGATGGTCAGCGCCACGACCCGATCGTGCGGCCGAAAATCGCCGCGCTCCACGCCTGCGTCCATGAACGCGCTCATCCGCTCGCGCACATCGCCACCGGCCAGCGTCACCGGACGCGGTGCCGGCGCCCGGTAGCCGTCGGCCAGCCGCCGCAACCGCGCCACGCCGTCGCTGTACAGCCGGTCGCGATCGATCACCCGCTCGTCGTGCCCGGGCACGAAGTAGCGGTGGCGCGCCGCCAGCGCCGGACTGCTGCCGGTGGCCCCGTAGCCGAGGTTCATCCACGCCTGCCAGGTGCCGGCCGACGGGTCGTCGGGCCTGCCCGCCCGGCAGCGGCGCAACGCCTCGGTCAGCCCGCCACCGGCCGGCAGCAACCCCACCCCGGACTCGACCAGGCCCAGCACCGAGTTCACGTGCACCACCAGCGCGTCGCAGTGCAGCAGCACCTCCATCCCGCCACCGAGCGACAGCCCGGACGGTGCGCCGACCACCGGAACCGGGCAGGCGCGCAGCGCGGTGACGGCGCGCTGGAACCGGGTCAGGAAGGCGTCGATGCCCGCGGTGTCCTGCGCATCGATCAGGTCGAGGAACGCGTTCAGGTCCACCCCTGCCGAGTAGTGCTGGGCGTCGTTGTGCACCAGCACGCCCGCGCCGTGATCCTCGGCGGCGGCGGCCACGATCGCCATCGAGTCGTCGTTCAGGGCGTTGGCCTTGGAGTGGAACTCGACCAGCCGCAGGTCGCCCTCGATCGCGTACAGGCTGGCGGAGGCGTTGCTCGCGATCGGCTCGTGGGTGCGGCGCGCCAGGTGCCAGCGCACTGCACCCGCGGGCAGGTCGATCGCCCGGCGCCGCCCGTCGGCATGGCGCACGCGCAGCTCGCCGCGATCGACGGCGTAGAACGGGGCATCGCCGTCGAGGCTGACCGGTACGCCCGCGCCCTCCTCCTGCAGCAGGGCGCGCACCCGTTCCGCGCCGAGCGCATCGATCATCTCGAACGGTCCGCGCAGCCAGTTGAAGCCGAGCTTCATGGCGTCGTCGATCGCCTGCGGCGAGTCGCTGATGCGTCCGAGCAGCGAGGCGGCGTAGCCGAGCACGCGCGCCAGCACCGTGCGGCAGAAGCGCGCCTCGCGATCGTCGCCGTCTATCAGCGCGAGCAGCGGTTCGCGCCGGGCGGCGATGTCGGCGGCGGCGCGCACGGCGCGTTCGGGCAGCACCGGATCGACCGGCCGGTACCCGTCGGTGCCGAGCGCGCGCGCCAGCCGTTCGCCCGACTCGCCGCGCCGGTAGAACCCGGCACCGCCCTTGTTGCCGGTCAGGCCGCCGGCCACCATCGCATCGATCATCGCGGTGTCGGCGACCGCGTGAAAGGCGTCCCCCGGCGGCAGGATCGCGACCAGCGAACGCACCACGTCGGCCATGAGATCGATGCCGATCAGGTCGTACAGACCGAACACGCCGGTCTTGGGAATGCCCATCGGCCGGCCCATCAGCGCATCGGCGGTCTCGATCGGCAACCCGGTCCGCCGCGCCGCATCGATGCCGGCCTGCAGCGCGTACACGCCGATCCGGTTGCCGAGAAAACCGGGGGTGTCGCCGCAGCGCACCACGCCCTTGCCCAGCTCGGACGCATTGATGTCGGCCAGCCGTTCCAGCACCTCCGGATCGGTGCGCTCGCCGCCCACCAGCTCCATCAGGCGCATGTAGCGCACCGGGTTGAAGTAGTGGGTGATGGCGAAGCGGCGCGCGAACGCCGCGTCCCGGCCCTCCACCAGCAGCGAGATCGGGATGGTCGAGGTGTTGGAGGTGATCACGCAGTCGGCCGGCACCACC
>ENA-ORXT01006771-ORXT01006771.1-marine-metagenome-genome-assembly--contig:-NODE-6771-length-10514-cov-4.887420_pt1 | contig 10514 bp, 7 predicted proteins | sample MGYA00237868_ERZ511482 | MGnify/ENA metagenome assembly ERZ511482
CTCACTGACCGAGCTGTTCTGCGGGCTCGCCACCGGAAGCTGAGTCAAGTCGACATCGACGCCAGCCCAACGGCGGACTGCAGTCACCATGATCACACCGCCGTGGCACACCACCCACACCGTCTTGCCCCGATGCTCGTCGACCACCCGGTCGGTTGCAGTGATCACCCGCTGCGTGAACTCGGGGCCTGATTCTCCACCTGCACCGAGCGGCTTCTCCCAATCGCTCCACGGTGCGATGCCGTACTTCTCGGTGTACTGCGCAATCGTGAGTCCTTCTGCTTCGCCAGCCGTGCGTTCCATGAGGTCGGCGTGTTGTTCGGGAACCATGCCGAGCGGCTCCGCCACGATCTCGGCGGTCTCCACGGCACGGCGCATCGTGCTGACCAACACCACGTCGGGCCGCATCGACGGATCAGCCGCCATCCGCGTCCGGAGCGCCTGTGCCTGAGCGACACCGAGGTCGGTCAACCCGCCGCAGATGTTCTGGCCACTCAGCCAGCCCTCCGCATTCGACACCGATTGGCCGTGGCGGATCAGGATCATGCGGGTGACAGACGGCTGGGATGTGCTCATCGCCCCAGCATGGCATCGTCATCGCGCGGCCGCTCTACCCCGCTCTACCCCGCTCTATCAGCTGCGCACCGATTGCGCCGACGAACACCACCGCACGATGAGACCTTCGTCGGCGTGACGACCCGCCAACCCGGTCAGCCGACAAACACCACCGGAGGGAGCGATCATCGTCGGAGCAACTGCTCAGCCCATCAACCCAGAGCAGAACAACCGAAGGCGTCGTGACCGAATCAGCGGGCGGGTGGAAGCCACGTCGTCGTAGCATCGACGCCATGACCGACACCGCTGCGCCGAACACCTCGACGCGCACGGTGCTGGGCACCTGCCATCACGACTGCCCGGACTCGTGCGGTTGGGTCGTGACCGTGCAGGACACGCCACGTCGTGGAGGTGCATCCGGTCGCAGCACGAACGGTGACTCCACCACCGGGCACGACCCACGAACAGACACGGCGCCAGTTGCGATCAAACTGCGTGGCAATCCGGATCACCCGTACTCCGCAGGTGAACTCTGCCCGAAGGTCAATCGGTTCCTCGATCGGGTGTACAGCCCTGAACGTCTGCTGTACCCGCTCCGCCGTACCGGCCCCAAGGGCAGTGGCGACTTCATTCGGATCAGCTGGGACGCAGCCCTCGCCGAGATCGCCACCAACCTGCACCGGGTCATCGACGAACACGGCCCCGAAACAGTGCTCCCCTACTCCGATGCCGGCAATCAGAGCTTGCTGTCGTTGATGGGATTGAGCGGCCGATTCTTCGGCCACATGGGCGCGACGAAGCTGGTCCGGGCAATCTGCGGGGTGACCGTCGGGGCCGGCATGAGCAAGACCATGGGGTCACCGCGCGGCCTCGATCCGATGGAGCACGAGCACAGCAAGCTCATCATCTTGTGGGGCACCAACACTCGCCTCACCAACCGCCACCTCTGGCCGACGATCGAGAAGGCGCGTGCCAACGGAGCACGCCTCGTCGTGATCGACCCGATCCGCACACTCACCGCCGACGCCATCGACCCCGAAGCTGGCGACTCCTTCATCCAGCCGCTGCCGGGCACCGACATCGCGATGATGTTGGCGGTGATGCACGTCCTCATCCGTGATGGCCTCACCAACGATGCGTGGATTGCCGAGCACACGCTCGGCTTCGACGAACTCGCGGACGCCGTCGCCGACTGGACACCCGAGCGAGCCGAAAGCGTGTGCGGTGTCGAAGCAGAGACCATCACGTCCCTCGCCCGCCGCTACGCGACGGTCACCCCGGCTGGCATCCGGACCCTTGTCGGACCGGAGCATCACGAGAACGGTGCGATGTTCCACCGGACATTGTCCTGCCTTCCGGCGCTCACTGGGGCGTGGGCACAGCGCGGCGGTGGCCTGTCGAAGAGCACGGGTGCGTGGACCGAATCCAACATCGACGTCGATGCCATGCTTCGTCCCGACATGGAGCAGGGCGACGCCCGGACGCTCAACATGGGTCGACTCGGCGAGATTCTCACCGACCCTCATGCCGGCGAAGGTCACGGCCCTGCGGTGCACGCTTTCATCAACTGGAACTGCAACCCGCTGGTCAGCACCCCAGATGCCGAAGCGACGCGACGTGGACTGCTGCGTGACGACCTCTTCACCGTCGTCCACGAACAGTTCATGACCGACACCGCGCGCTACGCAGACATCGTCCTGCCTGCAACGACACAAATCGAAGCCGACGACGTCGTGCTGTCGTGGGGCTCGCTGCACATCAACTACAACCATGCCGCAATCGACCCACCCGGCGAATGCGTCAACAACCCCGAGTTGTTCCGGCGCCTGGCGCGCGTCATGGGCTACACCGAACCCGCACTGTTCGACGACGACGACACGATCCTGCGCGAAGCCCTGCCCACGATCGACATCGACGCGCTGCGAAACGACATCTGTCTGCGTGCCGACTACCCGGCCGACGGCCGGCCGTTTGGCGACGGTGACTTCGACACGCCGTCGGGACGGATCCACTTCGCTTCCGACGATCTCGAAGCTGTGGGCCAACCGCGAGTACCGACCTACATCCCCGCCACCGAGGGACCCGGCGGCGATGCTGCACTGCTCGCCGAGTTCCCTCTGCAGCTCCTCACCCCGAAACAGCACACCCGTTTCCTCAACACCGGCTACTCCCATCTCCCCAAGCACGGCCCCGCCGAAGGCGCGCCCTACGTCGAGATGTGCGATGCCGATGCCATTGTGCGCGACCTGACCGACGGCGACACGGCGCGAGTCTGGAATCGACGGGCGAACCTCGAGCTCCCGGTGCGCGTCACCGACCGGTTGCGTCCAGGTGTCGTGAGCATCCCGTGGGCGTGGTGGGCCGCCCAGCATCCGGACGGCAAGACCGCCAACGCCTTGACCAGTGCGACGCTCACCGAGTGGGGCGGCGGCGTCGCCTTCTGGGACACCCTGGTCCAGGTCGCCGCCACCACCTGAGCCAGCCCAGCACCAGCATCGCGACCACCGTCACCTCGGCGTCACGCTCGCGTCACGTTCGTGCCGGTCCCCGATGTGACTGGGTCAGGGCGCGGTTGTCGGCGGAGCCGGAGTGGTGGTGGTGCTGGTGATCGTCGTTGTTGTTGTCGTGGTGCTGGTCGTCGTGGTCGTGCTTGTCGTGGTGATGTCGAGGCGTTGGGTGAACAGAACACGGACGTCACCGGTGGTGCCGAGAAGTTCGTCGATCGAGGCAACGAGGTCGGCAGCATCGGGCTGCTCCGGGCCGGTCACTTCGACGACAGCTTGCCCATCGACGACCGTCGCCTGCTGCACCACCAACCCGTTGGTGTCCGCCCATGCCTGAGCGATGGCGTCGATGCGATCACGCAGCACCTCATCAGGTGTCTGCTCCGGCTCACCGACGAGGACGTCTTCGCGCTTCAACCAGGTCAGCTGCACCTTGAAGGTCTGCTCGAGCGCTGCGTCGAGCCGGTCGGTCAGGTCCGGTACCGATGGCGGTTCGCCGACACCACTCGCATCGACACGGACCACACCGTCGACGATCACCAGGGCGTCGCGTCGACGGCCCGACGGAGGTGCGTCGGCGGCGAGCCAGTCGTCGACGATGACCTCGACGGCGGCTTGCAGTTGTTCCTCATCACTCACGATGGTCGTCGTCGGCAGCATCGTCGTCGTCGTGACGGCACGCTCGACCTGGTCCCACTCGGTCGACACGACACGATCGATGCCGAACTCGGCTTGCATTGCATCGACGAGCGCCGTCTGATCGATCGGGTCTTCGAACGTACGCACCGACACCAGGATGCGATCGCCGACGAAGCTCACTTCCGGTGTCCGGTTCGTTTCGATCACACCGAGCCATTCGGTCACGATCCCCTGAGCCACGATCTCGCGCTCACTGGCCTCGACCGCCGACGTCGACGCACGAAACAGTGGGACCGCTATCGCGACCACGATCAGCGCCACCACCGCAGAGACACCGAGTGAACGAAAACCCATCGTCGCCAGACGCCTCGGTGGAACGAGTCCGGTGGCCACGAACACCACAGCACCGGCGAGGACGATCGCCGCCAAGTTGGTCGTGTAGAGCAGCATCGCGCCACGCGCGAACGTCGTGTTGTCGGCCTGCAAGGCAATGCCGACTGCCCCGAGTGGAGGAACCAACGCCACGGCCACCGCCACACCAGGCAACGAGCTGGACGCATCCTTGCGAACCGTTGCATAGGCGCCCGCCGTGCCCGCTCCTAGCGCCACCACGAGATCGCGGATGTCAGGCGCCACACGACTCGTGACCTCGCGGGGGAGTTCGCCGTTCATGAACAGTGCGGCGAGGACGTACGACAGCGCAATCGCTCCGAACGACGACGCCACGACGACACCGAAGGACCACAGCGACTTGCGGAAGAGCGCCATGGAGATGCACGCAGCCGTGCCAAGCACCGGCGTCATCAACGGAGCGAGCAACATAGCGCCGATCACCACGGCGGCGGAATCCGCCGACAGACCCATCACCGCCACGATCACCGACAAGGTCAGCATCGTGGCGAAGCGCACCAACCAACCATCCGAGGTCTTGATCTGCAACTCGGACATCACGCGCTGACGTTCTGCGGATGCGAGATGCCGGTGCCACCAGACGCGCTGTCGCTTGAGCGTGCTCAATGAAGGATCAGACACCTCGTCATCGGACGCCTCGCCAGGGTCGTGTGCCCCGTTCGCTGTCTTCGGTCCGTCCGCCACCGACCCCAGAGTACGACCCGAACGGACCCGAACCGGGCCAAGCTGAACGAGTCGGCAACGAGAGTGCTCGGTCACCCCGACGTCTGCCCGTAACCTGAACCCCATGGCAGGGGAACTGATCTACGCATTCCGTGTGCTTCGTCTGCCTCTGCTCGATGCCGGTGGTGCGCCCATTGGACGAATCGAAGACCTCGTGGCGATCCCCGGTCGGCCGGGTGATGCCGGAGAGTCAGATGTCGCGCCGAAGATCGTCGGTTTCGTGGCTTCCAGCCAACGCCGCCGGATCTTCGTCAACGCGAATCGGGTCGGCGACCTCGACGGTGACGGTGTCCGCCTCAAGAGCTGGGACGTCGATCTCAACCCGTTCAAGCCCCGTCCCGGCGAAGTGCTGATCGACGCCGAGCTCATCGATCGCAAGGTCGGCAACGAGACCGTGAGCGACATCGCGATCGAGCCGAAGTCTGACGGTCGCTCGACGTGGTGGGAGATCGAAAAGGTGCGTCTTGCGTCGCGTACCTCGTTGCGCCGACGCCCGACCTACCGGCTGGTCGACTTCGAGCAGGTTCCTGCACTGTTCGACAAGCCGACTGAGATGGAAGCCGAAGCTGCCCGCCTTCGCGACTTCCACCCAGCCGAAGTCGCCGCGTTCGTTCGTGCGCTGAGCAACGAGCAGCGCCGCCAGATCGCTGAAGCCATGGACGACGAACGCCTCGCCGACGTGCTCGAAGAGCTACCCGAGGAGGAACAGGTTCGCATCGTCGAGAGCCTTGACCGTGACCGCCTCGAAGGTGTTTTCGACGAGATGGACTTCGACGATCTCGCCGATCTCCTCGGACAGATGTCCAAGCCGCAGCAGGAGCAGATGCTCGACGTGATGGACGACGAGGATGCCGAGACCGTGCGGCGTCTGCTGTCCTACGCAGAGGGCACCGCCGGTGGTCTGATGACTCCCGAAGTGATCATTCTCGGCCCCACTGCCACGGTCGCCGAAGCGCTCGCCCAGATGCGCAACTCGGACTGGGTCGTGAGCATCGCTGCCCAGGTCTTCGTGTGCAATGCACCGTTCAAGGCCCCGACCGGCAAGTTCCTCGGCATCGCCCACATGCAGCGCCTGCTGCGCGAGCCCCCGAACATCGAACTCGGCCGCCTGCTCGACGATGTCCCGATCGTCAGTCCGGAGACCCAGGACCGCGACGTCGCGGAGCGTCTTGCGAGCTACGACATGCTTGCCGTTGCGGTCTGCGACCCAGCCGGACGGCTGTTGGGCGCAGTCACCGTCGACGACGTCATCGACCGCATGCTCGGCCCGGCATGGCGTAAACGTCAGCGCGCCTCGCGCACCCCTGAGGTGAGTGCGACGTGAAGCGTCGCGAAGACCTGACCTCACCGCGCTCGCGGCGGCGGCTCGGAGTGCAGTACGACCCCGACGCCTTCGGCGCGTTCAGTGAGTCGATCGCCAACTTCCTCGGCACGGCTCGCTTTCTGGTCTTCCAGACGATCGTCATCGTCTTCTGGATCATCCACAACATCGCTGCACCCGACAGCCTCATCTTCGACTCGTGGGACCGCGGTTTCGTGCTGCTCACGCTCCTGTTGTCGGTTCAGGCTTCCTACGCCGCTCCGTTGATCTTGCTCGCGCAGTCACGGCAGGAGCGTCGGGACCGCATCACGTCCGAGAACGATCGTGATGTTGCTGAGCGAACACAGAACGACACCGAGTTCCTCGCCCGCGAGATCGCAAGCGTTCGAGTCACGATGAGCGACATGGTCACGGGTGAAGACTTCGGGGACCGCCTCGATCAACTCAACGGCATGATGGAGGCCCTGTCGAACCAGGTCGCTCAGCTGTCAGCCGTGTCTGGCAGGGTCGACGACGAGGTATCTGGCAGGGTCGACGACGACCCCAGCGGGGTCACGAGCGACAGCAATTCGATCGTCGCCGACGAGAACTGATCCGGTCGCTCCCACGGGCCGAGGTGATCCGTCGCGATCTCTCGGATCTCTGCGCCGAGCGCCTTGGCCAGCGCCCGCTGCTTGCGGGGCTTGACCAGCCGGTCCTTGGTGGTGACCAACATTCCAGCCGGGATGTCGAGCGTGCCGGCCCAGTCGGTGGCGTCGTAGTCCCCCAGTGCCTTGCCGGCTTGTTGGATCGCTGCGATGTCGGAGCGCTGAGACTCGCCACGGAGCCACGGGATGTACTGCTCCAGGGCGTGGCCGTCGGCGAGTGTCTTTTCCAAGAAGCGCTTCATGAAGCGGCTGGCGACTCGAGATCGCAGGGCCGCTCCCATCACGGGGAGCCAACGCCATTGCAGTCGTTCACGCAGCGTGGCGTTCCACTCCAGCGCCGTTGCCTGCGTGATCAAGCCGGACACCAGATCGGGGTGGCGGCGAGCGAGGAGCATCGAGATCGGTCCGCCCATCGAGTAGCCGATGGCAACGACGTCGGTCGCACCGAGGTGGCGCAGCACGGCGGCTGCATCGTCGGCGACGTCTTCGAGTGAGAATTCGGTGGTGGTGCGCAGACCGCGACCGTGACCACGATGGTCGATTCCGATGAACGAGCAACGTTCGGCAAGCGCCTCGTACGCCGTGAAGAACTGCAGGTCACTCGATGCGGTCCAGCCGTGTAGCAAGATCACCGTCGGAGCTGACGGGTCGGGGTGGCGGTGTTCGCGGATGAAGAACTCCCCGCGCCCGTCGATGTTGACGACTCGCCCCGCCGGGAGCCACGGCACGGCGATGCCGCCGGTCGCATTGGGAGCGCTCATGTCGTTCGTGGCGTTTGTGAAGTCGTCTGCGGAGGCAGCGGCAGCCGCCGGAGTCTTCGTACCGGTGTATGCGTTCGTGCTGCTCATCACGTGTCCTTGTTCGCAGTGGCCGACGCTGAGGCGATCGGCGCCTCTTTGGTCGGTGGCGCTGGGTGTGCCGGGTGCGGTATACCCGTGAACTCCTGCAATCGAACACCGAGCCGCTCGATGTCGTGCAACAAGCCGATCGTGTCCAACGACGCATCACCAGCGATGGTCAACCCGGTCGGGAGCTCCCTGCGAACGACAGCAGCAGCAAACGCAACAGCGGTCGCAGCTGCACAGGTGGCAACGAGCTCGGCGACTCCGGCGATGAGCGTGACGCGCTGGCCCGACGCATCGGCGCCGCGCACCTCCACACGGACCGCTCCGACGCCACCCTCGCGGTGGGGTGGGCTGAGCATGGGAAGACGCGCCGTCAGGCGGTCACGACGGTTCGCAGACATCCGAGCACTGATCCGCTCGACATCTGCGAACAAACTGCCGAGCAACATCGGTGATGCCATCTCGGCGCGATAGCAGTCGTAGGCACCGACCGGCTCGGGGAACCAACACAGCTCTCGTCCTGAACCTGCCGGGCGGGTGATCTGCTCACCGTCGTGCAGCCCGACTGCATGGCCGGCAAGGGCACGGTGGTGTTGGCGGGCGCATGCCGGCCCAGCGGTTCCGTGGACGGCGATGTGGATCTCGTCGCAACGGTCGAGTTGGTCGGCGAGATATCGCGCCAGGAGCCCGGTGAGGCCTGGCGACATGCCTGCTGCGGCGACGAGCTGCACATCCTGGCGTCCCGCCGCATCGTCCAACTCGACGAGTGAGCGGACATCGTCGAAGTTGTCCGACGTCGACACGACAGGGACGCCTGCCGCAATGAGCTTCGTGGCCGATTCGATCTGCTGCCCGCCGTGAGCCAGGATCGCAACGTCGCAGCCGACGGCGGCGCGTCGGTCACCTCTGGCATCGCAGGCCACGACCGTGCAGCCAGGCATCAACACATCGAGCCGTTTTGCAATCCGGTCGCCCGTGACCCCTGCGCCGACGAGCGCGATCCGAGGCATCACCGCTCCGGGAGTTCGAGAGGACGCCAGCCACCATGCTGCGGAGGCGTTCCGCCAGTGCCGCGGACGCGCAACGCTGCGGCGAAAGTCGCTGCCAGCAGAATCGCCGAGATCGCCCCACGGATCAATTTCATCCCCCGAGCATGATGGCTGCAGCGGTCGTTCACAACCTGACCAGGAGCGCCGACCACGATCCGTGGTGGATTCGACGGTCTACAGTGTCGCCATGACGACACGAACGAAGTACGCCCCGCTGCGACATGGCGTTGTGACGCTCGGCCTCGTGGCCTCAGCCCTCATCGGGATCGGTGGGAGCGTCGACGCTGCACCACGCATCTATCCGCTCGATGTGATCCAGACGACTGTTCCCGATGTCTTCGGTGTCAGAGCGTCCACCAGCGGGACCACCGTGGTCGCCTTCGACGGTTTCGACGGCGTCGAACACATCAACGTCCTCACGGCGTCGCCACCTCGGTGACTGGAACCGCAACCCGGCCTGCCGGCCCGAACTTCACGGTCGGACTGTCTGGGAACAACGTGGTTCGACGACAAGTCTCCAACGGCGCCGTCGAGACACTGCCGTTCGGCGTGAGTCGATGGTCTCCGACCGAAGGCGCCTTCTCAGCCGACGACAACGGCCGGTACGTCGCATTCAATGCTGCCAACGGCGACCTCGCAGCGACACGCGCCTTCGTGTACGACATGGACACCGCACAGGTTCTGCCGTGGAGTACGAGCGGCTTGACAGTGGTCGACAACCAGTCGAGCGTGGTCCGCACCGGCGCCGACGGCAGCTACGTGCTCACCGCTGACTTCTCGACCGCTGGCGCAGTCGCGTCCCAATACACGCGCTGGGCAGTGCCCTCCGGGTCGACCAGCGCTGTCACTCGGCCGGCCCAGCACGACCCCTCTGCTGGAGGCTGGGTGGTGTCTCCCAACCTCGAATGGACGATTTTCCCGGGCAGCCAGGCCAACATCGTGTCGGGCCTCGACTCGACCACTCGCTGGTACCGGCTGAACAACAGCTCCGGAGCCATCGACGTCATCCCCGTCAGCATCGACAACCTGGCCGGTCTGCAGGTCGTCGACGGCGGACGCGTGGTCGTGGTTCTCGAGGCCGACAATGGCGACCAGCTCTTCACGTGGGACGGCGGATCAGCGGCCCTGATCGAGGTGTCAGTCGCGCCTGACGGTTCCCCCGCCGACGAGTCGATTGCTGTCGACTTCACCAGGATCGTCGCCAACGACGACGGCAGCATCATCACCTTCGCGACGTTTGCATCGAATCTTCATCCTGGCGGCACTGCCTTCGAGCGCGACTTCTATCAAGCCAAGCTTCCTTCGCTGACCACGGGTTCCAAGCTCGGAGCGAACGAGGAGCGTTGCCTCCCAACCCAAGGCACCGAACCCGGCGACTGGGTCACTGTCAACATCACCCCCGTCGAAGCCACCGCCGGCGGCTTCGGCACCATCCACTCATCAGACGACCCCGCCGGACCCACCAGCAACGTCAACTTCGCCCCCGGCACCATCGACCCCAACACCGCCGTCACCAAAGTCGGAACCGACGGCAACATCTGCTTCACCAACAGCGAACAAGGACCCGTCCACCTCGTCCTCGACCAACTCACCGTCTCACCCGCCGACACCTTCACCACACCCACCGACCAAGGCGCGGTCCGCCTCGCCAACACCCGCATCGGCCTCGGCGGCACCAAGCTCGGAGCGAACGAGGAGCGTTGCCTCCCAACCCAAGGCACCGAACCCGGCGACTGGGTCACGGTCAACATCACCCCCGTCGAAGCCACCGCCGGCGGCTTCGGCACCATCCACTCATCAGACGACCCCGCCGGACCCAC
>ENA-ORXT01006772-ORXT01006772.1-marine-metagenome-genome-assembly--contig:-NODE-6772-length-10512-cov-4.945951_pt1 | contig 10512 bp, 12 predicted proteins | sample MGYA00237868_ERZ511482 | MGnify/ENA metagenome assembly ERZ511482
TACGACCCAGTGAAGGACGGCATCGCGAAGACCGTCGAGCACGTCATCTACACCGAGGTGCCGCCGCCGGCACCGCTGCGCGAGCTGGTGCACTGCTTCTGGGAGATGCGGACCGAGATCGACCTTGCCGAGGACTTCGCGTTGCACGCCATGCCCGACGCGTGCGTCAACCTGCTGTTCAACCAACTCGACACGAGCATCGCCGGAGTCACCCAGCTCCAGACCGAGCACACGTCGCTCGACCTCGGCCGTTCGTTTCACTTCGCCGGAATCCAGTTCTTCCCCGGCGTGTGGCGCGGTGACCCCGAAGCATCAGTCGACCACTACGTGGGTGAGCCGTACGTCGGTGACCTGCCGTTGGTGGCGGCGAGCGAGGCTGCGGCGGGTCTCGATCTCGATGGCAAGGCAACCGTGTTCGCCGACCTGGTCGACGCGCTCGTCGACGACGGCCTCGTCGCGCCGAACCCGGTCACTGCCGCAATCCTCATGCACCTCGATGACATCCACAACGTCGCCGACATGGCCGAGGTCGCCGCACTGTCACCACGCCAACTCCAACGGGCGTTGAAGTTGACCACGGGCATGACTCCGCACGACCTGCTGAAGGTGCTGCGGGTACAGCACTCGTTCCGCAACGGCTATCTGCTGTCGTTTGCCGACCAGTCGCACTTCACGCACTCGTTTCGAAAACTGACCGGCTACACACCCGGTCGGTTCAAGAAATTCTTCGATGTCTGATATCTACAATCCCTCCTGAGCGCACTTCGTTTGAGTGGTCCTCAGCAAGACACACGGTCTTGCAACGACCGAACAGGACAGAGCACATGCGCAAAGTTGGATTCTTCGACATCTACGTCGACGACATGGACCGGGCCCAGGCCTTCTACGAGACAGTGCTCGACACCGAGCTGGCCGTCATGGACGACCCGAACGACGCGACCATCCAGATGCGGGCCTTCGCCGACGACTTCGCCTCCCACGGAGCCGGTGGAGCGCTCGTCAAGCTGGACTTCGCCAAGCCCGGCCCTGGCGGGTCGATGGTGTACTTCACGTGCGACGACTGCGCCGTGGAAGAGGGCCGAGCAACGGCTGCGGGCGGCTCGGTCGTGCGACCCAAGTCCCCGATCGGCGAACACGGTTTCGTCGCGGTTGTCACCGACACCGAAGGCAACATGATCGGTCTCCACTCCCTCGTGTAGGGCGGCGGGCGTAGGCGCTGAAGACGAATCGAAGTCATCGCGCCGACTGACTCCTGAGCTCGGTCTGTTACAAATGGTGCCTGGCACCATCTGTAACGTTCGGCCCATGACCGTGCAGCTCGCCAAGTCCGCCATCGACCTCGGGATCGTCGTGACCGACGGGCCGAAGGCCCTTGCGTTTTACGTCGACCTGCTCGGCCTCGAACATGTCGGCGACATGCCGATGCCGATCGGAGGCGGCGGCACGATGCACCGCGTGCAGTGCGGCGACTCGCTGCTCAAGCTGGTTGCATTCGACACCACGCCGCCAGCCGCGACCGGTGGCGGCATCCCCGGCGGCCTCGGGTTCCGCTATGTCACCCTGATCGTGTCGAACCTCGACGAGATCCTCGCCGCCTGTGCTGCGGTGGATGTGAAGATCGTGACGCCGGCAACCGACATCAGGCCGGGTGTTCGCATCGGCATCGTCGAGGACCCTGACCGCAACTGGGTCGAATTCGTCGAGGCATCCTGACCCGTTATCCAGACCCTTCGATCCGCGACCCTTCGATATCAGGCTGGCACAGTGATGCCGAGCCGGGCCGCTGCTCGCTCGGCAGCGTCGGCCCCGGTGAGCATCCGTAACAGCAGCAGGCCATCGAGCACAGCGATTGCGGTCTCTGCCTCGGCGCGCCGGTGAACGTCGTCGCCCTCGATGAACTCCGCGGCCCACGTGATCCAGGTGTCGACGAGCGCTCTGACCAGCGTGGCGTACGGCTCGCGGCCGGTCACGGCCAACCCGTTGGCCTCGAAGAAGAGTGCGAACACTGCCTCGGATTCGTCGACGGCCAGAACCGGCCACGCCGCGCGCAACAGCTCGAGGTGATCGGCGGCTCGGGTGGACGCAAAGGCGGGAGCGAGTGTCGTTTGGAGTTGTGAGCCCATGGCGACGAGGACGTCGGACAGGAGGTCGTCCTTGGTGGGGAAGTAGTAGACGACGGTCCGGTCGTTGATTCCGAGGTGCTTGGCGATGCGCCCGAAGGTCAGCTGGCTGAGCCCGCTCTCGAAGGCGGTCTCGACGGCTCCGGTGAGGATCTCGTCCTTGGTGTGCTTGTGCCCCATGTATTCGCTGATGGTAGTGGGGGTTGTTTGTAGTGATGACTACGGTAGTGTTCGTAGTCATCACTACAAACACTCGGAGGCATGACGGTGACAACGTTGACGCAAGCAGCAGCAAGCGATCTGTTCAGGCAGGCACCACACCAACTGCTCGACATGGGCAAGGCACGAGGTCACGTGGCGGTCCGTTCGGTCGGCACCGGCCCCGACGTGCTGTTCGTCCATGGCTGGCCGGTGCACAGCGCCACCTACCGCAAGTTGCTGCCCCATCTCGTCGACCACGTGACGTGCCATCTCATCGATCTGCCCGGTGCCGGATCGAGCCGATACGACCGCAACACCGACCTGTCCATCGCCAACCACATTTACAGCGTCAAGCGCACCGTCGAGCTGCTCGGCCTGGATCAGTCCGACGATGGCGTGGCCCTCGTCGGCTTCGACAGCGGCGGCTTGATCGCCCGTCACGCGATGGTCGGCAACCCGGCGTTGCGGGCCATGGGACTGATCGACACCGAGGTCTCCGGCCGCCAGCCGTTCCGATTCCGCTCGTTCATCTCAGCCCGACATCTCCCCGGCTTCGGTACGGCGTTCGGATGGCTCGCCGGACAACACCGTCTTCGCCGCAACAAGTTCGTGCTCGGTGACATCTTCCACGACCGATCGATGCTCGACGGTGAGTTCAACGAGTTCTTTCTGCAACCTCTGCACGAATCAGCCGAGGTGTCCCACGCCGCTGGTCGAGTTTTCAAGAGTTTCGATCTCGCCGATGTGCGCGCCCTCGGCGATATCCATCGTCGGATCGACGTGCCGGTGCAAATGGTCTGGGGCGCCGACGACAAGTTCCTCCCTGTCACGTATGCCCGCAAGATGGTGACCGAGTTCCCCGATGCTCGCCTCACCGAGATTGCCGGTGCGGGTCTCTTCAGCCACGAGGAAAAGCCGGCCGAAGTCGCGGCCGCTCTCCTGCCGACACTGGCCGGAACGCGCTGATCAGATGTCGCCACTGTCATCGACGTCCATGTCGCCAGTCGTGCCCGGCCATAGCGGTGCATTCGACCCAGAGATGATGGAGCTGCAACGATCAGCAGATGAGTGACACCGGTTCCACCGACACCTTCAACGCCCTCGTCGTCCGCGAAGCCGAAGAAGGCAATCCGAAGACGGCAGCCGCTTCCATCGAACAGCTCACCGATGCGGACCTTCCCGACTACGACGCTGGCGATGTCATCGTCCAGGTCGACTACTCCTCGTTGAACTACAAGGACGGTATGGCACTGACCGGCAAGGGTCGGATCATCCGCTCGTTCCCGATGGTGCCCGGCATCGACTTCTCGGGCACGGTCATCTCGTCGGAGTCGCCGAAGTTCGCCTCGGGTGATGAAGTGATCCTCACCGGCTGGTCGGTCGGCGAGCGATATTGGGGCGGCTATTCGCAGCGCCAGAAGGTCAAGGCGATGTGGCTGAACCGTCGTCCGCTCGGCATGAGCGCTGTGCAGGCCATGGGCATCGGCACTGCCGGACTCACTGCGATGTTGTGCGTGATGGGCCTCGAGGACGGCGGCGTCGAGCCGACCGACGGACCGATCGTCGTGACCGGCGCAGCAGGCGGCGTGGGCAGTGTCGCGGTGGCGATTCTTTCCCAGCTCGGCTACGACGTCACCGCAGTGACCGGCCGGCCCGAGCAGCACGACTACCTCCGCTCGCTCGGCGCAACGTCGTTCCTGACCCGCGAAGAGATGTCAGAGGATCCCAAGCCGCTCGAAGCCGAGACCTGGGGTGGTGCGGTCGACACCGTTGGCTCGACCATGCTCGCCAAGGTCATCGCACAGACCAAATATCAGGGTGTCGTCACGGCGTGTGGCCTGGCCAGCGGCGTCGACCTGCCGAGCACCGTGATGCCGTTCATCCTGCGCGGCGTTCGACTGCAGGGCATCGATTCAGTCATGGCGCCGATCGAAGCGCGCGACGCAGCCTGGGCTCGACTGCTCACGGACCTTCCATCGGATCTGCTCGATGCGATGACCGAGGTCGTGCCGATGAGTGCGCTGCCCGATCAGGCCGAGCAGATCATGGCCGGTCAGGTACGCGGTCGCATCGTCGTCGACCCCAACGCCTGAAACCGCTCGGATTGCGTCAGCTCAAGCAGCGCTCGAACATCGCGATCGTGCGGTCCCAGCTGCCGTTGCTGGCCGCTTCGTCGTAGGTGGCGTAGCCGGGCCAGGTGAAGCCATGGTCGGCGTCCGGCCAGATCGCGACGTCGATGTTGTCGTTGCCCTCGGCGGCATCCAAGAAACGCTGGTGCATCGCGATCGACTGGACCTGGTCGGCGTCGCCGATGCCGAGGTACAGCTCGCCCACGATCTCGTCGACCGCCAGATGCGGTGAGTCATCCGCATCATCGGCGAGGAACGATGGGTGCCAGCCCGCACCGCACGCGACGCGATGGGGCAGGCGGGTCATGGAGCGCACGACGGCACGAGCGCCGAGGCAGAACCCGATCGCGCCAATTTTCGGAGCTTCGTCAGCGCCGGTGGCTGCCAATGCCTGGTCGAAGTCCATCTGGATCTGCTCATCGGTCATTGCCTTGATCCACGCCATCACCTGTTCGCGCAGCGACGGGTCGGCCTTCGCCTGCTCCGGCTCGAGGTGGACCATTCGGCCCTGGCGGTGGTGAAGATCGGGGGTGATCACCCGATATCCGGCGGAGGCGAGCTTGCGCATGAAGTCGTGCGTGGCGGTACGGATGCCGGGTGCGTCGATGAAGATCACGACGGTCGGGTGCTCACCGGTCTCGGCGGGCTGCTTGACGACGACCGCCATTTCTCCGTCGTTGGTCTCGACATCAATGATCTCTTCCAGCAGGTCCATGGCGCTCAACGTACCCAACAAGCAGCGCCTCACCCGGTTCCGACCTGAGTGTTCATGCACCGGGTGTGGCAACATCGACTCGTGAAGCCTGGTTGCGTCGAGTCGTGCTGAAGTCGCTTGGGGTCACGCTCGCTCAGGTGACGCAGCGTCTGCGTGCTGACGAGAGCCCGAATGCCCCGGGGCGCCACGACCGGACGAAGAATCTCGCGCATCGCGCCGAACGTCGGCGACGGCTGAAGACGATCGTGACGCTCAGCGTGGTGTTCCTGGCCATGGTCGGCGTGTTCAGCGCCTCGTTCCACGAGTTGATGGATCGCGAAGGCCGTTCGTTCTCGTGGCCGACCAGCATCTACTGGACGCTGACGACGATGACCACACTCGGCTTCGGTGACATCACCTTCGAGTCGGACGCCGGCAGGATCTTCTCGGTCGTCGTGCTCTTGGCAGGCTCGACGTTCCTGCTGGTGATGCTCCCGTTCATCTTCATCCAGTTCGTCTTCGTGCCGTGGATGAACGACCGTGAGCGTCGGCGTGCACCGCGCACGCTGCCAGCGACCACATCGGGCCATGTCATCCTCACCGCCCTCGGTCCGGTGGAAGAGGACTTGATCGAGAAGGCCGACCAGGCGGAGGTCCCCTACGTCGTCATCGTCGAAGACGTCGATCAGGCCGGCCGGTTGCACGACGAGGGTCGCGCCGTCATGGTCGGCGCGCTCGATGACCCGGACACGTATCGCAATGCTCGGGTCGACCAGGCGGCGCTCGTCGTCGCCACGCAGAACGATCAGACCAACACCAACATCGCGTTCACCGTCCGCGAGATCGCTCCACAGGTCACGATCGTGGCCAGTGCGAACTCACCGGCGTCGGTCGACATCCTCGAGATCGCCGGCGCTGACCAGGTCGTGCAGCTCGGCGAGATCCTCGGCGACGCAATGGCTGCGCGCGCACTCGGACTCGGCGGTCAGAGCCACATCATCGGCAGCTTCGCCGGCCTGCAGATCGCCGAGGCCGGGGCCATCGGCACCGATCTGGTCGATCGGACCCTTGCCGAGACCAGTCTTCGCGAGCGGTTCGGAGTCGGGATCATCGGGGTGTGGGACCGTGGCGACTTCGCAGTGGCGACCGCCGACTCGCGGTTGCGCGACTCCTCGATGTTGCTACTCGCTGGTACGACTGACCAACTCGCTGCGTTCGACAATGCGTATGCCACGGACTCGCCGACGGCGAAGAACGCGCTCATCATCGGTGGCGGCCGCGTTGGGCGGGCGGTCGGGGCCGCCTTCGCGGCAGAGGGAATCGACTTCGCCATCGTCGAGCAGATCGAAGATCGTCGTCGCGACGGCGCTCGCTATGTGATCGGCGATGCCGCTGATCGACCGGTGCTCGAAGAGGCCGGGCTCGCCGACGCCGGCGCCATTCTGATCACGACCCATGACGACAACGTCAACGTGTACCTCACCCGGTACTGCCGCGGGCTGCGGCCTGATGCTCGGATCGTGTCGCGGTCGCGTCAGGACCGCAACGTGACGACGCTGTACCGCGCCGGCGCCGACGCTGTGCTGTCGTATGCGGGCACCGGCTCAGCGGTGATCTGGAACTACTTCCGCGGCGACGAGACGCTCCTGGTTGCCCAGGGTCTCAATGTGTTCCGGACGCCGGTCCCGAGCGAGCTTGCAGGGACGACGCTCGCCGAGGCGCACGTGCATCGCCGCACGGAGTGCAATGTCGTCGCCGTCGAAGTCGGCGGCTCTATACAGGGAAATCCCGATGCGCACGCACCGCTGCCCGCCGACGGCGAGTTGGTCTTGGTCGGCACCGACGTCGCAGAGGCTCGGTTCTCCGAAGAGTTTCCGCACGCCCGCCGCCGACCGATTTTCGATCGGGCCCGCCGCTCGCAATAGAGCCTCCGCATCGACGCCGACTGCCTCACGGCGCTGCGCTGATCACGCGCCGATCAAGCGTCGGGCGTTATCGGAACAAATTGCGTCGATCGTCGTGTCGCTCGCGCCGGTCGACCGGAGGAGGTCGAGCAGCTCTGATGCCACGAATCCGCTGTTCGGGGCATCGGTGCCGAACAAAATGCGATCGGCGTGGCGGTCGGCGATCTCGGCAGTGATCGGGACCGAACTGAAGGTGACGGGCGTGAGGTCAGCGACGAGATTCGGATGCTCGTCGAGCATCGTGACGGCCTCCTCGAAGGCCTGGTGGCCGAAGTGGGCGAGGATGAGCGTTGTCGATCGGTGCTGAGCTGCGGTTCGGCCGATCGGGGTGAGTTCGTCCGCAGCGGTGAAGCCGTCGATGCCGTGTCCGGCATGGACCACGACGGGAACGCCTCGCTCTCCGGCGGCGTCGAGCACGGCGCCGAGCCGCGGATCATCTGGCTCGTAGTCGCCGACCGAGCAATGCAATTTCAGGACGCGCGCCCCGGCGTCGACCGCGTCGTTGAAGTCACTTGCGGGATTGGCGTCGTCGGGATGCACCGTGCACCCGGCGACGACATCGACAGCGTGGTCCGCAAGTGACTCCGTCACCTCGATCATCGACTCGTTGAGCTGGCGGGCCATTCCCGCCTTGTGCGCGTACGGCAGATTCCACACCATGTCGATGCCGTCGGCGTGATGCTGATCGAGGACCGTGCGATGGTCGAGCGGGTACCGGAAGTCTCGCGCGCCATGGTCAGCGAAGAACCGACGGATCGCTGTCGCCAGCCGATCGGGGAGGAGATGGGTGTGGCAGTCGACGATCACGTCACCAGTTGAGCAGATGACGAACGGCAGGGTGATGTCGACGTAATTTGCGAGACTCTCAGATTTTCGTTTGACTCTCCCCCATGGGGAGACAGGATGCTGAATCAGTGATGTTGATGCCCATAGGACGATTTGCGAGAGCCTCACGGCTGTCGGTGAAGTCGCTGAGGAACTACGACGAGTCCGGCCTCCTGCCGGCAGCGTCCGTGGACCCGCAGTCCGGCTACCGCTACTACCGGCTCGAGCAACTCGCTCGAGCTGACGCAATCCGTTCGTTGCGCATGGCCGCCATGCCGCTGCCGCAGATTGCTGAGACCCTCGATGGTGAAGACCCCGACCAGGTGTTGATGTGACACCTCGCTGCGCCGGAGACCCAACGCGACGAGGCCGACCGATGGCGCAGCAACTGCGGCGCCGTATCAACCTCAAGAAGTACATCATGTCCAACGAAATCACTGTCACGTCTGCACCGGCTGTCGTCGTGGCCGCTTACCGAACACCCACCACCGACGCCGAAAGCACCACGGCCGACGGCCGCTGGCACCGAAGCCCCGATCGGAGAAGCGACTGTCGGTCGATGAACGCGAAGAGATCTCGCGCCGCCTGGCGCTGGACGAGTCATTCAGGGCGATCGGCCGACGCCTGGACCGGGCACCGTCGACGCTGTCGCGAGAGGTGAACGCCAACGGCGGCCGGACCGGCTATCGAGCCGTGGCTGCTGAGGCGAGCGTCGCGGTGCGAGCGAAGCGACCCAAGACCTCGAAGCTGATCGACAAGCCCGCACTGCGGGCGGTGGTCGAGGAGAAGCTCGGCGAGTTCTGGTCTCCCGAACAGATCAGCGGGTGGCTGCGCGTCGAGCATCCGGATGACGAGTCGATGTGGGTGTCACACGAGGCGATCTACCTCGCCTTGTACGCCAAGCAACTCGTAGCTCGACCACGGCAGTGTCTGCGAACACGACGGCCACTGCGTCGCCGTCGGCATCGCCGCAAGAACCAGGGACAGGGCCGGATCCGCAACCCGGTCATGATCAGCGAACGACCCTCACACGTCGAAGAGCGGGTCGAGTTCGGGCACTGGGAGGGAGACCTCATCATCGGCAACCGGCCGACTGCGCTGGCGACGCTCGTCGAGCGAGTCAGCCGTCACACGATCCTCGTCCCGCTCCCTGGCGCTCGAAACGATGGACGCCCTCAACCTCGCTGTCACAGGCGCCCTCCGCGACCTTCCGGCTGAGATGAAGCGATCGTTGGCCTGGGACCAGGGCAAAGAGATCCACGGCCATGAAGCTCTCGCCCGATCGGCTGGCCTGATGGTCTACGTCTGTAATCCGCACAGTCCTTGGTAGCGCGACAGCAACGAGAACACCAACGGGCTCTTTCGCCAGTGGTTCCGTCGATCGACTGATCTCTACCTACTCGACCGAGACGTGATCGCCGGCGTGCAGTCGTCGCTCAACGACCGACCTCGTCGCACGCTCGGGTTCCGGACACCAGCGGACGTCCCCGCAACGGCGTGCTGATATGGGGCGGGCACCGACGCCCAGGCCGGCGGATGTACCCCGCCCACAAGTGCCGTACCTGAGTGCGGGCCCAGTCTTCGCGTTGGCTCAGTGATATCGGGCGGGTGCGATGCCAGCGGTTCCCAACAGTTCGGTGCGCCTGCGGCTGAGCAGATGGCTCGTTCAAGGGCTCAGTAGTGTCGCGAGCGTGGGTACGGCGCAGCAAGCGAATCCGATTCGGAGGTGGTCCGGCGTCGGACTCATTGCCGCCGCCGTGGGGTGGACGGCGTTCGTCCTGGCGACTCTTGGTTCTGCTGAAGAGTCGTACTTCCGAGACTGCACCGGATCTTGCCTGGCGGAGATGCCAGATAGTTACCGATTCGAACACGCGCTGCTTGGCATCGCATTCATCGTCGTGCCGGTTGCGCTCGCAGCGGGGGCGTGGTTCCTCTTCGGCTGGCTCTTCTCGTCTGCTGATGACTAGACGCCGAGCCACGGTTGAAGTCCAGCCAGACCTGACTCGAACATTCAACTCGACGTGCCGCCGGCTCGACAAGCGAACAATCTGGAGCACGTAGCCGATTGCGTACTTGCCGATCAGAAGTGGTCACCGCCGCGTCGCCACGATGGCGTTCGGAGCTCTCGATAGCCGGAGTTCAGGCGACGGTCTTGCTGCCGTACTTGCGCTGGGCGGCCTGCTTGGTGACGCCGAGCATCGCCCCGATTTCTGACCAGGATCGGTGAGCGTTGCGCGCAGCTCGAACGGCGGAATCGAGTTCGTCATCGACGTGGCGCCGCTGATCTACGAGGTCGGCGATCTGGCGCAAGGCATCGGTGTCGACTTCGCGAAGATCGTTGGGGTCGACGTCATTGGCCCAGCGCTCGAGGTTGGTTGCTTGTTGTTCTCGTGTGGAACTCATTGCTTTCCCAGTCCTTTCAGGAACTTTGGCCGGGCCCGCATTGCGTGGATCACCGCAGTGCCGTCGTCGTCGGTGACGACGCCGACCTCCAACGGATCGGCGCTCGTCGACGGACCGATGAACATCGTGACCGCGTCATCGTCGGTCTCGAAGGCTTGCCAGTGATGTCGCAGGGC
>ENA-ORXT01006774-ORXT01006774.1-marine-metagenome-genome-assembly--contig:-NODE-6774-length-10510-cov-7.832071_pt1 | contig 10510 bp, 11 predicted proteins | sample MGYA00237868_ERZ511482 | MGnify/ENA metagenome assembly ERZ511482
CTCGTCGGGCTCACCCGGCCGTCGCATCGGCACTCCACCCGCCACGCGTTCGGGTCGGCCCGGTTCGCCTCGTCGATTGCAGCGATCGCTGCGGCCAGGCGGTCGCTCACGAGGTGCCGTCGTCTTTCTGGACGGGCTCTTTTTGATCTTCGGGCCGGAGGTCCACCCGCAGGACGAGGAAGCCGTCCTCGATCGTTGCGTTTGCGTCGCCGATCAGGGCGAAGTCCTGGAAATCCATCTGCATCTGCTGGAGGAACATCTTGCGTTCGTCTCCACCGACAGGCGGCAGGTTGCGCTTTTTCACCGCTTGGGCCCGCTCTGAGAAGCGCTTGATCATTGACTCGGTGTCGAGTTCTGCCATGGCGCAACGCTAGCGACGAACCTTGCAGGTGCGACAGCCGCCCCGGGTCAGGATGCGTCGATGGTGAACGCCATGGGTGTGGGTCAGGAGGTTGCTTCAAGCGGCTCGGGCGTCGGTGTGGTCCAGCGCCAGTAGAACCAGGTCAGGATCGCGAAGATCGTTGCGAGCGCCAGCAGCCCGTAGATGATGAGTGAGAGGCGGGCGCTGGTGTCTTCGTCAGCCACGAAATTTGCGTCGCGGGTCTCTTCTTCTATCGGGTTGTCCAGCGTGGTGTCGGTCGGGTCGGTGGTCGTGGTCGTGTCGTCCAGAAGCGATGGCGGAGGCAGCGAACCGACCTCGATGGTCGAGGTCGTCGAGGTGATCGACGTCGCAGAATGTTGCTGGGATGTCACAGCCGCGGTGCCCGCAACGGACCACCAGGAGTTGTGCTGCTTGGCGTGCTTTGCCGGTGAACAGGCGTTGTTTGCGGCCCATGTTGATGACCACGTCGTGAGCATCGACCATCACCCGGCGCACCGCACCGTGCAGCATGGCTTTCACCACGACATCAGGGTGCACCTGGGTGCCGGTCGAGGTCGCACACCGCCGTGTTGACGGATCAAACACCACACCAGCCTCACCAGCCTCACTGGTGGTGATGTCGCCGGTGGTGTCGTTCAGGAAGCCGTGGCGGATCAACGCCTCGATGCCGGTGGTCGGGTCGATGATGAAGTTGACCAGCGGCTCGGGCCGTAACCCGTTGGCTGGGGCGGTCGTTGAGGCAATGAAGATCGCATACATCGCGTCGAACTTGCGTTGCGCACTGTCGCGGGGCAACGGATGTGCGAGTGCGTCGTCGCCGTGGACGCGGCGGCGTGCGGCACAGTCGTTGTCGAACTCGGCCTGCACAGCACGATCGAAGACGGCTTTCATTTCCTCGGCCCGTAACGGGTCACCACCAGAGGCATGCACGCTGACCGCGCCGTCGTGAACCGCTACCGACGCGGTGCGGTGATCGTCGTGAAACTGTTGATCATCAAAAGAGCCGTCAGGGTCAGCGTGGGTGGTGAAGTGCTTGACCGCGATCTTGAAGTCGGCGTACTCGAGATGCTCAGCCTGCTCCAGCAGCAACGGTGCGAACTCAACAAACCGTTGCCCAGCCACCCGATGCCCGTGCGCGTCGGCCAACAAGTCGACTTGGCCGACACCAATCCAGCTCGCACCGAGCGCGTCACCGATGCCGGGGTGCTGATTGAACAACCGTCCACGCAACTTCAACCGGCGCGCGTCAGCATTCGAGCAGTTCAACTGCTGCTTCAAATACCCCGTCACTGCACGGTGACCGTGATCCTGGAACGCCTGACTGGCATCGACCACCGCGGTGATCGCAGCAATCTCGAGCTCAGCTTCGTCACGCTTGGCTTTCGCGGCCTGCAACGCGTCATCGATGACGTCGATGGGCTGTCCCATCAACCCCTCGATCAGCGCTGCGAACATGTGTTCTATATTACCTCCTTCGCAGCGCTCTGCACAGTCGCTGAACTGGGGTGATGTGATCCCTTCGAGGAATCCCTCCAGGGCCGTCGGAGACATGACTGAACGGTCGAACCAGCGCGTGCCCGTGCACCGCCGTGGCCGATCGACCGGGATGAATCGACGCCCCGCTCTCGCAGCTGCACGGCAGTCTGCAGCCACGGTGGCGGCACAAAAAGTCAGGATATTTTCTGCAGCCGCCTTCGAATCAGACCGAGACGCTGGCGGCCAGATGTACACGGCGCCCTGATCGGGTTCGAAAGGCGGCGCCTGACGAAATTCGGCCAGGGCGACGGTCACCGTCGCCTACCGTTCCTGCATGGCTCACACCTCGACTCCAGGAACCGCCACATCTGACGTGAAACGCGTGTCGCGAAGTCGATGGGCCGCCATCGGCGCAGCCGTCGCCGTCACCCTCGGAGCCGGAGGACTCGTCGCAGTCGACGCAGCATCAGTCGAATCATCATTCACCGCCATCGAACCCACACGCGTCCTCGACACCCGCATCAACGCCGGACTCACCGGAGCGTTCACCGCAGCCACCCCACGCAACCTCGACGTCACCGGCACCATCGCCATCGTCCTCCCAGGCGACCAACTCGGCACCGGGACACCCGTCCCCGACGGCGCCACCAGCATCGTTGCCAACGTCACCGTCACCGAACCCACCACCGGCGGCTTCGTCTCCCTCCGACCCGGCACCGCCACCGGCACCCCCACCACCTCCACCGTCAACTTCCTCGACGGCCAAACCGTCGCAAACTCCGCCACCGTCGAACTCCCACCATCGGGTGAAGTCCAGCTCTACTACCACGGCGCAACCCCAACCTCGACCGCCCACATCATCATCGACATCGTCGGCTACCACACCGCAGCAGCCACCGCCGGACCACCCGGACCCACAGGCGACGCAGGGCCCGCCGGACCGAAAGGTGACACCGGCGCCACCGGAGCGCCCGGCGATCGAGGATTCAGTGCCTGGGACGAGATCCCCTCCGGCCAAACCGTCATCGGCGAACACCGCTTCAGCTCCCACCACCCCGGCAACACGAATATCGAAAGGATCTCCATCGACCTCCCCGGACTCGCCCCCGGACTCACCGACAACACGGTGAACTTCGCGAACGACCAGTTCGGCGACAGCGACACCGAATGCGCCGGAAACTTCCTCACGCCGAGTGCACCACCCGACCGTCTCTGCATCTACTACGGGGGTTGGGGCAACATCAACACAGCAGAAACAAGCGCATATGCCGGACGTCTTGGCACGAGTTTCTCCGTCGTATTGACGCCGTCTTCCTTCCGTCAATCGGGAGAACCTCTGTTCCTCAGCTTCACGTGGGCATACACGGCACCCTGACCGGGGGTCGGGTCGCCAGCCCAGGCCGACCGAGACACGTCAGCGCCGCCACTGCGGCCGCCCGGATCTCTAACATGGCACCGTGTACCGCAGGCTGACATCGACGATGCTGGTCCCGGTGCTGCTGGTGACGGTCGCAGCGGGATGTTCCGGCGTTGACTCCGGACCGGTGTACGTCGACGACGAGGTGACCCCGCCGACGCCCGCACCAACAACGCAGGTCGTCGTGCCGCTGACCACCATCGGTGCAGACGAGTCCTGACACCACGCTGACTCACGACTCGCCGTAGGGTCTTGGCGGTGCAGTACGGACACGCGTGATGGCGATCTACGTCCTGGCCGTGTTGTTGAGCAGCACCAACCGATTGAGGGTGCAGTCCCGCTCAGGTTTTGGACGTTGGCCGCAGCGAACATTCGGGAACGGTATGGCAGGGGCGGTCCTGCAGGTAGCAGCGGCTCTTGATGAAATCGTTCAACAACCCGTCTGATCAAGACGTTCTCGACACATGACCAGTTGCGGACCAACGATGAAGCAGGCACCACGAGCGCCGTGTTCAAGTACAGGTGGGTGGCTGTGCCCGTTCTCGTCACCAGCGCGACGATCGTGACCGCCGCGCTCATCGGCGACCGCTCAGCCGTCGACTACGGCGGTGGGCTCGACTATCTGACCCGGCCAATTCCAATCCGATGGCCGATCAGCGCGGCACTCGTAGCTGTGTCGGTCTTCGCGTACGCCGCGTCAACGACCTACTTCCTACGCTCGGTTCCTGACGGCGAGGCACGCGATCCATGGGCGCGAGCATGGCTCTTGTTGACCACCGCCGGGCTGGTGCTCGGGATCGTCTATCGAGTTGTCACGGCCGGCGTAATCGGAGTGAACATCGGCGGTGGGTTCGCCTTTTGGGTCGCCACACCGTTGAGCGCGTACTTGGTCCTCCGGGCGGGGCGCATCGTGCAAGCAGCAGGCCGATCGCACGAACCCGAACCGCCGGCCGTGCCGTCCTAGCGTCACGCTGGGGTCCCCTTTCGTCTAACGCGTTCACGGCCGGCCGACGATTCTGCACGATTTCGGTGCACTCCGGCGACAACCGCGTACCTCCGACAGCGAGTACGGAAGAAGCACTCACGAGCGTTCTCGTGCACCTAGACCAGCGCATCAGTGGCCGATATCGCGTGGTCTGGAGCTGTGTCGATGTTCGTTGTTATGAGTGGGCAACCTTCTCTGCCGAACCGGTTCCGGCAGCTGGGCTTGGGTCCGCGAATTCGGTCTTGCGGACCCAAGCCCGACCGTTCAACTGGCTTCCGGAAGGCCGAGTGCCGAGAGGGCAGCTTCGAGCACAGCAGTCGGCTCGACTGGTCGCAGACTCGGCTCACTCGGGTGACCCACGAGACTTGAGGTCACCGACAGGCATGCTCCAGCGCGCACACCCAGCGCTTCGGCAACAGCAAGCAGCGACGCGACCTCGCACTCAACTGTCGCAACACCATCAGCAGCAAGCTGTTCGACTTCCTCCGCAGTCGACCGATACGGGGTCGGCACCGTCCATGTTGAACCGAGCGTCGACGCGACGCCCTGTTCGCGCAATGTTGTCGACAGCCGATTGGCGAGCGCTGGGTCGGCTTCGACGAAGGTGTCCGGTGGCAGATAGTGCTGTGAAATTCCATCGTCTCGAACTGCGCTCGACACCACAACAACGTCACCAGGCTTCACATCGGAACGGATCGTGCCCGCTGTTCCCACGATCACGAACCGGTCGGCACCTCCCAGCGCCACCTGATTCTCGACCTGGCCAACCATCGCGGTGGCGCCGGGGCTCAGGCACGTCACTCCAATGCTCGGGCTGCCAGCGACCGTGGTGAACATTTTCGAGTTGCTCGGCGCGAGCCGCGTGTTCTGTTCGAACCGAGCGTCTTCCGCGAGCAACTTCGCGTAGACGGCGTGAAACGTGAACACGATGGCGTCCGGAAGTGGTCCTGGTTTCCAACCAGCCTGCTGTGCCTGCTCGACGAAGGTGTCGGCGGTGAACAACGCAGCACCGCCCGTCGTCTTGGAGCTGTATGCCGGTTGCACTGCGCGCAATCCGCCGGATCTGTCTTGGACCTCAGCGACAGCTCGTCGAAGCTTGGGCCAGCTCGCAAACCCGGACTCTCGAGCGATCGCCGTTTGCGCATCAGTCAAGGTCGAGTTCAGTGGATCATCAGCGATCGCCGCCAAGCGCTCACGAGCCGCAACATCGCCACCTTTGGCCGCACGGAGCAGTTCTTTCGCCTGCCGGCGCAGCTGCGCAACATCGGGGCGATCGGGAAGTATGGAAGTCATGTCATCTCCTCATACCCGTGGCCTGCAAGACGGGAGAGGTAGACGAAGTGAATCGTTCAGGACTCTCAGCTGAGGTGGACTCAGTCCTTCCCGCAGACCCGGAAGCACCCCCAAACGCTTCCCAAACCATAGCACCATCCGTTGCACGGCTCCCCGACACGGACCTCGCCCAATCGCGCGTTCGGGAGCGCCCAGCGTGTCCGGAATGTGCCGATCACGAGCGGTCTGACACCACGAGTGCGGGTGTTGTTCTGATCGGCTTCGTTGTGGCGCGACGACTGACGCTGGCGCGTTGCTGAGAGATGGTCTGCGTCAAGGTGTCAGGTGGAACGGTGGGTGAGACTCGGTGCCCGAGAAACAGCGGAACATCAACCGTTCGCTTCGAACGCTGTCAGTAGAGGGTTGTGCGGAGCCGCTCGGGAAGCGCCTCGTCGTACGCCTCGCCGTCGAGGTCACTTTCAATTGCGCCGAGGATGGTGCCGCAACTCGGGAGGCTTGCCCGGTCTACCTGTGCGTCGGTGGACCAGAGTTTGGAACGAAGAACCGCTCGTGAACACTGGAAGTAGGCCGCTTTGACAGACACGCGAATGACGGTGCGCGGAATCTTGTCGCCGACGCTGAACTCTCGCAGGAGCTCCGGGTTGGCGTGGATCGTGGCAGTGCCGTTCACGCGAAGAGTTTCGCCCATCCCGGGAACGAGGAAGAGCAGCGCGACACGAGGGTCCTCGACGATGTTGCGGAGTGTGTCGATCCGATTGTTGCCTCGGCGGTCCGGCACCATCAAGGTGCGCTTGTCTTGGACGCGAACGAAGCCGGCCTGGTCTCCACGGGGTGAGCAGTCGAGTCCGGTACGACCTGACGAGGCGAGAACGAAGAATGGTGACGCTTGGATGATCGCTTGGTACTCAGCAGTGAGATGTTCGGTTTCCTTGATGACTGAGGGACGTGCGACATCGCCGTAGAGTTGTTCGAGTTGGTCAATCGTTGATATCTCGTCCATTGGACGATCGTGACACCTGCCCTGTGACAGGTCAACGGATGTAGGAAGTTGCGACGTCTTCGAATCACCCCAGCCACGGAATCCGTTACAGCGGTGCGGACTCGCTAGCAATACCTCAATGAGTTGGGACAGCGCCTGCACGATCTGATCGGGTGCGCCCGATCGGACGTGCCTGATTGATGATGGGAGGTGCGTTGCGGTGGTTCCGTAGCGTTCTGATGATCCGGCTGGTGGGCTCTCGACGTGCCCGCTGCCCGTTCGGGTTGGCTTTCTATCGAATTGTCCGCCGGTCGGTCATCTGACCGTGGTGTGGCTCGAAAGAGGCAAGAGCACATCGACCCCGAATCAGGAGTGCCCACCTCGGTTTCACCACTACCAAGGAGGCATCTGTCATGACCATGATCGGTATCGATCCACACAAAGCAACCCACACCGCGGTTGCTATCGACGGCAACGAACACGTTGTCGATGAGTTCAAACTCCGAGCGTCGAGTCGCCAGGCCGAACGGCTCCGCACGTGGGCGGACCGATTCGGTGAACGCGAGTGGGCGGTCGAGTCAGCGAACGGGCTCGGCTATCTCGTTGCCCAGCAGCTTGTCGCTGCCGGCGAGACGGTGTTCGACGTTCCACCCGTGCTCGCCGCGCGGGTGCGGGTGCTGGGCTCGGAACGCTCGCAGAAGAACGACCCGAACGACGCCCGGTCGGTCGCAATCGCGGCGATGCGATCGGACCGACTGTCGCTCGTGCGGCCCGATGATCACTCCCGGGTGCTGCGTCTGTTGGCCAAACGCCATCGCGATATGGCCCGGCTACGCAACAAGCACTGCACCCGGCTGCACGCGTTGCTGCTCGAGTTGAAACCGGGCGGGATCAGCTCCGAGATCACTGTCGCGAAGGCAAACACCCTGCTTAACGCCGTGATGGTCGACGATCAGGTGACGCGTCATCGGGTGATGATCGCGAACGAACTCGTTGACGACATCGCCCGACTCGACGCCCTGTTGAAGGCATCGAAGAAGCGCGTCGAGCAAGCTGTGGTCGCGTCCGGGACGACGCTCAACGAGATCGTCGGGATCGGCCCGATCTGCGCGGCGATCATCATTGGCTACACCGGCGACGTCACCAGGTTCCCAACCAAGGGCCACTTCGCGGCCTACAACGCGACCGCCCCGGTCGATGCGTCGTCGGGGCCTCGCCCGAAGCACCGGCTGAACCAGCGCGGCAACCGCAAACTCAACCACGCGATCCACATCGCCGCGATCTCTCAGCTCCGTTTCGACACCGAGGGCCGCGCCTACTACGAACGCAAACTCGCCGAGGGCAAGTCATCCAAAGACGCGATCCGATCCCTGAAACGGCGGATCTCGGATCGGGTCTACAGACACCTCAACATCGACGCCCAACGCCTGGCTGCCGGCTGAGAAAAGTGGGCCCGGGAGGACACTCAGGAACGACACCAAATCCAGCGTGACCGGCCTCGCATCCTGAACAGCCGGCTCTTCGGATCAGTCACTCCCGAACCCGAACACCAACGCTACGACCCTCAGCCGCATCAGGCAAGCGGGTCCACCTCGACGCGCCCGAACAGCCTTAGAAATTGCCCCTTGACACAAAGAGGCTTCGATAGCGGACAGGGTGATGTCAAGTTCGCTGCTGGGGTTATGAGCGCGCTTCAGGCCGAAAAGGAGAGTTCCCACGAGGGTGCCGTGAGGTTCGGTCAGCCATGGGAGACCAGAACTCTTTGGTGACGCCTGTATCAATCTCGGGGTCTCGCTTGTCGAACACGTTGTGCTGGGAGAATCACCTACGTCAATCGTCGCTGACACTTCGACAAGAAACAGGCCACGATGACATTCGAAGAGTTCTACAACAACGAACACCCCGGGCAGGTGCGGCGCTGCTACGTCATGACCCGCTCGGCCGAAGACGCCAGCGACATCGTTCACGAGGCGATGATCGAGGTCTTCCGGAAATGGTCGACCATCGATCGTCCCGGCGCCTATCTCAACCGAGCCGTTCTCAACCGCTGCCGCAACCGTGCGCAACGCACCAAAGGGGGTGCGACGATGATCCACGCGAGATCCTGAATTTGGAGAGGCGAGCGCTCAGCCCCGGCGTCGCTGCTGCTATTCGCCGGATGACGCGTCACAACTGGCGATCACGTATGCACCGGTCGATGTCGCAGAAGAAATGATCTCTCCGTCTTCAAGGATCTTGCACGAGACCGAGCCGGTGTCCGAGGTGTTCTGAACGGAGATGTACAGGAACTCGCCTGGATCGACTTCACCGATCGAGAGCTGATTATTGTTTGGTTTTCCGGTGGCCTGTTCGGTGTTGCCTTGGGCGTTGCGGATCGTGTAACTCACAGAGGACGCAGTTCCTGTCCAGCGGTAAGTGACGCTTGACCTGCCTGAGCCCGATTGCGAGGGACGGCTTGGGTCTGCTCCTGGCGCGGCGACACGAGCAGGACATGAAGACATCAGTATCTCCGTCAGCACTTGTGCCACGCCGGGGCTCTGGCCGAACACGTCAACCAGGGCGTAGTCAAGCCGGCTCGGGTTGGACCGCAATTCGTCGCAAAGGTTGTCCTTGGGGACCTGGTCGAGGCTGGCCCAGAAGACCTGAGCATCGGCACGCTCCTCGGCGGTAGGGCCGGTCTCTGAGTCCCCGCCCCCGCAACTGGCGAGGATCATCAGGGCGACAAGTGCGGTCACAGTCTTCTTCATCGGTTCGCTTCCCTTCAGCGCCGCGATCCCAACGATTTCGAGATCTAGCTCAATATTGCATTGCCCAGACTCGGATCCGGGGGACGCCTGGCCAAGGTTAGAACCGATGACCGGGTGGCGAAACCACCCGGCGAGCACTAGTTGGGGTCTGACGAGGATCGACGCGGAGTCCTGAATTTCGGAGCGTGCAGCGCCAAGAGCCTTTCGCCTACTGTGTTCACGTGACGGACATGGATGTGTGTGGCGCAGTGACGGCGGGGTGGTCTCAGTTCCCGCTCGTCGGTGGAACCAGCGACGATTTCGATGCGCTCACCACCGACCTGGAGCACCACACCGCTGAATGCGGATGTGATCCGCTCGACGCCGAGACCATGATCCTCGACAAGCGTTTGACGCACGCAGCCGACGCCGCCACGATCCGCGAACTCGGTGTGCTCATCGAGTCGATCGGCAATCGCAACGACGCATCACTCGAGTTTCTAATGACCCAGCTCGCCGATGACGTGGCGCTCTCGCTCACCCCTGATTCCGAGGTGTGCCAAGCGGGGCGAACTGCACCGTCTTGGCGAACTCTGGGGCTACCAACAACTGTGGCCGAGTGGCGATCCGAACTCGATGACATGTGGCTGCAAGGGTTCCGGGATATCGCCGCCCAGAACGACGCCGACACGCTTAGCGTGCCCGAGGAGTGGACCGGAGGAGCATCGTGATCCTCGAACCGCGATCCAGCGCGTTCAAAAACGTTCCTTTTTGGTACACCCCGCTCGGAGGCTCCGACCGGGTCGAAATCGTGTTCAAAAGCCCGTGCACGAAATCAAGGTCTCAAAACCTCGGCGCCTACCCGTTTTTGGAACACTCTGGTCGCTCAGCGCCTGGTCAGCACGGTGACGGAGCCGGGTGCCGGCCTCGAACGAACCGATCTCGTTCAGGATCCCGCGTCGATCACCGTCAAACCCCACATATGTTGACCACACCGCCCAGAACGTTCGTGAGCGAGCCACCTCACCCCGCTCTGGAACCGGCAGCGATGAGCGCCTTCACGATTGCGGCTGCCAGCCTGCGCGTTCTGATCGGGTTCGGCCGCCCTCATGTGCCGATAGCGCGTAGGTGGGCGGTCGGATCGGGGTCGTTGTTATGCGCCGGTCGATCTCATCGTTCGCCACCTGGCCGGTTCGGCCGCCCCACCACGTTTCGCTCTGACGATCTCGACAACTTCGTTGGCAGTCCGAGG
>ENA-ORXT01006776-ORXT01006776.1-marine-metagenome-genome-assembly--contig:-NODE-6776-length-10506-cov-14.876019_pt1 | contig 10506 bp, 8 predicted proteins | sample MGYA00237868_ERZ511482 | MGnify/ENA metagenome assembly ERZ511482
CATTGTTGTAAATTTGTGTATTAATCTTCTAAAGATAGCTTTTTTTTAGATTTGGTACCAGTTACGGATAGTCATATAATTTAAAATGTAATATTGCAAATTGAGTGAGTAAAATTTACGCTAAATTATTATTATGAGTTATATAAAAAAAATTCTGCCATTTTTGCTGTTAGCAATTTTTACGTTTTCATGTGAAAAAGACGATAAATCTATAGATGAGTCAAAAATCATAAGCATTCCTGATCCAAATTTAAAAAAACTGTTATATACAGGTCTAAAAAAAGATTTAAGCGAAACAATTACTGAAAAAGAAGCCAAAACACTAGACTTTATTTTCTTGGCATTCGATAATCCGCAGGAAACAATTAAAAACTTATCTGGAATAGAATATTTTGAAAACTTACAAGTTTTATCCTTCTATCCTGATAAAAAAATTAATAACGTAGACTTACTTAAAAATTTAAAAATAACTTCAATATTTCTATCCGATAGAAATCTAAAGGAAGATGAACCGTTGGAACTCGATGCAAACTCTTTTCCTAAAAGCTTAACCTCATTAAGCTTTGGGAGTAGAATTGAAATTAAAAATATATCTAGCTTAAAGGAGTTATCTGAGCTAGATATAGGAAAATATGAGTATAATCGGAAAGATGAACCGTTGGAATTGGATGCTAACTCTTTTCCCAAAGGCTTAACCTCATTAAGCTTTGGTAATAGAATTGAAGTTAAAAATATATCAAGTTTAAAAGAATTATCTGAGCTAAGTATAAGTACATCGAGGAATAGGAATACTAAAAAAGAAATAGATATTGCTTTTCTAGAAAATCTACCTAAGTTGACTTCAATATCTATTGACGGCTTTAAGATTTCTAACCAAGAAACTTTAAAAAAGCTAAAAAATTTAGAAGTAATGAATTTTGATGCTACAAAATTGGAAGACCTAGATTTTTTAAAGAATTCTAAAAATACTCTTAAAGAAGTATCACTACCTATAAATTCTCAGGCAGATTTTTCTAACTTGAGTAACTTTCCAAATTTAACAAGTGTTGATGTATATAGTTCTAATTCTAATTCTATAGAACTAGACTTAACTCCTTTGCTAAACAAAACAAAACTTACATACCTTTATGTTTCTGACAAAAATTTTACTTTAAACATTAAACAAATCAAATCTTTTAAAAATTTAAGGTTGCTATTCTTACCAGATAGTTTTTCGAGTCTTGAAAAGGAAGAAATAATATCTAGTTATCCAACAGATACCAAGGTGTCTTTTTTTAAGTAATTTTAAAAAAAGAGTAGGGTATGATTTTAATACCCTACTCTTCCTTTACTGCATCTTTTTTTTTGCGCACTATACCAATAGTAGTATTTATACCCCGCATTTTGGAATAATTCTAATTCCAATTGGTCTTCTTGCACCTTAATTTCCTGTAAACAAATTACATCTGGATCAGCAGCAGTTAGCCATTCAATAAATCCTTTTTTTAAAGCTGTGCGAATTCCATTAACGTTGTATGATATTATTTTTAATGTGTGAAAACTATTTATAAATACTAGCTTTATTTTTGGGTTTTGAATGCCTTATAAAAGGTTTTTCGATTAAATAATATGCGGTAAAGCCTACTATTACTATAATTGGTGTTAAACCACAAATTAATATGCTATATTCTAAATAGGAATATGATATAACCTTTTTAATTCCTAGTACATAATAAATAGCTATAAATAACACAAAACCATGGAGTAAGTATACGCTATAACTTATATCGCCTAACAATTTTAACACCTTATTATTAAGGACTCCAAAAACGCTATTACCTAAAGCAATTAAAGTAAAGGAAAGCACAATTAATAGTTTACAAAAAAGATTGTTAGTAGTCTCAAACAGGGGTATGCACAATAAACATGCGACTACAATTAAACTAAAATAAATTTTGTCATACTCAATTTTATTTTTAGAATATTTTAGTAACATAGGAGCTATTGCACCTCCTGCAAAGGATAAAATATGTTCTAATCGGAAGCTATTATTGTTATAAAAATTACTACAAATATAATACTTAATAAGATATAAACAATAGTTGCTCTATTTTTTATAACTAAGATTGAAATTAATGGTAAACTAAAGTAAAACAGCCATTCGTAAGCTAAAGTCCAAACTACTCCTGCATTAATTATTGATGTATATCTCAGGGCAGAATCATATTTTTCGTTTTCCATAAGAAATATTTAATATTGATATAAAATCAATATTTTTTTGAAATATATTAAGAATGTATACATCATAGTTTAGATTAAAACTGGTCAATTTTGGATTTTAAGTGTTAAAAAATTCAATTTAACAAAGTATGATTCTGCCCTGTGTTTATGATTGGCTTATTTGATATTTTACCTCTTTCTGTTTTTAATATGTTTTTAGGAATAGGAGCATTACTTGTTTGTCCTACAATAATGATTATCGAAATTGAAATTGCTTTAAAAAAAAGAATTAATTAAAATAAATCATTATAACAGATTTAGTTAATAAGTTGTATTGGTGTTTTTGAAAATTAAAGTTAAGTTACGATTAAGCAGATACTCCTTAGGAAATATTCAAAAAAGGAAAATTCAAGTTAGAAACTGGAGAAGACGTTCATTTATTAATTGATGGAGAATATATTCCTCTACCCTAAAAATCACTACTAAAGACAATCAAAAAACATTCTTTAATTAAGACAAAAAAGGCATCGAACAAGAACATAAAAAACTTCAAAACATATTTTCCTATCAAAAAAGCCCTTTTCTATCTATTTAGAAAAAGGCTTTAAATACTATTAAAATTTTACGATTTCTTAATATCTATAATACTCTGGCTTAAACGGCCCTTCAACAGTAACACCAATATATGCCGCTTGATCTGGGCGAAGCTCCTCTAACTCTACTCCTAAACGCCCTAAATGTAAACGCGCCACTTTTTCATCTAAATGCTTTGGAAGCATATATACATCATTTTTATAAGCCGCTGAGTTTTTCCAAAGCTCTAATTGAGCTAAAGTTTGATTTGTAAACGAATTACTCATTACAAAACTTGGGTGTCCTGTAGCACAACCTAAATTTACTAAACGACCTTCTGCTAAAACAATAATATCTTTACCATCAATAGTATATTTATCTACCTGAGGCTTAATTTCATCTTTAGTATTTCCATAAGCTCCATTTAACCAAGTCATATCAATTTCATTATCAAAATGTCCAATATTACATACGATAGTTTTGTCCTTCATTGCACGGAAATGTTGCTCTAAAATAATGTCTTTATTTCCTGTAGTTGTAATTACAATATCCGCATTAGGAATAATGGTTTCCAATCTTTTTACCTCATACCCATCCATTGCGGCTTGTAAAGCACAAATAGGGTCAATCTCAGTTACTGTAACAATTGATCCAGCTCCACTAAAAGATGCTGCTGTCCCTTTTCCTACATCGCCATAACCTGCTACAACTACGCGTTTACCAGCTAACATAATATCTGTTGCACGACGAATTGCATCTACTGCACTTTCACGACATCCATATTTATTATCAAACTTAGATTTCGTAACAGAATCGTTAACATTAATTGCTGGCATTGGAAGTGTTCCATTTTTTACACGCTCGTACAAACGGTGAACACCTGTTGTTGTTTCTTCGGACAATCCTTTGATATTTCCAACTAATTCTGGAAAGCGATCTAATACCATATTAGTTAAATCTCCACCATCATCTAAAATCATATTTAATGGCTTACGATCTTCTCCAAAAAATAGCGTTTGTTCGATGCACCATTCAAATTCTTCTTCATTCATCCCTTTCCATGCGTATACAGGAATTCCTGCATCAGCAATAGCTGCTGCTGCTTGATCTTGTGTAGAAAAAATATTGCAACTACTCCAAGTTACCTCAGCTCCAAGAGCTGTAAGAGTTTCAATAAGAACAGCTGTTTGGATTGTCATGTGTAAACACCCTGCAATTCTAGCGCCTTTTAGTGGCTGCTCATCTCCATATTCTTCGCGTAAAGCCATTAGACCTGGCATTTCTGCTTCTGCTAATTCAATTTCTTTTCGTCCCCAATTGGCTAACGAAATGTCTTTAACTTTAAAGGGCACATAAGGTGCTGTAGCGTTGCTCATAATTTTTTCTTTTATAATAGCAATTAAACAATTTAAAAGCTACTTGTGTATAACTTTCAAATTGTCGTATTTTGGATTGCAAAGTTACAAAATAACCTTCTAATCTAATTTATTGAATGCCACTTTATAAAAGCATTGCTGTTAATGATTCTACACACGTTCTTATTTGGAAAATTACTGAATCCGAAGACCTGCTAAAACAAGGTCTATTTTTAGGAGAAAACTCTACAAATCGTTTATCTTCAATGAAATACGAAATGCATCGGAGAGCATATTTAAGTGTTCGTCACTTATTAGCTATTGCTCAATATACAGATACTGATTTGACTTATTCATACGAAGGAAAGCCATCTCTCTCCGATGGAGTATACATTTCTATCACTCATTCATATGAATATGCAGCGGTTATATTTAGCGAATTTCCTGTGGGTATTGATATTGAGAAGCAACGAGATAAAATCCTAAAAATATCCAATAAATTTGCTACTGACAAAGAATTAAAATATGTGACTGATAGTACTAATCAAATTGTAGTACTAACCGCTATTTGGGGAGCCAAAGAAGCTTTGTATAAATTATATGGCGTTGTAGGATTAAGTTTTAAACAACATATTGATGTTGCACCATTTAATGCAAACACACCTTACACCAAAGTTAGTGTCAATTATTTGGAAAAAGCAGTTTTTTATAATACTGATATTTTGCATTTTAACGGATTTACTTGCGTTTATGTCACTACTAATTAAGCTAATTATGATTAAAAAATAATATATGTTTAGTATCTTGCCAGCAACACAAACCAATACTCTAAACAAAAGTGAAAATAACTCCACAAGATATATCTCAAATTGAAGCTAAGGGATTAACTATAGATAAAGTTAAAGAGCAAATTAAGATTTTTGAAAATGAAATTCCTTTTGTTAGTCTACGTGAAGTAGCTACTATTGGAAATGGTATTATTGCCTTTGATGCAAAACAATTATCTACATATGCTTTGGCATACGAAACAAGTATAAATAGCTTAAAGGCTGTGAAATTTGTACCTGCTTCTGGCGCTGCTACAAGAATGTTTAAAGAATTTTACAAATTCTTAGATGTTTATGATTTCAAAAATGAAAGTATAAACTCTTATTTAAATTATGAAAAAGCAACAGCTATTCGCTTATTTCTTATTGGACTCGAAAAGTTTCCATTTTATAATTTAGTATTAGGGGCAACAAAAAAGAATTTTCCAAATTTTGAAGAATTATCCGAAGGTAATCAGCTATATGTTTTTGTAAAAACAATGCTTAAAAACCAATCTGGTCTTAATTATGGTTCTTACCCAAAAGGTCTTTTGCCTTTTCATAAGTACAATAAGAGTGGTGTGCGTACTGCTTTTGGAGAACACTTGCACGAGGCTGCAAGTTATAGTACTACTAAAAACATAGCTTTTTTACATTTTACTGTGTCAAAAGATCATTTAAAAGGGTTTAAAGACGAATTTGACCGGATTAGAAAAATAGTTGAAGATAAAACAAATACAACTTTTAAAATATCATATTCGACTCAAAAAGAATTTACTGACACAATAGCCGTAAACCTTCATAACGAACCTTTTAGAAATGAAGATGGATCAATTCTTTTTCGCCCAGGAGGACATGGAGCATTAATTGAAAATTTGAATGACGTAGACGCTGATATCGTGTTTATTAAAAATATAGATAATGTAGTAGTCAAAAAATATCAAGAAGATTTAGCAATTTATAAAAAAGCTCTGGCAGGTAAATTGCTAAAAATACAAAAAGATGTTTTTTTAATACTCGAATCTATTGAGCAAGAAATGCCTAACGAAAAAGAGCTTATCAAAATTAGTACTTTTCTAAAGGAGGACCTCAATATAGATATGCCTATTGATTTTGCTAAATTTTCGGATAATTATAAAAGAAGTTATCTAATAGAAGTCTTAAATCGTCCTATTCGTGTATGTGGTATGGTTAGAAACGAAGGTGAACCTGGTGGTGGCCCTTTTTGGATCAAAAATGATCGTGGACGCTCTGAATTACAAATTATTGAAGGTGCTCAAATTGATATTAAAAACCCAATTCAACGAAAAATCCTAAGAAATTCAACCCATTTTAACCCTGTGGATTTGGTTTGTGGAATGAAAAATTACAAAGGAGAAAAATTTGACCTTAAAGAATTTGTTGACGAAAAAGCTGGTTTTATTACTCAAAAAACAATTAGGGGAAATCAGGTAAAAGCTTTAGAACTTCCTGGATTATGGAACGGTGCTATGGCCAAGTGGATTAGTATTTTTGTAGAAGTTCCTTTAATTACTTTTAACCCTGTAAAATCTGTAAATGATTTATTAAAATCCGCGCACCAAGCAAAAATGTTTTAACTAAAAGCGCTAAATTCAATACTTATTCTAAGTTTGCGTTATTTTTAAACTATTGTTTAGATAATGTTGAAACAAACTTTAATTTTTTTAAGCTGTTTTTTTATAGGTTTTTTGGGGTTTTCCCAAAATAGACCTACGATCCAGCAGTTTAAAAAAATTAAAATCTCCGATAGCATTATTATTGATACGTTAAGTATTCAACCTGAAAAATTTAAACTCCGCTATTTTAACAAAAAAGATGTTGACTCTTCTTTTTATAGAGTTGATTATGCGAAAGCGAAACTATATTTAAAAGCCACACAATTTAACGTAGATTCACTTACTGTTTCTTACCTTAGATATCCCGATTTTTTGACTAAAAAGTATCAGCTTTTAAACCCTAATCTTATTGTACCTAAAAACACACAAGCCTTAAGGTTTTACAAATTAACGCAGTCTAATGTTAAAAAAACAGCAACTCTTTTTAATGGACTTTCTACAAGTGGAAGTATTTCAAGAGGAATAACAATAGGAAATAATCAGAATTCTGTTTTTAATTCCGAATTGGATTTACAACTTTCTGGAAAATTAAGTGACGATGTCACTTTAAGAGCCTCTTTACAGGATTCAAACATTCCAATTCAGCAAGGGGGTTACTCACAGTCGATTGATGAATTTGATCAAATTTTTATTGAATTACAAGCTAAAAACTGGGGCGTTCGTGCAGGGGATATTCAGTTATCTGAACAGGAAAGTATTTTTGCTACTTTTACTAAAAAACTGCAAGGGCTCTCTACAAATGCAACCATAAATGGAGCAGAAAGCAAAACTAATATTTATGCCTCAGGGGCCTTAGTTAGAGGAATATTTAACCAAAGTATTTTCCAAGGGCAAGAAGGCAACCAAGGTCCTTATAAATTGATTGGACAAAATGGAGAGTTACTAGTCCTTATTGTATCTGGAAGTGAAACTGTTTATGTAAATGGCTTGGCTTTAAATCGTGGAGAAAATAACGACTATATTATTGATTATAACGCTGGTGAAATTCGATTTAACCCTACTTATCCAATTACTGCAGATATGCGAATTAATATCGAATATCAAACTACACAAAGTAATTTTGCCCGAATTTTTGGCTACGGAGGAGCAACTTATACCTCAGACAAGCTAAATCTACAAGGTTTTGTGTACACTGAAAATGATATTAGGAATCAAACTTTACAACAAGCTTTAAGTAATGAACAAAAGCTAGTGTTATCCCTGGCAGGAGACGATCCCCAAAAAGCGATTTCTCCATCTGCTGTGCTAGATACTTTTTCTGAAAATAAAACTCTTTACAAAAATATTGGAACTACTGAAGCTCCCATTTATGAGTTTACAAATACTGAAGAAGATAGAGAAGGCGAACTATTTAATGTGCGCTTTTCTCAAGTACCGCAAGGAACTGGAAATTATACTTTAGCCAATGCCGATGTAGCCAATCGTATTTTTGAATACATTACTCCCATTAATGGAATCTCTCAAGGAAATTTTGATCCTGTAATTCAGCTTATTGCTCCTAACAAATTACAATTAGCTGTTGTTAAGGGTAGCTACCAACCAATTAAGGAAACAATTTTAAATTTTGAATTAGCCGGAAGTAATAACGACTCTAATTTATTTTCAGATAGTAACGATTCTGATAATGAAGGAGGAGCAATTCATGTTGATTTTTTACAACAATTATTTAATCCAAAAGAAAAATCGTGGAAAATCACTCTAAATTCAGGGATTGACTATGTAGATGCGAAATTCAAAAACATTGAGCGTTTATATAATATAGAGTTTAATCGAGACTGGAATTTAGACTTCAAATTTAAACCCAACAATCAAGTTTTAAGTAAAAATACTCTTCAATTTACAAACTTAAAAAGGGGAACAATATCTTATGGATTAGAATATCTAGATTTTAGAAATCAATATAAAGGAATTCGACACTTATTCAATACCAACCTAACCCACAAACGCTGGAGATGGAATCAAAATTTTAGTTTTTTAAATAGTGATGCATTAGCTCTAACAAGTTCATTTCTAAGAAACGCCACTAATCTTAGTTATACTACAAAAAAAACATGGTCTGGATTCAAATTTTTAGCGGAAGCTAACAAAGAATCTAACAAGAAAACTAAAGTACTTACCCCTATAAGTCAACGTTTCCAATCTTACGAAGTTTATACTGGAATTGGCGATAGTACAACTGTATTTGCTAAATTAGGTTATCGGTTTAGGGAAAATGATAGTATCCAAAATAATCGTTTACAAAAAGTTGCTGCTTCAAATACAATATACTTAGACTCTAAAATTATTAATAATGAAAAGTCACAATTATCACTTTTTATTAATTACAGGGAATTAAAAGATATTAGAGAAACTGAAAAAGACAAAAACCTGAACAGTCGCTTAATATATCGCCAACGGTTATGGAAAAATCGGGTGCAATGGAATACCCTTATCGAAACACAAAGTGGGACGCTGCCTCAACAAGAATTTACTTACGCAGAAGTAGATGCTGGTCAAGGCCAATATACATGGATTGACTATAATAATGATAGTATCCAAGATTTACAAGAATTTGAATTAAGTCCATTTATGGATCAAGCTACTTATATCCGCGTATTACTTCCGAGGCAGCGATTTATTAAAACGTATCAAAACAAATTAAGCCAACAATTAAACTGGAATTTTAGTTCTTTTCAATCTTCTAAATCTAAATGGAAAAAATGGATTTCTCATTTTTTTAATCAAACATCTTATGTTATAGATCGTAGTGTTAGAAGAGAAAATAACAACTTAAAATTAAATGTATTCGAAAACTCTAACAATGATTTAGGTTTAAATTTAAATCTAAGAAACGCTCTCTTTTTTAACAGGGGTAAACAAAACTATTCTACCACTTACACACACTTAAACACACAAGCCAAGAATATTTTTATAACAGGCAGTCAGCAAAATAAACTTAAATCTAATCGATTAAACTTCGCTCACAAAATTAAAGAAAGTTGGCTTTTTGATATGCAATATGAAAATAGTTTGAATAAGAGTATTGTTGAAAATACACCTAATCGAAATTTTACGATTAAACAAAACGCTGTTACTCCCAAAGTTTCTTATTTACTTTCTAACCAATCTAGTATTTCTTTAGCTTATGAGGTTTCTCAAAAAAAAAATATATTAATTGGAAATGAAAACCTCTCACAACAGCGATTTACGGCTTCCTTTCGCTTCGCAAATAAACAAGATGCAACATTTACTGGTGCTTTTGATTGGTTTGAAAACGAATTTGAGGGAAATGCTTTTTCTCCTGTTTCGTTCCAAATATTAGAAGGTTTAGAACCTGGTCGAAACTTTACTTGGAATGTTTTGGCTCAAAAAAAAATAACTAAATTTTTAGAATTAAACATTAATTACAATGGACGAAAATCAGAAAATTCCAAAACAATACACACAGGAAATGTACAGCTTAGGGCTTTCTTTTAAACCTAACTGTGTAATCTCAAAGTCAGTAGACTTTGCGCAGCTGGGTTTGTTATTAGTGTATTCTATCTAATTATTTCTTAGTAACCGTCACCTGATCCACATAAAAAATTAGTAGTTTCATTTAGGTGTGTATTGGTTTTATCAATACGTAATATCAGTTTGCGTCCTGCTTTTACTGTATGCTGATGGGTAGAAATACCACTTTGTAAATCCCCATTAATTACATTCTGACTAAGGTGTTTGCCTGCTGCATCTATTTCTTGAAAATACAAACGGATAGCTGCTTGGGTATTGCTTTTATCAAAATTTACTGTTACACTAAAGGTATCCCCTGGAAGGGCAAACTCACACTTTTATTTAGCTTAAATTCTGTTTTTTTGATTATTACAAGGACTTAAAAAAGTAGAGATCGCTAGTTAGTTTCATAGATTGTTTTATCTTTAAGTCACTATATAGTTTATATTATGATTTATTTTGAAG
>ENA-ORXT01006779-ORXT01006779.1-marine-metagenome-genome-assembly--contig:-NODE-6779-length-10503-cov-31.076156_pt1 | contig 10503 bp, 9 predicted proteins | sample MGYA00237868_ERZ511482 | MGnify/ENA metagenome assembly ERZ511482
TCGACTACTGCGTCGGCCAAGTTTGGCGTCACTGCCATCCCATCATCTACGCCAGCCTCTCCTACAACCGTCTGAACAACGACGCCCTCGCGGCCACAATCGCGCTCGATGAGCGAGTCAAGCGCTACTCGTTTGGACCTCCGGTCGAGAGCATTCGTCAGCTCGGTGCGCTCGCCTCGTCGGGCGTCTTACAGCTCGACTTCGTCGACGACCCCGACATAGTCTGTGATTCGAGAGGTTGGACCCTCACCTCTGGTGATCAGTCAGTTACCGCTACGGTCATGGTCGATTCAGTTCTCGACGGTCCCAAACTCGAAGACGTCGTCTCACCTCTGATCACTGGTCTCCTTCGCCACTCGGCCATTCAGCCTGTTCACGACAAGCTCGGCATGGCTACCCATGAAGACGCCACGGTTTGCCCGGCTCAACCGGACCTAAGCGCCACTCTTTCGGTGCTCGGTCGACTAGCCAAAGGGACTGTTGTAGGCGTCGATGCGATTCTTGAGTGCTATGGAGACCGGCCCCGCCGCTGGGCTGACGGCGCACGCACTCGCCTCGCCAACCGTCAGAGTCGGTAAAGCCAGTTGCAACGTCATTCCGGAAGTGCTGTTGGTCACACAGCGCTGTAGCAATAATGGTCGGAGCCGAAATCACACCGAGCTCGAACGCCAGACGGTCGTCGACTTGACTGTCGTGCGCCCGAACCGATCGGGCAGCGAGGACCAGACGCCGCTGACGAGGTCGCTGCGAAGCTCCACCCTCCGGTTTCCTCAGCGGAGCGGTGAAACTCAGTGGCCGGAGTCGAGGCCTAGGTCGTCGCGGTGGGCGGCCTTGACTGCGTAGCCGACGATGATCGCGGGCAGGAGCAGGATGGAGCCCAGCACCAAGCTCGCGATGACGATCCAGCCCCAGGTGTCGTTGAAGCTCGTGAAAAGTCCTACAAAGAAGGCGAGCATCGCAACGCCGAAGAGCGAATAGCCGATCTTCTTTCCCCAGTCGGCCGCAGACTCGAACTGGGCTCGCCGGGCAAGAACCGGGTCGTTATCAGCAATGCTCACGGGCCCAACCGTACTCAGAGGTCGCGCGCAAATGAGTTGCTCGGGTTCGTTGGGTCGAGACTGTGCGAATACCATTGGGCGGTATGCAGCGATCCCCCCATCTGTTGCGCTCGTACGAAGGACGTCCATGAAGCTCCACGGTGTGATCAACGCGTCGCCCGATTCGCTCGCCGATTTTTCGATTGCGCTCACGGTCGACGAGGCCGCTGCCCGGGCCGAGTTGCTGATTTCCCAAGGCTGCGTAGGCATCGATCTCGGTGGCGCTGGATCGACGCAGTATGCGGAGCGTGTCGAACTCGAACAAGAGTGGGACAGGCTCGACGGCAAGATTCAGACCATTGCCGCTATGGGCGTCGAACTCAGTGTCGATACCTGGCAGCCCGAGATCATGGCGCGCGCCCTCGACGCGGGCGCCAACTTCATGAATGCAGCCGACGGCTTGCAGAATCCGGCGATGGTGGAGTTGGCTGCTGACCGGGGCGTCCCCGTCATCTTGCCGTTCCTCTCGGGAGTCGATCCCAAAGCGATGTCATTTGTCGAAGGCGACCCGTTGGACAAGATGCTGCCCTGGTTCGAAAAGACGCTGGCCAGCGTCACCGCAGCCGGGGTCGCCGAATCGCAGATCATTGTTGACCCCGGCACCGGTTTCGGACCGGCCGATTGGGCATGGGAGGATCGTCGGGACTATCAGGATTCGGTGTACTCGCAGCTGGACCGGCTTCGGGTTTTTGGCATGCCCATCTACATGGCACTGCCGTGGAAATTCAACGACGGTCGACTCGAACTGCTGGACACGCTGCTTAGAGTCGGGTTCGACTACGGACGTGCTCACCTGCCGGACTTCATCCTCGAGCGGGCTCGCTCATTGCGAGTGGCCGACGGCGAGAGCGGGTGAGTGGGTCGGAGCGGCGATGCGGTTGCTCTACCTCTAAGGTCCTCGCATGACGTTTGCGATTCGCACTGCTACCGCTGCTGATGCCGAGGCAATCCACGGCTTCATTCACGAGCTCGCCGTGTACGAGAGAGAACCGGATGCGGTCGATGCAACACCGGATTCGATTCGAGCGCAGATGCTGCTGAAGCAGCCGCCGTTCGAGTGCATCATCGGCGAGGCCGACGGCGTGGCAGTCGGCATGGCGCTGTTCTTCCAGAGTTACTCGACGTGGCGCGGGGTGCCCGGCATCTACCTCGAAGACCTGTACGTGCAGCCAGCCTTTCGGGGCGCTGGCTACGGCGGCGCGCTGCTGGCCAAACTTGCGGCAATTGCGGTCGAACGCGACTTCGCTCGCGTCGACTGGCAAGTCCTTGATTGGAACACGCCCTCGATCGAGTTCTATGAGAGGGTTGGCGCCGAGATCAAGCGAGATTGGATCCCGTGCCGACTCACCAACGACGCGCTGACCGCGATGGCAGCCAAGGCGGGCTGAGGTGCCACTAGGCTTTGCAGTCCTTTACCTCGTGTGAAGCAACCTGATTGGACGTCCGACACCCATGAGCCAGCAATGACCAACGAGTCCGTCTCGACCGCATCGAACCTGGCGGTCTTTGGTGAATTCGCAGCCGATGGGCAGGTTTCGTACGACAACGCAGTCACGCGATTTCGGAACAACAACATCTTGTTGCCGACCTTTGCGCAGCTTCGCGATCCAGCGACGATCCCGGAATCCATTCAGCAGAAGCTCTCCGCAATTGACAAAGACGCACCGGATCCAAACAACCTGTTCCGGGTGCATTGGTTCAACGAACATGCCGACGAAGCTGGCAAGAACTATCCGGGCTTCGCGTCGGTGCCGACGCACATCGAACTGCCAACGGAACTCACGGGCGTCGATGCCCGCATCGTGCTGGCATTCGGCAACCGCTTTCCGATGATTCGCGCTCACAAAGTGCTGGCAGCCTATTCGTGCTTAGTAGCTCGTCTGGTCACGGGGCGTTTTGACCCGATTAACAACCGCGCCATTTGGCCCTCGACCGGCAACTACGCCCGGGGCGGGATCGCTATCTCCAAGATCATGGGTTGTCGAGGAGTGGCAATCTTGCCCGAGGGCATGAGTCGCGAGCGGTTCGAGTGGCTCGAGCGCTGGACGACGAACCCCGACGAGGACATCATCAAGACGTTCGGCACCGAGAGCAACGTCAAAGAGATCTACGACGCGTGCAACGAACTTTCGCTCGACCCGACCAACGTTATCTTGAATCAGTTCAGCGAATTCTCCAACCACCTCGGACACTACGCAGTGACTGGGCCGGCGCTCGAAACGGTCTTTGATCACGTCACGACCGGCCGTCCAGGAACCTTGGCGGCCTTCGTATCTGCATCTGGTTCTGCGGGCACGCTGGGCGCCGGCGACTATCTCAAGGATCAGCACGGAGCGCGCATCGTTGGCGTCGAGGCCCTCGAGTGTCCCACGATGCTCTACAACGGGTTCGGCGATCACAACATTCAAGGCATTGGCGACAAGCACATTCCGCTGATTCACAACGTGACCAATACCGATCTTGTGGTTGGTGTGAGCGACGACTCGACCAATCGCCTCGACGTGCTGTTCAATACGCCAGCCGGCAAGCGGGTGTTGGCCGAGCGCGGTGTCGCCACCGAGTTGGCCAACGCGTTGGTTGACTTCGGCTATTCGTCGATATGCAACACGCTTGCGGCTATCACCGCAGCCAAACAGTGGGGCCTTGGGCCAAACGACGTCATCATGTCGGTTGCGACCGACGGCAGCGATCTCTACAACTCTGACCGCGAGCGCATCATGGCTACCCACTTTGCCGGCGGGTTCGACGAGACTCACGCCGTCGAGACCTTCGACACCCATCTCATGGGCCTCCCGACCAAGTCGATGGAGATGGGGTCGGTCGAGCGCGACCGAGTGTTCAACCTGGGCTACTTCACATGGGTCGAGCAGCAAGGTGTCGAGATCCCCGACTTCGAGATGCGCCGAGAGCAGAGCTGGTGGAACGGTCTGCGACCTTTGATCGACGATTGGGATGCCATGATCGGCGAGTTCAACGCCGCTACTGGCGTCACTATCTGACGCTATGGATGCTGGCCTCACTGGCGAACAGAACCCCTTCCTTCGATATCGTGCCAAGCTCGATCTCTATGAACGCGTCACCTCGGGCGACGTGACCGACGAGCGCCTCGTCGAGATCATCGCAACGATCGATGACCGGATCGCCTCGGTATGGGGCCACGGCTTCGTCATCTCGCCGCTGATCGACGGCGCCGAGCTGGCTCTCGCCGCCGAAATCGACGCCCAGCTGTCTATCAAGGTCGAGGTCAACGGGGTCGGTGGCTCGCACAAGGCTCGACACTTGATGGGGGTCATGCTCCATCAGGTCGTTTCCGAAGAGATCGGAGCGCCAGTTACCGAGCAACTCGCAATCGCGAGTTGCGGCAATGCTGCTATCGGCGCGTCGGTCATTGCTCGAGCGATGGACCGCCTACTCGACGTGTTTGTGCCAACTTGGGCCGACGACGCCGTGGTGGAAACGCTGAATGAGCTCGGCGCGAACGTCAACCGGTGCGAACGTCGCGAAGGTGAAAGGGGCGACCCTTGTTATCTCCGGTTCAGCGAAGCGGTTGCGTCGGGTGCAACCGCCTTCAGTGTGCAAGGTACCGACACACCGACAACCTTCGACGGCGCCAAAACGCTGGGCTTCGAGATCGCCGAGCAGGCAGGGCCCGTCGATGCGATGTACATCCAGGTCGGTGGGGGCGCGCTCGCAACCTCGGTTGCCCGTGGGGTGCCCGATGCCCGGCTCTACCCGGTGCAGTCCGAGGGGTGTGCTCCGCTGAAGCGGGCGTGGGACCGATGGGGTCCAGACTTCGATCTCGAAGCGGCCCAGCAGCCAAACCAGACATTCATGACACCGTGGGACAGCCCTGAAAGCTTCGCCACCGGCATTCTGGACGACATCACCTATGACTGGATCCCGCTACTCCAGCAGACCAAGCGCAGCGGCGGGCACCCGGTAGTCGCGAACGAAGAAGCAATAAAGCGTGCCTATGCCTTGGCCCACGAACACACTGCGATCAACGTGTGCTCGACCGGAACGGCCGGGCTCGCAGGCCTACTCACCGAACCACTCGGGCCAGACCAGCATGGCGTGTTGTTGTTCACCGGAATCGACCGATCATGACTCCAAAACCGATCGAGCAACACTGGGTTCAACAGCCCGGCAGCAGGATCACGGGCGTGGTTCGCGCCGAAACGTTCGCCCATGCAGCTGAGCTGTTGGCCCGCGAGCCCGAGCTGCGGCCAGTGGCTGGCGGCACTGACCTGCTGCTCGACCTGGCTCGTGACCGCACCGGCGGCACCGCACGGCTGCTCGATCTCACTTCGGTCGATGGCTACGGGGCGATGAACTTCGACGATCCCAGTGCTATCCGGCTGGCAGCTGGCGTCACTCACGCTGCGATTGTGAGCGCCCCGGAGGCACGCCAGAAGCTACTACCGTTGGCGCAGGCGTGCCTCGAGATCGGGTCACCGCAGCTGCGTAACCGGGCCACCATCGTGGGCAATCTGGCTACGGCGAGTCCGGCCAACGACACGATCTCGGCGCTACTCGCTCTCGACGCCCGAGTTCACATCATAAGCCAGAGCGTCGGCGGGCTCGTCGAACGCGAAGTAAATCTACAGGACTTCTACACCGGCTTTCGGGCAACTGATCTACGACCAGGCGAACTGATCGATTGTGTGCTGGTGCCACAGCCGACATCTCGGCGTCGTGGCATATGGGTCAAGGCTGGACTCCGAAAGGCACAGGCCATTTCGGTGGTCCATGCCGGCATCGTGCTCGAGTTGGCCGACGACGACACTGTAGAGTCTGCTCGAATCGCGCTCGGCAGCGTGGGCCCCTCCGTCGAGCTGAGCGAAGCAGCCGCCCAGATTCTCGTCGGGCAAGGTCTCACACCAGAGGTGGTTTCTCGCGCTGCCGTCGCAGCCGCCGAAAGTGTGCATCCAATCGACGATGGTCGAGCGACGGCCGAGTATCGCAGCGACGTCATCGTTGCGATGATCTCCCGCGCGCTGTCGGCGCTGGCCAATGGTCACGAACGAGATCAGTGGCCGACGCGGGTGCCGCTTCTGGTAGCTACCGGCGCTCCCGAACCACAGGTTGTGTCGCCATCGGTCTTCGAGTTCGACACCGACATCTCCGTCTCGGTCAACGGCACCACCATGGCTGCGCCGTCACCGCATAGCGGCACCTTGTTGGATTGGCTACGAGTCACCGCAGGTACCGGTACCAAAGAAGGCTGCGCCGAAGGCGAGTGTGGCGCCTGCACCGTGCAACTCGATGGCAAGGCCGTCATGAGCTGTTTGGTCCCGGCCGCCCAAGCCCACGGGTCCGCGGTGGTCACGGTCGAAGGACTCGGGTCTGTCGAATCGCCAAGCCCGATGCAGCAGTCGTTTGTCGACAAGTTTGCGGTGCAGTGCGGCTACTGCATACCCGGGTTTGTCGTTGCGGCTCAGACCTTGGCCGATGAACTCGACTCGCCGCCGACCCGCGAAGAAATCGAGCTGGCGCTCTCGGGGAACCTCTGTCGCTGCACGGGCTACTACAACATCATCGAGGCCGTGAGCTCAGCGATGGCGAAGGCGGCTTCGACATGAGTGTTGGATCATCGCCGGTTCGCTTCGATGCGCTGGCCAAGACACAAGGTTCGGCCATGTATCCGGGCGACCGCCACGAGAGCGATGCGCTGGTCGCGAAGATCGTCTTCACCGGCCAGGCGCACGCTCGACTGGTCGAACTGGAAACAACCGAGGCCGAAGCCGTGCCGGGTGTCGTCACCGTGGTCACGGCTGCCGATGTGCCCCGCAACGAATACGGCCTGACCAAGTTCGATCAACCGGTACTGATCGACACCGACGACAACACCGATACTGCCGTGGCGACCAATGTCAGCCGGTGGGAGGCCGATCATCTGGCGGTGGTCGTTGGCGAAACGCTCGATGCAGCCGAACGTGGCGCCGCGGCATTGCGAGCAACGTGGGAGCCGCTTGCGCTGGTGGCCGACATCGACGCCGCACTCGACGATCAGGTCTTGGTGCATCCCGAAGATGGCACGAACTCTTACACCCATCTCAAAATTCGTCGGGGCGACCCGCAGGCGGGCTTCGACGCCGCAGCTGTGATCATCGAGCACACCTACGAAGTGCCGTACCAAGAGCACGCCTATCTGCAGCCCGAGGCAGCAACCGCCTGGATAGACGACGCGGGCCGAGTGACGGTCGAAGTCGCTGGCCAGTGGACGCACGAAGATCGCCAGCAGATCGCCCACGCGCTCAACCTTCGTGAACAAGACGTACGCGTCGTCTATCCCGCAATCGGCGGCGCGTTCGGTGGTCGCGAGGACATGTCGGTCCAGATCGTCTTGGCGCTTGCAGCGCGCAAGGTGGCGGCGCTGGGCCAACCTCGGCCGGTGCAAACCCACTGGAGTCGCGAAGAGTCGATCGTGGGCCACCACAAACGGCATCGGGGCCGTATTCACGCCCGGCTCGGAGCGGACGCCGACGGAAAGATCACCGCGGTCGAGGCGACAGTCTGGCTCGACGCCGGGGCCTACAACTACACATCGAACAAGGTGTTGGGCAACGCCCATCTGTGTGTTGCCGGGCCCTACGAGATCCCGAACGCGTCGATCGACAGTTATGCGGTGTATACCACCAGCCCACCTGGCGGTGCGTTCCGAGGATTTGGGGGACCCCAAGGTGCTTTCGTTGCCGAAATGCAGATGAATCGGCTCGCAGATGCACTCGGCCTCGATCCGGTCGAGCTGCGGCGACGAAACCAGGTTGCCGAAGGCAGCTACGGCATCACCGGAGCGGTTCTGCCCGCGGGAGTCTCGCTTCCGCAGGTCATCGATGCGTGCGCAGCGCGTGCTTCGCGTGACCAACCGCTTGGACCGGGCGAACCGTTCTCGCCCTTTGCCTCGCTGGCTGCGGATCCTGATGCGATCCGCCGTGGTCGTGGCTTTGCTGCTGGTTACAAGAATGTGGGGTTCTCGTTCGGTTTTCCCGAACGCTGCGAAGCCGAAATCCATCTTCACGGCGATGCTGGTTCGACCGAGCCAGCAGCGGCCGATCTCTTCCATGCGGGTGCCGAGGTAGGCCAAGGCGCCCACCAGGCGTTCCTGCAGATGGCGGCTGAAGCCACTGGTCTGGCGCTCGAGGACGTGACCGGACACTTCAGCGACACGACGAACACTGGCGATTCGGGGTCGGCGTCGGCAAGCCGGTTGACGTTCATGGCCGGCAACTCGATTGTGGCCGCTGCGGAGTTGGCAGCCAAGGCATGGGCCGAAGGTGAGCGACCAGCGGTCGGTTTCGCTCGCTATGTGCCGCCTGAGACCGATGTGCTCGATCCTGAAACCGGCCAAGGCCAACCCAACTTCAGCTATGGGTATATGGCCCAAGCCGTCGAGGTCAGCGTCGACACCGAGACCGGTCACATCCGGGTCGACAAGGTCATCTCGGCTCATGATGTCGGCCGCACGATCAGTCCCGAGCTGCTGCGTGGCCAGATCGAGGGCGCCGTTGTGCAAGCTCATGGCTACACGCTGAGCGAAAATTTGCAGGTCGTCGACGGCGGCATTCGCAACCCGCGTTTTTCGTCCTATCTGATTCCGGGCATTGGCGACGTGCCAGCCGAAGTCGACTCGGTCATCCTCGAACTCGCCGATCCTCTCGGGCCGTTCGGCGCCCGGGGTGTGGCCGAGATGCCCTACATCACCTATGCGCCTGCGGTCGTTGCTGCAGTGCACGACGCCACCGGCGTCTGGTTCAACGAGTTTCCATTGACCCCAAGCCGAGTGCTCGCCGGTCTCAAGGCGCATCGCCGCTAGCCCGCTGCCTGCGTGCGAATGCGAGGTCGTAGGCCCAAGAGCACTGACGCGACAATTCTACTTTACTAAGTAAAGTCCTGTAACTAGGCTGAGGTCATTCTCGACGCGGCGGCTGTTGGTGTCATGGCCTATCTCCATCTGTCAGGGTTGCGACAAGCGCCCTCACTGGTCCATGCTCCAACTGCGTGACCGGCAGCGATCAACAACTTCTCGACGCAGTCGACCGTGTGATTGCCGAGTTCGGGCCGTCCGGAGTAACGCTGCGACGAGTCGGTGCAGCTGCGGGTATGTCGCACACGGCAGCTGCGCATTACTTCAAAGACAAGCCGGGGCTGTTCACGGCCTACATCGAGCGGGCGTGGAACCAGGTCGCCGACGGGCTTGCCGGGGCCGCATCTGAGCCCGACGATCGCGCTGCGCTGCTGGCAGCGGGGCAGGTGTACGCCGCGTTTGCGCTTGCGAACCCGGCTGCATTCAGCGTGATGAGCCGTCTCGATCTGGCCCGAGTCGATACGCCGTCGCTCTGGGCTGCTCGCGAGCGAGGGTTCTTCGAACTGGCCGCATTGGTCGAGCGGTGTCAACGTAACGGTTGGGCGCAAGAGTCCGAAGTGCTCGACGTCATGGCGACAACCTGGGGCTTCGTTCACGGATTCGTGGATCTGTGGATGGGCGGTCCACTCCAAGCCCCGTTCGACGGTTCAGATATGGTGGCCACGCTGCGCCGACTTCTAGACGATGTGCTCGACGGCATCGACACTGTCTCCCCGCCGCCGCCAGCGGCTCGGGGTGGCGAGACGACCAAAGAGTGACTTCTCGGCGCATCGAGTCGGTTGGGTGGGGACGGTGGGCGTTACCCTGCCGCGGTGACCGAAGCGCATTCTCACCGAAAAGCCCATGGCGACATTCTGCTGTCGCAAGAGCAGATCGCCGCTGGCGTTCAGCAACTTGGATCGCGGCTCAGCGCGGACTACGCGGGCAAAGCACCGATCTTCGTCGGGGTGCTGAAGGGTGCATTCGTCTTCATGGCCGATCTCGTCCGAGCCGTCGACCTCGACGTCGAGGTCGACTTCATGGCGCTGTCTTCGTACGGGCGGTCAACTGAAACCAGCGGTGTTGTTCGCATCGTGATGGATCTCACCGAGAGCGTGATCGGACGTCACGTGGTCCTGGTCGAAGACATTGTCGACACCGGCCTCACCCTGAAATACCTCGAAGACCATCTCGCGGCCGCAGGCGCCGCCAGCGTCGAGTTCTGTGCGCTGCTGGTGCGCGAAGGCCGCCAACACGCCGGCACCGAGATCAAGTACGTCGGCTTCGAACTGCCGCCTGCGTTTGTGGTCGGTTACGGCCTCGACGCCGCCGAGTACGGCCGCAACCTGCCCTATGTCGCCGAATATCTCGGGTAGTCCGGATTCGGCGCCGGGGGCGCCTCATCCTGCTTTCTGGTCTGCAGGTCTACGGTCCCGGACCGCTTCGCTACCTTCTGAGTTTCTCGGGTAGTCCGGATTCGGCGCCGGGGCGCCTCATCCTGCTTTCTGGTCTGCAGGTCTACGGTCCCGGACCGCTTCGCTACCTTCTGAGTCTCTCGGG
>ENA-ORXT01006780-ORXT01006780.1-marine-metagenome-genome-assembly--contig:-NODE-6780-length-10503-cov-16.564358_pt1 | contig 10503 bp, 16 predicted proteins | sample MGYA00237868_ERZ511482 | MGnify/ENA metagenome assembly ERZ511482
CCACCCGCGGCGGCAGTGACGGCGGCGGCGACGCGGGCGCCGCCGGCGGCCCGTCGGTCGGCCGCCGGGCCAGCCGGCCAACGGCCGCGACGTGGCGGAGGAAGAGCTGTCAATGCGTCCATGCTGGGGTGGCACCCCCTCTCCCCCCCCCCCCCCCCCCCCCCCCCCCCCCCCCCCCCCCCCCCCCCCCACGGCGCGACGGCCGCCTCGCCGCCCGCACTGGTGCGGTTGCTACCGCTGGCGGCGGCGGCGGCAGCCATGGCCCGCGGCGTCGTCGGCGCTGCGAAGGCGCCGCCCACTTCCGCTCCGTCGTCGGCCGTGGGCGTGGCCGCCGTCTGGGCTGCGCGGGCAGCCGCGCGGGGCGCCGTGGGGTGCTCACGGGCGCGCCAGCGCCGCCTTTAGTGCCGCAGCCGCGCACACCACCGCCGCCGCCTACACCACCGCGTCCACCGACACCGCCGCCGCCGCCCGCGCCGCCGCCGCCGCCAGCGCCGCCGCCGCGGACGCGGTGTGCGCTACGAGCACCACTTTACGCAACGACAGCTACAGGGGCGGCAGCGAAAGCCGCCGCCGTGTGGTGTGCGGGGGCAGCAGCGCGGGACGCCGTGGGGTGGCCACGGGCGCGCCACCGCTGCCTACACCGCCGCCGCCCCCTGCATCGCCGCCGCCGCCTACACCGTCGCCGCCGCCTACGCCGCTGCCGCCGCCAGCGCCGTCGCCGCGGCCGCGGTGTCCGCCCCGAACGCCACTGCTTCCAAAGACAGCCACGGCGGCGGCCGCGGCAGCGCCGGCGCCGACGAATCGGTGGCAGCCGCCGCCGTCGCAGTGGGCGACGGGGCGTGGTCTTTTCTCACCATCGAGCCCCCGACGGTCACCGCCGCGCCGCCTTGTCGGCCGCCCCGGCCTCGACCGCGGCCGCCGCCGAGGTGGTGACGTTGGTCATCGACATGGGTGCGGCGGCGCCAGCGTCGCCCCCTACCCCCACGAGCGGCGTCCGGCGCATCACCATCGCCACCGACATCCGCCGCCGCCGTCGAGATCGCCACCGCCGGTCGGCGCGGCCGTAGGTGCCTGCCCGAAAGCGACGACGCCGAGCACCCCGGCGTCGGGCTGGCGGCCGTGTCCTCGGCGCCGCCCCGCGGCGCCGACGAAGAAGTCAAACGGTACTGACCTGTTGGGAGAACCGAGTGCTCGGGCTTGACGGGTGGGGTCGTGGTGGTAGGGCAGCCAGTCGTGAACGGCCGCCCAGGGCGCCGCCCTGGCGATGGCGTCGTACATTTTCAAGGCGTCGGCGACAGCGTGGTCGCCCGCCGCGAGGTCGTCGACCGATAACCTCTCCGTCAAGGCGTAGTGACAAGGAGACGGCTCGAACACGCCATTCGTCTCGCGAAACGCCCGCAGCAGCCCCGACACGACCGCGGCCGTCATCATGACGCAGGCAGTGCCTTGGATGGGGTTGCACGGGAACGCCTGGAGCAGGAACTTCTGATAGTGCATCACGGGCGGGCACTCATACGTCAGCATCCACGGCATCGCGCACCGCTTGATCATCGCCGGCGGCAAGGGAGCACCTTCGGGCGTCAAGGCAATGCCGGAACAGACAGTCAAAAAGATGGCTCCGTGGTTCGCTCGCGGGTGCGCTCACGGGCTCGCCGCGCGCGCGCCGCTCGGAGTTTAGCGCCAAGTCTGCGGCGGACGTCGTTGGGCCCACCAGGGCCAGGGCGATAAAGGGGGCGACACCCTCAAAGTGCACAAGGGACAGGAAGTGGCCGGACGGGACCTCAAGACGGTGACGCAGGCGGTTGTGCCATTCTTCGAGGTAGGCATACGCCCCGTCGCACGCGACGAACCGCAGCTCGACCGCGGGGTGCGGGACCAATATCACACACCCCGGGCTGCACCGCAACATGCAGCCCAGCCACCCCGCGCTGTCGCCATTGGAGCGGACGAAGGACGCGAAGTCGTTCTCGGCCACCGGCCGGGCGTCATATCCCGACGCGGTTGCAAACTCGCGAAAGGCCCGCCACTTGGCGGACGCCTCGCCCACTGCGTGAGGATGTGCAGGGCAAAGGCTTCGCTGATGAGCAGCCAGTCGGCCGTGACCACGGTGGGCTCCAGCGAGGCGAGACCCCCCCGGACGTCGGGCCCCGCTGCGCGTGCCGGGAGCGCCGTGTCAACCTGTCTCAGCAACAGGGGGCTCTGTACCGGCACGACCGCGGGGCCCCCGCCTGAAGTCGGAGCAGGAGCCGACCCGCGCACGGGCCCCGGAGATGCGGTGGCTTCGCTCCCGTAATTCTCCGCCGCAGCAGCGCCCGTGGAGCACGGCACCGCCCGCCACTACCAGCCGTTCGGATCGTACGGCAACAGCATGTCCGGCGGCACCGCCGGGCGGGCGGGAACGGGCGGACGATGCCCAGCCGACCCTGGCGCTGCCGGCATGGTGGCGGCCGCCCCGGCCACGACAAGGCGGTGGAGGCATCCGAGCGCAGCGAGGTTGTGGCGGGCGACGTACCGGCGCGGCCAGCAGGGGAGATCTTTGGGGACGGCTCCATCTCAGGCGCAAGTCATGTTGTCCTACGGGACCCTTGTGGCAGGAGGGGGCTGCCGATCGTGCGCTGGAGACGCCGAGGCACGCGGCAACCGGCGGGGAAGGGGACGGCGACGTGGAGAGAGGGACGAAAAGTGCGTCACCCGTCCCCTGACCCAAGGCGGCGGAGGAACAGCCCTCACTTACCCCACCGCGTGCGCGCGGGCCCGGCCGGGGGCCAGGTTGGCGCGGCCGAGAGGGCGAGGCATGCGTTGGCTGTCCGGGCGCCACGCGGCCGGTGCAACGTGTGGTGCGCGGGACGGTGACTCCCCGTCATCTGATAATGATTGCTTCGGGGGACTTCATATGCATGGAGGATATTTTCTTTATTGGCTGGTGACGGCCCGGGCCAAATCCCATCAGGGGAATTTGGGCGCGGGCGCTGGCTTCCGCCTTTCAAGGACTAAGGGCGACGACGGTGGGAGGCAGCGTCGTCGCCGGCACGTAAGCCGTGTCTCAATGTCTTGGCGTTTCGATCGCTCTGACGTTCCGGTCCTCGAGGCCCATGGCGGATGTTGCGCGAGCGGCTAAGACGGCTTTTTCTTCCCTCCTCTTGAGGTCACCCCCCAAATTGTGGTACTACAATTTGAGTGAATGACACTCGGATGGTTCAATTCCATGAGCCGACGTCCTACTACTTGGTGAGCATCTGCTGAAGCAGGAACCGGCTGAGGGGAGCGAAGGGGATGGCGAGGGGGGTGGTAGTTAGAGCTGACAGCAAGTGGTGGCAACGAGAGAGAGAAGAGGCATCCGTTTGTTCCTGTTGCTGGGCAGCGCCTGCCTGCGTTACACTGGAGCCCACGTTAACAACGTGTTTCCGCCAGCTCCGCAAAAGGGCAAGGACCGGTGAGGTTGTAGGTGCCACTTTGTGTCAATCGAACGCCTGCTGCAGCAATGCCGTGGCCGGGGGCATGCCAAAGGCGGCCGAGGACTCTATGAGGTCCGATAATGACGCTACCGTGCAGTCGGAGCTCGGCCCGAACGGGTAGAAATCGGTGCGCATGCCAACGAAGCTCCTTACTTGCGTGCGGGTTGGTGGTAAATGCGCCTCGCGCAGTACACCCGTGTGCGCGTTCATCTCGACTGGCCGGCCCGGCTTCATCTGATGCTTGAGTTACTCCACGGTCTCACAAGAGAAGCGACTGTCGCATGACGTGGCGCCGGGCGATATGTGCACACGGAACGGGTGCCTTGAGAGAGGGGCCAACCGTCGGGGCCGTCATGAGGGAGCACAGATTGGCTGAATGACCTGAAATCCCCGCCCGCGATAGTGATTGATTGTGGGTCGCCAGCATTCTCTCACCATTGCTTGTTGTTGTATGCTAGTCAGGACGTGGGTCCATACAATGGATCCCCAAATCTCCCCTTCGGAAGGCTTCTGTGCAGATTTTGGGGCCTTTTTGACCCGCTTGCTTTGTTATTATACTGGGAAAGCGATGCGCCCGTGACCCAGCTTCCTCACAAACTTTCAACTGCGTTCTTGAGACCCTCTTCTCTCTTCAAGCCTTCGAGTGTCATCCTTGGAGACCGTGTCACCGGGCGAAAGTAGAGCAGGGCACGTTTGCGGGTCCCCTCAGCTTGGCAGGTACCCCAGTATATTTTTGTGGGCTGAGGTGGCACGTAGTTGAATGCGACATATTTGTGGAGTAGCGTGGGACTCTGTCGACCGGCGTTGGTTCTCATGTAACAAACGATCTTTTACGTGCGTGGTTCTCCCGATCGGGATCGTAATCTCATGACTCGTGTGGACTTTCCAACACTGTCCCTGGTTCGATTACCCCTTTTTTGTGGTCGCACCTGTCTTCTCACCAGTTTTGTCGTTCACTGTCGAATACAACTATGTCGGAGCCACAGTCCTCCACGTGAAGGACGCCATTCCGGCGTTCGTCGCCAAGCAAGCCCCCAAGAGCGGCAGGGGTTGGGATGCCTGCAGCACCGGGCCTTGTTCCGCCCTCGCTCACCGTGGCCGACGGGACAGGTGCAGACGGGCCACACCGCGTGACAGTTGCCATGAAGAGTGAGCCCTAAGAAATCACGGAGGCAGGCACTGCCACGGCAAAGGGCAAAAAGGCGAGGAGCGCCAGTCCCCTGGGCCCATCAGACCGGAATGCGACAGGTGCCCCGTCGATCTCGCTTCGTTACCAGCTGTCCTTTTCCACCTGGCCGATCTTCAAATCGAACTCCTGGCGGACATTGCCCGGACGGTACAGACATTAGCCGCACCGCGAACGCTCAGCAGGCTGACGCCGCCCGCCGGACAGACGGGGGCGGCAGGAATTCAGGTGCGGACAGTAGGCCGTGGAGGTGAAGGCGGAGGACCGGGCGGGAGCTCCAGCGACGACTCGCGCCAGGACCAATAGTCGCGCTGGAGATGGCGCAGCCACAGGAGCCGCCGTCCCCGTTCCTTCTCAAATGAATCCACTTCCAAAAGTGACGACGGGATGGTCCCCAAGGTGTTGGCTGACCTCCACATCCCGGTCCACAAGGTCGGGGAGAACCTACTGAACATTGTGACCGACAGAAACTTGTGCCGGCTCGACAACCAGAGCCAGAAGTTCACCTGCCAGATGCGCCTGCAAAATGCCCAACACCAATAGTAGCTCCGAATGTTTATGGACCGTATACGGTTTGACGAGACCAAGCCGGGCGAGCTCTTCTCTGTTGAACGCCCTTTTTTTACGTGCTTGTCATGACAGCAACGTCTGGGAGGTAACGGAGCTGGACCTGCAGAGCTCCTTCCTTACAAGGATCGCCACGACACGCTTCAACAACAACCCCTCAGAAATTACGGGCCACGTTCTAGGTCAGGCGGTTTCCTACCTCCCGAAAACGAACCAGTGGCTGCTGGTCAACTGCGCGGACTCCAACACCCTGAACCTGGCCGTGTCTAGCGTGACCTGGGCGTCCCTCGCGGTGCGTGAGGTACCTTGTTTCTTTGGTGCCGGTCTGCGGGACCCGGGTGAGGCATGTGGAAACGTGTACTCGAATGAACAGCTCAATATAGCCTTTATTCAAGGTCTTTGGCTGCACCTGCAAGTGGACGCCCAGCAGTACAACCTCCAGTTCACCGAGCACACCCTGTAGCAACTGGAGTCCTTCACACAGGGAACGCATGAGCACGTCAATGCACTTCAGCTCCTGCAACCGGCGCTCCCAATACGTAACTGTCCCGTCGAGCTTGTCGGTACCCGCCCAAGGCACCTATAATAGCTGTCGGTGAATCCTTCTCAGAAACGGGCGGCCGACCTGAGGGCTGGCGCGGATTTGTGACGCTCTTCACTCCTTCTCTGGCTCGGAGGGGGGGATGCTACCCAGATGGATGCGGCCTGCTGAATGCGCAACAAGGAGAACCACATTGCGGTGTCCTGTCCAGAGGTACCCCTGGGTTTGCAGGAGAAGCTCGCCCGCCGAGGCATCCAGTTGGCCAAGGCGGTCCGCTGGGATGACCGGCAGACCAAGGTTTCGTCCCCGGGAGGCGGAACCCCGAGACAGTTCACAACCTCCAGCTCGCCACCCTTCAAAGCGTGCAAGAGACCCTGTACAGGGAGAGCCCGGAGGACATTAATTTCCATCCTTAGCATCACACAACTTCGCCAGGCACCTCGGAGTCGAAAACGAGGTGGAAAAGGCGCGCTGCTAAGCGCCCTTCCCCAGGACGCAGACCAAGGCGTCCACGTGTCCGGGCCGCGTGCGTTCTTGTCTCGTTGTCTGGCGGATGGGTGGAAATATAATCTAATACGATCATCGATTCCAGGCACGTGCGTGCAATACCCTGGCGTTCAGGGCGATGGTGCGCTTAGCGACGCACCGACTTCGGGCACACAGGCCGACTCCATAGCCGCGAGCGCGCACGGGGGCACGTACAGCCACGTTTCCGTGGCGGGAGAAACGTGGGGCGGGGAAAAGGGTGCCGCCGCCGGCAACGCAGCGGCGGAGGCTCGCCGTCGTCGCGCTACGCCGACGGGAGGGGCCTTCACTCTGCCGCGCAGCGCACCTCTAACCGCGCCGCTAGATGGCAGGCCGACGGGCCGCCGCAACCAAAGCCGGCGCGCAGGCACGATTACCCGCGGGTCATTACGGGCGCGTTCAACCACCACAGTCGCTGCGCGCGGTCGCCGCGCCCAACTCGGGGCGGTGGGGGGTGATTGGGGGGCAGGCACCGTCCGGGCCCTGTGACCCTTGTGGCAGAACAGTCCTTCTCAGCCACGTGACTCTATTTGCTTTCAGCGTCATTGCGACCCTTTCAACGTCGACACGTCCTCAAATCCCTGCTGACACGAATGAAGACTGCCACATCTGAAACGGAGAGCAAGTCCCGTGATCTAAGTATATGTTTGCATCACAACACTTTGAGAGCACCCTGGTCTAAAGGCCATGGAATTCAGTTAATGATTCATTCTTCGTAATAATGCGGCTTCGGCAGCAGATGTCCGTATGCGAATCTCAGGCACGGGAGTCATCCGATATAATATACAAAGCATTGGTGTGTACCCGTATTCTACTCTGTCCCGAAAGGCAAATTCTGACTCCCCCTGGTCAAGGAGATGCTGACGCTGGGCGTCATCGAGCCGTCGGACGCGGAATGGTCGTTTCCTATCTTGGTGGCCTCTAGGCAGGATGGCTATTTCCCAATATGTGTTGACGACCGCCACCAGAACGAGCGAGCCATCAAGGATGTGTACCCGGCCCTTCGGATTGACGACTGCATGGTCTCGCTGATGGACGCCACTGTTTTCTTCACCCTGGGTTGTAATACAGTGTACTGGCAGGTTTCGGTGGCATTCTAGGATCGGGACCAGACCACCTTTACTCCCCACACGGACCTTTTTTCGGGGTCTCCGGCTCTCTGTTTGGCCCCGTCTACGCCCCGGCGACCTTTCAGCGCGCTTTGGAAATCATGCGTTCGAGCCTCCGATCGCACTCGAGCTTGGTCTACTTGGACGACTTCATTGTTTATTCCCGCACGGTGGACGACCGTGCTCGGCACCTTTGGAAAGTACTGCTCCTCCTCAAGAGTGCTAGTTTCTCGCTCAAGCCGTGCAAGTGTCATTTCTCCCTTCGAGAGGTCGATTTCCTTGGGCGCATCGTCCGGCCTGAGAAGCTCCTGGTGAACCAATGACTATGCTAAACTGTAAGTTTGAAATCCCCAGAACCATTTACACCTGTATTGTGGCCGTAGCTGCTTGGAACATTTTTCGAATCTCAACAGGTTATGGGCCCAGAATCTTCCAGTTAGAGCTGATTGACTTTGCACGGGGTCGCAGGTTCAATTTTCACGTGTGGGCGACTTGAACATAAATCAGTCGCAGGGGTCTGGGGATTGGCTGCTGAGAAGATACCTGTCTGCTTGAGGTCCGAAGAAGTTAGGTGGAGTGTTGGACTATACGGTTGAAGTCCCCAAGATCATTCGCAAAGGTATTGTGGCTGTTGCTGACAGGTACACTTTCCGCATTTCAACAGAAACTCATCCAGAGCCTGGCGCAGGCGCTCCCACCCAACAAAAATCCCGAGCGCAAGAGCTTCATGGGACCGGACAGTGTCTACCCGCGGTTCATCAAGGGTTCTGCGCAGATCGCCACGCCCCTGACCAAGGTCACCATCAAGAAGCTGCCACATGTCCCTTGGACTGTAATGCTCATCGCCGATTCGACTTGCGGGTCGCGGACGGATGATGCTTGGTGACCCCTATGGTACCCCAGATGGAACATTTGCAAGACGTGGTCAAGTTGCACGCATTCGTGTTGGGACATCTTGAGGCTTTTTTGTTGGCATGTTTAGATTTAAATTTTGCATTGCTTTAGTGGCTTTTGATTTGGTTAGTGATTTGGTTCGGTGCGAGGACGTGAACGCCAGTGTGGGCGCGGGAGGGCGGGGCACTTGGCCCGATTGGATCTATTTGAAAGGTGCTCTCGGCTGGGAGAAGTGGGTTAATCTTACGACAACCAACAAAGCACGTTCGCACAAGCACACACACGCTCAAGCTTCTCAACGACTTCACCATGGTCCCCCATACCTTATGCCCACTGCGCTTCAGGAGGTTATTAACGCAGAGCCGGGGCTGTGACCATGGCAAGGTGTGATGTATGGTGTCACGGCGGTCGTGGCAAGTGCGGGCATGTAAAGCACAGGTTGGTTCCAGGCCGTGACAGTCACGTCGCCAGGTACGGCACGCTAGGACGCTCCGACAAGCAGGCATCATGGACAGTGGCGCTCCTGCATGGGCGGCATCACGATCGACACGTTGACGGAAACGAACATTCACGAAAGGCGTCAGTGCATACAGATGGTCCTCACGCTGCACGACCTGGACGAAGTGCTTGATGAAGACGGCAAGCCGAAGAACGACAAAGACCATAACTTCGCTGTGTGGAAGGTGCCAGATACGAACGCGAGAGCCATCATCGGGCTCACTCTTGAGTCTGAGCAGCTCGAGCACGCGTCGGGCTGCAAGACGACGGCGGAAATGTGGACGACACATCTGGGTGATTACCAGCGCGAAAGGTTAATGAACCAGATGAAAGCGCCACGCACGATCTACACCGTCAAGAAAAACGTCCGCGAGGGCATGCTGGGCTGCATCAACCGCGTCTGCAACCTAGGTGAAAACCTCAAGGCCATGAGTGGCGAATTGAAGGTAATGAACGTTGCCTTGAGCGTTCTCAACGGGCTGACGTCAAAGTACGAGAACCTGCTGGTGGCTCTCGACGCCAAGAGTGCGGACGATCTGAGCCTCGACTTTGTCGACAGCCGCCGGCTGCAGGAGGGGCGGCGGCAGGCGGACAAGTCACCGGCGACCAAGCGCATTGGCGACATGGCACTCGTCGGCGCCAACTATCGAGGACAAGGTCGCCGTGGTGACCTCTCTAGGATCGAGTGTTACTACTGCCAAACGTTCGGACACAACTCTGACGATTGCCCAGTTCTAAAGCCCAGGAACAAGAAACGCACATGGTGGCCGCGATGGCTGCTTACGACGCTAGCGATAGCGACGAGGCCATCTGTCTGGTGGGCAATGCAGCTGACACCGATGACATCTCCAAGTCGTGGCTCGTCGATTCTGTGGCGTCTTCATACATGTGCTGCGTGCACGCGAGCTTCGATGGTTACCAGACGACCACGGGACGCAGCTTTACCATGTTTGGAAAGGGGTCCGTGACCACGGCGGGCGTCGAAACGGCCGTCCTCAACGTCATCGTTCAGGGCAGGACGCTCAAGATCAAATTGAAGGAGGTACTTCATGTTTCTACAATGCGCGTCAACCTCATGTCGGTCGGCATGATGGAGGAACGTGGGGCGGAAGTGTCATTCAAGGGCGGTAAGACGATCATCAAGATGAACGAGAAGATTGCTGCGTTCGGCAGGCGTAAAAACGGGCTTTACCACCTGGACATGGCCCCTTTGTCGGATGTTTCTGCGGTGGCCTCCCTGCAGCTATGGCATGAGCGCCTTGGGCACGTCAACGTGTCTGGCGTTGAGCGGATGATCAAGAACAAGGACATTGACGGACTCAAGTCCTCTTCCATGGTTGTCACGGACGTCTGCGAGCCGTGCGTGTACGGGAAGGCGGCTATGACGCCAATGCCGAGTGCAGGAGGAGGTCGAGTGACCAAGCGCCTGCAGCTCGTGCACTCGGACCTGGGCGGGCCAATGTCGCAGCCGTCGCGTGGCGGTGCGCTCTACTTCGGCACCTTCACCGACGACTTCTCCCGCTGGACCGACGTGGTCTTCCTGCAGAAGAAGAGCGATCTGCTCTCTGAGTACAAGAAGTGGCTGACTAAGGCCCAGCTGCACACGGGAACCAAAATCAAGATCCTGCGATCCGACAATGGCGGCGAGTACGTGTCGAACGCATTCAAGGCTCTTCACGATGAGAACGGCACGACGCACCAGACCACGGTGCCCGACACGCCGCAGCA
>ENA-ORXT01006781-ORXT01006781.1-marine-metagenome-genome-assembly--contig:-NODE-6781-length-10501-cov-12.075595_pt1 | contig 10501 bp, 16 predicted proteins | sample MGYA00237868_ERZ511482 | MGnify/ENA metagenome assembly ERZ511482
ATGACCTAGTACATGCCAATTCAGCCTGTACTGGACGCGTTCGGAGGCAATTTGACAATTGTGGGTACCGGCGCCAGTACAGCAAATCAGCATGCGCCCCACTTTGCAGACGATGTGGCTTCCTTAAAAAACCAGTCGGGCGACCCACAAATTACGCACATCCGATACCCACGTCGTAGTTGCCGAAGGTCTCTATTTGGGTCCCAAAAACATGTATATACCAGGCGATTCTTCTTGTAGGGCATGGGCGGAACGCTCCACACACCATTGTGTGCCGGTGGTACTGTACCACCGGCGCGACGCCACGATCACGGTCCACCGCTTCGCCGCCGTGTCAGCGGCGCAGTGCTCCTTAAAGGGTGCTCACATGCAAGCCCGTTTTTGACCCGTGAATCTGCGGAACCACTGCGCAAGCAGCCTGCGGAAGGCTTCACAACGCAAGAAAAATGATGACCATCAGTAACGCGAACCCTCCGAGACCGGCCATGACAGCAGCCGACAGTGGATACGCACCAATCAGCACCTTGTCACACCGCTATGACCCAATGGCAGAGCGGAGTTTCCCACCTGCAGCGAGCCATTCTCACCCGGCTGGCGCAATCGCAGCATACTTCGCAAGCGGATCTTGCGGCAGCTTGCTGAAGGCTCTTTGCGCATGCTGGTGAAGCACGTATTCACTGGGGACGTGCGGCGTGCGGGCTGGGAGGGGCGGTGCTTCTTTTGTGGAGACGCTTCGAATGGTGTACAGCACGCACGCCGCACGGTCCCGGTTTCGGCTGCACCAAATGTTGCGGCTGATAAGAAGGAGGAATACCACAGCGCCGAGAAAGTTTAGGACGGAAGACGCAAAAACGATTTTTGAAAGAAAAATGTGAGGTGAGCATTTGGCCGCGACATTTTTTCTTACTTTGGGAGTAAAGGCGGCTCTCCGCCAGTGTTGCATGGCTGAGTTCTGCTTTCGTCGGTGGCTCGGTGTGAATAACCCTCAATATCATCTCGCGAAAATCGTATTGTCCGATGTACCACGCCAAGCTTTCTGGCGACAGGTGGTGGTAGCTGCCGTACTGATACTGAAGTCTTGTGTTGCAACCGAAGCGGCCGCGGCGAGCTCCCGTGTAGGGTTCTATGCGTGAACTGAAGGGCCACCGCTCCACATTGAGAATGGCGTTGAATCAGTGGGGTCGGGCACAGGTACTCGTTCATACTAATACAGTACTACGAAGATGTGCGCCGAAAGAGACCAGGATCATAAGAGCGATGTGAACTTCATACTCAGAGTAGCGCCTGAAGGTCCGTACCAGCGTCCTCTACCACACAGACGGGAAAAACCAAAGACACTCGTCCCGCTACATCATTGCTGGTCGAGCCCGCGGGGCGGCCGTGGCGGGCCACAGGTGACCACCGCAGCACAACCGGGCAACTCGAACCAAGACCAGGGATGTCCATGATGCTCAGCGTCGCACGCACCAGCGGCCCGCCCGTACTTGGCTGAAGGACAGCATCCGACCGCTCGCTGCGCCTGGCGACTGCAGCCGTCCCATCCGTCGCATTGCGCTCAAGGATGCACCACACCTTGCCATCTTGCTGTGCATACCGCTCGAGGAGCAACCTTGTGGAAATCGTCCCGTCCTTTCGCCCGAAAGAGTGGCATAGAGACGCGGCCGTCTCGGAGGCAGAGCAAGACAGCATCGAGAGAGCCGCACGACACCCAGGAAAATGAATCACACGGCCATCCACGCGACCTCCCGCACTCCTCGTGCTCTCAACCTCAAGGCGGCACATGGCCGCCAGCTGGTCCACAGCCCCACAAACGGCAATATGGTCAATCGTCAAAGTCGACTGGTTGCGCTTGGTTCTGGCCGTCCGGCGTGGCGGGCAAGCCTTGACTCGCACCATCAGTAGGGCACGGGGTAGCCCTGTAGAGCTGCACCGAGTGCCCATTTGTCTATGGACATGACGTCTTGCAGCGCGCTTAGCCCCAATACGGAAGCTTTGGACAGCATCAAGTCCCGCTGCACAGAGTCGAGCTTTGCCGCTAGCTCGTTCACCAGCACGTCGCGCTCCTCTAAAGCCACGACACGGCGTAAAAGGATGGCCGTGGATATTGCCGGCGGTGTGCTCTTGCTCGCTTCAGTCGGCGGACGCGTGGCCTTGAAGTGACTGTTGATTGCGTCAGAATCGGGCTGACGCTGAGTGGCTTGGGATTGAGGCTCACTCGGATCCTGTGGGTTGCGGGCGACAGCAGACCATGGAGCTAAGAAAGAACAACACAAGGCACGCCACGAGCGAAACGAAAGCACCACATGAGAGAGCAAGATGAAGTCTGTGTCAGTTGTGTTTGGAGCAGTGACACTCTCTTTAGGTGCCAATGATAAGATGGATGACGCCCAGCTCCAGCAAATCGAGACCCCCCCCCCTCATCACCCTCCAAGCTACTCCGCACAGTCCCAAGAGAGGTCGCACTAGGACAGAGTGACGGTCACATACCTGGGAGTCCAGCTATGCTCTCTTTGGCTCAGGCAATCAACAATAAAAACAGCACCCAGAGCCCAACAGAACACAAGGGAGGGCGCACGACGCCGTCACGCCGGCCGGCGCCGCGGAATATCCGGAAAGTAGAGGCGAGGGAGGGCCCCCCACGGACTACCAGGTGGGAGCGAGGTACTGACAACCTCGCCACGGCCGCCTCGGCGGCCACGGCCGGCCGTCAGGCCAGCAAGAACGGAGCCCGGTGTCTGCCACGGGAGGAAACAGCGCTGATAGAAGAGGGCGCACGGAGAGGAAATCCCTTGGCGCAGCGTAAGATGGAAAAGGGGCACGCAGGTGTAGGTCGGGCACGCACCTTAGTGCCGACCCTCGCGCCCCTCCAGGAACGTATCCACTATCCTCTCCCATACGGAGCGTCGCCAATAGCCAGCCGCAGCGGGTCGCTCACTGCCGCGCTCGTCTGCGCAATCGCGTTGCTGCTCCCTGTTATCGAGCGCGTCGGGCCTCCCTTGAGTGCTGCTTCTGCACTCGACTTGCCTCGTCACCCCAGTATTCGATCTGTGACGGCAATGGAGCAAGCAAAAGCTTCTCCGGTGGCTTCGTGCGACTGGGTGTCAGCTGTTGGTAGTCGGCATCTCTGATTGGTGAGCACGGATCGGAGCAGATTCTGTCAGCGGCGTGGGCAAGGACGAGTCCCCTGACAGACACGAAGACGCTGCTCCGTGCCACCGCCCGCGTTGCATGCCGTGGCTGCCCGGTACTGAGCCAAGCCTCAGCGCGTCTTCTCGCAGCCTCCCCCACCCGCCCCCGCCCGCGCCGCCCCGCCCCCCCCCCCCCCAGAGCCCCCCCCCCCCCCCCCTCCCGGCCCATCGCGGGCGGTGGGCCACCTTCCACCGCGACGCGCGCGCTTGCACCGACCACGACGTGTCCGATCATCCCAGAAGACCTTGAGACAGCCTCTTCTCCTACCCGCTGAGACACGCACTGCCATTTCCCGGCAGCCCGCCAAGATCCCCGGTGCCGAGCGATGGCCAATCGTGGGCCTCGGCCAAGCGCGGCCGTGGCCGATGCCAAGCTGGGGTTGAAGCTATTGGGATTGCGGTTGGACTCCCATAGCAGTGTCCTCCACAAATGGGCCCAACGCCTGCCCTATGGCATGTTTGATGGCCATGGCAGTGTGTTCCCGGCCCCCGACCACCTCGTATTCCACGGCCTTGCGCGTTGTTGCTTTAAGGCCCTTTTTAAGGCTCTACCTCGTGACCTGAAACAGCCTGTGGCGGCCTCGCTGCGCGACGCGCTCACCCAGTGTGGCTACAAGAGGACTCGCGTGTACAACGGAAGTCGGGACAAGGTCAACGGGCTACAGATCCAAGAGTGGGCCGCCGTCCTTACCATTGGTCCAATTGCCTGTCATCGTGCTCTGCCACCAATGGTCAACGGCCGGACGCTAGCGACCTCTCCCGTTGGTGCCGTGCTCGACACGATTGACGGCCTGTCTGACTTTGCTGCGTCAGCATTTTTCTACCCTCGCGTAGAGCTTGACGGTGGCCGGACTTGTCGCGCGCGCTACGACACAATTCGTGTCGAACGGACTGCGGAGCGGTTCCTCCAATGCGTCACGGATGTGTGCCAGCGGCCTGACTGTGATGGCTTCTCCAGCATCCTCGACGTACCCAACACCCACCGTTTTCGTGAGCTTCTGCACAAGACAGTGGAGGTGATTGACGCCATCCATGACATCCTTGAGCTGCCGCTGGAAAGTTTCCACCAGCCACTGAAGCGCTCCATTGTGCGGGGCAATGGGCACAACGACGCGAGACGGGCCTTGTCTCGGTACGTTGAGCAGGAGGTCGTCTCCCGCATGAGCTTGGATCCCAGTGTGATTGTTGTGCCGGAGAACTGGTGTACCGCACCGGGAGTGCGCCGACAACTACGCGCCGCCTCTCCTCTATGGAGCCACGACAGTGATGATTGGGTCATTGGCCGTGGCTTGGCGCCAGAGTGTAGCATCCCTGCCGGTGCAGAGGAACTTGCTTCCAGTTTGTCTCATATGATTGCTCCCATTCGGTGGCGCTCGAGCTGCAGTCGCGGGGAGTCAGAGCGCCTTCTTGTTTGCGATGCAGTGGCTGTGCTTACGACGGGCTTTACTGGTGGCCGGAAGGTCGACGTGGCAGTTGGATTGCTGGCCTACAGCAACGGCGCCACTGTTTCTTTCTTTCGTGTGTGTGCGTTGTTGCAACTCCCTTGCGGGCAGGCCGGCGCCATTGTGTGTCCTTTTATTTTACGTGATGCCGCCGGGACAGTCTACTTCTCCTCTTCAACGTTCTTGTTTATTCGGATGCAGGTTGGGGTGCGTCGCGCTCTTTGCATGCATGCGTGCAGCGAGGATGCATGTAGCGAGACGGCGGAAGGGGGCATGGCGCATGGTGATGCAAATGTGTGGCATTTGCTTGGGCGTCAAGACGGCTACCCATCTCGCAGTGGATGAGCTGTTTCTCTTTGCTAGAAAGTGCCCCGGGGGTGGAAGGGGTATTATGTGAGGGGGGGCGTGTTGCGTCGCCTATTGTCATTGTTTTCACGCATGTATCCTTTTTTTTTGGGATAGGGCAGCCTTTAGGTGGAGTCATTGCTTCTATAGTCAACGGAAATGCGGTCTTCTTCTTCAGCATTCGCACCTCTCAGCACGTCTTGAACGGCCCCCACGACCGCGAGCGTCCTCTCTGTTGTTCGAACGAGAGCAGCCTCTCGAGAGCTTTTCTTGCCCGCGTAGAAGCTACCCTCGTTGCGCGGCTTAGTAAACGAGCACAACGGGCACGGGGCGTTGGCCGTGTGGCCCATGAGGTGCGTCGTCTTGGAGACCTGCTTGTAGTCACCAATGAAGAGGGCTACGTCAGCAAACACCCGCACGTCTCGCCCATCGGGATCCTTGACAACCCAACCCGCTGTCGCTCCCTCCACCAAGTCATCAGATATGGTCTCCAGGAACAAGTCCGCGTCCACCTCTGGAGCCGCCAAGCCAATGGGACGCACAGCATGACGACTGGCGCGGTGCCTGAAGAGCCAAGATAGATAAAGCATGTACACCCCACCCACAGACGCCGAGCGTCCCATTCGACAGACAAAGTCATCCAAGAAAAACGCAAGCAGCAACACGAAGGTGGGCATGCCATCCTCTCCGACATACTCCCTCCCGGGAAAGCCGTCCCCATCCATCTCAGTGGCCCGGGTAGGCCGTGAAGGGCTGCGGACGAGCACTACACCGTCCACCTTCCGTGTGGGCTCCCCTCGCACGTGCCACGAAATGGGCCCGTGCTTAATCGGTATCCAGTGTCGGGCATTGAGAATACCAACCAAAGTCCCGTTTTTGGAGCACGGGAAGGTGAAGTCTCCAGCGTGCACAGAGGCATCCGGACGCACGCCAGCGCCACGAACAGGAAAAGCCCCAGCGCCGACGGTTAGGCCGGACACCAAATCGCCGCCGCAAGCGAGATGTCCGCTACGTCCCCACTTCGCAGCGGGACTCCGTCAACGACAAAAGCTTGTAGCTCCCCACGGGACCCAAGCACCTCCGCCCGATCGCGGCAAAAGCGGGAGTCCACGAACTCGGGGTGCCACCGGCGCTCCTTGGCGCTCCGTGTCCCCGCCAGGTTGAACAGTTCGTAGGTGGCACGCCACTGAAAATCCCTCTTGACATTGTCACTGGGGAGTATCACCTCGATCGGGACCGGTTCGGCTTCGGCATCGACTTGGACGACCACGTTCTGCACAGGCAACCCAAAAAACGCACGAACAGCTGGCGCAATCTTGTTGCGCACCGTGTAGGAGGACGGCAGGGACAGAGAGCGCCATGTGGGACCGACAGTGGCCGCCAAGCGGCCGTTGTGGAACGTCCGCACTATGTCGTATGCCGCCTCCGTCACGGTGGTCTGCCCGCGAAGGAGCAAGTAGGAGAACAGTTGCTCCAGTCTGGAGAATGGAGAGCGCTTGGTGGGCGCGCTGCGGTGGCGGCTCTGTGCCCCGCCGTGGTCGTCCAAGGCTGGGCGTCTGAGGCCGTCGGCGCTCAAGAGGGCCTCGTCGCCGTCGGTTCTGGTCTCGCTTGGTGATACATGTCGGGAGGAGGACGATGAGATGTCGGATGTGCTGTCGTCAGTCGATGACGAGCTGCTGTCCCCGGCCATAGAGGCTACAGCATTCGCCACATCTTGAACGTAGGAAGCCTCGTCCTGCGCCACAGTGTCATCATCAGCCGCTCCCCCTCCAAGGACGAGCGCAGGATGGCTCATGGCACCGTCTCCGTCTCGAACAGGACCCTCCGCGTCAGGAGCTACATCGCAAGGTAGGTCGCGACGAACGTTCTGGACACAGCCACTACCTGTCCCACGCGGAACACTGGCCGCCCCCACGTCCATGTCAGGGGGGGGCCACTCGACCTCCTCGCACTCGTCCTCATCGCGGCCGAACATGTCTATTGCAGCTAAGGTCAGGCGGAGCCCAGAGGCGCGAGGCAAGGGACCGGGGAGGTCGCACAGCGGTGCACGTGCTGTCAAATGGGACGGGGTGATGCGGGGGCAACGCAATGGGCACGGCCAAGAGAGACGGTAACGCAGAAGCGCGGCTGTGTGCGAGCCCGATAAGAGCGGCCAGTTCCCAGGAAGCGCGGCACGACATATACAGCAGAACTGTCAGCACCCCTGGGCCGTGGTGGTAGCCGAGGTTTCGCCCCTGCCAGCCACCATGCGTCACCCTCGTGGCACCCGCGCAGACGACGAGGCCCCCACCGCGGATACTATCGCTGTCTCCGCGACCGCGTGCGCTACTCGCACCACCGCCGCTGTGAGGTAGCTCTCTGGGTGCGTTGGGCTTGCCGTGTTGCACGTTCCACCCTCGCGTCCCTTCCACCACCCTCGCGTCCCTCCCCTTTCCACCCTCGCGTCCCTCCCCCCTCCCCTGGGCATCCCGCTGTGCTGCGTGCGGCGCATCCGCCCGGCCGCCGTCTCCCTGCGTTTGCAGTCGCGGCCGACGCGCGGCACCGCCCCCCCTCGCCCCCGCCGGCGGGCGGCGGTCACCATGGAGGTGACCTCGATGGTTCTCCCAAATCCCCCCGAACGGTTGCTGCTCCCCCCCCCCCGGCGACGGCTGGGGCCGCGCCTGCCGCCGTCGCGTCGGCGCAGCCGCCATCGCCCGCGGTCGCGATTGTCCCTGCGGGTACGCTCCCTGCGGGATCCATTGCGGGCGCGCCCGCGCCCGTCGCCGCCGCCGCAGGCGTGGGGGCAGAGGTCGACGCTGCCGTGGCCCCCGTCGGCAGCGCGCCCGTCGACGCGGCGGCGGGCGTGACGGCGGCGGTGACGGGGGTCGTCGTGGACACGGTGGCGGCGGCGGCGGTGGCGGCGGCGGCGGCCCCGCGGCCCCGCCGCCGCCGCCGCCACCCTTCGTCGTTAGGCCACTGGCGCGGGACCGCCAGCGGGTGTCGCGGGTTCCTACCGACGCCCTTGCGCGCCGACGCGGTCGCCCTGGCGGTCGGGGAGCTCGGGCGTATTGGGAGGGAGGACGGCCTGCTGTCACTCGAGGTATGGGGGGTAATGGGCCGGCCTTGATGAACGGCATGGGTGGAAAGGGGGGGGTGGCGGGAGGGGTTGACGAGCAAGTGGGTTGTGGTTGCGACGTGCGGTGAACTTATCTTATTCAGTTTGGTCATTTTCAAGTTCCCAGGCCAGGGTGTTTTCGCGAACGCGGCTTCAGTGCGCCTTGGTTGTCGCGTGGAGCGCCATCGCCCGACTTAACCACAAAATACAGTCTACGCGTCTGACGAGATCGACAGTTCCGGGTGTCTGAACGCATCACCCTCATTCTGATGAAGCTGACCCGGACGTCCTACGAAACGCGACGTACGGCGACGTCTGACAACGTCTGACATGCTACAGACGAGAAAAACTACACAAGCTGTTGGACGCATGTTGCGCACCGAACCATACCCAAACGACCCGCTGCAGTGATCGATACACTGCGTACCGCCCGAAAAGGTGTGCCCACGGGGCAAACCACAAGTACTCCCGCGCGTGCACTACAAAAAAAAAAGTTGTGTGTGTGACCCCATGCGCATGTTGATAAGTACCCTGGACAGATGTCCAGGGAACTAAAGTTCAGGAAACTTGCCAACGCTGGATTTCCAGGGCCCGATACAGTACGGAACACACCCCTGAGGTCGGAAAGTAGGGTCCACTTTTGGAGCTGTGCAACCGGTTGGTCGGCAACCGCTTGTCAGCCGGTTTCATCGGGTTATCTGGAAAATCGGGTGACAACAAACTTTTGATGGAAAACACTGGGTCAACTGATTGATCAACATTCGTCAAAAAACAAACTGCCCCCCAAGTGGACTTCGAGACCCCTTGTCGGTCGCAGCGCGCCCATCTGCACCAGCGCCGGCTCGCTACTGGAAGTCGATCTCAGTTCAGCAGCTGTCGTCTCACGAATGAAACCGACCGAGTTCCGTCCACATGCCAGCGAGCCAGCACCCGGACGGGGTGTGAATGGAGACTGACTGTACCTATTGGCGCACTTTCGTCATCCCAGTCATCGCCGGTGCAGACACTATGGGGTCAGATGTATTCACAGCTTCTGTTAAATGCTATGGATTGTCTTAACTAAGACTTTTTCGAACACGGCGGCCTCGCTGACAAGCGGGGACTGGGGATATGACGAAGCGCGGACTGGCGGCACGGCGCGAGTTCTGCGTTTGTACCTGTTGGTCGTACACCATGGAGTGCTCATTCTACTCGTGGTGGGGTGGTGCAAAGTGGATGTACGAGCGTGCCCGCCGTATACAGAAAAGAGACGCACATTGTCAAAACCTTTCGATGCAAGGTAGCGTGCGCAACGCCGGGGTTCAATGACGGCGATTCCGACAAGCACAGACACACTACGAGCGTCCTGGAAATCGCGCAGCTGGGGGGAAAGGGATGTGGGTGGACATAGAAATGGAAAACGGCCGGGAGAAGCGTTTTATTGACAAGGTTGTTCGGCCGAACACCGCTGGGGGGGGCATCCTGAGGGCGTAGTGCTCTGGGGCCTGAATCGCCAGAGAATATTAGGTCCTGAGAACTCATATGGGGTTAGTACTGATGCCTTGACGTACCAAGAGCGGACGTCAGAATAAGCCCTATGAAAATCTCGCAGATAAAAAAGGACATGCGCTTTACATGCACTGAAGAGGGGTTAAAATCGGAGCCAGCTGTAGAATGCCTCGAGTATTTCAATGCGTGATGGGGCGCGGATAGCTGTGTGGACCAGAGTGAGTGCACATGGCGCACGATTACCCGAGCCGTAGTAGTAGTAGGCACCATTGTTACAATGGTGGCTGAGAGCCGTCCTGAGCAAGCCGTAGTAGCTAGATTTTACAACTTTCGAGTTGTAACGACTGGACAGCGATTCCTCTCAGTATCCGAGCATCCTGCGTGCATGGTGCGTGCGCCTCGCGAGGCCTCGACTCTCTACATTGGCAGAGAGACTTTACATGACTGTCCGAGCACGTTGTTACAGCACCGCCAGGGACTACTTCGGAAAAGCTGGTTGGTCACAACACAACGAGTCGCGTTGCGAGCTGGGACGCGATGTTGGCCCTTGCATGAGGGACGCACACACGTGCGCAACGCAACTGTCGAGAGCTGCAAAGTGTGGGCTCAACACACGATGAGGGGCCTTCTCATGATCGGATTGGTCGTCACGTATGTCCGAAAACCCACGAATGAAACGCCATTAAATTAGTGCAAGATTTTATGATCTCGACATCTCGGCTGTCAGGCGGAGCACCTGCCGGACAGCAAGACCCAGAAGACTGTGGCTGTAAGGCTCGGGCCTTTCACGCCATGAGGCTGCCTACTGTCAACCTACTTTCACCCTTTCACCCGCTTTCAAACGTCACTTTTCGCGTGGCACGCTTCCTTAGAGCATTCCCACCAATGTCGGGCCAACGGTCTGAAACGGTGAAATGAAACCGCTACGTGTGGCCCTGCGAGTG
>ENA-ORXT01006783-ORXT01006783.1-marine-metagenome-genome-assembly--contig:-NODE-6783-length-10499-cov-6.240165_pt1 | contig 10499 bp, 10 predicted proteins | sample MGYA00237868_ERZ511482 | MGnify/ENA metagenome assembly ERZ511482
AAGTTTTTAGAACTGCTAGGACAGGATCGATTGGAAGCGGGAATTAGCAATAAATTAATCAATGAAACTGTCACTATTGGACTTTGGACAAACAGCAAAATGATTCGCGATTTAAATTGGCGAACTTTTACTCAATAATTAGTGTCTAGGATGGAGCCGATTAGACCGCAATCGGTGGTGATGGTTCTGGCTTTTTACCTTTTTTACCTTTTTTAATGACCTGATGACGAGTTCTTGGTGTTTGAACCATACCTGTAGTTCGTCCTCCCGAAAAACCTCGACGTTTGGGAGAATTAGCTGGTGTTCCCATCTCTGTAATTATTCGATTCAGATCTCTCTGAACCTGAGAGGGAGTGAGAAAACCGGCGGGTTTTTGGGGTAAATAACGTTCCCAAGGTCGGGGTAAATTCCCAGCTAATTTCCTAGCTGCCCAAAGTAGAACATAAGCTAAAAAGCTGAGGGATACCCAACTCTCTTCATGTTCTACTTTGGGAGTACCAGTGGCATTAAGCAATAATCTTTGTTTGCCAAAACGAAGTAGATGTTCGATGTCATATCGTTGTCGATAAGCATAATAGGCTGCGGTGGTTGTCAATTCCAACTGACGTTGACCCATAATAATCAACCACATCGGTTTCCAGATTCTCCTTCTTTCGGGAGTAGTAATTTGTATCTGCATCAAGGTAAATGGCTGACGATGCATCAGACAATCATGAGAACCTCGCATCAACATATTTGACCAGCAAGAAATCGTGACATTGAGTAGTCGCCCCTTCTTAGTGGTGAAGTTCGTCTGAACCACTTCATTAGCCCCATGCCAAGTAGTTTCATCTTTCAGGTCAAATTTGTCTCCGTACCACTTGGGATGACCCTTGGACGGTTTGGCTTGGGTTTCAGGGCAAGTGTAAAAAACCCGATTACTTCTGACTCTAGTTACCACGACTAGATTGCTATGTTGTTCTTGCTCTGTCAGAAAAGTCTTGGCTGAGTAATCACTGTCCACTACTACTACTGACAAATGATTCGACCAAGGCAAATTTTCATTGGTCAAAATCTGCTTTAGTTGTTGTGAACCAACTTGCTTGCCTGTTTGGTCACTTTTGACTCGCTCCACCGTCAAAGGAATTGCCCACGGAACATCACCCGTCTCTTCTCTTTCAGGGAGAGCCGTTAAGACTGAATAAGAATGTCCGATATTGATTGGTTTATTCCCTTTCACTGTGTTGGGCTGATAGATTATAGTTCTCTCTTCTAAGGTTTGGGCATATGGTCTTGGCAGAGGTGTCACATCGAGCGCCCACAAGTAAAATTGCTTTTGTTGGGGAGTTGGAATTAGCTCTCCAATAGCTAGAGTGCGGGCTTCGATTTGAGATTTTTGGCTCTTGAGGGCTTCAATGGAGTTGGTTGGGGATAAGGCTCGATAGGCTTGAATCCCTTTGTACAACGCACTATATTCTCTGGGGAATAGAGGCGAAAGACTCAGTTCGACTGGCGAACGTGCTGTAGTATTGGCAGCTATGGCATCTACCAAATCCATTACTGTATCTCGTCTATAGTTAAAACTTTGATACAACTTATCTCGAAACTGCTTGAACTCTTGCTTTGATTGATTATAGTTATTTTGGGGCATCGGTAATATAAGTAGATTGAAATCGGTTTGGACAAACCCAAGATCAATCTTCTCATTTCTGTTGCCCTTTCAATATTGGACTAAGTTCGCGATGAATATTTGCGAACTATCTTTTGTTTTGTCCAAAGTCCAATATTCAGCAACGCCAGAGTTTCAGGGTTTATAAAGCACTCGGAACTTTTCAGGGTTCTGATCGATAAGACGTCTAAAGAACTTAACAAAATTGCTAGTCTCTTCAAATCCCAAAGAATAGCCTATCTCTTTGACTGTTGCTTTTTCAAAAAGCAAACGACGTTGCGCTTCGACCACCACGCGTTCATCAACGATCGCTTTTGCAGATTTACCAACTGTTGTCACGCAAATACGATAAAGAGTTTTAGTGGAACAGTTCATTTGTTTGGCATACCATTTTACATTTCGACAGGACTCAAACGACTGTTCTAGCAATTCAACAAATTCTAAAAAACGCGGATCTATTGTTTTACCCTGGTGGTGTTTTCTAGATTCTACAGCTGCCTGAGATGCAAAAGCAATCACAGACCACAAGAGATATTGCGCAGCGGCTTGTTGACCAGAGTCTGATATTTGATAAGTTTCCAATAGTTCAATGTGTTGTTGCAGGATTCGAGCCTGATTCAGCTCCAGAGACGTGACAGATGGCCAAATATATTGAATGGTTGACCAGGATACCGGCCCTGAAATACTGGGAGATAGTCCTAATAATTTGTTCGGCAAAACAGCAGGTAAAAACACAATAAGAAAGGCATCTAATTCTGAAGAATGCCCAAAATGGTGTACCTGATTGGCACAAACATGAATTAATGACCCTGCATTGACAGGATGATCGATAAAATCAACATTGTGGGTGCCCTGGCCCTGGGTAAATAAAATTAAAGCATGAAAGAGAAGACGGTGTGGCTGCCACGGATTATGATCGTCCGGCAGTTCCCGACTGTGTAACTTCTTTAAGCGCAATACTTCAAAATGACTGTTAACCGTGGATGACCATCTCACATCGAAAAGGGATTCTGTGTCCATTTTTCACCCTAAAAATTAGCATTTTTGACCATTTATTATACTAACGGGCTTATGTATGATAGATTACTTAGCTGAGTCCAAGTTAGTAAAAGTTTAGTAATTACTTATTCAAGCTATCAATTTACAAACTAAAATTATGAGCTTCAACAAAAAACGTGGTCGTCAAATGCAACAAGTGACTGTCAAAGATATTGAGCAAGTTACGCCTCGGGTAAGACGGATCGTTTTTGGCGGAGACACCTTGGCAGATTTTACTGTTCCTAATCCAGGGGCACACATTAAGTTGATCTTTGGTACTAAGCCTAATGAACCTATCGATGACCCCAAAAAATTTCGCTCGCAAATGCGAACTTATACTCCCAGACGTTTCAATCCTGACACTAAAGAACTAACAGTAGAATTTGTGCTTCATGGCGACGGTCTGGCTTCGACTTGGGCAGCTCAGACTCAAGTTGGTGAAACATTAACTGTCGCAGGACCTGGTGGTGGAATGGATATTCCAGATACACTCAAAAAGATAGTAATGCTAGTGGATGAGTCTGCCATTCCTGCCGCAGGTATGATACTTGAAGCTTTACCAGCAGGTTGTGTTCCAATCGTAATTTGTGAAGTCGAGGATACTCATGAACAGCGATCGCTTAGTTCCAGTATTGAGGTAAAACCAACCTGGCTATTTAGACAAGAACAAGGAGCTAGTCCAGGCACGCTTCTAGAAAATTATCTACCCAATGTGTTGACTGACGTAAAAGACCTTAACGATGTTTTTTGGTGGGTTGCTTGTGAAGCCAGTACCATGCGTCGAATGCGATCTCAACTACTCAAACAACATGGAGTCAGTAAAGATCGACTTGTTTCGCGAGGATATTGGAAATCAGGAGCCAGCAACCATCCAGACCATGACTATGGTGAATCTTAAGGCAGGAAATGCTACTGAATTAATTAAAAAAAGCTGTAGCAAGCTCTTTCTGGTAGTAAGTAAAATAGGGCAGAAATTGGCATGAAAGAAAGATTTAAAGTAGGTGCGCTAGCATTATCCTTTGCAGTCGCAACGATTAGCTATGGATGCCAAGACGTTAATCAGGTGGGAATCCAAGAAAGTTGCTCTGTAGAAGATTCCTATGTGACAGTCAGCGGACATGCTCAAAGAGATCGTTCTCTTGCCGCGCTTAATGAAGCCTTCAAAGCTGCTGCGAACAATGACTATGATGCGTTTATGGCCGTTGCAGCCGATCCATATATTCAACACAGCCCCGATTTAGCCGATGGTTGGGAACCTGTTTGGAAACTTCTGATAAACCGCCCTGCGGATTTTTCATCGCGCCAAATGCAATGGTTGGGCAAGGATGGTTTTCTCGACAACGGGGACTTCCTGATTATGTTTCGTGAGGTTAATCGCGCCGATGGTACGCCCCCAAGTAAGATTGTCGATTTGATGCGGTTTGATGAAAATGGCAAATATGCCGAACATTGGGATATTCGTCAAACACTCTCGAACAAGACTGCCTCAGGTCGCAGTGAGACAGCTGCCGCTAGCGTCTTTACCAACAATCCCGTCACCTATTCAGAACAAGTTGAAGAAGCAAACAAGGAAGTTGCAGCAACCTTCTTAAATCTTGCTTTTAATCAAGGCAAGTTGAATGCGGCACTGAAAGAATATGTTGATGAGAATTATGTCCAGCATAATCCTCTGATTCCTGATGGGGTCGAACCCATCAAGCAGGCATTCGAAAGCGGTATTATTCCTGTATTGTGTTATGATGTACAACACATTGCAGCCCAAAACGATCTGGTTGTTGTCCATTCGAAAGTTACCAGCGCAGATGGTATCTCTGCCGTTGTTGATATTCTGCGTATTCGGGATGGCAAGCTTGTTGAACATTGGGATGTTGTGCAATCGGTACCCCCAGATAGCGAAATGCCCCATAGCAATGGAATGTTCTAATACTTTATATACATTTGAGGAAGAGAAATATGATAAGAACAACTGTAATCCTAATGTTTGCTGGATTATTACTTGTTGGTAATAGCACATCAGCTAATACAGAAAATAATACTGAAACCCAGGAAGTACAGGTGGAACAAACGCAGCAAACACTCCAAATCGCCCAATCGTTTCTAGAAGCAGCGGGTTCTGGTGATATGGATACACTAAAAAGACTTATGACTGATGATTTTGTATGGCATAACGAGGGCGACAAAAGTGTTCCCTGGATTGGAACATGGGAAGGCAAGGAAACCGTATTAAAACAGTTCTTGCCAACGTTTGGTGCCGGACTTAAAACAACAAGCTGGACAACCGACTATAGCTTTGCAAAAGATGACCAGGCTGTGTTTATGGGAACGATGGCTGCTGATGCTACTAATACGGGTGAGAGTACAGGCACCATGAGTTGGGCAGTTCGAGTTCAAGTTGTTGACGGCAAGGTCAAAAGCTGGAACTGGTTTGAAGATAGCTTTGCTGTGTCTCGTGCTTTTCACGGCCAGTGAAAAGCACGAGGTTGTGGTTCGGTGGATTGTTGTGTTTCTGACCCCCGAGGCGCTGGCGGCACGCTGGGGAATCACCAGAGCGATCGCTCTAAAGCTCTAACCGAGCACTGGAAACGTCATCATCTGAATCGTAAAGTCTTATTAAAAGTGTAATTTGTTCATTTTTGACCCTAAACATTAGCAATTTTGACTTTTTATTGAATTAGTTATTTCACTAAATATTTAATGGTAAATTATGAGTAAAAACCAAGCAGAAAACCAAGCAGTTTGCCCTGTAGACTATTCCTACGTTACAGGCAGTGGACATGCTCAGGGAGATCGTTCTCGTGCAGCGCTTGCGACAGCATTCAAAGCTGCTGCGGACAATGACCACAGTGCGTTTATGGCCGTAGCAGCCGATCCGTATATTCAACACAGCCCTGATTTAGCCGATGGCTGGGAACCTGTCTGGGAGATCCTTACGAACCGTCCTCCCGATTTTTCAACGAGCCAGATGGAATGGTTGGGCAAGGACTGTCTTCTCGACAACGGGGATTTTCTGGTTATGTTTCGTGAAGTCAATCGCGGCGATGGTACGCCCCCGAGTAAGATTGTCGATGTGATGCGGTTTGATGAAAATGGGAAATATGCCGAACATTGGGATATTCGTCAACCACTCTCGGATGAGACTGCCTCCGGTCGCAGTGAGACAGGTGCCGGTAGCGTCTTTCTCAACGATCCCGTAACCTATTCAGAACAGATTGAAGAAGAAAACAAGAAAATCGCAGCAACTTTCTTAAATGTTGCGTTTAATCAAAACAATTTGAAGAGGGCGCTGGAGGAACATGGTTATGAGAATTATGTCCAGCATGATCCTCTCATTGCTGATGGGATCGAACCCGTCATACAGGCATTCGAAAGCGGCACCATCCCAGCATTGTGTTACGATATACAACACATTTTAGCCCAAAATGATCTGGTCGTCATACATTCAAAAGTCACCACCATAGGAGGGGTAGCTGCCGTTGTTGATATTCTGCGTATTCGAGATGGCAAACTTGTTGAGCATTGGGATGTTTTTCAACCGGTGCTGCCAGATAGCGAAATGCCTCATAGTAACGGAATATTTTAATACTTTGTATACATTTTTGGACAGTTCGAGTTCAAGTTATTGACGGCAAGGTCAACAACTTGAGCTGGTTTGAAGATAGCTTTGCTGCGTCTCATATTTTCACGGCTAGTGAAAAGCACGAGGTTGTGGTTCGGTGGATTGCCGGGGAAGCCAGTACAATGCATCGGACAAGCCTAAAGAAGGAAGAATATTATGACAGATAAGCTCACTCCGACTACAGCAATATCCAATCATCTGCCCAAGTGGATTTTCTACTTCGGTTGTCTTCTAGCGACCATTGGAATTGTTGCCGGATTACTTGGGATCGTCTTGCCGACGAAATTCTTCAGCGATTTCCCTAACTTCACGCAGTGGAGTGAAATTTCTTACGTTACAACTGGCTGGGGTATTCGCAACTTGGCAATGGGTGCTGTCATGTTACTCGCCCTTTGGCTCAAGACGCCGAGCGCGATCGCCGTAGTGTTCTCGATGCGGTTTCTGACTGAGCTGGGCGATCTCTCGAACACCCTTGCCACCGGGCACGGCTCAATGGGCTCCCCGTTGGGCATTGTCGCGGTAGTGTGGATTATTGTGTTTCTGATTCCCGAGGCACTGGCGGCACGCTGGGGAATCACCAGAGCGATCGCTCTAAAGCGCTAACCAAGCACTGGAAACGTCATCATTTGAATCGGAAAGTCTTATTAAAAGTGCAATTTGTTCATTTTGACCCTGAACATTAGCAATTTTGACTTTTTATCGTATAGTTACTAGTTACTTCACTAAATATTTAATGGTAGATTATGAGTAAACGTCACATAGGTCGTCGCTCTGCGCTTCAATTTGCAGGAAGCTTGAGCATGGTACTTTTCGCAGCTAAAATTGCCGGAGCCAAGGATCGTTCTGTAAGTGGAGTTGAAGAATTTCCTAGTCCCCAATCTGGTAATTCTCCAGACGAGAAGCCTTCTTCGGAGAACCAGAAACTTGTGGAATATTCCTGCAATAATGCTGGAGTGCCTATTTCTGACAAATCAAATCGTGTATCGCTTTTAGAGGATTTCAATGACTCTTCCTCGTGTGAAATAACGCCTCGTTCTTTTGAGGGACCTTATTTTTACTGTGGAGAAACCCGAGGGAAAAACATTGCTGCTGGGCAAATTGGTGAGCCGCTAATTTTTGCGTTGCGAGTAATCGATGCAAAAACCTGTACTCCTTTAGCTGGAGCTATTGTGGATGTGTGGCACGCAAATGCCAAGGGATTTTACGCAGGCTATGATGCCGATCCTGATGAGGAGGTTACAGCAAGGGAGCATTTAGATCCTACGAATGGAAATCGTTGGTGTCGAGGCGCTTTGGTGGTTGATGAAGATGGTATTGCCGAGTTTGAAACAGTTTATCCCGGCTATTACTTTAGCCGTGCTGTTCATATTCACTACAAAGTTCATTTGGGGAACCAGGCCTACGTGACAAATCAAACTTTGATGCCTGAGACCTACAACAAATCGTTGCTCTCTCGTCCACCTTACAACACAGATCGTAACGACGTAGCTCGTAAAACTGAGCGAAAACCCAATTCGGCAGAAGCAGCATTGGAACTTGACACCCTAACAATCATTGAGCGTGATAGTCGTCTGGTAGGCGTTTCAACAGTTGTTATCTAGTAGATTTTCTACTTCTGACGTTAGGCAAAATTCAGTTGATTGATTACTTGGCGTTCGCGTTATCCAAGTTCAACAGATTTCTTACCCAGAAATACACACAATTATTTCTGTGCAAGGCTTACAGCTTCCTAGATTGTCAAGCAGATTAATAATCCCTTGACATCTTTGGCATGTAAATTTACGTTAGTTCATGGAAAAACAGAGGTCAGAAATAGCGATGGCCTCAGGCTTTATTGCTGTGACTGATTTTCGGCAAAGCTTTCAAGCATTTTTGTTCACTGCTGTGTTTTGCAAATTTATTACGCGAACGCCAAGTGATTACGTTCACTTTCTCAATAGTAAACAGATTAAATAGCATTATGATGGAATCAAATTCTGACCTATCGAATATTGAGGCATTTTCCTCTAGCGAAGAATCCTATTCACTCCAAGCAGAACCCGAATCTACTAGCGTATTGGGAGATTCGGTAACAGTTGCCAATACCTTTGAGGACTCTGTGATTACAGGTGGGGAACAAACCATATATGGAATTGATGGACCTGAAACTATCACCAACGATGTCGAACTGCCAAACTTTATCAACTTTTACGACATTGACGTTAGTGACGATTCTCTCACCCTAACCCTGGTAAATAATTCTGACGCAGCAGATTTAATTCTTCCTGCGGAGCGATTCGATCGCTATTACATTGAGTTCGAGGAGAACACGATCGCCTCAGCAAGCCTCGATGGCTCAGAGGAATTAAATGAATTTGCTAATGTTGAAGTTCTAGAACCAGGATTTACCTTGGAGCCTGCGGATCTCTTTGGCACTGGAATTGCTGTACCCGTTGAATTTGAAGATGGTGGCTTATTAGTCGAATTTGGTGAGGGTAGCGATCTGACTAATCTGGGGGTTTCGGCAAAGGTCAACTTTACCAGCGAACCCGTACCGGAACCTCCAGAAACTGTTTTTGGAGATGCTGACGATAATGACTTGATTGGTGGAACGGGGAGCGATCGCCTGTTTGGCAATGGTGGCAATGACTCTTTTGATGCTGGTAGTGGCAATGACACCCTTTATGGGGAACATGGGAATGATTCCTTTGATGCTGGTAGTGGTGATGACGTTATTTACGGAAATGGAGGGCATGATGTCTTTGTCGCAAGAGATGGTAATGACCTGTTAGTGGGTGGTTCTGGTGATGACTCCTTTGATGCAGGCAATGGTAACGATATTGTTTACGGCAATGGTGGCGATGACCTGTTAGTGGGTGGTTCTGGTGATGACCTACTTTATGGTGGAAGCGGAAGCGATCGCTTTGAAGGTGGTTTAGGTAATGATGAGCTGTGGCTTAATGGCGGTAATGATGTTGTTGTGCTGACACCAGGCGATGGCAGAGATATAGTCCATGGTTTCCAAAATGGACAAACCACCTTCGAACTAAGTAATGACTTGAGCTTTAATGATTTGAACTTTAGTCAAGGTCAAACTTCTGCTGGAGATCGGTTCACTCAGATTTTTGCTGGCGATGATCAGCTCGCTCAAGTTAGCTGGGTTAGTGAGACTGAGTTAAATAATTCTGATAACTTCACTGTGGCTTAGCTATTTTTACTCAAAGCTAATCGAAAAAAGGATATTCTCTTCGGCAAGCTTCTCAATTTATACAACATACAAGCACATATCTATGGTTAAGATCGCAATCACTGCAGTAAGTGGACAACTAGGCAGTGCAATAGTTAAAGCCACATGTTTAATTGTCGGTGAAGAGAATGTTATTGGTCTAGCTCGAACACCTGCCAAAGCGGCTCATCTCGGGGTAGAAGTGCGACAGGGCGATTATAACAATCGAGAGGAATTAGAAACTTCATTACAGGGAATAGATACGGTACTGCTAGTTTCTGGAATGGATGCTCCAGATAAACGCATCAGTCAACATCGAAATGTAATTGAAGCAGCTAAAGCAGCAGGCGTTACTAAAATTGTTTACACCAGCGTTCAAGGTGCTGATGAAGGAACAACCTTTAGCCCTGTTATTCAAAGCAATCGCCAAACCGAACAAGATATTCGGAATAGTGGTTTGCAGTGGGCAATTGGTCGCAACGGTGTTTATATTGAACCAGATGTGGAATATATTGAAACATATAAACAAGCTGGTGAGATTGCAAACTGCGCTGGAGAAGGTAAATGTGGCTATACCACTCGCCCAGAACTAGCCTATGCCTATGCTCGAATGTTGACAGAGGATAAGCATAATGAAAAAGTCTATAACCTTAATGGTGAAGCCATTACTCAATCTGCATTAGCCGAATATTTAAATTTAGCTTTTGGTACTCAACTGACCTACCGTGCCATGACTGTGGAGGACTATCGACGCGATCGCATAACTGAGTTGGGCGAGTTTATGGGGACTGTAATTGCAGGAATTTATCAAGGTATTCGAGAAGGCAAAGCTAATAATCCTAGTGATTTCTCTACCGCCGCAGGTAAAGAACACCAAAGTTGGCATGACTATTTTAATCATTTAAAGCAAATGTCTTAGACAGAGCAAAGAGCATTGACTGGCATCAGTTAGTCATTGTCGCGTAAACCTGCTGTAATATCCTTACGAGAAA
>ENA-ORXT01006784-ORXT01006784.1-marine-metagenome-genome-assembly--contig:-NODE-6784-length-10499-cov-5.244867_pt1 | contig 10499 bp, 9 predicted proteins | sample MGYA00237868_ERZ511482 | MGnify/ENA metagenome assembly ERZ511482
GCTAATGTAGTGTCAGGGCCAGCAAGATGGGTTTGAGCCATCTCACAAGACGTCACGGGGTTACATGACGGATTTCAAAGACGAGTATGTCATCGCTGGATCACATAGAACCCGGTACTGGAGCATGGGGCACGGCGGCGTTCCACTGGTGCTGCTGCACGGATTAGGCGGAACTGTTGCGGATTGGGGCGATACCATCATGGCCCTCGCCAACGGCAGGCGTGTGGTCGCGATAGATCTGTTAGGCAACGGACAGACGGACAAGCCTGCTGATTGCTTTTATACGCCAGACCAAATGCGCGACCATGTCATTGCTACGTTGGACGCGCTTGAGTTGGGCAAAGTGGATCTGAACGGTTGGAGCCTTGGTGGTAGGATTGCCATCAACGTTGCACATGCGGTCCCCGACAGAGTAAGGCGGCTTGTCCTGACCGCGCCCGCAGGCATTGGGCCTGACACCATCCTCAACTTTGATGCGTCCTATCCAGATATCCTCAAGCAACTTATCACCCACCCCAGCCAGTCTGGTTGGCGCATATTTCGCAATGCCTTGCTGAACGGAGGTGCCGGACGGCTTGCGGCGTTTTCGGCCCGACGTCTTGTTCTTGCCTCCAGCAGGTCGTCTCGCATCGCGTTTCTTCGGCAACTTCGTAGTTTTGTAGGCCCCTCCGGGTATCTGGAAGAACCGCGCGCGGAGGTGCTGGCCGAATTGGCATTGATCCGTTTGCCCACACTGGCGATCTGGGGCCGACAGGACCATTTCGCACCGTTTTCACATTTCGCCGCGTTAAAAGAGGCAATGCCAGAGGTTGGGTTGTGTGTGATTGAGCAATGCGGACATACGCCCCACATCGAAAAACCCGATATCTACGAAAAGGCGGTCAATGCGTTTCTTGACTGAAAAAACATCACGCCCGTACGTTTGCCGTCCCAGCCCTCCAACAGCCAGGGACGCGTGATGTTGTCGTGCCCCGTCCGCACCAGGTGGTCGCAGACCGGGCGGATCGCGGTCGCGCCCTCGTCAAGCGCGTAGCGGAACGACTCGCCGGTCCATTCGCCTGCTGCCGGGTCGAACTCGACCGATCTGCACCGGCCGCTCACCGAACTCGACGGCGTCAAGGAGATCGGGACCACTCGAAGCTGGAAGGCACCGCGTCGTCGTGGACGGAAGCGGCTGCAGGACGCCCGGCATCGAACTCGCGGGCCGGTACTCATCGCTCGCGCCCGGCCCCGAGCGTCCGCGAGTCGTGTTCGGGAATGTCCCCGATCTCCAGCATCATCTCGTCGAGCGCCGCGATCATGCGCGCACGCACGTCACCGTACGCGGGATCGTCGAACACGTTCAGCAGCTCGAGGGGGTCGCGCTCGCAGTCGAACAGCTCCCACTCGGGCTGCTCGTCGAGCGGCGGATGCGCGCCCGGTTGCCCGAGGTCGTCGTTGTACCAGTGGATCAGCTTGTGGGAACGATCGCGGATGCCGTAGTGGGCGAAGGCGTGATGGCTCTCGTCGCGGTGCATCCAGTAGCGGTGGTAGACCTGTTGACGCCAGTCGGCAGGAGTGGCGCCCTCGAGCACCGCCCGGAAGCTCCGACCCTGCATGTAACTCGGCACGCGAACGCTCGCCAGGTCGAGGAAGGTGGGAGCGAAGTCGACGTTGCAGACAAGGTCCGCGGACACCGTGCCGGGCGCTATCCGCCGCGGGTAGCGTGCCAGGAAGGGCATCTGCAGGCTCTCCTCGTACATGAAGCGCTTGTCGAACCAGCCGTGCTCGCCGAGGAAGAATCCCTGATCGGAGGTGTAGACGACGAGCGTGTCGTCGGCGAGGCCACGTCGATCGAGCCAGTCGAGCAGACGGCCCACGTTCTCGTCGATCGCGGCGACGGTGGCGAGGTAGCGCTTGATGTAGCGCTGGTACTTGAACCGGTCGAGCTCGACGCGCGTGGCGAAGGTGAAGGTCTCGCCGGTGTTGACGTCGATCAGGCGAAGGTCGCCCGGGTCCTCGGGGTCGGGAACCTTCCGTCCCGGGCGCCCCTCGACGTGGATCGGCCCGACCTCGTCGCCGCCTTCGGGCTGGGCGAGCCCGAGATCCTCGTATTCGAAGTCGGAGCGCACTCGCATGCGCGCGCAGTGGGCGGCCTGCGCACGGGTCTTGTAATCGTCGTCGAACGTGTCCGGGAGCGCCACGTCCTCGTCGTCGAACAGATGGCGGTGACGTGGGTGCGGGGCGAAGTTCCGGTGGGGGGCCTTGTGGTGGCACATCAGGAAGAAGGGCCGGTCGCTCTCGCCTTCCTGCACATCCTCCTCGAGCCACTCGAGACAACGATCGGTGATCACGTCGGTCACGTAGCCGCTCGCGCGACGCGCGCCGTTCGCGTCGATCATCAGCGGGTCGAAGTAGTCGCCCTGACCGGGCAGCACGTCCCAGTGATCGAAGCCGCTCGGGCGATGGGCGGGACCCTCTCCGAGGTGCCACTTGCCGATCATCGCCGTCCGGTAGCCCGCCTGGCGAAGATGCTTGGCAAGGTGCGGAGCGCGATTGTCGAACCCGGTCTCGAGCGTGGTGACGCCGTTGACGTGGTTGTAGGTGCCGGTCAGGATCGCCGCCCGGCTCGGCGTGCAGATCGAGTTGGTCACGTAGCAGTGATCGAGGCGCATGCCCTCGGTGGCGAGGCGATCGATCGACGGCGTCTCGTTGAGTCCGTGCCCGTACGCGCCGATCGCCTTGGCCGCGTGATCGTCGGCCATGATGAACAGGATGTTGGGACGCCTGTCCGTCACGACACGACCCTCAGCCGGTTGCCCTCGTCATCGAAGAAGCGCAGGCGCTCCAGCGGCACGCTCGCCTCGAACGGCTCCCCTGCCCGCGGCGGGCTCTTGCCGCGGTACTCGAGCGCAACGCTCGGCTCCTCCGCACCGTGGTCCCGGAGCTGACCGTACACGTACCGCATGCCGCCGAGGTTCTCCACCACGTCCACCGTCACCCGCACGCTCAGCGAACTCCCGTTCGCGGCATCGAGCGTACCGAAGTCCTCGGGGCGTGCGCCGATCTGCACCGCGCCGCCGTCGCGCCAGCGATCCGCCTCGAGCGGGCGCAGGCGCAGCGACTCGCCCGACGCCGTCGACACGATGACCTCCGCCCCGTCGCGGCGGACCGTGCCGGGCAGGAAGTTCATGCGCGGGGAGCCGATGAACCCGGCGACGAACAGGTTGTCCGGGTCCTCGTAGAGTTCGACCGGCGAGCCCGTCTGCTCGATCCGCCCGTCGTGCAGGACCACGATGGTATCGGCCAGCGTCATCGCCTCGGTCTGATCGTGGGTGACGTAGATCATCGTCGATCCGAGCGATCGATGGAGCTTGGCGATCTCGACCCGCATCGCCACCCTGAGCTCCGCGTCGAGGTTCGAGAGCGGCTCGTCGAACAGGAACAGTCCCGGCTCGCGCACGATTGCCCGACCGATCGCCACCCGTTGACGCTGACCGCCCGAGAGCGCGGCGGGCCTTCTCTTCAGCAGCGGCTCGATCTTCAGTATCGCGGCAGCCGCCGCGACCCGTTCACGAATGTCGGCGCGCCCGAGTCCGGCCATCTTCAGTCCGAAGCCGATGTTGCGCTCGACGTTCATGTGCGGGTAGAGGGCGTAGTTCTGGAACACCATCGCCACCCCTCGCCCGACAGGCGTCGCCTCGTTCATTCTGACTCCGTCGATCAGCAGCTCCCCGTCGGAGATGTGCTCGAGCCCGGCGATCATCCGGAGCAGCGTCGACTTGCCGCAACCGGAAGGGCCGACGAACACCGTGAACGAGCCATCCTCGACCGACAGGTCGAGCTCGTCGATGACGCGCAGCTTCTCGTAGACCTTGCCGGCTCCGCGGAGCTCCATCCGGGACATCGTCATCCTCCGATCGGTCGGGCGGGCGCACGCGGGCGCGGGAAAGGTGACACGGGCGCCGCCGTCGAGTCGCGCAACACCAGTTCGCAGTCGAGCGTGACGGTCGACGCCGCGGACGGCACGTCCGTCGCGTACCGTTCGACGAAGAGATCACGGATCGCGCGGGCGATCGCGGGCACGGGCTGCGCGATCGCGGTGATGCTCGGCGTCACGTGGCGGAAGAGCTCGACGTCGTCGAAGCTCGCCACCGAGAGCTCGTCTGGCAGACGGAGCTCGCGTTCGCGTGCGAACTGCAGCACGCCGAGCGTCATCTGGTGATTCGAGCTGAACACCGCGGAAGGTCGACCCGGGCGCGCCCACACGCGACGCATGCCCTCCAGCCCCGAAGCCGGTCGCCAGTCGCCGTCGATCACCAGTGCCGGATCGAACGCGATGCCGGCCGCGTCGAGCGCGTCGCGGTAGCCCTGCAGTCGTCGCTCTGCGGTCCATACCCCGCGCTCCCCGGCGAGGATCGCGATCCGCTCGTGACCGAGCCCGACGAGGTGCTCGACGGCGCGCTGGCTCACACGGGCGTTGTCGACCTTGACCTGATCGATGCGCGGATCACCGAGGTCGTTGTCGTAGGCGATGACCTGGACACCACGCCCGAGCATGTCGTCGAGCTCCTGCTCCAGCCCCTGCGAGCCGCTCAGGATCAGCGCGTTGACACGGTGATTGTCGAAGAAGGCGAGCGAGTCGCGAGCGGCCTCGACGCTGGCCTCGTGGCAGTAGGTGAGCGTGACGACGCCCTTCTCGCGAAACGCCTTGCCGAGCTGTCCGAGCAGTTGCGCGTGGAACTCGTCGTAGTCCGGCACCAGCAGTCCGACCATGTTCGAACGCTCGCTCTTCATCGCGCTGGCGATCGCGTTCCTCGTGTAGGACAGGCTCCGCACCGCCTCGTCGATCCGCAGGCGGTTGTTCTCCTTCACGCGAAATCCGTTGAGATGACGCGAGACGGTACCGATCGACACCCGCGCGCGAGCGGCCACATCGCCGATGGTCGCGGCCCGGGTTCGCGCCGGGAGCACCATGGCGCCGGAATCATCCGTCACGAACCGGTCCGGGTCGTGCCGGGCGTGTCCGGCGACGGCGTGCCCGGCGGCATCTCGATGGCGATCGCGACGTGCACGTGCAGCCGTGGCAGGCGGATCTCGACCCGACCGTTCGCGTGGTGGTGCTCGATCGCCTCCCCGCTGGCCGCGTCGACGACACGAATCGGCGCGCTCGATACGCGCACCGAGGCCCGCACGTCGGCAAGTGTCGGGATGTCCTCGATCATCTCGACCACTCCCTCCACCTGGGGGGACGGCGAGGCGCGCCCGCGGATCTGCGGCGCGCCGTAGAGAAGGTGCAGCACGAACCGGTGTTTCTCTTCCTGCCAGCAGAGCGAGGCGCGAGCACCCGACGGCAGGGAGGTCCCGAGCATCGGATCGGGGAGGAGCGCGCCGAGCAGGCCCGCGACGAGATGGCGATAGATCGGCTGCCCGCTCCGTCGGTACATGCCGAAGATCGGATAGGCGACGTAGCCGAACGCGTCGGAGAGCGTGATCGCCGCGCCGAGCGGGGCGGCATCGGGGTCGTCCGGGGTGTGCTGATGGGAACAGAAGCGGCGGTAGTCGCGATCGAAGTAGGCAGGCAGGCACTCGGCGAGCACCTGTGCCCCGTCGGGGCTCGCCCGCTCGGCGCGCCCGTACATGACGATCGGCGAGACGGGCGTGCCCTTCCCGAACATCGGCTCGAGCACGCGCAGGTAGGAAGGCTCGGTGTCGTGCGGAGCGTCCCCGACGCGGACGCCGGCCTCGAGCGCGAGCGCGCCGCTCTCGGGGTCACGTCCGGAGCGACCCGAGAACAGCACCTTGCCGCCGCCGGCGACGAAGCTTGCGATCGCCTGTCCGAGGAAGGCGTCCACCGGCACCTCGTCGGGCAGGATCAGCAGACGGTAGGCCGAGAAGTCCATCCCGGGATCGATCACGTCGAACGGCACGTGCAGCTCGAGCAGCATCCGGGCCGCGCCGTCGTCCCCGTCGCTCGGATTCAGGCGGGTGACGGCCTTCGACGAGAAGCATTCGGCGGCGAGGATCGCGACCTCGCTCGTCTGACGGGCGTTCCGGAGAAAGGGTTCGAGCGCGCGCACGTGCGCGTACGCCGGCGCGACGAAACGATAGGTGTCGGCGTTGATCGCCCCGCTCGGGTGGAGTTGATCGCCGATCAGGCACTTCGCCCCGAGCGCGATCATCTGCGCGCACTCGTAGAGCAGGGCGTCCGCCTGCTTGAACCCGCCGAACTCGCCCCAGGAGGTGTGGAACTTGCCGGTCTGACCGAGAAAGTCCATGCCGAGCGTCGCGGCGTAACGCGCGCCCGACGGAAAGTGATCGTAGCCCCAGCCGCCCGTCGGCAGGCTCTCGAGCTCGAGGTGCGAGTAGGTCCGGAAGCGCTCGCGTCCGCGTCGCTCGATGTGCCCGCAGTTGTAGAAGAGGCGGAGCGACGGCGCCCGTGCCCACAGCGCCGCCGAGAGTTCCTGCCTGAAGCTCTCGTTGACGGCGAGGTCATTGGTGACACGATCACTCTCGCGGCGCGGGTCGAGTCCGTGCTCGTGCAGGCGGTCGAGGCAGGATGGGCAGACGCATTGGTGGGAGCTGACGATGTCGAAGAAGAGTCCCGGAGGATCGTAGCGCTCGATCAGCTCGAGACCCATGTCGATCAGGTGGCGACGGTACTCCCCGTGCCCGAGACAGAGCGTGTGCCACGTGGCGCTCAACTGACGCATCGCCGAGTCGTCGCGCGGATCGATGTCGTGCGACCCGTTGCTCGCACTCATCACGCGCCACTCGGGACGCTCGCGGGCGAGATGCTCGTCCCACTGCGCGGTCACGTAGATCGGCGTCTCGATGTCGGCCGCCCGACAGGCCTCGACCATCTCGCCGAGAAGGTCGGGACGCACGAGGTTCGGGTGCGCCGGCCCCACCTCGCTCGGGTAGTAGCACCACCCGTGGTGGCAGCGGGCGAACAGCGTCACCGAGTCCACGTTCGCCTCGCGAAGCGTGCGCACGAAGTCCTCGGCGTCGAAGTCGCGTCCGACCTCGGGAATGTACTCCGAGGTATGGAAGTCGAGATGGATCTGACGGTAGCGCAGCGGGGGAAAGCGGTCGGGGTTCACGGAACTCATTCCTTGGAGCCGGAACGCATCGACGCGCCGGCGGTGAAGTAGCGCTGGAAGACGATGAAGATCACGAGCGGCACGACGGTGGTGACGATCGCGGCGACGGCGACCTGATCCCAGTTGCGATCGTAGACCCCCTGGATGCGGGCGAGCAGCGCCGTCAGCGGCACCTCCTCGCGGAGGTAGACGATGGGCAGGAGCAGTCCGTTCCAGGTCCACAGGAACTGCAGGATGCCGACGGCGGCGATCGGTGTCAGCGAGTTCGGCAGCACGATGTGGAAGAAGCGCGCGATCGGACCGCAGCCGTCGACCTGGGCGGCCTCGATCAGCTCGCGCGGAAAGTCCTCGAGGTAGCTCTTGACGAGGTAGACCGCCCACGCGAACGACAGGCCGGCGAACGGGATGATGACGGCCCAGATGTTGTCGATCAGACCGAGTTTCCGCCACAGCACGAACAGCGGGATGACGACGATCTGGCTGGGCAGGACGAACGCGTTGATGATCAGGATCAGCATCACGCGGCGGAACCGGAACTGCAGGAAGTGGAAGGCGTAGGCGGCCATCGGGGCGAACAGCATCGGGATCAGGGTCGAGATCACCGAGATCTTCACCGACACCCAGAACGCGTGGGCGAGCGGGTACTTGTCCCAGACGGTGCGCCACGCGTCGAGCGTCAGCGTGAACTTCCCGGTGCTCCACCAGCCGATCGAGATCTCGTCGAGCGGACGGACCGAGGAGACGAGGATGCCGACGATCGGCACCACCCACAGGAAGGCGACGGCCCCGACCACCCACGGCGCCCAGCGCGAACTCGCACCGATCGCGACCCCGCCCTGCCCGTCCGCGCTCACCGCGCCGACCCCGTGCGCTGGACGATCACCGGCACCGAGACGAGCAGCACGCCGAGCAGGAGGATCACGGTACTCGCCGCGCCGTAACCGAGCTTGAAGTTCTGCATCGACTCCCGGTACATGAAGTAGCCCACCGTCTCGGTGCTCCTGACCGGCCCGCCGCTGGTCAGCACGAAGATCAGGTCGAACGCCTTGAGACTGCTCAGCAGGTTGATGAAGATCGCCACCCGGACCCCGGGCAACGAGAGCGGCATGACCAGGTGGCGGAGCATCGACAAGGGCTTCGCTCCGTCGATGTAGGCCGCCTCGAACAGGTTGCGCGGGATCGCCCGGATCGAGGCGAAGGTGGTCATCAGCGGCAGACCGACCTGGGTCCAGACATAGGCGACGATGACCGCCCAGAGCGCGGTCGTCGGATCGCCGAGCCAGGGGTTCTGCCAGGCCCCGAGACCGAGCCCGCCGAGCACGGTGTTCAGCAGGCCCGCATCGGCGCGGTATATGCCGAGCCACATGAAGCCGCTGACCGCCTCGGAGACACCGTAGGCGGCGAAGATCATGACGCGGAAGACGAGGGTGCGATCGGGGGCGAGCGAGCAGAGCATCGCGAGCCCCCAGCCGATGGCGACCGAGGCGGCGGTGGAGGCGAGCGTCCACTTCAGCGTCGCCACGAGGGCGGTGCGGAAGTTCTCGTCCTCGAACAGCTTGACATAGTTGGCGAAGCCCACGAGCTTCGGGCTGCCGAGCCCGCGGATGTCGTAGAAGCTCAGCCGTATCGTCTCGAGCAGCGGATAGACGACGGAGATCGCGAACAGCAGCAGCAGCGGGGCGAGCAGCAACCAGGCCGCCGGCGCGTCGCCGAGCGGGGTGCGGACCTTGCCCCCCGCGAGAATGCCGCGGCGCCCGTTCGCCCGCAGGGCCGCCGCCGGCGAGTCGGCTGAAGCGCCCGTGGCACCGGCGGCGGGCGCGCGCTGTCGGGGGGCGCTCATCGCGTCAGTAGGCGTCGGAGGCGACCTTCTCGAGTGCCGCCATCACCGAGTCGATCGTCTCGTCGGAGGGGTCCTGGAGGAACTTCTGGAGTTGCACCCGGTACTCGCCGCCGAGGTCCCCGGGCAGGAGGTCGCCGAGCACGAACTGCACGGCCCTCGCGTCGCTCACCTCCTGCACCGACTTCTCGATGACCGGATCGTAGACGGACGTGTCGGCCTGGGCGGACGGCGAGGCGAGACCGTAGTCGGCCATGATCGCCGCGGCGTCGGCGGTCAGCATGTAACTCATGAAGGCCGCCGCCGCCTCGGGATTCCGGGTGGAGGCGAGCAGGCTCAGCTCCTTGGCGTCGATCATCGAGACGTCGTCGTGCCCCATGCCGAGCGCGGGAAACTGCATCAGCGAGAAGTCCGTGCCGGGCTCCTCGCCGTACTCCTGCTTGGCGCGCGTGTTCAGCCACATGCCCATCAGCACGTAGCCCGAGTCCCCGTCCCTGAGCACCTGGTCGGTCGCGACGTCCCAGTCGAGCCCGAGCATCGTGTTCGGCTCGTGGCAGCAGCCCGCCTCGATCAGCTCCTGCCACTTCTCCAGCGCGGTCCTGACCGCCTCGTCCGTCCAGGGAATCTCGTGGGCGGCGAGCCGGGTGGCGGTCTCGACGCCGGCGGTGCGGATCAGGAGCGACTCGAACCACTCGGCGTGCGCCCAGACCTTCGCCGGTACCGCCATCGGCGTGACGTCCGCCTCCCGGAGCGGCTCGAACGTCGCCTTGAATTCGTCGAACGTCTGCGGCTCCCCGTCGATGCCTGCCCTGGCGAAGGTGTCGGGGCGGTACCAGATGCCCGAGCGGTCGCCGAAGGTGTACGTGACCCCGTAGTTCCTGCCATCGACCACCGTCAGGTCGCGCCAGACGCTCGAGAGGCTCTCGTCGAGCCCTTCGCTCTCCCAGATATCGTCGAGCGGCACGAGAAGCTCCGCATCGACCAGCTCCTCACGGAACGAGGGCCAGGTGTTGACCAGCAGATCCGCCTTCTCCCCGCCGAGGATCACCTGCCGGATGCCGCCGCGCGCGTCGCCTGCGGCCTGCGCGACGATGTCGCGAAAGGACACGTCGGGGTTTTTCTGCACGAAGTCGTCCTGCAGCTTGGCCATCATCTCGGCCTGAGCCCCGCCGAGCCAGTTGATCATGACGAGCTCGCCCTCGGCCGCGACCGCGGTGCCACCGATCATCGCGGCGATCGTCACGGCGGCGAGCGCCCCCGGTCGATGTGTCGATCGCGCGGCGCGCACGCCTCCGGGCCGTCGTGCGTCGTGTCCGTGTCGCTTCTTCATGACTTCTCTCCTGGCATGGGACCGCGACCACCCGGCCGCTCGCTTGAATGCAATGTCACCTGATCAACACAATTGAAACGTTATGACTTGAAACGTTATCAATCCGGACCCTACCCGCATCCCGGGGCCGATTCAAGCCCTTTCCTCACCAATGTCTTTCCGGCGAGCGGTTGACGGAAGGCACCGGCGAGGTCGACTCAGCCCACCGCCGCGAAATGATTCGCGATGCCGACCGATACGCGCTGGATCA
>ENA-ORXT01006786-ORXT01006786.1-marine-metagenome-genome-assembly--contig:-NODE-6786-length-10494-cov-3.728137_pt1 | contig 10494 bp, 8 predicted proteins | sample MGYA00237868_ERZ511482 | MGnify/ENA metagenome assembly ERZ511482
CGACATTGTATTCGTTTTGCATCCGAAATTGGACTACTTCAATCTGTAACTGTCCTACCGCAGCTAAGATGGGATCGCGTTTAAATTCATCGGTGGAATACATGATCTGTACCGCACCTTCTTCTTGTAATTCCTTAATTCCTTTTTGGAATTGTTTGAATTTGGAAGGGTTGGGATTTTTGAGGTAGGCAAAGATTTCAGGAGAAAAGCAGGGAATTCCTTCGTATTCTATTTTTTTTCCGTTATAAATCGTATCACCGATCGCAAATACCCCTGGATTATTCAAACCGATAATATCTCCCGGAAAGGCTTCATCTAAAGATTCTCTACCTTGAGCGAATAGCTTTTGAGGACGAGACAGACGGACTGTTTTACCCGTTCTCGCATGCTGTACAGTCATGTCTTTTTCAAACTTACCAGTACAGACTCGCACAAACGCCACGCGATCGCGATGTTTGGGATCCATATTTGCCTGAAGCTTGAACACAAACCCCGTAAATTCTTCGTAGGTAGGTTCTATTACTCCCAAAGATGACTTATGAGATTCAGGCATCTGAGCATACTCTAAAAAGGCTTTGAGGAATAGCTCGACCCCAAAGTTAGTCATGGCACTACCAAAGAAAATAGGGGTCATTTTACCTGCATGAACCTGCTCTAAATCAAATTCTGCCCCAACCTCGTCTAAGATTTCTAATTCTTCTTTTAACTGGTAATAAAGCTCATCATCTAGGTATTCCTGCAAACGAGGATCTCCTAGTTCGAGGATAGTATCGTCTGCTGCTTTACTACCGTGAGAACGACGTTCAAACAGGTGTACTTTACGATCGCGTCGGTCAAATACGCCCTTAAAGCGATCGCCCATGCCAATCGGCCAGTTTACCGCATAAGTCTGTAAGCCCAGTTCTTGCTCAATTTCATCGATTAGTTCAAAAGCTTCTCTTCCTGGACGATCTAACTTATTAACGAAGGTAAATATCGGCAGCGATCGCAACTGACAAACTTCAAATAATTTACGAGTCTGAGGTTCTAGACCTTTTGCTGCATCAATCAACATTACCGAATTGTCCGCAGCCGCCAAAGTACGATAAGTATCTTCACTAAAGTCTTGGTGTCCAGGAGTATCTAATAAGTTAATTTGAAACTGATTATAGATAAACTGCAACACTGTAGAGGTAATTGAAATACCCCTTTGCTGCTCCATTTCCATCCAGTCAGAAGTTGCTTTGCGCTGTTCTCGACGGGCTTTTACCGCCCCTGCTTCATGAATTGCACCCCCATAAAGTAGGAGTTTTTCTGTCAGGGTAGTTTTTCCCGCATCAGGGTGGGAAATAATAGCAAAATTACGACGACTGGATACAGCCTGTTCGATTTCAGTCTGAATTTCTGCGGGCATGGAATAGTTATTTGGCAACAATTGTTGTAATTATTATATCTTGCACCCGATAGATATCTTTAATTCTATTAATCCTGTTCATTTATTATTTATTTAAGGTGTATATCATTCTAGAAATATAGAAGACAATAAATAATATATTGTTCAATACCCACACTTCAAACGACGAAACAGATATAAAATTTAAAGATTGAAAACTTTTTGCTGAGTATATGATCTCCCATAAACCTTCAATCGTAAACGCCAAAACCATTAGACCCATTGCAGCTAGTTCGATTTACGGCATCGTATTTTATGAAGGCTTGATCTGGGCGATCGATTCTCACAACGGCTATTTATTGCAAATAGATCCCGCCACTAATAACACTACAGTCTTAAATAACCATTACTGGTCGGATTTCATTGGCGCAACGGGTTTAGCGATCGCCGATAATATTCTTTGGTTTACCAACAGAGAATGTGTTTATTGTTGTTCTTTAGTCACTAAAGATTTTGAACCGCAATTATTTTTACGTTTGCGGAGTGACATCAACGGCATTGCTCTTTCAGGATCGACTATCTATCTTACTTGCCAAAAAGAAGAAAAAATCTTTGTTTATGCCCGCGATACAGCTAATGGTGTTCCTACCAAAGTCACTCACTTTTATGCGCCTGGTATTGGTTTGGAGAACATCACGATTAAAGATGAACAGATTTGGCTGACAGATACCCTAGAGCAAACAGTTTTCTGTTTAGATCGAGGGACAGGAGAAACTATTTTTAGTGTGTTGACTCCTTTTACTTCTCCTACGGGTTTAGCTTTTGATACCGATGCAGCAGGAAAGGAAACCTTGTATGTGGCATATGCAGATCGAGAGGTTTATATTCGCGACAATCCTAACGCAGAACCAAATTACGAATTACAGTATCGCGATCTCACTTTTATTCATCCCCTCTACTTTCACTACTATCAAGATGAAAAGTACGCTTTGTCTAATGGCTATCTGGTAGAGATGTCCTACACTGAAGAAATTTCTCCTCTGGATAGTACGGAAATCAACGATCTTGCTTGGCGTATTGCTTTACCTGCTGAGACAGACAGACAAAAAATTAGAGAAGTTCAGGCGATTGGATTGCCTTTTACTGAAGAAGTCAAAGACGGTCAACGTATTGCCGTGTTTAAGTTTGATGATTTTAATGCCGAACAGCGTTACATCTTTGGTTGGAAAGCAATTTTGGAAGTCTGGAGTATTAAATACCAGATACAGCCTCCAGACTGCGAAGGTATGCCCCAACTTAAGGATGAGTATCAGCAAAAGTATCTCTTGGACAATGATAATTTAGCCATGGATACGGAGATTATTCTTCAAGCAGCCGAGAGTGCGATCGGTTCTGAAACCAATTTATTACGCCAAGTTTATAGCATTCGCAACTATGTTTACGATAAGCTTGCTTATGGCATTAAACCCCATATAGATACTCCTGATATAGTCATCAAGCGGGGAGTAGGCTCGTGTGGTGAATATTTAGGTTTACTGTTAGCTTTGTGTCGTCTCAACGGTATAGCCTGTCGCACTGTTGGCAGATACAAATGTCCAGGCGATCCCCTCAAGCGCAATATTCCCTTGCAGCCTGATTTCAATCATGTTTGGATGGAGTTTTATCTCCCTGGTTATGGCTGGCTACCTATGGAATCTAACCCTGACGATTTGTTTGAAGGTGGTCCATATCCTACTAGATTTTTTATGGGATTAGCCTGGTATCATGCAGAGATGTCAAAAGATACTAGTTTTGAGATAATCACGAGTGGAGGGGTAAAGGTAGATAAGGAAGATGTCTCGATTGGAGAATTAGCGATCAATCATATACGATTTATGATTTTGGATGAATTAAAGCCAAGTGATTCAATGGACAACGAATAATGGACAGTTAATAGTTGCCAAAATTCTATTTGTTTTTCAATAGTGGTTATGATTCAGAATTATTTTCTGTTTTCCAAGAATATTGGAAAAGTTCGCTAAGAAAAATATTCTGGTATGCTATAGTGGTATGCTAGATTTTAAAATAGTAATGAATACTTCCATTCATATTCCTGAAGAAATAGCCCGAAAATTAGATAAATATATATCTTCTGCTAATTGTGAGGAAAACAGCCGAAACGCTTTTATCGTCAAAGCAATTGAACAGCGTCTAAGTGAGCTTGAGACAGAAGAAAATTGGTCATCAGAGATTCTTGATTGGCAGGGTAGCGATATACCTTTAAAAAGAGAAGAATTTACAGGATTTGGAACTGATTTGAAATTATGATGTACCTACTAGATACCAATACCGTTTCTGATTACTTGAGAGGAGATACAGAAGTTTTAAGCAATCTTAAAAAAAATCATCATAGTAAAGTAGCGATCTCCAGCATTACGAAATATGAGCTATTTTATGGATTACTTAAAAATCCGAAAGCTCATCAGAAATATGGCAAGCAGCTTAAGTTGCTTTTTCAACAAGCGCAAAATTTAGTTTTTGACGGTGAAACTGCTTTAATAGCAGCCCAAATTAAAGATGAATTAACCAGAACAGGGAAATCAATTGGAGATTGCGACACTATGATAGCTGCTGTTGGTTTGCAACATGATTTAGTAGTCGTCACTAATAACCTTAAACATTTTCAACGAGTAAAAAACCTAGTAGTAGTAAATTGGAAAAGCACGAAATAATTTGAGCGGGATATCGTTGCTTTTTTCTTTAATTTAAGATCTTACAGAATTTTTAAATTACACCCCAATTCATCAATATCTAGATACAAGACACAACTGACTTTCTCAAAATCTCTACATGAACAATTATTTTGCTACGGTATCTCGCGGTTTAGAAGAAGTTGCTGCTCAAGAATTAGAGCATATTGGCGCAAAGGAAGTCAAAACAGACTTTACAGGAGTTCATTTTAAAGGAGACAAAGCCTTACTCTACAAAGCTAACCTGTGGACAAGAACAACTTTTAGAATTTTAAAACCCATTGCCAGGGTAAAAAGTTTCACTGGAGACGAACTTTACAAGAGTGTGCAAAAGCTTGATTGGGACGAATATCTCAATCCTGACATGACTCTGGCTGTTACCTGCACTGGGAAAAGTACTCATTTAAATCATACTCACTTCACCGCTTTACAAATTAAAAACGCCATCACTGACTGGCAAAAAGTTAGGGGTGGAAGACGTTCTAGTGTAGATACGGAAAACCCCGATCTGCTAATCAACGCTCATATCGATCAAAAGCACTGTATCTTAAGCTTAGATAGCTCAGGCTCTAGTTTGCACCGTCGAGGATATCGCCCTGCTATTGGTGCTGCACCCATGAAAGAAACTCTGGCATCAGCTTTACTAGATTTAGCAGAATGGACACCAGACTTGCCTTTCCTCGATCCTATGTGTGGTAGCGGTACACTACCCATTGAAGCTGCTTTAAAAGCTTTAAACGTTGCACCAGGGTTATATCGAGATTTTGGCTTTCAAACTTGGTTAGATTATGATGACAAACTATGGCAAAGCTTAATTAAAGAAGCCAGCAATCAGCAAAAAACCGATATTGATGTTCCTATTGTTGGCAGTGATCGCGATTTGCAGGTAATTCGTCAGGCTTTCGTCAATGCCGAAAGTTCTGGACTAGAAGACTATGTCAAATTTGCTCGCCAAGAGCTTTCAACCATTGAGCCACCAGCAGATAAAGGAATTCTGATTTGCAATCCTCCTTACGGTGTAAGATTGGGTAATGAGGCAGAATTAGGAGAGCTGTACCAGCTTTTAGGAGACATCTTTAAACAGAGATTTAGAGGTTGGACTGCATACATCTTCACGGGTAGTATGAAGCTTTCTAGACAAGTAGGCTTAAGAACTTCTAAGCGTTTTAAGCTCTACAATGGAGCAATTCCCTGCACTCTTCTAAAATATGAAATGTACTAAACATTTCTACTTTTAATCGTCAGCAAGATCCAAAACAAAAATTAATCAATACGTTTTGGGAACTGCGATACCCTAGATCGAGGAGAACGCGATGTCGTAGGTTTCCTGCAACATTTCAGACGTTCGTTAATTTATCAGATTTTTTTAAAATATTTCCTATGACATCCACCGTTGAAACTTCTACCCGTACAGTGCGTATTGGTACTCGCAAAAGTCAATTGGCTTTGGTACAGACCTATTGGGTCAAAGCAGAACTAGAAAAACACTTCCCTAACGTTAAGTTTGAAGTGGAAAAAATGAGTACTAAAGGAGACAAAATTCTTGATGTCCCTTTGGCTAAAATTGGTGACAAAGGTTTGTTTACCAAAGAGTTAGAAACAGGAATGCTCAATAATTCCACAGATTTTGCAGTACATTCCTTAAAAGATTTGCCGACTAACCTTCCAGAAGGATTAATGTTGGGTTGCGTTAGTAAAAGAGTAGACCCCGCTGATGCTCTTGCAGTCAACGAAAAAAATAAAGATAAAACTTTAGCTACTTTTCCTGAAGGCTCAATAATCGGGACATCTTCCTTGAGGCGTTTGGCACAGTTGCGCCATCACTATCCTCATCTGGAGTTTAAAGATATTCGCGGTAATGTTAATACTCGTCTGGCTAAATTAGATGCGGGAGAATATGACGGTATTATTTTGGCTGTGGCAGGTTTGCAAAGATTAGATATGGGCGATCGCATTCATGAAGTGATTTCACCAGAAGTTTCTCTTCACGCAGTAGGACAAGGAGCATTAGGAATTGAATGCCGTGAGGGAGATGAAGAAATACTTAAGATTTTAAAAGTATTAGAAGACTCCGACAGTAGCGATCGTACTATGGCCGAACGTTCTTTCCTGCGAGAATTGGAAGGAGGTTGTCAAGTCCCCATTGGCGTTAATACTAGTATTAAAGATGATGTTTTAACTATTGTGGGAATGGTTGCCAGTCTCGATGGAAAACAACTACTCAAAAATACTGTAAGTGGCAACAAAAAAGATTCCGAACAGTTAGGAAAAGACTTAGCAGCTAAATTGCGAGAACAAGGAGCAGGAGAGATTTTAGCCAAGATTTTTGCAGAAGTAGGAAGGGGTTAAAACTATTTAGCTTTAAAATTGTAAATTATGTGTAAAGACAGTGTAAAAGAGCATTTTAGCTTCTTATACTGTCTTTTTTAGTAATGACGAAAATTATATTTAGCTATTCGTTAACCGAATTTTACCTGTTCAAAGAGTACATTAGGAGTCTCTAGCCTAAAGCTAGTTAAATACACTTAACTTTATTAACTTGAAATTTTAGCTTGAGTTCCTTTGACTCTATTAGAATTTTCGAGTATCACTTACATAGTCTAATTAAATTTTTCTCTAACTAATACTCATGAACATCAAAATCAAAACTATCGCTGTTCCTGCATTTGTTGCTCTTTCTCTTCTATTTGGAGCTTGTGCAGACCAATCAGTTGAATCTCCCGATGCTATAGACGGTGCAGCTTCTGAAGATATAGAAGGTGTCGATCAAGGCGCAGAAGATGCTGGCAATGCTGTAGAAGGTGGTCTTAAAGATCTACAAAAAGGTGCAGAAGATGCGGGAAGTGCTGTAGAAGGTGGTGCAAAAGATTTACAAAAAGGTGCAGAAGACGCTGCTGGAGCAGCAAAAGATGGTGTTAATCAGGGTCTAGAAGATGCTGGCAATACTATCAAAGGCATAGGTGAAGAAGCAGAATAGATGGCTAGCAATTATTTACCAGTAGTTAATAACTTTGACTGATGGTGAGTAATTGCCCAAAATAGCTGGTATGATCTCTATTAATTAATGTGGGTGTCGTGTAGATATAACTCTACCGATACCCGTTTTTTTATTCAATTTTGCCAAAAATATTTGAGAACAATTTATGGATTTCACTAGCGATATTTTTGTTTATGCTAAGTGGTTAGGATTTGCTACCATTTTTTGTTTGCTTGTCGCAATTTTATCTTTTGTTGTGGGTTGGGGCTTTCGCTTTCGTTTAGTTGGCGTGACTAGCTTCATGGGAGTACTCACCGCAGGAACATTTGCCCTTGGTTTGAGTTTCTTTCCTCATCAAGAAATTCCTGGTGCAGCACGCTATACGTTGATCTACGACAACGGAGCAAATCAAGCAGTAGTGGCAGTAGCTCCCAATATAGCAAAATCTGCCATTGAACCTACCTTGCTTCAAGCAGCTACCGATCTATATTCTTATGGTAGAACTGGCACAGGTGGCAATAACCAATTTATAATTAAGTTACGAACTGTCCTGCATCCTCAAACAGGAGTATCGCAACCTTTATTCTTAGGCGAAGCAAAAAGATCGCTGATTGCTAGCGGCGATCAAGATATTCAAATTAATGTATTTCCTCAAAATGTGAATAAGTTACCTACCAACAGTTAACTATAACAAGAGTAATTAGACTATTTATATGAGCCAGCCAGCTACATCCAGAGCAACTAAAACAGTGACCAGTTACCCCCCTTTATCAATTGCTCCAGCCAGAGTTTTAAGGGGTGAAAATTGTCTGGAGAATTCAGTTATGGAAATAGCTAAATTGGGAACTCGTCCTCTAATAGTTGGTGGAAATAATACTTTAGAGACGATTAAACCGAATTTAGAGTCTGTTTTTACTACAGGAAAATTAGTGAGTGAGTTTGCTAACTACAGTCCAGACTGTGCAGAATCTTCTTTACTTAGATTAAAAGGGATGGTGCAAAAACATCAAGCCGATGTGGTTATTGGTGTTGGTGGAGGAAAGGCTTTGGATACGGCAAAATTATTAGCTTATCAATGCGATTTGCCTATGATTGCAGTGCCAACTTCTGGAGCCACATGTGCAGGCTGGACAGCATTATCTAACGTCTATTCCGAGTCAGGAGCATTTCAGTACGATGTTTCCCTTGGCAGTTGCCCTGAGCTATTGATCTTAGATTATGGTTTAGTCCGTACTGCCCCTCAACGTACCTTAGTCGCGGGGATTGGTGATGCGATCGCTAAGTGGTACGAAGCTTCTGTAAGCAGTGGGGACTCAACTGCCACGCTTTTAGTCTCGGCGGTGCAGCAAGCAAGAATTCTCCGAGATATTCTATTTCAAAAATCAGCGATCGCTTTAAAAGATTCTCAAAGTGAGGAATGGCGTGAAGTTGTAGACGCTACAGTCTTACTAGCAGGTGTAGTGGGTGGTATTGGTGGCGCAGACTGTCGTACCGTTGCTGCTCACGCAGTTCATAATGGTTTAACTCACTTGCTAGAAGCTCACGATGTGCTGCATGGCGAAAAGGTGGCTTATGGAATTCTGGTGCAGTTGCGATTAGAAGAAACGATTCAAGGCAATAAATTAGCTACGTCATCTAGAAAACAACTACTAAAGTTTTATGATGAGATTGGCTTGCCCAAAACATTAGAAGATTTAGGATTAGAAGATATTCGCTTGGCGAGCCTGCGTCATGCAGCGCAAATCGCTACTCTGCCAAAATCTGACATACATAGATTACCCTTTTTCGTTTCTACTGAAGAGTTGATGGCAGCAATGGTTTCAACCACTGCAGGAATAGAAAAAGCCAAGAGTAAAAGTATTAATTGAATACAAAATAAAGTTTATCTTTCTTTCTGAGACTGACCTTAGAAGCTCAACAACAACAAACATCCAGTAATTTAATTTTTACTGGATGTCTTATATAGGTACTGGTTTAATTCTGGTCAGCTGTTGATATAGACCAATTGAGCCGATATAAAGTTTGTCTAATCTGTATCATTTCTCAACAATTGATTGTCTTTTACAATAATTTTTTCCCAAGTTCATCACTTTCTATCGATCTTGGTAGAAATAAATTTGGGTTTTTGATAATATGTGTGAACAAAAACAATATAGGTATTTTCACTGAATACAATGCTTAAAAGAAGATAATTCTAATCTGTGTTTAGGTTATCTCTCTCATATACTTAATTCCCAAATAATCAGATATAATTTAGAGCCGAAATGTTAAATAAACCACATAATTCTATAGTCACCTTGGCAGCAGTATTATTAGCTTTAGTTGGAGTATCAAAACCAGCTAAAGCTTTTTTATTAGCCCAGGCTGATGTAACTTCTACAACTTTTACTGTTCCTGATAAATTACCAGCAGAAGCAACGGTAGACTTGGCGACGTCCAACAGTACTAGTAGCATTAACCAAGGTCTGAAAGAAAGTTTTACAGGTAAATATCCTGATGCGAAGGTTAATATTGCGACTCAAAGTTCAGCAGATGCCCTTCAAGAACTATCAGAGGGCAAAGTCGATCTAGTAGGCATTGGTCGCAATTTAACTGCAACAGAAAAACAAAAAGGTTTTGTGGCAGTACCAGTTAGTAGAGAAAAAATTGCGATCGTAATTTCTAAAGATAATCCCTACGATGGCAATTTGACCATATCTCAGTTTGCTCAGATTTTTAGAGGAGAAATTACAGACTGGTCTGAAATAGGCGGCAATCCTGGGGCAATCAACTTGGTTGATTCTCCTGACACAAACGACACTAGACAAGCTTTTCCTAGCTACCCAGTATTTCAAGAAAGTGAGTTTGTTGCTGGTTCAAATTCAGTCAAGCTAGACGAAGATAGTACGGATGAAATGATTGCTCAATTAGGAGCAAATGGCATGGGTTATGCCGTGGCCAATGACGTTATCAACAGAGATGATGTCAAAATAGTAACGATGCACCAAACTCAACCTGATGACGAAAGATATCCTTTCTCTCAGCCTTTCTATTTGGTATATCAAGGAACTCCTAGCGAAGCAACAGAAGCATTTTTAGGCTTTGCTACTGAGCAAGGAGGAGAAGATGTAGTTGCAAATCGCGTAGGATCTATGTCCACTGCTGCTGCTGTAGCGATCGCTACTCAATTAGGCAACAAACCAGATGGTTCCCCTAGCGGAGCAGTCGATTTACCAGAAACAACTTTAGATGGCAAAGGTGACATAGTTGAACCCAATGTCGATACTAATACAGGCGATGCAGATGTTGATGTTGATCCAGGTGCAAATCCAGATGCCATAGCAGGCGATGCAGATGTTGATGCTGACCCTGGTGCAAATCCAGATGCCATAGCAGGCGATGCAGATGTTGATGCTGACCCTGGTGCAAATCCAGAT
>ENA-ORXT01006788-ORXT01006788.1-marine-metagenome-genome-assembly--contig:-NODE-6788-length-10491-cov-13.627425_pt1 | contig 10491 bp, 8 predicted proteins | sample MGYA00237868_ERZ511482 | MGnify/ENA metagenome assembly ERZ511482
AAAAGACCCTTTCAACGACAAGATGAAATTGATGGAGCCAATAGATTAATGGATGAGATTGTTAAGGATCTAAGCGGTGCAAAAGCATTGGTACTAGACTTGCGTTTTAATATAGGTGGAAAGGATGAGGCGGCACTAGGAATAATCGGGCATTTCGTTAATCAAAGAATAATAGTAGCAACGAAGAAAGCAAAATTAGGTAAAGGGTTTACCAATCACCAAACTATTTATCTAGAACCTAAAAAGCCAAATTTTTTAGGGGATGTATACGTGCTTACCAGCCACGAAACGGCAAGCGCCGCTGAATTGGCTGCTCTCTCCACATTAAGAGTAGATAATATTACGAGAATCGGTTCTAATACAGAAGGCATATTTTCAGATGGACTAGATAAAAAATTACCAAATGGCTGGGAGTATACCTTATCCAATGAGATATATGAAGATATAAATGGCAATAGCTATGAAAATATTGGTGTACCTCCAGATATTAAGATCCGTTACCCAAAAGACAGTAGAATATTTTATAATTTATTAATCAATCAATTGGCTGAAAATGGAGATGCAGCTATTGAACGAGTTTTTCAGTTACAAAAGAAATAAGTGGTTTTAGATTGTCAGTTAAAAAAAGATGATTACGGAATTACCATTTTTTAGCTGACGCTTTATTATTTTTTACACACTCTTTTCATTTTAACTCATCCCTAATGAAAATTGGAATTGCCCAAATTCAACCCCTAAAAGGAAATATCGAAAAAAATATTACGCTACACATAGAGCTGATCAAGCTTGCGACTTCAAATAAGGTAGATGCTGTATTTTTTCCAGAATTATCCATTACAGGATATGAACCTGAATTAGCAAAGACGCCATTAATAGAAGCGTTAACTATAGAAGATAAATTTGTAGTCTTTCAAGAATTAAGTGATGCAGGAAATGTGATTATTGGGATTGGTGTACCTATGCAATTTGGAGCAGGCGTACAAATCGCTATGTTGATATTTCGCCCCAATCAACCAAGGCAAAAATATGCCAAGCAGATTTTGCACGAAGATGAATTTCCTTATTTTGTACACGGTACGGAACAACTGATTCTAAAAAATAAGAACGTTTATATTGCCCCTGCTATCTGCTATGAAAGTTTGCAAGCAACACATTTAAAAAATGCAATTACACTAGGTGCCAATATTTACTTGGCAAGTGTAGCTAAATCCCAAAAAGGTATTGACAAAGCGAAAGCGTATTTTTCTATGGCAGCGAAAGAACATTCGATTCCCATATTAATGTCCAATTGTTTTGGCTATTGCGATAATTTTCAAAGTGCTGGACAGAGTGCTATATGGAATAAAGCAGGGGATGTAATAGGGGAATTATCAGATAAGGAGGCGGGTTTGTTAATATATGATACGAGTGCTGATTGTACGGTAGCAATAGCGTAAAAATCGTATGGTATGCTGTTTTCAAATATTTTTACGCCCAAAATAAGCAACATGGAATACATTGAAGAACAAACATTTGAACACCAAGATTTTTCAAAAGGCACTCTAAAAGTAGCCAATTATGAAACTTGTGTTTTTTCAAATTGTAACTTTGCTAGTTCTAATTTATCAAAAATAAAATTTATTGATTGCGAGTTTATGGAGTGCAATTTGAGTAATGCCCAACTGCATAATACTTCATTCCAAGAGGTAGAATTTAAGACCTGCAAAATGTTAGGCCTGCAATTTGACAACTGCAGTAAATTTGGATTTTCTTTTGTCTGCGATAAATGCATGCTCAATCATTCTTCTTTCTACCAACATAAATTGAAGAAAACCATCTTTGCGAATTCGCAGCTACAAGAAGTTGATTTTACGGAGTGTGATTTATCCAATGCTGTATTTGATAATTGTGATTTGACAAGAACCATATTTGATAAAACGAACCTTGAAAATGCAGACTTTGTAAGTTCCTTTAATTATTCGATTGACCCAGAAAATAATAGGATCAAAAAAGCCAAATTTTCCTTATTGCAGCTTTCTGGTTTATTGAATAAATATGATATAGAAATACATGAATAAGCTGGTAGTCTGCCCGTAGCTTAGGCATCCTTCCTGAGCAGCTTTGCTGAGCGAGTTGCTACTCAGGCAGGATGCCTAAGCTACGTACAGATTACTATCAAAAACGCTTCACCAATGGAAGAAAATTATCTAGACAGTATCCGAAAACAATTTCAGTATTATCAACAGTTAGGCGATCAAACTTTTGCGCAATTAACGGAAGAAGATTTATTTTGGAAGTACCATCCAGAAAGTAATTCTATTGCCATTATTGTGAAGCACTTACGAGGGAATATGTTGTCTAGATGGACGGACTTTCTAACAACAGATGGGGAGAAAGAGTGGCGAAATAGAGACGCAGAATTTGTAGAAGATATAAAAGATAAAGCAGATTTAATCGCCAAATGGAAGGAAGGTTGGACCTGCTTATTTCAAGCTATAGATAGTGTCAATAAAGAGAATTTTGAGACCATTATCTATATCCGCAATATGGGGCACACCATTCCAGAAGCGATTAATCGGCAGTTGGCACATTATGCTTATCATATAGGTCAAATTGTTTTTATCGGAACGATGATAAAAGGGAAGGAATGGAAAAGCTTGTCTATTCCTAAAGGAGAATCTACCGTTTATAATAAAGAGAAATTTGCCCTACCTAAACGAAAAGAGCATTTTACAAAGGAATTTTTACAAGATGCTACAGATATGATTGAAATCCGAAATCTGTCAAACACCAAGCTCTCCACAATAATTGACTGCCTACTCATCGCTTTCGAAGGATATTTTGTACAAATGCCATCAGACCTGAATTATTGGAAGAGCAGATTCAAAGGGGCGAGGGTAGACTTTAGCTTATCTTATGGCGTTTTTCAAAAGGATAAATTAGTGGCTTTTATTATTAATGGCATTGACGAAAGTAATGGTTTGTTGACCGCCTTTAATACAGGCACAGGCGTTATACCTGCCTTTAGAGGGCAACAATTAGTAGACAAAATGTATGCCCATGCGATTCCGATTTTAAAAAACAAAGGCGTGCAGCAATGTAGTCTAGAAGTAATTCAAGCCAACGCACGAGCGATTAGAGTCTATGAGAGAATTGGTTTTAAGGTAGATAGAAGCCTTAAATGTTTTAAAGGAACGATAGATAATCCTATTGATCAGGTAAGTATTCAACAAGTGGATTTTCCTGCATTGGTAAAACAAGGCAAACCTGGACATAATTTATATTCTTGGGACCACTCCAACGAAGCTATCCTTAAATCAGGAACGGATTATCAGACTTATGTAGTTAATCGGGCTAAAAAAACGGTTGGTTATTTCTCTATTAAAGAATCAGGTTACTTAGGACAATTTGAAGCGGCTGACCAAGATTTTCATTTTTTAATGAATGGCATAAAGCTGATTAATCCCGCTATTCGAATTAATAATGTAGATGCTACAAGAACGACCTTAATTAGTAACTTAATAGCAGCTGGTTTAGAAAATACAATTGATCAATTTGAAATGTCTATGAGGATTTAGGTCGTTTTCTATGCCAGCTTGTTTAAAAAAATATCCTAATCTGCCAAAACCAGTACCCTGATTTCGGCATCAGATAAATAGTAAATTGGATAGATTTTTTTAGAGGGAGTGAATTTGATTTGTTTTTTGTAAAAAAAACAAATCAAATTCATTCCCTCTAAAGGAGCTTACGTCTAATAAATTCTTCATTCTTCATTCTTCATTTTTAATTCATCATTCACCACCACCTCTTCCAAATCTTTTTTAAAGAACAAAAACGCTGCATCACTGGTCCAATTCTCTTTTAATAAGGGTGGGTTTTTATAAAACTGCTGTAGTAGATTGGCGTATTCTTGGTTGTTAAACTGCACCTTATCTGCATGTAAATAGCCATAATTTCCTGCCTTGCTCTTAACATACAAATAGGGAATTAGTACCTTTTTGCCACTTTGCTTAATTATTTTCTCATAATGCTTAACCACTTTTAGCGTAGCACCATTCGGTATTTCTTCTACAATTTCAGCTAGAAAACTGGGTTCTCTGCGTAGAACATAGCCTTTTTCTGCATTTAACGTACCTTCTATATACGTCCTACTTTCCTCATACAGCGGTTGATAACTTTGTTGAGCTTTCGACCACACATAAGTATAGGTGACATACTCCATACATCGTTCCTGTGTTTTAGAGACCTCATTTGTTTCTAAAGCTAAACTATAGTTCTTACAAGCTACATAATCAACAAATCCAATTCTAATTGTATTCTCACTAATATTTATTGTTTTAAACAAAGAGGGGGCAGGTTGATTATCTTCATAACTTAAAGTCATTCGTTCTTCAAAAATTTTGACTATAGACCCTGCTTGAAAAGCATAGATTTCCAAAGTGCGATTTTCTAAAGGATTTCCCACATCATTGCTATTTCTTATCAAAATAATTTCCGCTATATTATCCCCATTAATATCCGTAAATCGCAATTGCTGCAACTCATTACTCCCCATCGCACTAAATCCAGATAGCTGTATATGAACGGATTTTTTTAATGGACTCGTCAGCACTAAATATTGCTCTTTGTACAAAGGATTTAAATGTTCTTCTTCGTGCAGATTATCTCTACCTTCTATAGATGCTATCCATGCAGTTAAGGGTGCTTCTCCGTTGGCATAAGTAATTTCTTGTTGATGGTATTTTTTTAAGTTTTCCTTGATTTCATCTTCAGGTAGCAAGACAGCGAGTCCATCTCCAAAAATCCAACCTTTTTTGTGGTCTGGTGTTTTGACGAAATACCATTTAAATTTTTGATTTTGTGCAGCATCTTCGTGTTCATACCTCGTTTCTCCAAGTACTTCAAACAAAGCACCTTCTTCATATACAATGGAAGAATGTTCAAAGAAACTACTATCAGGATATAAAGTGACAGTATTTAAAGCGGTAGCAGGGTGGGTGGGGAGTATTTGACCCTGTAGAAACATAGGGACTGCTAAGAATAGGATATATAATAATTGTCGCAAAATATTTGATGTCAGTTAGGAATTAGATTTTGTAGTTTTTTGTTTTTTACCACATAGTCACATAGTTCACATAGTTGCTTAGTATAGAGTAACTATGTGAACTATGTGACTATGTGGTAAAAAAACAGCACACAGATCTATCCTTTAAAACGGTCAAGTAGACCGCAATGTTTTTCAAGGCCTCAGCTACCTAGTGTTTTTGTGTATTTTTGACAAAATATTAAGAGTTAAGAGACTTCTTTGAGGATTATTTCTTTAAATACAGATTAAAAACTAACTTCGTCTGGAATAGTGTAGTAATAGATTTGCCAATTAGAGGAGACTATTTTGGATTTAGAGCCTGTCTTGAAAACAGGAATTATGTTGATATAATGACTGTTTTCAAGGCAGACTATAAATTCAAAAGAGACACTCTAATTGGCAAATCTATTACTACACTATTCCTTGATTGCACACTTTAAAAATAACAACATGAAAAAACTCATAGTCCTACTACTCTGCTCCACTTTTATGTGGACTACGGCTACTGCACAAAACAGTAAAAGTTACAGTGATAAAAAAATCAAAGCCCTAAAAAAGCAAGCCTCCGATAAGATTTTAGCCAAAGAGAAGATGGCGCAAGTAATGGTCGATAAAGTATTTAGTTTTGCCGAATTAGGGTTTCAAGAAAAAGAAACCTCTAAGTACTTGACGGATATGTTGAAAGAAAATGGGTTTACGATAGAATACGGTATTTCTGGTATTCCGACTGCTTGGTGGGCAAAATGGGGCAGTGGCAAACCTGTTATTGCGCTAGGAAGTGATTTAGATTGTATCCCTAAAGCTTCTCAAAAACCTGGGGTAGCCTACCACGATCCTATCATAAAAGGCGCGCCCGGCCATGGGGAAGGGCATAATTCTGGTTCTCCACTAAATATTATTGCCGCCTTGACTGTCAAGGAAATCATGGAAAAAGAAGGCATTCAAGGCACCTTAATTATTTGGCCTGGTGTAGCAGAAGAATTAGTGGGTACGAAAGCATTTTATACTAGAGATGGGTATTTTGATGATGTGGATATTTCTATTTTCACCCATGTCAGCAGTAATTTATCTGTTTCTTATGGACAAGCTAGAGGGACCGGTTTAATTTCGGTGGAATATACTTTTGAAGGCGAAGCTGCACACGCAGCAGGTTCTCCGTGGAGAGGACGGAGTGCCGCAGATGCAACAGAATTAATGAACATCGGCTGGCAGTATCAGCGAGAGCATTTAGATCCATTACATCGTTCTCATTCCGTAATTACTAATGGTGGAGACCAACCTAATGTCGTTCCTTCTAAAGCTTCTATTTGGTATTATTTCAGACATGTGACTTATCCAAAAATTATGGAGGTATATGACCGAGCGAATAAAATTGCGGAGGGTGCTGCGTTAATGACCAATACCAAGATGAGTAAAAAAGTATTAGGTTCTGCCTGGCCTCGGCACTTTAATCAAGTGATTGCAGAAACGATGTATAAAAATATTAAAGAGGTTGGTTTACCAACTTGGAGTGCAGCCGATCAAACATTGGCAAAAGCAGTGCAAAAAGAAGTCAACTCTCCTAGAGATAGTAATGGCTTAGCTCTTAAACTAGACACTATTGGTCTACCTACCAAAAGATTTACAAGTGGGGGGTCTGATGATATTGGTGATATTTCTTGGAAATTGCCAACGGTCACCATGCGTTTTCCTTCTAATATTCCTGGACTACAAGGGCATCATTGGTCGAATGCGATTGCGATGGCTACGCCGATTGCGCACAAAGGCGTAGTCGCAGGTGCTAGGGCAGAAGCGATGACTATTTTGGATTTTTTATTAAAACCTGAATTGGTCACCGCCGCTTGGAAATACTTTAAAGAGGAACAGGGTATGAAACAGGCATACACGCCAATGATTACCGAAGAGGATACGCCTGCCATTTATTTAAATAAGGAAATTGACGAGGAATTTCGACCGCAATTGGAAGGTTTCTATTATGATGAAACGAAGTTTAATTCTTATATGGAGCAATTAGGTATTACTTATCCTACTTTGAAGAAGGAGTAGCTGTAGATTATAGCTGCTAGGGTTTGAAAATTATTTATGATAGCTCTGGCGGTTGAGTTTTAATAATCTTAGATGTGCCAGATTTCCAAAATCTGGCACATCTGAGCTACCGAAATATTAATTTTCAACTACCAGAGCTATGATATAGCAACGAGATTCTTGTTATTAATAAGTTCCCTTTCATCAAGAAAAAGAAAAACTAAATATGCGTTCCAACTCAATAATAAAAATTGTGTTTGGTTTGATACTAGGATTATCATTACCGATTATTTGGCAAAATTGTAAAGAGAAAAAAACAGAATTAGACTTGACCCAAGTTTATAAAATTGAAATAAAAAACGAAGTATTAATAGGATTTATCGAAGATTACGTGCAAGAAATGAAGGACTTAATAAACTCGAAGGGTTGGATAGTAACATTAACTGCAAATAAAGTTAATTCTGGATTTCATTATCGCTTAGACTTTGCCAATCATGCACTTTATGCGGGACTAGGTAGTGCTACTGTAGAAGGAAGAAAAGAAAGAAATTTAACACCTCCTTTATTTTATACAACGATAGATGAGGTAATTGTGCTTAAGCATCTGATACTTTTTATTAGGATATTTCTTTATCTTTATGGATAAAGATTTAGATGCCTATTCAAAGCACACACCATGTCTATATTTTCAGCAGCATTATGCATGCTGCCGAAAATATAGACTAACCGTTGGATGCACCAAAATTGAAAATGCGTTTTTTTTACAGAAAAAGTTAAATAAGTATGAAATCATTTAAACATTGGACTAGACAAGATATCTCGGATGAATTTGGGCTTAAAATAACCCGAAACTGTAAAGATTTAGAAAATTGGTTATCCACGCCCGCAAAGTTAGCGAATGCTGAGAAAGAATCATTGGATTCCTTGAAGGAAAAATTGATACGCTATGTTGATATTTGGAATGAACAAGAACTAATAATAAAATTTATTTCTTTTATAATTGGTATGGCTGATTATGATACAGATGAGTTTAAATCATACGCTAATAGAAAGCTGAAAGGAAAAATTGATGGTAAAGAAGTCAGCGGTGAGGTTGATTTAATGATTGCATCTGGAGAATTTGAGCCTAAGCGACCTTATTTCTGTTTACACGAATATAAAAAAGAAGAGGGTGTAAATAATGATCCTTTGGGTCAGTTATTGATAGCAATGTTGACAGCTCAAGAATTAAATAACAATGAATTTCCAATTTATGGTGCATATGTGAGTGGAAGAAACTGGTTCTTTTTGACTTTGAAAAATAATAGTTATTGCATCAGTAATGAATTTGTTGCAACAAGAGATGATATTTACGATATAATGAGAATAATGAAAGGTTTAAAAAGCATAATCGAAAATCAAAAAACGGATGGAGAAAAAGCTCCTCAAAATAAAGAGTATTAATTTTGAAATTCCAATTGATGAAAACAAATCGAAAAACTAACTAGAGACTTCACCTATAAATCTTCAAGAAATTAATTGGAAAGAACAAACTAAATTACAGGGTTAGTATGGGCACTCAAGGACTTTTTAGCAAGATAAGATTTTGGAAATTTAAGTTCAAAGGAAGTCCCCTCGCCAACGGTACTCGAAACATCAATCCCACGTTTGGTAAAGGCGATGCAACTCTACATACTTTTCTCCTATATCAATCAACATTTTTTCTACTTCAGTGAACGCAGCAATACTTTTTGCACTTTCCCCTAAGTGATATTTACATTCACTTAAAAGCTTAATGATCCAATGAGTTATCTTCATGTTAGAGCGTCTTTGCGATATAATTTTTTTTGCTGATTATGAAGGGACATTAAAAGATATTGAAAAATTAGAAGAATTAGTGGACGGAGATATAGGACCAAATTCAATTGGGACTTATCATTTGAATATCGTTAAAGGACTATGTTTGAAAGCATTGGGTGAAAAAGAAAAAGCCATTCAAGTTATTGAAAGCCAATTAACAACAGGAGACCAATCTTTTAATGCTTATGACTATCTACATCTAGGGGTTTTATATCTTGAGAAAAGTAAAACTGATAAAGCACTTGCTAACTTTGAACTACAATCTAAAAAACAAGAATCAGCCGAGAACCAGTATTATATAGCTTTATGTTTCATAAAACTGAATAAAGAGAAAATAGCCTTGAAACATTTAAGAAAAGCAAAAGAATTATTTGTGAGTGAAGTACGAATGTATGATAGATTCAATGAACTCTTTGACCAAATCTATTTATCAGATATTGAAAGAGAAATTAATCTTATTTCGAAAACTAGATAAGGGATTAAGAAATAAATAACCTACCTATAAGTAAATAGGTAAATATCCACGTCTAAATCAGTTGCCATTTATATCCGTTGCCAATAAGCTCATTGGCAACGGATATAAATGGCAACTGATTTAGACGTGGAATCTGCCAAATAAATTTGGCAATTACGTAGGACGCAAATACACGTAATTGTTCCTTTTTTAAGCGATTGTCTAATTAAACAAATAAACATTATAAACAAATAAACAACTCTACTTACCTACTTTTAATCTATGAAAATTCTATTTTTTCTTGAATACTACTATCCCAACATCGGCGGCGTTGAAACTTTGTTTAAACAGTTAATCGACAACTTAGCTCAAGAAAATCATAAAATTACTATTATCACTGCTCGTCCCTATCCAGCATCTCCGCTAAAAGAACAACAAGGTAATATTTCTATTATTAGAATTCCTGTGAGAAGTCGGTATATTTTTACTTTTTTAGGTTTTTTTTACTTAATTCGATATATATCAAGAGGAGATTTTATTCATACGACCTCTTATAATGCTGCCATTCCCGCTTTTTTTGCAGGCAAACTTTTTCGCAAAAAGGTAATTGTTACGTTCCATGAGGTATGGGATCAACTATGGTTTCAGTTGCCTGATATGAGTAGAATCGGTCGGTGGGGGCATTATTTATTTGAGCAATTTTTACTAAAATTACCTTTTGATAAATTTATAGGCGTTTCTCATAGCACTTCTAACAATTTAATAAAAGCCGGCGTATCTAAAGAACGAGTTACTACTATATACAATGGTATAGATTATCAGGATTTTAAAATTAAAAAAGTAGCACGCACTACCAATTCGGATAAATTTATTTTTACCTATTTTGGAAGATTAGGGATTTCTAAAGGATTAGATTTACTAATTCCTGCAGCTCAAGAAATTTGTGTCAAGCATCCAAATATGCGACTCCAATTGATTATTCCTAAAGTACCCAAACCTTTTTTAGATAAAATCTTAAAGACAATTAATGCGTCTGCACTAAAAGAGGCTATTATTATTAAACATGAGTTATCATTTGAGCAACTAAAGCAGACTTTAGTCCAATCTG
>ENA-ORXT01006789-ORXT01006789.1-marine-metagenome-genome-assembly--contig:-NODE-6789-length-10491-cov-4.357307_pt1 | contig 10491 bp, 13 predicted proteins | sample MGYA00237868_ERZ511482 | MGnify/ENA metagenome assembly ERZ511482
TGCAGAAATCGGTGTCCAGCTGACTGCTGTACAGACATGACGCAGTCGCTGCTTTCATAGAGCGTCACGTCACAGCCGGCAGCGCCGAGTGCGACTGCCGCGGTCACCCCAGCTGCACCGCCGCCCACTATGCCGATTCGTGATCCTTTCGCAACGACCTGTTCTAAATGACAATCCATCAAACCAGAACGCATCATCAACCGATGGGACGACATGCGCCGAGTAGCAGCGACCATCCGCCACGGCCATCTCCCAGCCTCGACTCTCATCGCCCGCCTCCAAGCATCAGCACGCCAGAACAAACTCACCCAAGCAATCCAAGAGTACGGACGATTACCAAAGTCAATCTGGCTGCTCCAATACCTCAGCGACGCGTCACCCGACGAATTCGAGGCAGCGTTCTATGCCGCACAACAGACCGCCCAGACCGCTCCGTTACCAGTTCGTCAAGAATTGGAACAACAGCGATGCGTCTACACGGGCGGCTTCAGTCCACTGCGCCCCGTCGTGGGGACCGTCCTTAGCCGACCTCGGGCCAGCCTGGCCGGCCCGGGATTGGAGTCGTGCTCGATGACCGGGAGAACGACCAGGCAAGGGGCGACAGCACCGTGGCCAGTCGACAAGTGGTCCTCGCTATCGATCCAACCTCACCGCGCAACCCAACAGTCGGCGTCAACATGTGGTTTCAGGCGGTGTCAGTGCCGGTGGGTAAGTTCGTCGGGTGATGATGTCTTCTCATGATCTGGAACAGTGCCGTCGTTCTTTGGTGATGGCCCCCCCAGACCACCCCGCAGTCGCACTAACCAATCGTGAAGCGCTCGCGCTGATCTACGAAGTCGTCCAATCCCGGACTCGCGTGGCCAACCTCGACCCGGCGAACAACCCCAACCGCGACCCCTCCCACTAACAGTCTTGCTTTCAATCAGTACTGAGCTCGGAGCCGACGACCCGGTTGTCGCTCGGTGGCACAGTTCTCCCATGAGCACCCGACCGATCTCGATGGCGTCGGGGGTGTTAGGGGCCGGTCATGTTGTCGAGTACCCATGGGGATCGTCCGCCAGCGCGCAACACAAGACCGGTGGTCTGTGCGATCCCTCGTACCGCACTGCTGGTGTGACCGGTAAGCAGGTGAATGTGCAACAGACTCAGCCCATGCTGTTGATACAGCGCCGCTACCAACGACCGAGTCAACTCCGGCTTGACCGGGAAGCGTTGCGATGGCGTTCCGAAGGTGCGAACAATCGGAACATTGTGACCCGTGAGCGTGTCACACACCTCGACGTCGTCATACAACGCGGTCAAAAGCGCGACCGGGGTTTGGCGTGGACCGCCGGCGCCCGGGCGACGCAGCGGAACACCGGCGTGGTGCAAAGCCAGGATCACCAACTTCTTCGAACGCCCAAGATGCGCCGCGATCTCCTCAGAGGTCCAACCCTTCACCAAATAGAGGTCCCGAAGCTGGGTCGGCGAAAGCTCACCCGGGTTCGCGGGTCGGGTGTCCCGCCCGGCTTCACGGGGTTGGATGCCATCTGCTTCGAGCCAGTGTTTCACCGTGTTCGCAGTGACGTTGTGTTCGGTCGCAATCGCACTCAAAGACTGACATTGCTCAACGTAAACCTGTTGCAAGTCAAGTGCGGCCGGCTTCGGCGGAACCTGAGAAACAAAGCGGCCACCCGGCGGCCGACGAAGTCCGGCCTGGCGGCACCGTTCACGTACGTTCCAAGCTTTGACCGCATAGAGATCGGCGATCTCGATATCGCTGAGCCCCGCGTCAAGGTGAACCTGTAGCTCTTGGTCGCTCACCTCAGGCGCCCGAGGCTTGCGCCTAGGTATCGCGCAGCGGTCAAGCGAGGTGAACACCTGAGACCGGCTCACCCCGAAATGCTCAGCGATAGCCAACGTGCCCATCTTCTTCTCGACATAAAGCGCCTTCAGCTCCTCACACGGAACGCTCTGGTGATGTCTACGAATCGGAACGCCCTGGTCCACCAGTGTCCGTCGGACCACCCCCAAATTGACGCCGAACTGTTCCGCAATCGCGGACATCGGCCGGTTCTGGTCCACATACGCCTCCCGAACCGCCACCGCGTCGATCGTGACCCGACGGGCGCCCCCTTTGCGCAACGTCAAACCCGCCGCCTTGAGCCTCGCCGCAACCCACCCCGACGACATCCCCATAGAAGCCGCGATCTCAACGGTCGTCTGACCACCCCGGTACGCAGCAGTCATCGCACCCAACTCCGCCGCAGTCGGAACCCGCTCATTCGCCGAACCAGACGCCATCTCAGACCAACTGCAACTCAGGCACAGAAACCGGCATCATCATGTTCGTCTCCAAAGTCCTTCCCCCAACAGCACGCGAGCCCAATGACAAGCTCGGCTTGGCTCTGCGTGGACAGTACTAGCGACCTCAACCAGTCCATCCCGATCCGTTCCTCACCGCCACCCGCGCTCCCCCAAGACCCACTATCGATCAACCACAGTCGTCAATGGCTGTCACGCTCCCAGACCCCGTGAGGCGAAGCCTGCTGGCAGAACCGCGCAACATCGCCGTTCGGCGCCGATTTCGGACCCAACATCATCGATATCAGGGCCGCTCGCCCTGACAGCGTCCCCTCTTTCGGATATAACGGTGGGTGGCGGTGGGTTTCTACGCTCGGCTATCTGGCCTGGAGACCGAACACAAACACCAACAGTGGCCCCGCAACAAACCCATAACTGAAGGACACCTTCTGATGCTCTGCTCACCTCAGAGACTTGCGGCGGCTGTGCTTGTGGTCGCCGTCATAGTTACCAGCTGCACCAGCAGCCAAGACGTTGCGCTGCCAGTCACGCGCACCCCGGCGACAGCTACGCCGTTGACCGCAACCTCAACACCAGTACCACCCACCCCCACAGCACTGCCGGCAACGCCAACCCCTATCCCGCCAACTGCGACACCGCTACCGCCCGCACCCACCCCCACCGCGAACAACACCAACTTCATGCCAATCCTGACGGGAGTGTTCAACTACCCCGCCGTCGGCCTCGACCAGATCGAAAACGATCTCGAAGCCGAAGCACTCTGGACCATCATCGAACTGAACAACGCCACCGCCCAGATGCTCGCCAGCGGCTCGACCGAGGGCCTCCCCATCTACAACAACCTCAAAGAACGCGGACTCATCGCCGCCGATATGGCCGCAGACCTGGAAGCGGGCATTAGGTCATCTGCTGGCACAACGGTGGTGGGGCCTGAGTCAGGTATCACCGAAGTGAAGCGCACCGTCGAGGAAGACCAACTCGTGCTTACGGTGTGCTTCCAGACCTCATATTCGATCCGCGACGCTGACGGCACCGAAGTCGATAGCGGCCAGGGAACCTCGACGCGCAAGTACACGTTCGGTGTCTCAGACTCCAAGTTCCAGGTCGTTGGACTGCAACAGAGACCGGTCAACGCCGATGTGATCGTCCCATGCGGGCTCTAAGCATCGCTGCAGTCGCACTGGTAATGGCTGCACTCCCAATAGCTAACAGCTACCCGGCCGCGGCGCTGCAAACACCAAGCAACTGCCAAGCCAGTTTCACACACGTGGTCTGCACGCTCACCTACAACTCTGAATCAACGGAGGGAGCTGTGACGGTTGTGTCATGTGACCCTAACGACGCTGTGCCGTGTTGGGTCAACGACTGCACAACCCATATTGCCGATGATGCTGCTCGAGTAGGTGTGGCTTGGAACGGGGACTCCAGCCAGCCCCCCGTCCCGACCCAGCTTGTGCCCTTCACGGCCAATGCCGCGTTCGATGAGTACGCGGCCACCCGTTTCGTTGGCGGTACTGTCGGCTGGTACTCCGAAACTGGTCATTGGTCGCGTTGCACCGAAGTGGATGCGGAGCTCCCGGCTGACCAGCAGCTCTTGAACGTCGGCCCCGCAGGAGTAACGTATGGGCCTACTGGTGGTGTGATCGACGTTGACGCCCTACGCGTTGCGGCCGAGGCCGAGGCGCATCCGGGTGTGCCTCCGGTGGTGAAGTCGACTGGGGATGGTGTTGCGTCGATTGTTCAGGTTCCGACGTGGTTCTGGATTGAAGATGATTGGTGGAGGACCCATACCGGGTCGGCTTCGTCAAGCACGGGTCGGATGACGGTCACGGTTAATGCGACCCCTACCGACAGCGTGTGGGATACCGGTGAGGGCAACATCACTACCTGCGAGGAGGGAATGCCCTTCGTCCCGGGAGTCACAGATATCGACCTTCCTGGAGCTGGGATTTGTTCGTGGACCTACCGTCACTCCTCGGGCTGGGTTGGCGGCCCGTACCGGGCTGAGGCGACGGTGCGTTCTGAGCTTGACTGGAACATGACGTTCAACAACGCCGCCTTCTTCGAACAAGGCGCACTCCCGGACCTCTTCACCACCGATGGCTTCGACATCGTGACCGAAGAAGTCCTCGCGGTGGCCAGCGGCGGCTAGTACACGCTCAACCGAGCACAACTCGACGCCCAGACGACGGTGCGAACCGACATCGCCGGCAACTGGGTTGTGGAAGGCAGCTCGGCGACCCACCTCCCATCGAGTTGCTGCGAGGATGGAAGTGTTCTGACCGAGTCATTGCGGAAACAGTTGTGAGAGTGCGGACGAGATTGAGCTCGAGCTGGTGAGCGCACCAGCTCCGTGGGAAGTGGTGGCGGTGGCCACCCTTACTCTGGGCGCTGTGCACAGTTCTGCTCGCAGGTTCGCCGCGGTTGCCTTTGGCGTTGGGATAGCGGTAGCCAGCTGGTTCCTAGTGGGGGAGGCGGCCGGCGGCTCTGGGCTTCAGTCATGGGTCACCGCGATAGGTGTTCTGGTCGGTTGGGTGTGCGCGGTTGAAGACATTGTGTCGAGGCGTATCCCGAATCGGTTGGTGTATCCCATGACCGTGCTGGTGTACGCGGGGCTTGTGCTTGCGTCACCGGATCGTCGTCTCCCACTGATTGCGGGCGCTGCGGGTCTGTTGTTCGGGGTGTGTCTGCTTGTTGGTGCCGGGGTGCTGCGGCTGGGGATGGGGGACGTGAAACTGGCTGTGCCGATCGTTGCGTTGCTTGCTTGGCTCGAGGTCGCGGTCTTCGGTGTCGCGATTGCGGTCGTTGTGCAGTCGCTGTGGGCAGTAGCGGGCCAGCAGCATCGCGGGCGAGACGAAACCTATGTGGTGCCGTTGGCTCCCGCGATGTGGGTAGGACTCGTAGCCGGCATCGCCGCCGCCAGCAGCGGACTGCTCTAACTCCAAGCGTTGAAAATCGTCATCACGCACGTGCCGGTCTGGGATAACCGACGTTCCTGGTGCCTGAATCGATACCGCTACTCCCCCACTCGTCAAAGAAGGGTCGCCGGTGAGAATCCCGTCGCAGTTTCGTGTACGCGTTCGAAACCTCAAACGACCGCGATTGCCCAGCCTCAAGAGGTCCCTCTCCGACGCTGGCGGTTGTGGCGATTTGGCGGCTGCCCCATCCGGTGCAGTGACTCATAGATCCGGCCAGGAGAGACACCGAACTGTTCCGCCAGGTCGTCAGTGATGGTGTCACCGGTTAGATACGCGGCGACGATCTGACGGTCAAGGTCACTTACCGCCGCGCTGCTACGTCGTCGACCTTCGAAGCCGCAGCGGCGCATATAGCGGTAGAGCGATCCGGCCGAAATCCCAGTTTTGGCCGCGATCTGGGCCACCGGCATACCGGATCGGTACAACTCCACCAGTTCCTCATCAGTCACACCTTCACGCTAACCCGACAACACCACCGGCTCTCCCCCACCACCCAACCCATCATCAGCGGCTAGCAGCGCGAGAACTTCGATCTCACGTCTGCGAGCGGTCGCTCGTGGCAATTGAGTGAGCACTGTTGACCCCAGCTGGATGCATTGGGTCTCGGTCTGGTCTATCGGTCAGTCTGATCATCGATGTGTGGGCTACGGTCCGAACATCATGAGCAGCATAAAATCACGTTGGGACCGTTTCCGGTGGCCAGCGGTGATCGTGACGGTTGTCGCCCTAGTCGGTGCAGGGGTCATCGCCTTCCTCTGCACGGCAGTTCCAGAACCATCCGCGCGGCTGGGACGCCGGCCGGGAAATCGGTGGCGCCATCGTCTCGGGTGCCATCGTCGGCGGCGTTCTATTCGGACTAGAAGAACTCATCGAACGCCGGCGGGAACAACGAGACATAAACCTCAACAATCAGTTGATCGAGCGTGACGCAGAACTAGCCAAGGAGTCCATGCGCCACTCACTCATTACCGCCCTAACCTTCAAAGACGACCTCACAGACATCGTCCTCGCGAACCAAGATCTCCACAAGATCGTCCTCGCAGGGCGAGACCTGAGCGGAGCCAACCTGAGAAAGGTGGACCTCCACGGGGCGGAGCTCACCGGAGCGAAGCTGCGTGTGGCGGACCTGAGCGGGGCGAAGCTGACCGACGCGAACCTGACCAACGCTGACCTGCACGCGGCGGACCTCCGCAACTCGAACCTGGCCGGGGCGAGGCCGACCGACGCGAAACTCACCGACGCGAACCTCACCGGGGCGAACCTCACCGGGGCGGACCTCACCGGGGCCGACCTCGCCGGGGCGAATCTGACTGACGCGTCACTGTACGCAGCAGACCTGACTGACGCGTCGCTGTACTCAGCAGACCTGACGAACGCGGTCCTTATCGCAGCGAACCTACAAAGAGTTGAAGGTTTCGATGCTTCGGCTGCGGCTCCGGAATGACGAAGATGGAAGGGCGCAAGAGCCGCCAGTTCGCTATTCGTTGAAACTGAGTCGTCGTCTCAGAACCGTGTCTGCAACGTTGAGTGCGTCGGCGGCTTGGATGATCTTGTGTTCGGGAAAGGGTGCTTTGTTTCGTTCGATTTTGGAGAGTTGTTGGCGGGAGACGCCGATGGCGTGTGCGAGTTCGCTCGGGTTTAGGCCGGCGGCGATTCTGGTCCAGCGGAGGTTGCGGGCGCCGCGCATGAGCTCGGTGGGGTCGGCCTGTAGCGCGTCTGCGAGCCGGTGAAGGGTCTTGAGCGGGGGTTGTACTCGGTCGGCGAGGTTTTCGTGTCGTTCCAATGTCCGGACGCTGATACCGGCTTTGTCTGCGAGTTGGTGGCGGGTTAGGCCCTGGCGTCTGCGTAGTTGTGTGAGTGCCTTGGGGTTGAACCATCCGATCATGCCTGCGGTTGAGGTCGCGGTTGGTGCTGCTGGTCGCCGGTCGATGCCGTGTCGTTGAAGTAGGCGACGGACGTTTTCTGGGTTGGTGTTAAAGCTCTGGGCAACGGCGCGCAGACTTGCACCGGCGAGGTAGGTGTCGATGATCTCGGTTTCCCGTTGGGTTCGCTCACTCATTGGGCGTTTGACCGAGCAGGTTCAGTAGTCGTACCTCGATGCGCCGGTTGGCTTGGCGTCCCGCGGCGGTGTCGTTGGGAGCGATCGGTTCGGTTTCGCCGAAGCCTTGGGCTTCGAATCGGCTCGGTGGTGTGTCGCTGTTGGTGACGATGTGGTCGATGATGGCTTGGGCTCGTTGTTCGGAGAGCTGTTGGTTGGCGGCTGCTGATCCGACGCTGTCGGTGTGGCCTTCGACGATCATCTCGACTTGGGGAAATGTGACCATCACGGCGATGCCGAGTCCAAGGATTGGTGCGAAGTCGTCGGCGATTTCGGCTGATCCGGTTTGGAACAGGACCGCGTTTTCGACGGTGACGTGTCCGTCGGTAAAGGCTGCGGCGTCGGGGTGAATGACGTATTGGTTGTCGATGTTGTCCAAACCAACGATCGCTGCGGCGCGTTCGGTGACGGCGTCGACGGTTGCCTGGTCTTGGACTGGTCCTTGGAGGGTGAGGATCGGTGCCCGGTAGATGGCCCCGCGTTCGGGTAGCGAGTCAAGCGGCGGGTAGACGGTCTCCGATGTCACCGTCGGTGCTGGCATCGGTGTCGGGTTGGTTGTGGGGGCAGTGGTCGGTTCCGGGTTGGCGGTTGGTGCTGGTTCGGGGGTGTTTGTTGGTGCCGGTGATGTTGGTTCTGGGGTGGGTGCTGCGGTTGGTTCTGGGGTCGGCTGTGTGGTTGGTGTGGGTTGCGGTCCGATTTCGGCGTTGTCGATGCCGCGGTTCTGGGCGATGAGCCATCCGAGTATCGCGAAGTTCGTGACGATCAGAAGGCCTACTAACCCGAACGCAGCGCGGCGTTGGTTCTGTCGGTTGTAGTTGATTCGTGTCACGGTCCGCCTCTCTCTGGGTGAACGGTAGCTGCCGGGGACCGGGCGGGAGAGTGTGGGCGGGCCCCTGTGGGAGGCCCCGCCCGGTCTTGGGTGTTTGTTCAGGCCGCTTCGGCGGGCTCGGTGTGTTCGCTTTGGTCGGTGCCGTTGCTTTGTCGGGCCCCGCGGCGGCTGCTTGCTGTTGTTCTTTGGCATCGAGGTGGGCCTGGGCTTCGCGGATCTTGGTCTTGTCGTATTGGGTGGGTTTCCAGCCCGCGGATGTGAGTCGGTCGGCGATCGCCAACCGGTGGTTGATTTCTGAGTCGAAGTGCCTGTGTTGCCTTTGAGGTGTCAGTCGGGTCGGGAATAGCGTCGTAGACCATTGCGTCGACGACAAAGCTCGTGGCGATCATGTCGGTGGCGGCGGCGCCGGTCATTTCCAGAATCGTTGCGTCTCGCTTGGCGGTTGCTTTTTCACGTCGCGCTTGTTGCTTCTCGCGTTCGGCGTTGGCGGCGATCTCGTCGGCGGTGAGTTCCCGTGGCGCCGGACCGGAGTTTCGGGCTTTGGCCAAGAGCTGTGATCCGCTCTCCGAGTCTGGTTGGTGGCGTTGGGGTTCGGTGCAGATCGGCGTCTCGTGGATGTCGTTTTTGTAGTCCATGTGTATCCGGATGGCGTGGCAGGGTTCGGTTGCGTGTTCGGCGGCGTCGAGGCCGAGTTGGGTGAGTGTTTGGCTTCCGTTTGGCCCGTACGGGTTCTTGACGATGGTGATGCCTTCGGCCTTGAGCGCTTTGGTGCGCTGGGCGAGTCGAGTCTTGGTTTCGCGGGTGTGGGCTTCGCGGGCGATGGCGTTGGGGAGCGAGTAGTGCCCGGAGGGGTTGAACCTCTGTTTGAGAGCCCAGGCCATTAGCGGCTCGTTTCCGATGTGTGCCAGCACGGCTGCTGCGTCGGTGGGGCTCCACTCCCCTGTCAGCACCTTGTGGCGTGCTTGTGGTGGTAGGTCGAGCAGCGCCATGCGGCGTTTGACGACCGCAGCGCTGATTCCGAGTTTGGCGGCGAGGTCTTTGATGGTGAGGTCTGCTTCGATGGCTCGGACGAAGATCTCGCCTTCTTCGAAGGGTGTGAGGTCTTGTCGGTTGAAGTTCTCGAGGGCCTGGGTGAGGATGCGTTCGCTTTCGGATCCGTCGAAGAGCATGCAGGGCACGGTGGTGAGTTTGGCGGCGTTGGATGCTTTCCAGCGGCGTTCTCGGGCGACGATTTCGTAGTGGCCGGGTTTGGATGGGTGGACCCGGATGAGTAGTGGTGTTTTGACGCCGACCTGAGCGATGCTCTTCTTCAGTTCGGTGTCGACGCTGACGTTTCGGTTTTGGGGGTCGGGGTGCACTTTGGTGATCTGTACCTCGGTGACGGTGGTGGTGGTTGGTTTGGTCATGGTGTGTTTCCTTGTTTGTTTTCTTTGGTGTGTTGGTCTTGGGTGATGTAGGTGCGGAGCTGGTTCAGCCAGCTCGGGTCGGGTTCTTCGGTCGCGAAGAGTTCGCTTTGGGTGACGGTGGTAGTGAGTAGGTCTTGCCCGTTGAAGCGGACATCAACGGTTGCGCCGGTTGAGTCGGTCACGGTGACGAGGCGGTTTTGGCGGGCGTTGAGGGCTGCGACTTTGGCGACGTATGCCATTGGTCCGGTGTCGCCGCGGTTTCCGCTTTGGACGGTGTATTCGAGTGCCGATGTCATGTTCCTATTCTCTCACTCAGGTGTGACAGTTACGCATGGTTGCGCCGTCTTGGGCGTGAGAATGTTGCGAGGTGTTTCGCGGCGTGTTTGATGGTGGCGGCGTTGCCGTGGCCGGTGCGTCGCCAGTTGGCGATGGTTTTGCGGGAGACGTTGCATCGGCGGGCGGCTTCGGCGTCGCTGAGGCCTTCGATGTCGGCGAGTAGGTCTGATGGGTCGCTGGCCAAGACGGCTTCGATCCATGGGTCGCCCCAGATCACTGCTGGGTGCCATTCGAGTCGCTGGGCGTAGCGTTCTGCGTCGGCGAGTGAAACCAGTGCGTCGGGGTCGTTGATCCACCGGATCACGGTGTTTATTCCGCTGCCGAGGCGTTGGCTGAATGCTTGGGCGGTCTCGTGCGGTCGCCGGAAACGGAGGAGGTCAGCCGCTGGCAACACGCCTGGTGATCGTGGAGTTTGGGTTCGCTTTGCTGCTGCGGGTTCGTTGTTGCGGTGTTGGTCTGTTGGTGGTTGTGAGCACTTCATGCTTGTAGGCCCCTTGTTGGTCTGTCTCCATCGTATTCACCGGGTGTGACAGTTACGCT
>ENA-ORXT01006791-ORXT01006791.1-marine-metagenome-genome-assembly--contig:-NODE-6791-length-10488-cov-8.330708_pt1 | contig 10488 bp, 6 predicted proteins | sample MGYA00237868_ERZ511482 | MGnify/ENA metagenome assembly ERZ511482
AATTTATTTTTTAGGTATTCAGGGTCTTTTTTCATGGCACTAATGCCTTTATGAAATTCTGCCACAATAGCATCAGGTGTTTCTTTTGGCGTAAGCAATAATTTCATGCCGCCAAAACCAGCAGACATAAAAGCAAACCAAGTATCCCAATCTATTCCTTTAGCCTCATAGCCTAAAGCTTGATACAACTCTCCAAAATGCGGAACATTTACTCGAACCGTATCGCCATCAAATACACCTACGGGGGTATTAGCAAAACTTACATCTCTAATCAATTCACCATTTTCGCCCAAGGCACCAAAACTAAAAAGTGGAATAGCTTCTCCATTTTCTACCAACGGAATAGAATTTTTTAAATAAGCCGAAGAAGTCTGATAATCAATTTTTACTTCTCCTCGCTCGAATGCCAAACGTCCAGCCCCTCTACCTCGAAAGCCAAAAACTGCTTCTACATTTAGCTTCAATAAATCAAAAGAAAACATCGTAACCAAATCTAAAGAAGTAGGTCCTTGACTGCCGTACTTTAGGGGCAATTGATTTTCTGTTAATTCTTTAATAATGTCTACACTTTTTTGCAACTGGTCAGCAATCGTTGTCACCTTTCTATTGCGCAATTCTTCCGACAATATCGAGGGCGATACATAAGCTACGCCGCCCGTTGGATAAGCCATAATAGGCTTGTATTTGCTGTAATCGTATTTTACACGCGGATCGTCTAGCAAGTAGGGCATTTGGGTCGTACCAGAAGTGCCTAAAATCATAATACCATCTGGTTTGACTCGCTCCGCAAATAGGTTAGCTCCTTTTATAGAGCCTCCACCGGGGATATTATTGACCACGATTGCAGGATTGCCAGGGATGTGTTTTTGGAAAAAGGGCGCATTGAACCTTGCCCAAGTATCTCCACCACCACCTTCTTTGAAAGGAATGACCCATTCTATGGTTTTACCTTCAAAATAATTAGCTCCGGATAAGGCATTACTGGCTAATTCTTCTGTTGTGTTCTGCTCGGCTTGAAAAAATGGCAATACGAGTGCAGGCAGGAGAAATAGTGCAGATAAACTTAAGATTTGTAAGAGTTGTTTTTTTGTTGGCATCGCCTTTCATTTTATTGCGTTCTTTACTTAAGTTAAAACAGTATGAATTACAAGTTTTTTCTATTAACTTTGTTAGAAATCAAACACACTATAATATGGCTAAAGATCTTTTTCATGAGAATGCTCGCAAAGCTTTAGAAAATGAGGGTTGGCTCATTTCTGCAGATCCTTTAAGGATTTATATATCAGATACTGCTTATATGGAAATTGACTTAGCTGCTGAAAACACTTTTATGGCCGAAAAAGGCGACGATAAAATTGCAGTAGAAGTAAAGAGTTTTGTGAAAAAATCTTTTATTTCTGCTTTTCATGAAGCTATGGGACAGTATCTTAATTATAAAAGTGCATTAGCCGATACTGAGTCAGACCGGGTCGTATATTTGGCTATTCCTGAAGATGCTTTTCACCATGAACTTTTCCAAGGGAAATTCATCCAAAAACGACTAAAAGAAGAAAGTGCCAATCTCCTAATTTTCGATATTTCAAACAATAGCATTACCCAATGGATAAATTATTAAAATATCAAACGAGTATAAAAAAAGTACTGAGTACTTATAAAAAAAAGGGGGCAATCAATCCAAATGCAAAAGAAAAATTGGAAACGCAACTACTTTTTGACGACACGCATAATCGCTACCAAGTACTCCGTATCGGATGGGAAGATATTCAGCATACCTTTCTTGTTATTTTTTATTTTGAAATTAAAAATAACAAAATATGGGTTCAGCGTAATATTTCCGACTATGACATTATAGGAGATTTAGAAGCAGAAGGAATAGCTAAAAAAGATATTGTATTAGCTTTTCACTCTCCAAGAATGCGTCCGTATACAGGCTATGCTGTTGCGTAAGACGGATTCATAATCCGTTCCACGTTTGGTGGATTCGTAATCTACCTAGTATGATGTGGACGGATTACGAATCCGTTTTACGTGCTGCCCCGTACCCTGCAATTCGCCCAAACACAGCACCCGAAGTCAAACCTGATCCACCGGGATAACCGTGATAAAACACACCACCTACTAATTCTCCACAAGCATATAAACCTTCAATTGGGTTATTATTAGGGCGCATGACAGCACCTGTTTTTTCATCAATATCCAAGCCACCATAAGTAAAAGTAATCCCACAGGTTACAGGATAAGCTTTGAAAGGAGGCGTATCTAATTTATTCGCCCAATTGGTTTTATCTATTGCGAGTCCGTTTGTTCTTTTACCATCTAAAATAGTAGGGTCAAAAGCTACTTGTGTATCTACTGCCTCATTATATGCTTGCAAAGTAGCAAGGGCTTTTGTTCCATCTACGCCATCCAATTTTGGAACAAGTGTTTCTAAAGTATCTGCTTCTACAAAACTAGCATCCCAAAAACGATATTCTGAATAGAGTAGGGGGTCTACTTTGCTATCAAAAATTTGCCAAGCAAAATGCCCTGGTTGTTCGATGGTGGCTCTGCCAAATTGGGCGTAGGTATAGTTCCTAAAATTAATGCCTTCATCTAAAAAGCGTTCGCCATTGGCATTAAGCATAATACCGAGGAAATAACAGATTTTTCGGTAATTCTTACGATCTATATAGGGAATTTCTAAATTCCCATAATTGGGCATATTTTTATCCATTGGCACGGCATGACAACCGCCAAAAAAGCCATTAGGAGTTGCCCCTATTTCTAATGCCATTTCAATGCCTTTACCCATATTATGTCGAGTGCCTCTTGTCATCGCATGCGCCCAGTCTTCTCCGATATATTTTTTACGCATTTCTGGATTGGCTTCAAAACCTCCGCATCCTAAAATAACGGCTTTGGAATATAAATCTTTTGTACCATCAGGGGTACTACATTGAACCCCAATTACTTTATCGTCTTCCGTCAATAATTTTTCTGCTGCCGTTTCATATTGTATGACTCCACCTAAGCGTTTAAATTCTGCTAATTCAGCAGCGACCAAACCGACTCCTTCGCCTTCTGCTTCTAAAGTCAAGCCACCCCAAAATATATATTTACCGTCTTTTTCAAAAGTTTGCCGAGAATAGATTGGGTCAAATTTGATATGATGACTGGCTAACCATTGCATCGTTTCGGTGCTCTTGTTAATGAGCGTCTGCTGATGAACGGATAAAGGCTTGCCTTCATTGAAACCAAATAAATCTACTTGAAATTTGTCAGCCGTATAGGTGCCGAATTCCGTTCGAGCTATTTTTTCGTCATTTGGGTTTTTCAAGAGGGGTAAAATATCTTGATTGCCATTGTACACAAAGCGCATGGCACCTGCGGTATAGCGACTATTGCCGCCCATTTCTTGTTCGTTGGCTTTTTCTATTATGAGAACTTTTGCCCCTTTTTCTAAAGCTGCAATGGCAGCACATAAAGCGGCATTTCCACTACCAACAACGATTATATCTGGTTGATTCAAGCGTTCTAATTTGTAAGTATAGAAAAAATAAGGGGCGTTTTTGAAACGCCCCTATTCGAAAAACTCTCACTAGTTTTAATTATCTATAGATAATTAGTCTACTATCAAATTATTTAATTTTGTTTTTATGCTAGCACTTACCAATTATACGTCACTGCTAAGTTTAAGAAACGACCTAGTGTACCAAACTGGTTAACTCTTCTTGAATAGATTACTTCACTTCTTACCTGCCGTGCTAGTAACATATCTGGATAAGTATCAAATAAATTATTGACACCTGCTGTAATGGTAAATTTATTAGCAACTTTAGCAGTAAGACTCAAATCAAATACTGTTTTAGCACCCAATATTTGGTCATTACCGTCTGCATCTGTTTGTCTAGCTTCTGTTACATCACCGAAGTTTGTTCCTCTAAGTAAGACGGCAAAAGGACCTAGGTTAAAATCTACTGTTCCGATCACTTTTCTTCTTGGCGAACCTTCTAATAGATAGGTTACATCATTGTCATTAAGAGAAGAACCTGATAAACGAGCTGGTAAGTTGGTCCTTTCGTTGGTAGTTTCGTTAAAGTTAGCCGCTAAGGTAACACCTACGCTACCCTCGTTTTCTAAGAAAAACTTATAACTCGCCACAACATCTAAGCCCTGTGTCTTCGTATCAAACGCATTGGTAAAGATGGTAATCTCATCATAACCTGCGCCATTAAACTGAGAAAAATCTGCTGGGTCAATTCCTCCCAAGGCGATGATTCTATCGTCAATTTTTATTTGATAAGCATCAACGGTGAAAGAGAAAGAACTATTCACTTTAGCAGTAATACCTGCTGCTATATCAAAAGAAGTTTCAGGATCTAGATTGGTGAAACCAAATGCTTCTTGTACCAAAACATCTCTAATTGGTAAGATAGGCTCTACTACAGAATTTCCATCATTATCAAAAGATATTTGAGAGAAATTACTATATTGATATTGAGCTAAAGAAGGCGCACGGAAAGATCGGTTAACAGATGCTCTGATACCAAATTGGTCATTTATCTTAAAGCGTCCTGCTACTTTATAAGAAAAGTCACTTCCAAAATCTGAGTAATCTTCAAACCTAACAGCACCACTTACTAATAAGGCATCTGTGAGGTCGCTTTCCACTTCTGCGTAGATTCCTGTATTACTTCTTCTCCACTCCCCATCTGTTCTGTCGGTGAATCCTTCTCTACCAGAAGAACCAACATCTTTTGTAGCTGCATCTGGACCAGGTCTATAAGACTCAATATCTCCTTGTGATTGTTGGAAAGATTCCCCTCTATTCTCTGCACCAATAGCAAAAGTAGTATTTCCAATAGTTTTTACTAAATCTACATTGATAAGCGTTTGCGTTACATTTAAACTACCCGTATAGAATTGTGTCGGAGATAAAATTCCCAAACTTGGATTTACTGTATTTCTTGCAAATAAATCTACATTATTTCCACTATTCCCTAGACTAATATCTAATGTCCAATCATTTCCTAAATCCCCTCGTACACCAGCTAGTACTTGATAATCCGTTAGCTCAGAAGGAACTTCTGGATTAAAACCATTAGGGAAAATTTCTAGTACTCGTCTGTTCGTTCTGGCAGGGCTACGAGAGAATACACCTCCAATTACTTCTTTCTTTGTAATACCACCAAAGCCATAGAAATCCCAATTTTCATTAATTGATTTTCCTAGGTTGACGAATACGCCCATATTGGTGTTTTCAGCCGTACCTAGAATAGCTCTATCCAAATCTATTCCTCTGATTCGTTGCAAGTCCTCATCCGAAGATGCGCCTGCTGCCATCCAAACTTCCTCTGGATACCAACCTGTACTATGAGCATAGGTACCTGACCGATCGGTTGGTTCTTGGTGACTCCAAGAGAACGTAGTATTTACAAAACCGTCGTCTCCCCACGGTAAACCAAAATTAGCGGAAGCATTAAAGGTATGTCCATCGTTGATTGTTCTACCATAAATACTTTCTCCCTCTGTTCCTGCGTTAGTGAATTCATCGTATTCTGGATTTGTAGAAGTAACCCCTGTATACAGCCGAATGGAACCTCCCGAACTAGCATCTTTTAATTGCATATTCACAACTCCAGCAATGGCATCAGAACCGTACTGTGCAGCTGCACCATCTCTAAGAATTTCTACTTGCTTAACGGCTGCTGAAGGAATAGAGTTAATATCATTTCCTACTTGTCCTTTTCCTACACCAGAGTTATTGGAGAAGAAAGCTACTTTATGTCTTCTTTTTCCGTTGACTAAAAGTAGCGTCTGGTCAGGAGAAAGTCCTCTTAAAGAAGCTGGGTCAATTAATGGTGCTAAATCATTGATACCAAATTTAGGGGCATTAAAAGAAGGAGCTGAATAAGTTAAGGACTGGCCTATATCTACTTGCGAGGTAGCCTGTAGTGCTTCTGCACCAATTACATCAATAGGAACAGGTCTATCTACATTGGTTCTCGGCTTACCACGAGAACCTAATACGGTAATACCTTCTAAGTTGACACCTTCAGATAGCGTAACATTGACGATTGAAGTACCGACAATACTCACTTCTGAATCGCTGTATCCCGTATAGGAAAAGACTAAAGTAGTTGCATCATCAGGTACATCTAAAGAATAATTACCGTCAAAATCTGTAATAGTTCCTATAGTAGTTCCTTTTACAACTATATTTACGCCAATTAGACCCTCTCCGCTTTCATCCATTACTTTACCAGTAATGAGCCGAAAATCATTTGCGGTGACTTTTTCTTCCCCTTTAGTCAAAACTATGTGACTATTACTATAAACTTTAAAGTTTACATTGATAGGACTAAAGATTTGGTTTAAAACAGACTCTAAGGTAGCATCGGCTGCTATGGCAGTGACACGTTGATCTGTTTTGATTTTTTGTGGATTGTATGTAAAATAGACAGAAGCTGCTTTTTCCAAAGCACTTATCGCTTTCTTCAATTTAACATTTTCCAAATTAACGGAAACTTTCTGATCTAGAATTTCCTGGGCATTGGAATCTTTTGCGCTAAGTGTCGCAAAAGTAAGCACCAATAAAAATAATTGGAATGCTGTAAATCTCATGACTTGATAGATAAAGTGTAGAGGTTTTCGTTTTTTTTGCATAATTTTGAGCGTTAAACATGATAGAATACTGTTTCGGCACATAAAAAGGGCTGTCAACTGTTGCAACGGTTAAGCCCAATTGAGTCCGAAAAGTGTTTTTATGTATTTCACTATAAGCAATCGGTGATGTTGGCGCATCGCCGATTCTTTTTTGAAAGTTGTTTATTTGTTTATACTGTTTATTTGTTTACTTACTAGACATTAGCGTTTAGCCTGATAAACAAATAAACCCCGTAAACAAATAAACAACCTCAATCACAGTCTCCCCCATAGATATGAATAACCGCATCTTGTTCTTGATAAGTCAAGCCCATCGCTTGGCAGATAATATCTAATTTGGAGAATATGGAAACGTCTTCTAAGTTAGTTGTGATCAAGCATTTTTTCAGATGTGTTTCGTCGAAATGTAAATCCAGTTCATAAGCTGCCGCTAATGCTTGAAATACCTCAGATAGAGGCTCTTCAATAAAACGGAATTTAGGCAACTGTTTCACAGGCTTGACAGGTAAAGGCAGTTTGGCGACTGCCTTGGTCATATCTGAACGAACTTTATTGAAAACAACTCGCTGATTAGGCGTTACTTCTAATTTTTTATTAGGTATTGGAATGAAAATTTGTTCATCTGTACGGATGACAAACTTTTCTTTTTCTCCAATCATCTTTTTTGGTAAAGAATTTACATTGGCATACACCGCCACTTTTCCAGTTTTAACGGCTACTTCTACTTCTTTTTCTCCTTCAAATGCCTTTATCGTAAAACTAGTTCCAAGTACTTTTGTAATCGTTTCATTTGCATAAACAACAAAAGGCTTGGAAGTATCCCTAGCGATGTCAAAAAACGCTTCGCCTTTTAATACTACTTCTCTTTGTTTTTTTAGAAATTGTGTTGGATATTTTAAAGTACTAAAAGGTTCTAAAGTTACTGTACTGCCATCAACCAATTCAATAATTTGTTCTATTACCGTTGTGTTTTTTACTTCTATCCATTCCATTCTAGTCGTTGTAGAAGTTACTTCTTGTTGTTGAATAGATATGGGTTGAAAAAAGGCAATAGCAATAGTAATAAATAGACCAATAAGTGTAGCCGCTGCCGCATATTTCTTCCAATCTACGGACTGCTTAATTGGAACTATTTTTTTTTCTTTTTTTATTGATTTCCCCGCTATGGTTTGTTGCAATATACTATTCCAATTCTTTTGAAAGTGTTCATGTGAGGAGGTGGTAAGTGCTTCTACTGTTTGTATGTTTAAGATTGTTTTTTTAGCTTCTATTACAATATCTAGTTTTTCAGGAAAATCTTTTGTCCAGGTTTCCCAAAATTGGTTATGTTTTGGAGTGGGCTGTAGCACCCAATCTATGAAAAAATCGTCTGTGATAAAATCTACTACGCTATACTGCTCGTATGGCTTCATTTGCATTCGTAATTGTTGTTTGTTACTAAGAAGATACGAATGCTTTCATTTTATACTCGCTTGGTGCGATTTTTTTTTATTTATCTCTTGGGCAATCGAAATTGCTTTTTCAAAGAATTAATCCCTTTGTATAATAAATTAGAAACAGATTGATAATTAATATCTAATATTTCTGCTATCTCTTCATGTTTTAATTCTTGAAAATATCTTAGATTGATAACTTCCTTTTGCCGAGTTGGGATACTTTTTAAATTTTTATGTAAACTTAATAATTTTTCGTCTGCTATTTCTTCCGAAATAAGATATTGTTCATGGGAATCCTGTAATGCTTGGTGAGGTTGTAAGCCATTACCATTTAGATTTCTAGTTTCTAAAATGCGTAGGATGCGATTTCGTAAAGATTTTAGTAGGTAGGCTCTGACATTGTTAACTTCGGGTAATTGTTCTTTCTTTTGCCAAAGATGAATAAAAACATCTTGAATAGCATCATTAACTATTTCTTGATTATGGCTTAGTTTCAAACCATAAGTAGAAAGTGTACTGGCATGCACCTCATAGAGCTTTGAAAAAGCCGTTGCTTCTCCTGCTAATAGTTGTTGCCATAAAATTGTGTCTGTACTAGATGATGCTTGTGACATGCGCGATGTGATAGAATGTCAATCCGAAATTTTATTTTTTAAAAATATTTTTTTTAAAATAAAAAATGGATAATTAGTATTATTTGCGTTTCTTGTAGAAGTTGTAGTCAAGACAAAGGTAAAAAAATAACTAAATATTTAAATTTTTTAGGATACTTAATTCGTAATTTTTTTTTATTTGTATCGAAGAAAAAAAAGCTATTGCTTAAATTCGACATATACTAAACCTCTTAGAAGTAGGGAATACGAATCATAGACTGATTGCTTTCTACTATTCTTTAGTTTTTTAACAAAACGATATGCTAAAAAAAATTCCTTATTGTATCTTCATCTTGGGGCTATTAACTTGCCATACAGCCATTCAAAAAAAATCGCTTAAACCAAATGTCATCTTAATCCTCACCGATGATCAAGGTTATGGAGATGTAGGTATTCACGGCAATGACAGCATACGAACGCCCGTCCAAGATTTACTAGCAATGGAAGGTATACGGATGGATAATTTTTATGTGAGTCCTGTCTGTGCGCCCACAAGAGCAAGTTTATTAACTGGTCGTTATCACTATCGAACAGGTACTACTTGGGTTACTAGAAATGCAGAATCTATGCGTACGGAAGAGGTAACCTTGGCAGAAGTTTTTAAAGCAAATGGCTATGCTACAGGTTGTTTTGGGAAATGGCATAATGGCGCGCATTATCCAGAAAATCCCAATGGGCAGGGTTTTGACACTTTTACAGGTTTTTGTGGTGGGCATTGGAATCAGTATATAAATCCTACCTTAGAAGTAAATGGAAAAAAGATAAAGACCAAAGGATATATAGCAGATATTTTTACAGATTCTGCGATGGCATTTATTACTCGACAAGTACTAAAGGATACACCCTCTTTTACCTATATTCCATACAATACGCCACATACTCCTTTTATCGCACCTCCAAAGCTCTTTGAAAAATATAAACAACAAGGCTTAACGGATAGAATTGCATCGACCTATGGGATGATCGAAAATATTGATTATAATATTGGTCGTTTGCTAAAACATTTAGAAAAAGTGAATGTTTTAGAAAACACCCTCGTTATATTTATGACAGACAATGGTCCTAATTATGATCGCTACAATGCCAATATGAAAGGTCGGAAAGGGTCTATACATGATGGTGGTGTTAGGGTGCCCTGCTTTTTTTATTGGAAAGGTACATTACAGAGTGGACAGATTTCTAAACAGTTAACTAGCCATATAGATATACTCCCAACACTTGTTGATTTACTAGACTTAAAGGAAGTCGAAACGCTGCCCTTAGATGGAATTAGTTTTGCGGAATTATTGACAGGTCAAGTAGATACGCTGCCACTTAGAGTAGTCCAAACCTTCTCTATAAATCAAAATAAAAATAAAGGCGCTGTAAGAACACAGCAGTATCGTTTAACCTTTTCGGGAAAAGGCAAGCCTCAACTCACTGAATTATTAGCAGACCCAGCAGAAAAAAACGAATTATCAGAATTGGTATATGGTAATATAATTCAGCTTCTTCAGGAAGCTTACTTGGAAGCTTACAAAGAGGTAACAAAAGAAGTAGCTTATTATCATCCAATTCCAGTAGGCTATCCAGAAAGCCCACTTGTAGAACTACCTGCCCATGAAGGATTTCCCGAAGGGACAGTGAAATATAAAACTGCCCACTGGGGATGGTGCAATGACTGGTTCACGAATTGGGCAACTACAAGCGATACCATGCAATGGAAATTGGCTGTGAAAACGGCTGGAATGTATAAAATAAGCATTGAATATGCT
>ENA-ORXT01006794-ORXT01006794.1-marine-metagenome-genome-assembly--contig:-NODE-6794-length-10477-cov-9.394904_pt1 | contig 10477 bp, 10 predicted proteins | sample MGYA00237868_ERZ511482 | MGnify/ENA metagenome assembly ERZ511482
CTTCCCCCCCTCCCTTTATCATCAGCCATCACGTGAGAGACGCCCATCGAAAGAGAGACTATGCAACAGATGGTTTTCTTCTTGTGCCAAACGATTTGTAGCACGCCATGGGGAGGGCGGAGCTTTCAGAATCGGCAACTTGGTGCGCTTCTCACGGCGAGGCCAGCAGGTCCTCCTCGTCCGGGAAGAAGAAGAGTGGCGGACCGGGCCTGTGCAGGGCTCGTCAGGGAATGATGAAGCGTCGCGCCTGGGCTTAAATGAGCCCAAATCGCTTGCCAAACGCCTTGGTAGTCAGCTCCCTGGTGCGCGCGAGACGCAGGCCCGGAAACATGGTCTGATGACTTGCAGAATCACCATCCGCTGTGGCAAAGCCGCCTCCGCGGAGGCATTGCGCGTCACTCAGAGGGGGGGGGTGGGGACAATGGTATTATCAGTCTGTGAAAGGGTGGCAAGTGCTCTCAGTGTGGGGCACGTGGCGCCGAGAGGTAACAGGCCGGATGGGGAAGGTCAAGGGGAAGAAGACGCGGGCATCTGCAAGTGTGAAAACGGCGAAGTCAACAGAATGTGCGCCCACGGTGTCATCAGAGCATGTACTTAGGCATCAAAATGATTTCCGAGAGTGCGCCCTTTTTTCTTTCTCGGCGTGCTGCTCGGTCCCACTTGCTGTCTTTTGGGCGCGCTTCACACCGAAGGCCGGCTCACGAGTTGGTGCGTTCAATGGTGTGCATCTTGTTTGCCTGCCTGATTTTTTTTTTTTAGAAAAACTGGTACATGGGCGTTCCACCCCCTATTCTGACACCGCCGAACCTGATCTTATGAGTAAACACTGTTGATTTGGCACACAATCCCGATTTGTCACGAACTGGCACAGCTGTCACGAACTGGCACAGTTGTCACGAACTGGCACATGACGGATAGCGGCAGTTGGCGCGAGAGGGGGCTGGAGGGGAGGCCGCGTCCGATCAGGAGGGTGCCGTGCGCTTGCGTCCAGCGCCTCCAGAAAGAAGACCGCTGGGGGGGTGCGCCCAGCTGGACGCCGTCGGCGGCTCGCCGTCGGCTGCTCAATTCGAAGTACCTGCTCATTGCCGGTTCGGCTGCTGCCACTTGCAATTTCTTTGCTTCTCCGAACTGCACAGCGAATTCTTGACGCATTGCCAGAACGGCTCGATTTGTCTCGGACTCGAAAACGTGACAGAGGTCTCTGCACCCAACGTTTTCATTCATTACATAATAGGCGAGGGTCGTTATCTGACACGGGCGGAAGGCACGACAATCTTTCCATCCACTGCGTGGCCTTGTGGACAGTGTAAGACACTCGTCGAGGATCGAGCAGTGCCCGCTCGTGCTCCTTTCACACATTTCCTGCGCCGCAGTGCACCCACTTATCATCTGGCGCTACCGTCGCTGGGCCGATTTTTCCTGCTCTCCTGACTAGCGCTCCTCTATTACGGGTTCGGCTATGTGGGGGGGCACTTTCTTCATGGAGTGGACCCTCTCTACGCTCCCGCCGAGGAAGTGAAGTTCCATGTGCAACGATGTCTTTTGTCGCCTACCTCGCCGCGTCGGCCATATCACGGCACTTCATGGACCCTGCATTTTTCTCGCAGCTGGTGGTGCGTTTCTGATAGTGCTGGAGTTGGCCGGTGACGATGAGGAGCGGGGTGCCGCAGAATGCAGGAGCGCGTGTGCTTCTTTCATGTTGCCAGTGCGCCAAATGCTGTGTAGTAGTAACTAACAGTTGTCTCCCTGCTACAGAGCTCCTTTTGACGAGCTCCTTGCGCATGTTGGTTTGGCTGTTCGTGACCAGGTGTCCGACGAGAGCAGGAATGCAGCGTGCGCTACTGCCGCCGCTCCTCTCGCTCTGAGTGAAGCTTCTCGATGTGCCGTTGCTGGCGATGCTCGGACAAGAGCTGCTACTCGCTCCCCACCTGATGGACCGGTTTGTGCTACCCCACTTGTGTCGCTGCCTCATCGGCCCCCCTTGTGTCCCTGTCTGCATAGCTGTTCTATCGTCCCGTGGAGGTCTCTCCGTAGTACCTTTGTCGCTGCTCGCCTCTCCTTTTTTGTAGGCCGGGGGTAGGAGCCACGGTGCCATCAGTTCTGACTCAATCAATGGGAGCCGAGCCGCCGTCGCTACTGAGCGTTTTTTGTGTTGGTGTTTGTCGCTTGGGCTGGCGGGTAGCAGGCTGCGACGGCAGCAGGATGGCACCACGTGGGTCCGGGGGGGGGGGGGGGGGGGGGGGGGGGGGGGGGGGGGGGGGGGGGGGGGGTGGGGGGGGGGGGGGGGGGAGGTGGACGCAGATTTCGTGACGCCAGGCCTGTAGCCGCACGGACGTGCATGCCGAAGCACGCTCAATTGTTTTTGAATAAATACTCAGCAGGTGGCGCCTGCACTGTATGCCGCATTGATCGCATTGCATGTCTGATTCAATTCGGCTTGCGGACAGGGTGCGCGCCAAGCGTGCTCAGCGGTCGCTCAGAGGGGCTCCTCTGGTTCTTCCCCACTTTGGATGCATGGCCCATACCTGCGGCTACCGCCGCCGCAGCTGTCCCAGCGAGTTGGCAAGCTGGCCAGGGTACACTGCGCTTTCTGTGCGGCAGCTACGCCGCCGATAGGCCGTCTGCTCGCTTCCATGCGTGCGGGTACTGGCGCGCATACGCCGGCGCCCCGCCGTCCCCCTTTTGCCGCGCTTTGTCTGAGGTGCCGCGGGGCGTGCTGAACACCGACTGCGCTTGGCCGGCGACGCGCGCGAAGCCCCTGACCTTCCCACTGAGGTGCGGCCGGCAGCGACGTCGCAGGGGGCCGGATTGAGTGACCACACACCGCAACGGCCACCCCCCTCTGTTCGGCCGATATAGCTCTGCCACCCGCCCGCACCTGCCCCCCACCTCACCATCACATCACCGTGTGCGCTCTTCAACCTACCTGTCTGTTTGGCGCGTGCATGTTGGCGACTTGCTCAGTTGCGTGCCGCCTATCGAGAGCATCTCACACGGTGTGTGCTCCCGCGTATCTTGCTGCTATTCTGAGCGTAAGTGTGTCTGCTATCTGTGCGTGTGCTTTCCTGTTTTCTTTCCCTGCATGCTCCTCCTGTCTCTGGTAGTCGCCACTGGGGTCTCTGCCGTGGGGGGGGGCTCGGGCGCGCAACACACGCACGGAGGTCGTAGCTTTGATGCGGCAGCCTTCCACAGTCGCTGGCTACCGCGTGGCTATGGTGTCGAATGTATTTCCAAACCCAGCTGCTCAGAATCCTGATTCTAACGGCACACCTGTTGCCCTCGCACTCTCAGCTTGCTGCTCATCCATTTTTGTTGTCTGTAACGCCCTTTCTCCCATATGTCGTCATTCTCTTTGTTGGATGGACTGTTCCCTCTTTGTTTTTCTTCTGTGATGCGGGCTGCTAGTTGCACGCGTGGAATATGCCTCGGTGGCGCCCGAGGTTCATAAGGTCGGGCGTCGAGCACGCGGTGCAGATTGCACCTGTCGCACAAGCGCAGCTCGAAGAGGCTAAAGTGCATGACGCTCGAGCTCCTGGTGGGGACGATGCCGTTGATGAGCGGAATCCTGTTGATGGCGGCGACGAGATTGTGGACGTGGCGGGAGGCGGAGGCGACGACACTAACATGGAAGAAGATGAGGCGGTTCACGTCGCAGGTAACGGGGAGAGGGACATTGGATTGGATGAAGATATGGCAGACGTGGGCAGTAGCGGTGAGGTCGGGTCGGACGTTGTGCGTGGGTCGAGTGCGGGGAGTGTCGCTGCTGACGACGACACGGTCAGTGGCGGCAGCTCTGAGGGCTAAGACTACTTCGGCGAGGGCGTGCTTGATGAACTAGACGTGGCGGGGCGCATGGGGGGGGAGGTGGTGCTGCCACCTGAAGGACATCCCCCCGGTGGAGGCCAACCGCCCGACGGGGTTGCTGACGCTGACGCCACAGGACGTCGCAATCTTCCAAACGCGTTTGACAGTATTGCTGAGTTCTTCGCTTTCTTCTTTCTGCGTGGGCAAAAGGGTGTTTCGATTGTATGAGATGGATGTGCACCCTTTTTCACCTCGACCGCCATCCCTCAGTTATTTACGTAACACAATCATGCCTCGGGTGCGACAGAGGTGGGGTCTTCCATTGCGCTCAGTTACGGCCGAGGACGACGCGGGGGTGCCCGTCGCTGATCTGTGGGTCATCACACCTCGTGACCATGTCACCCGGGACTTTCTATTCCGCGAGACATTTGATCTGTTCCACGAGTTGGACACGCGCTCGGAAGAGGAGCGTGACCTGCATCCAGAGTACGTGGACTCTCGCTTTTTTCAAGACCGCCCCTCAGTGTTGCGCTCGTGCTCAGCCGCATCTGGGTTTTCATTGACAGGGAGAGACCTCTTTGTGGGTGACCGGGTTGACGTGTCACTCTTCGATGGGGGTTGCCTCCACCAGCTGGAGATAATCGATGCCTTCTTTGCAGGGTACGAGTACGGCGTGGACCCACGACCTGCTATCCATGCGGGGGACTTTGTGGTGGCGCTCTCTTCTGGTGGTACTCCGACTGGCCTGCTGGTTTCCCGTTTTTTGCGAGCGCATGAACATGGCAGCCTGCTTTTCTGGCACACTCCTCTTTTGGGAGGGTTTGAGGTAGACAATATCCATCCGAGTGCGTATGCGGGATTGTGTACGGGAGTCAACGGGGGTGTGGAAGGTGGGGCGTTACCTGTCGGCTGCGCGTTGCGTACCTCCAGTGCCGGGAGTACGGATGCATTCACTGTGTCTCTCGCATTCTTTTCGGATGACTTTTGCTCTCGGCATGGATCCTCCACGGGCGGGGTGTATATGTCCTACATGACGTGGCCATATGCATCCCGCGTCAGTCGGGGCGCCACCCGTACGATATCTCTGTCGGCGCCTGGTGTGAACTCAGACCATAGCTTGGACTGCGGTGCCGTCAACCCCTGGCTGTTTAAGCTTTCTAAAGTAGTGTAAACCTCGCATAGTAAGTTGTATACTGCTCTCATGGATTTGCGAACCATACACAGTAGCGACGTGCCTGCTGGGAGCGTTGCCAGCCTCCTCGTACCTCCATTGCTTTGCTCAGTTCACATAGGTAACTCAGGGTCGTGCTCTGAATCCACCAGGGCACCTCTTTGAACGGTTCTTCGGCGGTGGTACCTTTCTCGTTGAGTCATCACGAGCGGATGCCTGTAGAGTCTCTATGCCGGTGTGGGGCCGACTCGATACGCCACCGCCTCCCCCCCGCCTCCACGCCCCGCGCCATTGGCACATCGGATCCCGCTCGGAGCGTACATCTCAGGCCGCTTCATATTTTCTTCACCCGGAGCGATGCTCCATCCGCCGAGCAGTACGGCGGATGCTGCCGACCTCCGCCATTCGCCAGTCGCTGACTTCACAATGCTCTCCTTGCTCGCGTCCCTCGGCGACGAAAAGATGAAAATGGTCACCGCCACCGTCGTCAGAGTTGGTGTCGCGGGAGGCCTCCTCTGCGCCTGCGCCCACACCAGGATGATGATTGTACCCCTCCCTCCTGCACAATGTGACCGTGGCGTGGTGCCAGCGCCTTGCTGATGGGAAAGGGAACCCTCCACCGCTCGTCCTCCTTGACTGGCTGGCGAGCTCAAGAGGTAGCGGCCAAACGACGGAGATAACGGGTTTCACTTTATCGGCCAGAGGATTCTTCATTGCACCTGCATCGCATCAGGAAAGGACGTCTGAGATGGAGAAAAAAAGCAGCGCAGCCACAAGAAAGGACCCGTCTAGGCACCGGCTCACATGAAAGAGACAGGCCCAGGCAACAAAAGAACAGACACCAGCGTCCCGCTTCTCTATTACAAAGTATACACAGAGTAATGTGCACCGCTCATTTATCTGTCAAATTCCAGTCCACAATTATTCTCCGTCGCTCTCTGCCGGGACAGGCCCCAAGCCAGCCTCTTCTTCGTCCTCCGAATCGGCCGCGGCTATTGCGACCGCCGCCAACTGCGCCACCGCGGCGGCCTCGATCACGTTGATGGCCGATTGGTCGAGCGTCTTAATGACCTTGCTCATCCTGGACATTAGCCCCAATGACGGAAACAACAGCCACCATTGGCAATGGCTGTTCTTGTCGACCAGCGTCAAGCTCCTCAACCCGTCCTCGGTTGTCCAGCGCCAGCGCTCCTCAACCACCATCTTGCGGAAGGACACCGCCACATGAAAAGTCACGGAGGGGCGGTGCTTGGCCTTCTTGTCGTCGGACAGGGCCATCAGCCACTGCTCAGCAATATCGTACAGGCATGCGTCGCGCAGCACCTGCTGCTGCCCCAGCTCCCCCGCCCCGCCTGGTAGGTCCCCGCCGGCAGCTTTCACAGGCCCGACCCCGTTGCCACCACCACCGCCGATGTGTACTGGTCCAGCCCCACTCCCACCACCACCGCCGGCTTGCCCAGCAACACCAACAGCAGCGGCCACTTCGTCGACGTCGTGGGCGCCCAAAGCAGCCGCCCTCGCCGTGGTTTTAAGGGCTGGGGGGAACGACGGCGGAGCCGACGTGGTGCCCGAGTACGTCGCCAGCCGGCTCGTTTCGACAGCAAAGTAGGGTGAGCCCGCGCCGGCACGTTTGTCGGGGCGCGGCTCGTTGGGCTCCTTGGCCCGGATGTACACCAGAGGGGACGGGCAGAGCACGAAGAAGCCCACTTCCCGAAAGGCCACTTTTCTGCTCAGGAACCGGCCCTGGTTCATAAAGGTCGCCACGTGGGAGACGATAACGTCTCCGCCGCGGCATGGACTCGAGGCCCTGAAGTCCACAAGGCCGGCAAATACCGGCGCCGGCTCGGTCTGGGCCAGCTCTTTGGCGACGAGCGCGTCGGCGACCATGTGGACAACCACTTTGCCCCACTTGACGCAGTGCGACTTGTTGCCCTGCCGCTTGGACATGGCGGGCGTGAAGGCCGTCAAGACGTCCTCTTGCGTGTCCGCAGTGCGCGCCATCATGGAGATTGCGATATTGATGGAGCGGTTGACCTGGGGCTGCATCTTCTCAACCGTGAGCGACGCTTCCACGGCCGTGGCGATGGCTCTGAAGGACTTCTCGGCCCACGGCGTGTCGGGAGGCACTGCCTGGGCCGGGGGCGGTGCTGCAGCGGCCGCATTCGCATACACAGCCGCCGCCCGTACCTCTAGTGGCCCACCAGGGGCGCAAAGTACGGCATTGTTGGCGGCAATTGCGGTGTTGACGACGGCGAGCATCGCGGACGACATCTCGTTGGCCACAGAGGCGGCGATCTGGCGCACGACTACTGTCGACACACCAATGGATTCGCCGCCCTCCAGGCGCTGGCCACCACCAAGGGGCCCGGCGACACCCCAAGGCGGGGCTGCGGCTACGACGGGGGGTACAGGTAGGGCGGAGGGGGCCAAAACCGGGGCGGCACCTGGTAGACCACACGGCAGAGTGCCGTCCACTGCGGCACCAACAGCACCGGCCCCGTCCGCCCCAGTCGCTCGCCGCCTCAGTGCATGGCGCTCCGAAGATGTCAGCTGCGCCGTGTGTCCCGCGTGGCGGGTGCCCTCCACGTCGTCACGGCCGCCAGAGGCACTTCCCCTCGCCGTTGCGTCCTGCTCCGCCGCCGCGGTGATCCGGCGCTTGCGACCTCCCGCTCGACCGACTGTAGTAGAGCCGAATGGGGGTGCCATGTCGCCGAAGCTAGTGACAGAGTCAGGAAACGTCAACGGGACGCGCACGCACGCGATGGGGCGGCGAGGAAGCGGATGGATTGAGAGGGGTGCTCAAAACAGTGAGGGAGCGGGGGGTAGCGAAGGTGCAGGCGGGGGGGCAGCGGTAGTGGAAACGGCAAGCGGGCCGACCGGCTGTCTCTACCGGACAGAAACCTTTAGCTAAGCACCACCAACAGTCGCTGGCCGCGTGTGCAGGCCAACGCTTCCCGCCCGCGCGCGTGACGCGCCGCGTGTGGCGGCCCCCGCCTCCGCCTGCTGGGACTGGCCTGGAACCTGTCCTCCGCGAGCCAGCACGCGGCAGCCAGAATTGTTCCGCACAGCGGCACGGCTTTCCGCGCGGTCAAACTGGGTGTGTCGTCCGGTCCAGCCAATGTCAAGTCAGCGCGCGCACAGCGGAGGTGATTGCGTGTGCCCACGCCCCGGGGGAGAGGCGTGCGGAAGCACCGTCTGTGGGAACCGTGCGGGCAAGCAGCGCGTGCTTCTGTCAGCTCGTACGCAACCACCCGCGCGTTTCGCCCCACGGCGCCACGCTGTCACGCACGCCTGAGGCTGTGACGGTGCGTAGCCACGACTGCTGACTGATGGGTCCGATATCAAGTCCAGCACTTTTCTTTACAGAATTCTTGGGCGCTGCGGCACCAGAGGTCCTTGCGGCGGCAGCAACTGCGGGAGCCAGGGCCTCTCTGACAATTCGGCGCTTCTGCCGCTGCGTGCTGCAGTCTCTGCGTTCGCTGCCCTGGGCTGGCTGCCTTCTGCCCCTCCCCCCTCGTCTGCTGCCTTTTCCCTGGCTGTCTGCATCGCTTTCTGTTTGGCCCGCGCTCTCTGCATTTTTTGTGACCTGTGTCGTCCTCGACGTCACGCCGACCACCCCCTCCTAGATTCGAGCTTGACCTGTTTTTTCGGCTGCTCGCTGCCCCACGGCTTTCCCCGTAGTCCCCTCTCCCCCCCCCTCCTGACCGCACCGAAGGCCGGGCGCCCTCGCAGCCGGCAGCTGACCGCTCCACCTGCAGCTGGAGAGGACAACGGCAGCCCCGCCTGCTTGGTGGACTCGACAATACGGCCATGGCGTCGCGGCCTACCGGGAGAGCTGCTGCTGGTGCTGATCTTCATGGTGGTGACGGAGCGGATGCCAACCTCGCAGACCAAGTTGAGCAGCTAGAGCTGGTTAAGACACGGGTCGAAGCCGCTGGCGCGATTGTGCGATCGGTGATGCGCGCGTGCTCGCAGCTGTGCATCTTTTGGCGGGAGCTCGTGGCCCAAGGCCCCATGCCCTCCAGGTGGCGGGTCCTTGCTGCTGTGTTTGGCTACGATGAGCTGAGCCAGGGCCGAGCTGCTCAAGCTACACTTCGCGATAAGGTGCTGCAGCGGCTGCACGCGCGTCCGCCGACGTTTTCCTCCCGCAACTGCCGTGCCTACCGCGCCATCCGGGCCGAGGTTGAGTGTACGCGTGGGGCTTTTGATCAGCTCGTCGCGCTGACCAACATTACGGTCGACGAAGACCTCGCCTCTCGCTCCCGGCGGGTCTTGTTCTCCGTTTTTTTTGATAATGCGAGCTCCGCCTTGGCTGTTTGTGGTGTCTCTGCTAGCCTGCGTTCGTCATTCCTCTCTCGTAGTTTCAAGCGTCGTAGCAGTGAGCTGGTGACGCGCTTCCTGGTCGAGCACTACGAGTGCCCCTCCGGTCTTGTGTTCTATGTGCTAGACCGCCACCCTCAGCAGCGCAAGGTGTTGGTCGCCGTCCGCGCCAACGAGGACTATGACCTCGCCGGCCTGAGGCCGAGATACCCGCTGGAGCGGTTGTTCGTTGACGAGTCGACTCTGCCTGGCTTACCTGTTCGATTTGAGGCTTTGCTTTCGTGGCGCGACTCAGGCACGAGATCACGGAGTGAGGTGGATCCGCTGCTGGTATCTGGAAAGCTTTCTTTTTGCGTTCCCATATCTGTTGTTGAGGGTGCTGGACGTGACGTCGCCGCTTTGGTTTCGTAAAAACATTTTTTGTGCAACTGGCCAATGCCGAGCTTTACCTCACCATCACACCTGGCTACAACCAACTGAAAGACAACCGGCGTCCCCACTTGCGCCACCAGGGTGCCAGTCGAGCACCTCCGCAAACGTTCCCTACCCCACCGCCGCCACATCGTCACCAACCCGTTTCGCACGGAGGGGTCACCCCCTCCCTCGCATTACCCCTTCACCGGCACCCCCTCCACCGTTGCAACCTGCTTTGGCGACAACGCTCTGGCGTCGACACCATCGGAGCCGTCTCCCAGCTGCCAGGCCCCTTCCACCGGGGTGTGCACTACACATGGCGCCGCGTCGAATTCCGACGCTCTCGCCGAGAGACAACAAACTGGAAGGGCTTTTTTCAGGCGACCGAGGCCGGCACGAGCGTGCCTCCAGGCCGCACCGAGCCGCGGCCGCCGAGGGTAGGCGTGGCAGGACTTCAAACCAGCTGCACCGACCATGCTGTATGATGGGTGCGAGGCGAGGGAGTGGCGTACTGCGGCCGCACCCGGGCGGCAGGGGGGCGGTGCCGGCCGTGGGGGCCAGTCGTCGGCATTGTCGCAATTGGGAGGCAGGTCGCAGCTCCAGATGGAGCGATGCTGCCTTTGTCGACAGAGCGACGACGCCCGCCACCCCCATGATTCCCCCCTCCACGTGAAGGCACATCAACGCCGCCGCTGCCACGTCCAGGTCGACGGGTAAGGTGAGGAGCCATGGTATGCTTCCTGCCAGCGCCAGCACCCCCCCCCCCCC
>ENA-ORXT01006796-ORXT01006796.1-marine-metagenome-genome-assembly--contig:-NODE-6796-length-10474-cov-4.273156_pt1 | contig 10474 bp, 9 predicted proteins | sample MGYA00237868_ERZ511482 | MGnify/ENA metagenome assembly ERZ511482
CTTAGTTGCTTCTGCTTGCTTAGTTGCTTCTGCTTGCTTAGTTGCTTCTGCTTGCTTAGTTGCTTCTGCTTGCTTAGCTGCTTCCGCTTGCTTAGCTGCTTCTGCACCTACACCTGCTGATGCTGCTGCAGCAACTGCTACAGTAGCTGTCTCCGTGGCTACTTGCGTAGTGGTTGTTGAAGTAGTTATATTGCCTTTAATTGGCGTATTTTCGCCCCATACTCTTCCTAAAGCTAAAAGCATTTTAGTTTTAGTCTCGTACTCAGCACTACGTGCAATTTCTTGATTATTTGCCGCTCTTAGAGCGTAAGTAAATTTTCCGTCCTCTTCATAGGTTTTCCATCTTTTTTCATCGGAAGCATTTGTCAAAACAGATTGGATACCATTATCTCTTGCATCTGCTGATGCATAGCCCTCACTACGGAGCACCACATTACCTGAATGAATAAAACCGAAGTAGAATGAACCTCCTTCTTCAAAAGTTTGGAAACCGTCTCCTCCTTTATTATAGGAGTCGGGTGATAAATAATTATCTACTGGCATTAAAAGAATGCAATTTGTAGTTAGTGTATCCTTATTGTTGTATATGTAATAGTAAGGTCTACAACACTAACGAGGTTAAAAAATATTTTTTAGCGGCGCAAAGGTAGTGTTTTTTATACTGTAAAGGAAGTTTAGTGATTAAATAAGAATAGAATAATTTGTCTTTATTTAAAAAAAACAGTAGATTTGCACCTCGTTTCGAAAAAATAAACCTAAAGAGCACTAATAAAAGTTCCTTTTTTTTAAAAGGCTTTTTTTATTTGTTCTAATAAGATAATATTGAAAGATGAAAAGGACGTACCAACCATCCAGAAGAAAGAGAGTTAATAAACATGGTTTTCGCTCTCGTATGAGTAGCAAAAATGGAAGAAAATTATTGGCAAGAAGACGCGCTAAAGGTCGATTAAAATTGACTGTTTCTGATGAAATGAAGCTTAAATAAAATAGTTTCGTCGTCGATTCTTTCTAAAACACTTCCCATTTTAAAATCAAAACAGCAAGTATTAGCAACTAGTACTTGCTGTTTTGTTTAACTTCTTACCCGTGCCTTCCTTTAAATTTTCACAAGCAGAAAAATTGAAAAGCCGAAAGGTAATTCAGGAATTGTTTGAAAAAAGGAATTCTATACACATCTTTCCGCTTCGCTTAATTTGGGGTCCAATAACCCCTCGCACCAATGCCTACCCTGCACAATTTTCCGTAACAGTTCCAAAGAGAAAATTTGCCAAAGCTGTTGATAGAAATCGTATTAAAAGAGTCATTCGAGAAGCGTATCGTTTAAATAAGCCTGATTTTTATCAACATATAGCTCCATTCGACCAACAATTTGGTTTAATGTTTATCTACACAGGCAAGAAGCAACCAACCATAAAAGAATTAGAAAAAAGCTTAAAAAGAATTCGGAAAAAAATGGTCAGAGAATTGACTGGGAACAAAGGAAAAACAAAATGAACATTTTTAGAGGGAGAAAATTTGATTTTTTTTGTAAAAACAAATCAAGTTTCCTCCCTCTAAAGAAGCTATCCTAACCCGACTTCTGATACCTACATTTTACAAGTAATCTCCTACCTCAACTAATTATTAATAATTAATCAGCAATAATGTCAACCTACTTGCTTACTTTTGAGGGAGAAGTGGGCAGTGTGCCTATTTTAAATTTGGTAGCTAAGTAGGGTTGTTTATTTGTTTAGAATGTTTATTTGTTTAAAACCACTGTACATAAGTGATTTAAACAAATAAACATTCTAAACAAATAAACAACCCTATTTATACCAGAATTTTTAAAATATAACTACATACCAGTGTTATTTCTATTTCGCACCAATCAGATTATTTTCAACCTTTTTTTGCTAATATATATTATAATATTGAGGTCCTCCTACTTCTTTAGACCTATGCCAAGAGACGTATCAAATGATGGAATTCTCTCTGCTCTTATCAAAAATGCACTTGATAGCAATAGGATGGTAGAAGGTGGATTGGTCATTCTCTTACTATTTATACAAGCTGTTTTGATCAATAATCTAGCTATTAAACACCGTCTATACAACGAAACAACTTTATTGCCAGGCTTATTTTATGTGTTACTAATGAGCACCTTGCAGGATTTTTTTCCACTTACCGCTATTTTACTAGGCAATCTCTTCCTAATAGTAGCCTTAGATGAATTAATGAGTACTTACAAGCAAGCAAATTGCGCAGGTGCTATTTTTAATGCTGGATTCTGGGTAGGCATAGCTAGTTTATTTTATAGCTCTTTTAGCTTTTTCTTCTTATTACTCTTGCTTGGCTTGAGCCTTTTAAGAGCTTTTAAACTAAAAGAGCGGTTAGTTTTACTGGTAGGCTTTATTGTCCCTTTTCTTTTTGTCAGTGCTTATTTTTTTTGGAATAATAAATTTCTTGAATATTGGCACACCTACTTTTTATCTCATTTTCATTTTTTAAACTTTCAATACAATAGAAGTGGCATTTTTTTAGCGAAGTTAGCCTTATTAGTTGTGTTTTTTCTTTTAGGTTTTTTCAATAACTACAAATTTGATAAAGCTATTCAAACTAGAAATTACGTTAATATTATATATATGACTTTATTTATTAGCGGACTCACGTTTCTATTCCAACCAAATGTGACTATTCTTCATTTTCTAATCATTATGGTCCCTCTTTCCTTCTTGGTAACTGCTCGTTTTCTTTCCTTCAATTCCAGTGTCGCAGAATTTGTTCACACTATTTTACTGATAGCCGTCCTCTTTTTTCAATACAGGGGATTTGGTGAACTTATTGGATAAAATAACTCTAAATTCCAAACAACAAATCTCAAATCTCAAATTCCAACTCCAACGTTGACTCAAATCTCGTTATTAACGTCATGGTTGGAATTTGAGATTTGTTGTTTAGAATTTAATGATTTGTCTACTATTTACCATTTTTTGATATTTTCCAGTATTTTAAGCCTATTTATTAAAAAATACCTTTTGAAAATGCTTTTTGCTCTATTTCGATATATAATTCCAAACAAAATTTGCTTACTCTACTTTAAATCAAAAAAAAATAAAACAATATTCTGATTTTTAAACTAATTATGCGCTTTACAAAAAGTTAACACAAAATAAATATTAAAAAAACAATAAAAAAAAATTTTACTTTGTCCCATTTTAACCATTAAGTAACTTGTTTTAACCTATACTTTAGTTCCTAATAGGCTCATCTTTGCGTCATCAACTAATTTTAATGAGGTTTTTTCAATTCCTCATTAACACAAACTGACGAAGATGAAGAAAGGAATCAAAAACTCAACAAACAAGCGTAGACATCAATTTTATATAGTAGAAATTATTTGCGCTATACTACTACTTGTAACGACAAACAGCTTTGCTAATACTACTTCTAGTATTTTTGACCTAATGAGCCATCAAGAAGTATTAAAAGTGACCATGACAGGCGATTTTGAAACGTTAAGAACAAATCGTAGAAGTGGAGAGGGGCAAATAATTACTATATCTTTTGTGGATGCTACTGGCAAAGAACAAACTTGGAATGCTAAGTTTACTCTAAGAGGGAATTATAGAAGAATGCGTTGTACGGCAATGCCTCCTATGAAATTAAACTTCAAAAAATCAGAACTAAAAGCAGCAGGTTTAGCGAAGTTTGATGACATGAAATTGGTAACACAATGTATGGAAGAGGACGAAGACAGCAAAGCCTTGGTTTTAAAAGAATATTTAACTTATAAATTATATAATGAACTGACTCCCGCTAGCTTTAGAGTACAATTATTAAAAATCACCTATATAGACACCCATACAGCAAATAAGACCAAACAATGGGGGTTCTTGATAGAGGATACTGCTCAACTAAGATCTAGAATAGCTGCTGAAAAATGTGAACGGCAAAGAGGTTTTTTAGCAGCAGATTTCCATTCTGAAAGTTTCTATACTACAGCACTCTTTCAATATATGATAGGTAATGGTGACTGGGATGCGAAGATTAGTAAAAATGCGAAGATACTAAGTAAAGAGGGAAAACTGCTTGCTATTCCTTATGACTTTGATTTTTCAGGACTAGTAGATGCTTCTTACGCCATTCCTAATGGAAATTATGAAATGACTTCTATTCAAGAACGAATTTACATGGGTTTCGAACAAGACTTGGCACATTTAGATGCTACTTTAGCCTATTTTAAAACAAAGAAGAAAGCACTAAAAGAGACTGTAAAAGCATTTAAGATACTCCGTGCTACAGAGAGGAGAGCTGTGCTCAATTATTTAATATCTTTCTTCGATGCAAGCGATGAAATTAACTATAGAGCAAAGAAAATGTGGACTGCTCCTACAATAGATGCGCAAATTGATTAACTGATTATTAGTTGATTGCTTGCGCTCACGTCTAGTAAATAATCAGCTAGTATTGATGAAAAAATAAATAGGTCGTTTTCAAAATGAGTTATTTATTTCTTCATCTCTTACTTAATCATTTTTTTACAAATTTCTTCAATACACTTCCCCCTTCTTCCGTTATTAACTGAACCGCATAGATGCCACTCTTCAAATCAGCTATATTCAGTTCCCTAGCAGTAGGTGTAAAACGCTTCACTACTTGTCCATTAATCGTTAATATTTGTATCTGAGCAATACTTGTTAGGGGAGCCTCTGAAAGTATTCGAATTACTTTATTAGCTGGATTTGGCGAAATAGAAAATAGTGGCAGCTTTACTGCATAATTGATGCTCGTAGTCATAGTCATGGAAGAAAAGCGGTAAATAGTACCTTCTGGAATCGTTCCATTCACAAAAGAAGCATCATCAAAAGAAGTAATCGTGTTTAAAGTGGGTGCAGTTGGATCACCTGCTAACATATAGGCAGTGCCAGCCAACGTATCTTCTTCTACATCATAAAAGGGATACAGACCGATGAATGGCCCTAGTTCTCCCTCATAGGATATTTCGGGTTGCAAAACAGAGGTAGGACCAAAATGTATTTCTATATCATTTGTACCTTCATATAGCCAAAGTTGAAAATTGGTAAAATCAGAAGATATATTATTGGTTCCTAGATCTTCAAAAAAACCAACATTACTCCATTCTATTTTGAGAATCTTACTACCTGCTGATTCTACTAACTGATAAGAAATAGGAGACTCTGAAAGGGTTGTGTCATTGATTAAGTCATACCCCCTATCTATAATATCGGTACCATAAGCTACAATAACAGGGATAACTCCTGTTTCCGAAGTATCAGAACTCACTAGACCGCCTAATCCAAAATCTTCTAAAAAAATTTCATTAAAAGTTTGACCACCATACTGAAAATCAAACCCGATAGGAACGGCAAACTCAGGATCGTCCCATACAAGACCATTGTTCAACGAGATGCTTGAATCTAAGGGTTCGTAAGTACCTGTTGAAGTGCTCAGACTGTAAGATTGGGAAAAAAGTTGTATCGCCCAAAATGATAAAGCGAAAATTAGTAATTGCTTCGTTTTCATAGTATTGTATTTTATTCAAACTTACTTAAATCAGGTAGAAAGTTACGATTTCTTTTTAATTCATAGTTATACAATAACCAACCCAAATTTTTAAAAAAAGGAAATCCTTTTTCTTCGTATTCATACACCCCATCATTATAAATGCGATTATCATTCACGTGTATCGTCGCCGCAACCATAAACTCTAGTTGGTTTTTAAAATCTACCACATAAGCTACATCCGTCAAATAGCCATAAGCATCCCCTACTTTATTGAATACCCGAATATGTTCTGGTATTTTTTCTTCCGAGCCACCAAATAAAAAAAACTTTACATAGCCATCTGGTTTATCAAAATAGGGATATTTTTCAGCTTGCGGGGTTTGTGATAAGTATTGATACAAAAAGGCATAGTCTGCATCACTTAACCTAAATCGTTGCTGCGCTGGAACGGAATTTGGAAACAATAGCGTTTTTAATATATCATGTAAATGTTGTAGAGAAATATAATTTTTATACCTAAAGTCGAAGGATTCCTTTACTATTTTTCCTGCCTTATTTTCATAGCCTTTTCCACGTATTTCTTTGTTTAAATCTAAGGAAGGATAAGCTTTACTGTATACTTCTCCTTGATGATATAAAATAGAATCGCCTTTGTAAAAAGTAATGGGATTTGTATACCGATTAGTCGTTTTATCATAATTAGGGGCAGACAAGCGATGAATAATTCTGCTATGGGTAAAGCCTTTTTGCCAAAGTCGTTCATTTAATTGTTGCTGCCCGATAAATTCATACAAGCGATTATAAGCATCATTATCGCTTACCAAAAATATCTTTTTAATAAAATGGGCAATAGAGGGAAGGTTATTTTCAGCCGTGCTATCAACTTGCATAGCTGTTTGAGGAGGACTCCCTGCCCCTATACGCATTGGCGTATTTTTATCTAAACCAATAATCTTTAACTCATTTAATTTTTCCAATGCAAGCAGTGCGGTTGGCATTTTTACGGTACTCGCTGGATAAAAATATTGCTGCTCTTGGAGTCCATAAGAAAAAGTAGTAAAAGTGGGCGTATTATCTTCGGTCCGATTTATTTGCGTATACAAAATCTGTACCTCATACTGTTCGGGATGCTCAAATATATCTCCAAAAACAGCCTTGTTTTCTTCAATAATGGTGCTTAATGGATTTTGGGCTACTAGCTTAAGCAGACTAAAGCAAAAAAAACAGAAGAGCAATTTAGCTTTGAACATGAGTTGATGATTGATTAATGAAATAAATTTTTTAGAGGAAGATAAATTGATCTGTTTTTTGTTAAAAAATAGATCAATTTATCTTCCTCTAAAAGGCTAACTCCTAAATATACTTTTTACCTGTAAAGCTAGCCAGATAAAAGCATTATTTTAGATAGAAAATTGCTTTTACAAACTACTTAATAATCAAACCTATAATAAAATATTAATTTTTACGCTGTATAGCTTGCGATTGAGGAAAAAAGAATTTAGATTTGCAGCCGCTTCTAAAGAGAGCATTTCTATTGTTTGGTGCTGTAGCTCAGTTGGTAGAGCAATGGACTGAAAATCCATGTGTCGGGGGTTCAATTCCCTCCAGCACCACTAATTCTTCTAAAAGCCTTTAAATACGTGGGTTCTTGCCCCTATTTAAAGGCTTTTTTTGTTGGGATTTTGTACTCGTTGTTGTACCGAAATGAAAATTTATTAAAAAAGGAACTAAATATTTTCTAATCTACCTCTTGAGGATACCTTATGTACAAATAATCGTGATTCTGTAAACGCTTTATTTGTGATACCTTCCCAATGTTTAGTTATGTAGTTTTACCATATCCCAACGTGTTTTCGTCGATATATATAATCCCGCTGCTTCAACAAATAAACAGTCTAAAACAATTCTTCAAATATTTCCCTCATTTTCTATCTTTACAGCATGGAATCTTATGCGCTTTATGAACTCAATGAATTCATCCGTCGAGCCATGCACTTGAATTTTCCTGACACAATTTGGGTACGAGCAGAAGTAGCACAAATTAAGGAGAGTCGAGGGCAGCATTATTTGACACTTATCCAAAAATCAACAGAAACGGATCAGATAATTGCTCAAATAGATGCCATGATTTGGGGGAGAACCTATCGGCGACTACAAAGGAAATTAAAAAATGTGCTGCGGGATTTACTCCAAGATGGCGTTAATTTACTATTGGAGGTAAAAGTAGAATTTAATGAACGCTATGGCTTGAAGTTGATGATAGAAGATATAGATCCTAGTTATACAATGGGACAACTGGCCATCAAGCGGCAGCAAATTTTAATGGATTTATTAAAAGCCAACCTACTTAACATCAATAAGCAATTGGTCTTACCTCCTGTCGTACAACGTATTGCGGTTTTATCCTCTAGTACTGCGGCAGGCCTACAAGATTATTTAGAGCAATTAAACAATAATCCTTATAATTATACTTTTAAAAATGTGTTGTTTCCCGTTGCGGTGCAAGGGGCATTCGTAGAAAAAGAATTACAAGCACAATTCAAAAAAATTGCGCTACGCAAAGAAGAATTTGATGCGGTAGTATTGGTTAGAGGGGGCGGTTCAAAAATAGATTTGGGGGCTTTTGATAGTTTTGAATTAGCAAAGACCGTAGCAAAATTCCCATTGCCTGTGTTTGTGGGAATAGGGCACGAAGTAGACGAAACTATTTTAGATAAAGTCGCCCATACTTCTTTGAAAACGCCTACGGCTGTTGCAGATTTTTTGATTAGAAAAGCCCTTCATTTTGAATCTTGGATTATAGAACATAAAAACTATCTTGCTAATGCATCGAACTTATTGATCCAAGAATCAAAGGTGCAATTGGAGCAAGCCAAACGGCTACTTCATCTTTCTACTCAAGGACAATTAAAAGAACAGGCACTCGTATTACAGCAACTAACGAAACAATTGCCTATTGTTGTTAGAAATAATTTCAAATACGAACAAACTAAATTAGCGCAATTGGAAAAAATAGCTCATTTACTCACGCCTAAAACTTTAATGAGTAGAGGGTACACCCAAACAACTTTTAAAGGAAAAACCTTATCTAGTATCCAAGAAATAAAGGAAGGCATGATATTAGAAACTCATTTTGTAGATGGCTCGATTAAAAGTAAAGTCCTATGAGCAAAAAAATAATCAGTTACGAAAAAGCCCTGCAAGAGCTACAAGAGATTGTTGCTCGAATAGAAGCCAATGACATCGGTATCGATGACCTAGCCCCTCAAATGAAGCGGGCCGCCCAATTAATTGAATTTTGCCAAAATAAATTACGAACAACGGAAAGTGAAATAGGGGAGCTTTTTGGGAAAGAATGACTTGAAAAGAAGTCAGAGGTCAGACCGTTCCGAAAATCGGAACTGTCAGAAGTCAGATTTATGACGTATTCTCAGACGTAAGCTAGATTTGGGCTTTTTTATTTATCTAAGTAACGACAAAAAAATAAGTAATGCGTTAGTTATTTTTTTGTCAATACTAAGTAGTGTAAAATACGCTAACGTCCAAATAAATCTAATTTACGTCTAAGAACACGTCATAAATCTGACTTCTGACAGTTCCGATTTTCGGAACGATCTGACTTCTGACTTCTTTTAAAAAAAACATAAAATGCCAGATATATATATTTATGATGCGCTCCGAACACCCTGTGGCAGAGGAGATCAAGCAGGTTCTTTATTTCAGATTAAGCCTATTGATTTACTAGCACGCTGTTTAGAAGCGCTTCAAAATAGAAATGAATTAGATACCGCACAAGTAGATGATGCCCTATTAGGATGCGTTACCCCTTTTGGTGATCAAGGAGACAATATTATTAAAACAGCCTTGCCTTATGCAGGTTGGTCTTCAGAGGTGCCAGGGCTACAACTCAATCGCTTTCAGGCTTCTGGTTTAGAAGCATTGTCCTTGGCAGCGGCTAAAATAAAAGCGGGTTGGGGGGATTTAATTGTTGCGGGTGGTTTGGAAAGCCATAGTAGAATTCGTCGCTCTAATTTTAGAGGCTCTATTTCTAGTGATCCCAATATCATCAGTTCCATAGGCTCTATTCCTTCGGGGATGGCGGCCGATTTGTTAGCAACTTTAAAGGGAATGGAACGGAGCACTATAGATGAATACGCTATACAATCTCATACAAAAGCAGTAGAAGCACAAAAAATAGGTCATTTTCAAAAATCTATTATTCCTATTTATGACGAGAATAACATCTTAGTCTTAAATCGAGATGAGCTGGTAAATACCGTAGTTGATCAAGAAATGATGTCGGAAATGGAAACTGTTTTTCCAAAATGGGGTAGAGCGGGCTTTGAAGTAGCTGCCCTTAAAAAATATCCTTTAGTAGAAAAAATAAACGCTTTTCACACGCAAGGAAATATTGCATTAGGGGCAGACGGTGCGGCTTTAGTTTTATTAGGAAATAAAGCAAAAGGAACAAAGTTGGGTCTAGAGGCAAAAGCAAAGATAGTGACTATCGCTGCTGCTAGTTCAGACCTAACCCTCATGCACTTGGGCGGCATCAAAGCAGCGGAAAAAGCGCTAAAGCAAGCCAAACTGAAAGCTACAGATATAGATCTTTGGTACACCAATGAGTCTTTTGCGGCGGTGGCGCTACATTTTCAAAATCATTTTGAAATAGACCCTTCTCAATTTAATGCTTGTGGCAGTACGATTGCATTAGGAGAACCAATAGGCGCAATGGGCGCAATGCTCTTTAGTATTTTAGTGGATGAATTAGAACGACAAAACTTGAAAAAGGGCTTAATTGCTTTATCCGCAGAAGGAGGTATGGGATCTTGTATGATTATTGAGCGGTAATAGACCATTGCGTAAAAAAGGAATACTTCCAACTTTTTTATTTGTTGATATTGTTTATTTGTTTAGCAGCGTGCTTAGTAAACAAGTAAACAATATCAACAAATAAACAAGTTGAGAG
>ENA-ORXT01006800-ORXT01006800.1-marine-metagenome-genome-assembly--contig:-NODE-6800-length-10469-cov-8.952560_pt1 | contig 10469 bp, 14 predicted proteins | sample MGYA00237868_ERZ511482 | MGnify/ENA metagenome assembly ERZ511482
GATATAATCTACGTAATAATCCGGTTTCGGAGGCAGATATCCGCATCCGGATCTTAGTTAAGCGATTTATCCGTAATTAGATATACCACATCGGCGTGTATCCGTATCCTATTTCGCCTCAAAATGCATATCCTGACAACCCCTGCTCGTGAACCGACAGTCGGGGGTAGTTGGCGACTTGCAGTCCACGTCGCGCCCCGACATCGCATTAGCCATCTTGGGATTGGGGATGGCTGCCTCGTACTTCCCGCCCTCCGGACCGACCGATCACATCAAGTGGTCCTTGTTGTCAGACTCCCACGCGCCGCGCTCCTTGCCCGCCTGCGCCGCCGCGCGGCGTCCGAGGTGCGTCTTGGCCACCCAATCAGAAATGCCGGCTGCCATGAGACGCAGCTTCAAGTTGGTGCTGTCGTGGTGGTACATCATGGGCTTTAGCAGCCCCCCGCGCGGGCTGGGGAAGGCCAGCACCCGGTAACACGAGTGAAAGCTGACCGCGGTACTGGCCTTGCGAAAGTGAATCTTCTTAACGCCGGCCACCACCTCGCCGTCTTTCGGCGTAAAGGCCGTTGCAAAGTCGACGAGGGGGGCGGTCGCGTCGTCACCTGGACGGTGAAAAAACTTGACCAGCGCATCTACCATGGCACCGAAAGGGCAAACCCATGGGTTTACGTGCGGCAGCGAGCCAATGCAACGCAGAACCCCTTCGTAGGTCTTGGTCGTACCAATGTAGGTGCACAAAAGTGGCACCTCGCGCTGTACATCCGCAAGCATACCCGCAGAAGCGCAGATCCTGAGGTTGCTCCACGTTAGCTCCCTTGTTGTGGCGCCCCTCTATCGAAGCGCATACTGCATCGGCCACAGGGCGCTCAGCCGCGCGTCATTGTGGTAATTAAAGCGCCGTCTTTGCCAGCATCAGCAGGGAGATGGAGACCGCGCGCCGCTGCTCGTCAGTCACCGATTGGTCCCGCTTGCTCTTTGCATTGGCGACGCCTGCCGCATTCTGCATCAGGGTTCGGTCCCGCTTGCGGCGGCCGACAACCGCGACCATTGGGTGGAAGAATCCAGCCTACAGAAGCTCGTCTGTCGCCCAGTGGCAGCAGCACGAGCACGCCACCACTCCCCACAGCTAATTGAAAAGGCTGGCCACCCTAGAAAGCGCGTTGAGGTTGCTAACAGCACGTGGTGGCTCACTTGTCGCCCCTAGCCGCTGACCGATGCGAGTGACGGGCCGTTGGCACCCGGCGAGCGTGGCACGCTCCCCTCACGAGGGGGAGGCGCGGCGTGACTCCCCGCTGTGCCTACATTTCCGCCTTGCAGCAGACCTGCCATTGGAGGCGCCGAGCCCACCGCCATAGCGGCCCCCGCAGGGGCGAGCGTCGACCTCGAATCGACCGTCGGGGTCAGAACATGAGACGGCGCCGCGGCGCGTCGCCCAGGTGCGCCACGCTCAGAAGTTGGTGGCGGCCGCACGGCTCCCGCATGGAATCTGTCTCGCACCGTCGAATTTGTGTTGCCAACGACGCGAGCATCACGCGCTGCGCCGCGCTGCGCCCCCGCCACCACAGTTTTCCCCCCCGGTGCGCGACTGATAGCCCCTCAGTGCGGGGTTGTGCGGCGGCGCCGACGCGGCGCGGGGCCGTGGCTGTCGCTGTAGCGTGCATACGAGTGGTAGGAACACCCGCCGTCCGACGACTGTTCCCCACCAGCGCAACTGGCGGTGGCGCTTAGAGCCCGAAGAGTCTACGGCCGCTTGCGCCGCGCGGGTGTCACGTGCCAAGTGGTCTCTTCCTAGATGTATTCTACAACCACATTGCGAGTCACAGGTAGCACCTTGCCCCCGTCCAAGCCGTCCGCCGCTTATGCACAATCCTGCTGGATGTAGCCCGCGTACGTCTCCATGGTGGTATTCTGGCGCCCATGTGTGGCGCTGAACGAGTGTATCTGCCAGTCGCTCTTCATCGCGCTCTACATCGTCTAAACCATGTAGTGGTTGCTCCGCTCTACCACGTGGAGCACCGGCTCCACAACCGCGCGGGTGCGCGTTGCGTCCAGCCGGAACGCGGCGCAGTAGTTGACAGAATTAACGATGGCCTCGTACGCTGCACAATCCGACTTGACCGTCGCGGGCGAGCGGCGGTCGTCTGGCGGCAGGGCAGCGCCCGAGAAGCGGTCGCCCAGAAGTCCAGCGCGGTTGGCGTCAGAAAATAGACAGCCGCGGCGGATGAGGCGGCCGTTAACGTCAGACTTGGTGACGAATAGGCGCGCTACCGAATTGCGCATTGTGTAGGATCCCTCCCTATCCAGAAAAGCGTGGTGGACCGCTGACATTTCGGCTTCGACCACCCCGCCAGTGCCACCGAGCAGATAGATTGCTGGGGTACAACCAGAGCTCCGGATAGCGCGTCCCGTGTCGGGGGAGCATGTGCGGGGTCAGGGGTGCGGTGGGACGTGAGCAGGATCCAAGAAGTGGCGTGGCCGGCGCGGGGGCCCGAACCCCCGATTGAGCGGCGCGCCCCACTCACGGGCGGGCCCGCTGGCCGCGGCACGACGGGCGGCTCAGCAGGTGGGAGCGGCGCTGCGCTCGCAACCCGCCCAGCTGAGGCGCCTTCTCGTCAAAGAGGCGAGCCCGCCATGGCTGGGTGGAAAGCATGACCAACCACGACACGTAGGCATACCGGCCGAGGCCCGAGGCCGCTTATGAGCTCCACGCCGACCACGCGGCCGGCTTTTTTTTGTGCTTTGGGCTTGAAAAGGGCGGTAGAGAGGTGTCAACTGCCATGCTGGTGGCCACGATACCCAACCAGGAGCGATCTATGTCGCGGGAAACTTCTACCCTTCTGTCAACCATGCCCTGCACATCGGATGCCAACGCCGACCTCCACGAAATGGTCGGCCCGTCGATGGGTGACCTGCAGGCTCTGCTTGACAGCGGGGTGAGTGTCAACGCGTCGTTCCGGGCTGTGCGTCTCTTCCCGACAGGTGACTTGTCGTTTTCGAGCGACTTCCTCGGCCGCAACGGTGCAACGTGCCGACACCCTTGCGTGTTCTGCCACGTTGTAGGGCCGCCTGAGATGGGCAGCACCGAGCTGTTGGCCGTGTGCGGCAGCATGCAAGACGTAGCGGCTCCTCCGGCGTCGCTGCGCACTTGGGCGGAGCTGCAGGCGGCAGCTGTGTCCTTTGCTGACGGGCCAAACGATACGTTTCCCATCGCAGTGCCAGCGGCTGAGCATCGCTCCATCTAGCGGTGCCCTGTGTTTGATGTGGAGCCTCGGCAGATTGTACCTGCACCCCTCCATTTGACACTGGGGATTACAGGGCATGCCCTGCGGTTGGGAATCGAGGCGGTTGTCTTCAAGAGTGGTGCAGCGGCTGGGGCGTAGGCGGCGAGGGCGGTCGGCATGGCATTGCTGGTGAGTGCAAGGGTGTGCCCAGTACCCTACCACGGCCGTGGATTTGAAGGCCGCGACTGCCACCACATCGCGCAGCGTAGCGCAGCTGTTTGTGACGCACTGGTCGGTCATTTGTCGGCTGCCCGACTCACGGCGCTACGACGAGCCTGGGCGGAGTGGTCAGATGTCATCAACGTGCTTAACCGCGCTGAAGATGTTCCTGTCGCGAACGCGCGTGTGTTCCAAGCCACCGTCCCACGTGTCGCGTCGGGGCTCCGCGCTACGTTCCCATGGATGAGCGTGACGCCGAAATTACACGCCCTCGTTCACCACGCTACCACATTCTTGTTCCGCTTCGGCCTTATGGGCTCGTACGCCGAACAAGCCCTTGAGGCGTGGCATGGATTTTTCAATCACGCGCGGGCGCACTGCACCGCAGACTCCTTCCTCGGCTCTTGTTTGCGGCTGGTTGAGCGGGTGGAACGTGAGCGGCAGCCAGCCGCCGCCCACATGCTCAACAACGGGCAGACCAGGAAGACTGCCGCGACCGGGGCGCGGGCCGCAAGGAAGCCCGGCGACGGGCGTCTGCGGCAAATCAAGCCGGCGTCACGGAGCGCAACTGTTGGGGAGCAAAAGGAGCTGGCTGAGATGGAGGCTTGGGCAGCGGGAGTGGCCAAGAAGGCCGCTCTCACCATCCGCGCGTAGAACCATCGTCTGGACAAAGCTGCAGCCGCTGCGGCGACGGCGGCGGCGGCGGCGACGGCCGTCACGGCGGCGGCGAAGACCGCCGCGGCGGCGACGGCCGCCGCCGTGGTAGCGGTGGGCGCCACAGCAGCTGCAGCGGGCACATCAGCTAGTGTCGAGGGCGTGGGGGGAACCGCGGCGGTGGGTGAGGGTGTCCCCACAGACGGGGAGGGGGACTTTTTGGAAGAGGAGGAGCTGGATGCAGCCGTCGTCCTCATGCTCGGTTGAAAACACTGCTCTAGGAAAAAGCCATCTCGAGCGCAAAGCTAGAAAGGCGACCAGCCAGGTACCTGACGAGCGCACCTGACCGGGTGCCACATCTTCTGGCAGGAATGAACTCCTAAAGGCATCTCTTTGATTGAACATTCTCTCCGAAATGCCGTTCACCCAATCAGATACCAAGGATGGGTTGAAAACCCAGAAGACGCCTGTCGGGCGGTCTTAACTGGGGGTGCCAAGTTGACCAACGGCCACAAATGTCGTTCATTTTCTTCTTGCGCGCCCAGGGGTCGTGAGGGCCGTTTTCCGAAAAAAGGAATTTCCTTTCCCTTTCCTCTCGCGACCCGCCACGTGGTGTCACTGTCCTCCATTTGATTGGCTATCGCAGCGGGTCTGTGGAGCTTGCGCCCGGTACGAAGCGCCAGGATCTCCCGGCGTTCCCCTTCGCCGGGACGTGCACGTCACGTCCTAACCTCTACCCATCATCATCAATCGATCTTGACTTGCATTCCGAGCACGCTACCTCAGCTCCCTACCCTTTCCCCTGCCTCTTGTTTCTTTTATTGATACTCCTCGAGTCCCCACCCCCATTTTTCTAAGCCTAATCCCCAGCTCACCCGCAGCGGCTAGGCACCTTGGTGGCGCCGCGTCGGACCCATTATGGATGGACCGGCGGCGCAGCCGGCGGCCAGCCACGCGCCTTCCCCTGACGCGCGGACCGGCACCTGGCTGTATGTCGACCTTGACAGTGCGCCTGGCAAGATGTCGTGTCGGGGGCGGGGGTGCTCGTGGAGAATCAAGATCAACAAGACGAGAGCGCGGGATGATCTAGCTCATTGTAAACACGCTCGGCGTGACTTCCCATCTATGATGGCTGACCTGCACCCCGCCCCCGACGCACCAAATTGTGAACCAGGACCAGTGACGACGGCTGAGCTCAACCATTGGCGCCTTCTCTGGACCGAGGCGATGTGTGAGTCGTGCCTACCCCTTGGGTTTTTCGACACGCCGGCGTGGGCGGCGGCGCTGGGAGCTGTTTCGAGCGGGCGGTTTACAGGTCCAGGCGACCGCCGTGTGCTGGCGTCAACGTATGTGCCTCTCGTGGCGGCCAAGTCGGAAGAGCGGACGGTGGCCCATCTCAAGTCGGCGGCCTCAGCCGCCGTGTCCATGGACGGGGCAACGGTCAACCGTCAAGGTGTTTACAACTTTGTGTTCAACACCCCACGGGCATTGATTTATGCCACCAGACGACTGGGCGCAGAGACCCCGACGGGGGCAGATCTCCTCAGCGCCCTCAAGGCCTCCCCGAACCAGCCAATCATTACAGCGGCACGTATGGGGAGCAGTGCCGGGGTTGGTGCCGCCGGTCAGGCCCCGCGCTGGCGGCGGCTCTGCGAGGAGCGGATTCCTGCGGTGTTGTCCGACTCTCCCAGCGCAATGGTTCGCATGCGCCGCGATGGGATGGCTGACGAAACATTTATTTTTGGGTACGGCTGTGCTGCACACGCTGGTAACCTGGTCGCTCAAGACGCGGCGCGGCTCAATCCATTCGATACGGGTCTGCGCCACGCGCTGAGCGCAACAATTTTTTTATGCGGTGTGGTCGAGCACGTGCTCTGCACGCGTCGACGGTGGCGGTCATGTTGAACAGAGGGCAGCGTATTCGGTGCCTCAAGTCGTACAGTCGGACACGGTGGGCTGGCGAGGCCGTAACCATATCGGGGGTTCAAGAAAATCTACCCGCACTGCGGCACACCCTCCTGTCGAATGCCCACTCAGACAACCCGTATCCTGTCCCCGACAGTGTGACAACTGCTCTCGAGCCAACCAGTCGGGACTCTATTCACCAATCCACGCCCTTTCTCAAGGTGCTGGCTGCAGTAGTGGCCTTGCTCGAGTCCGACGAGGCACCTCTCTCGTCCTATGCGGGCCTCTTCGCCACATTACGACCCACATTGGATACATTCTTCCTCGAGCTCCCTCTGGCGGCGCGGGTGGGGTTGCAGAGCAGCCTGTCCGCACGGTTTGCCGCAGTCTCGGACACGATGGTGGCGCTCGCATTTTACTTGGACGGGATTTGGGGTCCCACCCGGGGGCGTGTCACGGGGCTCCTGTGGACGGCACGGGCGGGGGAGAAGGGGCAGTCTCTAACAGACCTGTGGCCGCGAAGGCGGCGCTGACCACTTTTTTTTGTCGGCCGCGGCGGCCGTGCCGGTGCCTAGGACGGTTGACGCGGTCGCGTCGGCGTCGGTCGTCGTGCCTGGTATGTCGGCGCGCCCGACGAGGCATGTCGGCGTGCCCGCCGTGGTCGTATCGCTGGTGAAGCTCGTGTTGGCGGCCGTTGCGGTGGGACTGCCGCTGCCTGGCGTCAAGTACTTTCTCGGCTTGTTCGAGACACTCAAGAAGGCGACGGCGGACATGTTGGCGGACATGTTGGAGAAGCCGCTTCTGTGAAACGTGTCGGTGGGGGTGTTGTGGTGCGTGGAAGTGCTCGCGCCGGGCGCGTGGGCGTTGCTGCTGCTGTTTGCGGTTTTCGGGTGAACGTTTTCGGTGGCGGTCATCAAGACGGTGGCCGCGAAGGCGGCGCCGACCACTCTTTTTTTGTCGGCTGCGGCGGCCGTGCCGGTGCCGAGGACGGTCAACGTGGTCGCGTCGGCGTCGGTCATCTCTTCTGGTACGTCGGTGGGACCAACGTGGCACGTGAGCGTGTCCTCCGTGGTCGTTTTTGGCGGCGACGCTGCTGCCGGTAATCGCCGCCGCTGCGCTTTGGTGTACATCTTGGGCGCGTGCCTTCGGTGCTCTCGTCATGAGCTCGTCCGACGCCGGCGATTGCAGGGCGTCGGTTTCGGGCTGCGAAGGCCCAGAACCCGCCCCAGTTGTCAACAGTCAAGTCAACGCCTCGGCAACATCTCCCTCGCCTGTTCCGTTGGACAAGGAAGAACCTGAGGAGCTGCTGACGCCGCGCAAGAAGCGGCGGACGTGGCCTGGAGCAGACACGGACCTTCTTTGTGCAACGGCGGTCACGACAATTGGTGCGCATCTGGCCGAGTGGGGCCGGGGGGAGCAGATGTACGAGAGGGCGGCGAAATTGTTTAACGAGCATCCCCGCCGCCCTTTTGAAACGGACGGGAGGACAATGAAGGACACTTTTTGTAATATGCTGCGCAAGTTCAACAAGCAAGACAACGTCACGGCATCTTGGGGTGGAGTGTCGCAGACGCAGACAAAAGTCAACAGCTTGCTGGACGAGGCCAACTCGGCCATCCGGGACAGCAAGCTACTTGCTGCCGCGGCGAAGGGGACGCAGTCCAAGAAGGACTAGGCGCTGCTACGAGCGGGCGAGACGGTGCGGCGGTCCGCAATGAACCGACGATTGGCTCGCCGTGAAGCGAGTGGGGAGGCCGTGGCTATAACTAAGGGAGCGGCAGCGCGAGGTTTTGCTCCTGCAGCGGCCAATTGTGAAGGCGACGGGGTCGGCGGCGGCCAGCGCCGCGTGGTATCCAAAGATGAGGGCGGCTCGGCTGCAGACGGAGGCACGGAGGTTCCTGATGAGGCATCGTCTCCGTTGGAGCCCTCCCCGCGCCCCGCGGCAGCGCGTCGACGGCGGTGGGAGGACGCGAAAGATGAAAAAGACGAGGCGGTATTTGAACTGTTGGAGCGGAGCGCGCGCGAACGGCATGCGGCGCAAGAAAGACACTGTGCGGCGGAGGAGAAGCGCCTGGAGCTCGACGAGCTGCGCTTGCAGCACGAGCAGCGTGTTCAAGAGCAGTTGCCAAGGCAGCGCGCTACTGAAGAGGCGGCCCGAGTCCAAGCCGCTGCGAGTGCAGCTGCCAACGCCGCGGCCGACAGAGCGGAGCGAGCAAAGATGCTGGACCTGATGTCCGCTCTGGCGCGCCGCTTAGGGTAGGGAGTCGGTTGGGGGAGAGGTTTGGGGGGAAGAGGGAAGCTGGGGACGGAGACTTCCGAGTAGATATCCTTCAGGTAGAGTTTGGAATTTTCATTGTGCTTCTCGACTAACCATGCTTTGAATGGGTCAGGACGGGCGAGGTGCATGCTGGCGGGGGACGGAGGGGCCGGGGGTTAGCCGTGACCGTTTCAGGGCGTGCAATTTGAGTACTGGTGGGGACCGGGGGAGACGGAGAGCGGCGGTGACTGGGTCAGAGCGTGCGAGCTTAGGCCGGACACTGAGCCGGGGCGGGGGGGCGCGGCAGTGAGGGGGTCAGGGCGGGCAGATCGAAGACAGGTGGGGGATGAGGGTGGCGGGGGGTAGCCGTGAGCGGGCCAGGGCGTGCCGGCTGTGGATGGACGGGGTGCCGGGTGTGGCGGTAAAACAAAAAGGTGTGTCACGGCGTGTGAGCTGATTACAGAAGGGTAGTGGGGGGCTGCACGGGGCTGCGGTAGAGGGGCTGTGGGGGGGGCACAGTGGCAACGGGGAGTACGTCAGCTGACCTTGTGGCTGTGATGGCAGCGTCCTCAGCCCTTCCATGCTCTGTGACGTCCGTAATATGCGTCCATGTGTGTGAGTAGGGGCGGGAGGAGGCGGCGCCAGCTGCTGTTCCAGCCACGGTAGACGCGCACATTACACATGTTGTGAGGCGAAGGGCTCTAGAAGGAAAAGAACAAGAAGCACACCAACTTCGCTCACAATCACTCGATGCTCAAATATTTCTCCAAGTCCGGGGGGTCGCAGCGGATAAAAGAGGCAGTCTGGCTCCCATACAGACAGGTACGCATATTCCAAAGCAAGGCGGCGCACCGGTACACGAGCGCAACGGGGCCCTCCCGGATCTTGAGCTTGCGCTTGAAGTCCAAACTTGTAAACACCTGCTTCACCTCTTTGTATCCCCACTCGACAAGCACTCGGAGGCCGGCCATGTCAGTGTTCTGGGTGTCTTCGTCGGCGTCCGCCTCGCCCCCCAGCGGCGCCGGGAAGGCAACCTGCAGCCATGGACGAATCAAGTAGGCCTTGTCGCCGTAGATGCAATCCTGGATGCCGCCTATGTGGAGGCCCGCCTGCAGCATGTCGTCCGTTCCCGCCTTGCAGTACATGGTAATGTCGTGCCGCCGGCCAGTGACAGGCCCGTAAAAGTGGAAAATCAAACCGTCGGGTGTGGTCACCGTTTGAAACTTGAGCATGTGGGTGCGCTTGTGGCCGCTGCAGACGCTGCGCTGCAGAGCCCCGCCGGGACGCGCTACAAAAAGACCCGTCCCATCAATGAAAACAACACAGTTGTCCAGCGCCCCGCCCTTCTCAAATACGCGCTGTGCGTACATTACCGCACGCTCCTCCATGAGGTCCCCCCGCCACGAGCAGAGCATACCGCTCCAGCGCACGTCCAGCTGCTCAATCGCTTCGTAGAACAACTAACACACGGAAGAGCGACCTCTACCGAAGAGGATCTCCAGGTCGCGCCAGCGTGCGGGGGAGGAGAGGCAACGGAGGACCACACAAAGCTGCTCCACAGGTGTCGCCTTGTAGCGACGGCGTGACGACCCGCCCTGAACCTCAAGCAGGCCAGCCAAGCGTCCCACGTCGGCAGGTTTGAAACGAAAAAGAGATAAAGACTCTTCCGTGGAAAAAGAGTTGATGTTGAAGGAAGAGCTAGACACAGCTCTCGTGCGTGCGACACACCGCGAAATGTCCCGCCTCACGCGCGAAAACCGTAGAACAACAAGTCCCAAGTCAACCACGTCCTCCCTACCGTGAAGCCGCACAAGTAACTCACGGCGCAGGCGACGTCGGGACATCATCAGGCGGCCAATGGAGTAGTCCTCAATTGCAACCATGGTGCTTTGGGGGGTAGCGTCGTGCTACACGTGCACACAGGCGCAGAAGGTCGGCCAGGAAACAGGATTGCTGGTTGGCTGGGCAGGTGACTTACATGCCACTCTGACGAGTTCTCTCGATTTCCCACAAAGATACGTTAAATGGGATGCCAAAAGTCATGACCCAACTATGGCACTTCCACAAAAAATGGACCCCCTCCGTCGGCGGTGCACGTTTGACCCCCTCCAGGAGGGCCAAGGGGGGGGTGTTCAATTTGACCGGACATCATGTTTGCTGACAGAGAGCCGCATCACGAGGGTGAATGCTAGGGTCTGAGGCCGAATCTCGTG
>ENA-ORXT01006801-ORXT01006801.1-marine-metagenome-genome-assembly--contig:-NODE-6801-length-10467-cov-8.541675_pt1 | contig 10467 bp, 13 predicted proteins | sample MGYA00237868_ERZ511482 | MGnify/ENA metagenome assembly ERZ511482
CTTACCCCCCCCCCTCCCCCCCCTGTAGTCTCGCCTCCCGCCCTGCGCATCGCTGTCTACGGCTGTAGGGGGCACGTCATGCGGTGCGGCGGGGGTGGGAAATCAGGTATGGGGGGATGCGGAGGGGAGCGATGGGGGAGGGGTGATGGAGGAGGGAAGGGTGGGCTTGGGCGGTGGGGGTGAAGCAGGGGTGGCGTGGGGGCGGCAGGGCCACGGCGCTAGGGAAGAGGGATGGGGCACCGCGGCGGGAGGTAGGAAATGCCCGTCCACCGTCTCACATGACACTGGTGGGAAACTGCCGAGCGAAATGAGGGGGGGGAAGGGGGAAGGCGCGCGAGCGCTGCGCGCGCGCCCTGAGGGGGGGGGGGGACCGGATGTGCTGGGCGATTTTGAGAATCGGTTCGGTGATCACATCGATTTCGGCTTCTCTCAATCGCTGGGCATGCGGATTCGGCGACCAAATATGCCCCGCGGCAGGTTGGACCCGGACCGATCTTCGGACCGGGGCAGCCGACCCGCGCGCGCAATCGAACCACTGTCTCGGGCGCGATTCCACGGTAGACGCGGACTGCTTCGCCGCCGCAGTCCGCCACCACGCTGAACGACGTCACGGACTGCGCTTCGAAGCGTCCACGGTCATGGCACCGCATCCTGGCCGTCGATGGGCACGGTGGAGCTCTCCCAGGCGCGTCAGGTACGCGGGTACGTCCGGCCGATTGGGGTGTACGCTTGCGCCTGCCAGCGACCGGGGAGCGTGTCGACGTGTACCACTTGGACAGGGGAGTGTGGGGACTGGCCGCCCGTGCGCGGCGAGTGGGGAGGTGCTTTCGATTGTTGACCTTGAGGAGGGACTGGCGTAGCGGAAGCCGGCAGGGTGCGTGCATCCACCGCCGGTTGGAGCATCTGTGGGGAAGTTTCCTCCTCTGGAAAATTCCTGTTCGGCAACGGTTGTCGATCTTTTAACGGCCACGGTGGTGAGGCCGCGTCCAGCACGCTGATTGCATGTGGCCGCTTTGCCGACCGCCGACCATTCGGGAGCGTGTCGTTGTGGACCGACCGGGCTGTGCTCGTGTTGTCTGGCTCGGCATTGCTCGGGAAGCTGCGAGTCGTCCTGAGCTGTACGTGAGCTTCCTCCTCTCTTTGTGGTTTCTAGGCGCATGTGCGTGGGATTGCGTTCGCCGTGACAGTGATGTGATGAGCGTGATGTGCGGGATGACGGCGCCGTCTCTTTTTGAGCAGACTGCTGACAATTTCCGTTCTTGTGTCCTGTTCGTTTTTCTCGTTCTTCTGTTCGATGCACTGCTTGCAAGATTATGGAGGGAGGTACGGCCTCCGCGGGCGCCCCGCATGACGGCAAGGAGGAGTTCTCCAACTTCTTCGAGGCGTTGAAGACTACAGATCACCAGAAGACGGCCTTTCTCGGCCGACTGCCTCAGCAGTTCTACGACATTGGCGCCAAGCTCGACGAGCATCTCGCACCCACTGGTGCTGTCCTGCACTGCGCCGTTAGCCGTATGGTTGCGGGGGAGAACCCGCTCGATTCACCGCACCATCGATGGATTCGCATTCACGACCGCATTGGATTTTTCGTCAACAAGGACGACCGCGCCTGTCGGGTCATCAACAACGGGCTTTTGTTTTCCTACCGCTACAAGGAGCTCGAGGCCATCGCCGAGGCCAATGTTTTGATACTCTAGGAGGCTCCTTTCTCCATCCTGCAGCGACTAGGGACGGCGGGATCTGCCCCTTGTCTGCCCGGACCTGCCCCCCTTCTGGCCGGGGAGGACGATGTTCGCATTAGTGGCCGGGTGCACCGCGACGACAAGGCTGCTACTAAGTGCGACGGCCGTGGAAGTCCCTATGATGCGAGTGCGCCAGGCCAAGCGGGGACGGCGGAGGCGGTAGCCCAGAACAAGCCGTCCCATGGTGGCGAGGATGGGGGCGACGACTTCAGGATCCCGGCGGGTGGCCTCGAGATACGACGAGACCCAACTCCCAGTACCGCAGGTGTAGATGTGCCCGAGAAGGGCGGTTCGGTTATTCCTCAGAGACCAGTAGGTGAAGCTCCAGCGGACAAGTCGGCGACTGCGGATGTACTGCTGGTGTCGCCTGTCACGCCCGCCTCTCTCTCTTCTTCCGAGCAGCCGTAACTTGTGCCGTCCATCGAGTCGGTCGAGGTCGTCACCGTCATGCTCGAGACCTACTTGCAGCGCGACGACGCCAAGGGTGTTATTAGACTGCTCCTTGTCGACGGGCTCCTTTGCTTGGGGCGGCTGCACAGCGGCCAGACCTCGAAGGCCGTCTTTGGCGTCATGTCGGCCGCAGAAGCCACCACCGAGTGGCCGGCTGTCCGGAAGTTGTTAACCCAACGCTGGCCGATGTGAAGCTCCCCTGCCATGACGGAGCCGGTTTCGCCACCCGAGGGATAGGTGTCGCGGCACACGCACCCCGGAAGACAGGTGCTCACTTCCCGCTGGAAAATCAAAATCGACATGACGGCCGTCAACCCCACCATCAAGCGTTAAAAGGTCGTCTTGCAAAAGAACTTTAAGAAGGGCAACTTGGACGGCGTGGTGGAGGTGCAGCGTGTGGGGCCCGGGATGAAGGTCAATTGGCCGTCACCATTGCCGCTACCCTGCTCGTCGCTACCCGGGACTCCACGTTTGCCACCATCTTGAAGCAACTGGCCGCGTCAGGTCGGGCGCCCGCCCTCCGCAAGCAGCCGATTGCTGCCGGCGCGTGTCACGACTTTGAGGCCTCTGATGTTGGGGGGTCGCAAACCATTGGGCTGAAGGGCACAAGTGGCGACGAAGCTGCAGCTGGTGGCTCTTTGGATGCTTCCGCGTCATCACAAGCCGCTGCGTGACTGGCGGACATCGAGGACGAGCGGCAAGCGGAGGTGAACACACTGCTTGCCATGGACAAGGCCGGGACGGCAGGTGCCAACCGCGCACGTCGGATCGAAGCGCGGCGCCGGGAGCGCCATTCGCGACCGCCTATTGAGCCCCTTTCAGTCCACGACGCCCGTCCGCCCGCTGGTAGCCGCGAGAAGTGCCCCGATGTTGTCAAGGCCCATGGTGCCTCGGTCAAGGGCACGGCTCCTGTAGGGTGTGTTGCCACCCCTGCTGACGTGGATGTTGACGACTTGAGCCAAGTGACGGCGGCACCATGTGGCGTACTTCGTTTTCCACTTCACGCTCAAGTCGTGCACTCTCCCGTTGCCGCCGTGGTGGGTGGGCCGCCCGATGTTTCGCAGGTCTCCTCGCTCCCCGACGGAAGTGGTTCACGACCCATGACGTTGCCTAGGTCCTCTCCTTGTTCATCGTTTCCGTTGGTGCCTGGAGGTTCACTTGTGCCGCAGGGCACGCCACTCTTTGGCAAAATTGATGGCGCTAGCCTCGCCCCGCTGGGTGCGTCATCTTTTCCTCCGTCTCGTTCGCCACGTCGGGCAGGTTTAGAGCGGGTTTCAGCAACGGTGCACGAAGCGACACACATTGCTGAGGATCTTGTTGCTGTGCGTTTTCCCTCTGCATCTCCATCACGCCCCGTGCCAGGTGTTCACCCTGCCTCCAATACTCTTGCTCCCTCTCATTCAGACTCTGACACGGATGTGGCAATGATGGATGAAGACGAAAAGGGCGGTCAAGCATAAACGCTCATGCCTCTACTGCATCACTTCTAAGCAGTGCTTCCCGATAAGGATAAGAGTTGCGTGCCTGTTCATCGGCTTTGAATTCACGGCTACAATCGTGGGCTCTCCGGGTAAAACTGCAATGCGGCATGGACGGCCAACAAGCGATTGCCGGAAAAATTTCGACCGTACATGCGCCTCTTGTCAGCGACGCGGCTCGTCGCCGTGAGCACCATTCCCGCCCCAAATGCCTCTTCTACGTCAATCACCGCCCCTGAAAATGTCAAGTTCTGCGACCGGTGCACAGTAGGCGCCCACCGCAGCACGAAAGGGACCTGACGCCGCACAGCGAGGACACCCGGCCGAGAGAAAATACGCGCCTCCGAGTCAACAGGCGGGCAAAGGACCTCAATACAATCGGCGCCAGCAGTCCGCACTCCGTGCACCCCCGCCTGCGACCTGGACATAACCTCTTGGTTCTCAAACTGCACGACCCGAGCGCCGTCAGCGGAGTCGTAGTCGACCACTCGGCCGATGCTGCGGTGGAAGAGCCGCAGGCCAAGAAGATGGTTGGTGACGAGCATGACCCGGACATGGCGGCAATGTTGAACCACAAAGAGGGCCACACAATCGAGCAGAGCGGCGTCGCGGGAGTGGGTGGGCACAGTGGCGAGGTCCGTCTCGAGCCCCGCGCATTGCCGGTTGGGGTCGAGCTTGACCCCATCATCAGCGATGAAGTCCGCAGGCCGCCGGCTCCGTCAAAGCCGCGTCAGGCACGTGTGGCTGGGAGCCGCGACGTCCACGTGACGAGGCATGAGATGCAACACCGTGCTCTCCAGCTGGTCATACTGCTCATCCGACACCGTGCACTCCCGCACCAGCGTCCGTACCGCCGAGGTGACTTGCCCAAGTCGTGCGTCGCGGAGGGCGGCGACAAAGTCTGGCTGGCCTTGGCGGCGAACGCGTGTCGACTTCATGAAGGCGGCGCCAAAGACGGGACGCTAGCCCCGCGTGGTGAAGGCCATCTCACCCAAAGGCGGGCTCAGCTGCAAAATTCGCCAAACGCGTAGATGGTGACGGGGGGCGCGTGCCGCCCGCGCGACTGCCGCAGCAGCTCGTACCTTGCGTCCAAGTTGTCCGCACATACCGTGGAGACCTTATCCAGAATAGGTACCTCCACCTTGGCGAGACGCTGCTTGATTGGCCTCCACCGCTCCAGCTCCAGCATACGTGACGCTTCCGCGACAGGGTCCGCCAACTCCATCTTGTACTGCTTGACCAACCCGAAGAAGGAGTCGTATGTCACGCCCTTTGCTGTCTTGGCCGCGCTCCCAGTCGGCGCTACGATCACGACGGCTCCAACACGGGTCATCCGGTTGCGCAAAAAACCGGCAAAGCCCCGCAAAAATGCCGACTTGCCCACTCCCGGTGCACCGCTCACGAACGGGTTACTCTCCCGCTCGTAAAATCGCCCAAGGCAAAAGTCCAGGACTGGTCCACCGCTATCCGTGTCATCTCGCTCGTCGGGGGCTCCCGGGTGTCATCTGGCCGGAGGTCGAGAACGCGGGCCAACGCACAATCATGCCCAGTGTCGGGCTCGACCGTCGTCGGTGTAGCGAGTCGACCGCCAATCCCACCCGCTTGACGAGAGGCCACGACGACATGCTTGCATAAGTCGCCGGCCCCCCCGTCGTTGTCCAGTTCCCTTCGTTGTTCCCGAAGAGCCGCGTCGCGTCGCAACGCCTCCTCCACGACTTGGTTTTCCCAATTCTCAAGCGACTTGTGCATCATATTGCGAGTTGTGCCAAACGTAAACACCGGCCCCTGGCCGTCGCGAACAACCCCCGCCGGATTCATCGCCGCCGACGGCCCGTACTCCTCGCAGAGACGCGTACGCTTGACGCCCGACCCGGGGTGTGTGTGTGCCTTTCTGACTGCTGTCGCGTCACAGGCGCCTTGACCAGGAAGACGCCCGCCTCCACCGTCTGCCGCACGGCGACCAGAAGATGAGACACCGCCGACAGTAAATGAACAGGGAGACGACCGCAGACGAGTCGACACGTCAAATCCCGTCGAGCAGCGCGAGGAGCCAAAGCTGGACCGCACGAGACCGCTGCTTGAGGCCGGTGCCTCGGAGAGACCAGCCTTACAGCAACCATCCGACGAGCCCAAGACTCGTGCACGGCCGTGAGACGTTGACGACCTCGCCGACCGAGCGTCACTGCCAGATAGCGACGCGGTCGCCAATCGGGGGCACTTCACGGCCGCATCAGCAAATGTGCCCGAAAAGGCCAGAGTCGAACGCCCCCCCTGCGCTCATTTATCGATGGCGCGTACCTCGGGGGGAGCCCGGAGCCGCGGCGGCTCGACCGGGAGATCACATGCGGCAACGGTACAGGCCAGCACCTCCAGCAAAGTCTGGGCAGGCTGACCAGCCAGCCACTTGTAGGCATCCGAGGCAGCGGCGAATCTTGCCGCAACCCATAGTGGCGACGAGGGCGCCTGGAGCGCCTGCACGACACCCCCCACACCCGCCGTGTCGACCTCAAAACAGGTCCTGCAGCCACAGCTGATCAGCGCAAGCCAACAAGCGGAGCGTGCGGGCGTGGAGGTAAAGAAGGCACCACGACGAACACCGCCCAACACCACTGCGTCGATGGCGCACGGGTCCGTGAGACAGCATGTTGCAGGCTCGGACGAGGCAAAGAAGGGACACGCCAGCAACGTCCTGGGATCCATGCTCAACAGCCATTGGGCAATGCCGTCGCTGTCGGAAGTGCGGAGCAAGATTAAGGTGAGGGGCGTATTCACCGCGGGGAGAGGAAGCTGAGCAACAGCGGCCAGTCGGGAGGCCATCACGGCGCCCTGGTAGGACCAGCCGCACCAGTGCCGGACGAGAGATGGGGGGTCGGTACGACACCAGAATTGTAAAAAGGGGGGAAGGTCGACGAAAGGGGGGCGGAGAGCGCAACACCAAGCACGTAACTGGAAACGCACCCACCCGAGCGAGACGGCCAGGCGAGCGGGCAAGAAGACGGTTCCGCGCAGGAGGGGGCGGGCGGGGGAGTCTTTGCTTTGCCAGATTGGCTTGCAAAGAGGTCGTTTGGGGTGGGGTGGGAGGCTCAGTGGGGCGGATCTGGACGCGTCCTCGGGTCGTTCGAAAAAAGGCCGCGCGGCATGGAAAAGCAGGATACAGTGACTCCCAGTGAGCTTTTCACAGTGCATTCCAGAACATCTGTCAAGATCGACTTTTTTAACAGATTCAGCACCTCTTACCTTCTTCGCCATTCAACATATTAGAGCCATACCGCTTCCACGATCCGTGTCGAGCTGGATCATGCGAGTGCTAGCTTTGATGCACTCGTTTCAGCGTCATCCCGCAGAAAGAGCGGCATCTTTTACAAACCAAGCAAAATCGATGGGGAGTACGTCAATCTGAAATGAAAGCATGCATCGAAACGTAAAAGAAGATTGGTCGCTGATAGCAAATCTGAGTTTGAACAAATGCCAAAAGGCAAACGAATGCCGACGACCCGGCCGATTCATCTCGACCAACAGAGGTACTGCACTCCTTGCACCCGACAGCTGAGCGTCGTCGACCGAGCCACGAAAGCGACGCACTTCGAAAATGACCTCCAACCCCGTTTGTATCACGCACATGTGCATTACAGTTTTGCATTATTGCGCCTATTCTCGACAAGATCTTTTCCCCAGGCATCTGAAGAGTACAGCACACGCTTTCTGCAGGTCCTTTTTCCAATTCAATGAAACACTCTGCATGTATATAACAATAATGGCTCATGTTCGTTTCGAGTCGCATCTGCAAGGCATTGATTTTGCGATGCATGTGCCTTTCGTCGTCTGGGTCGTCTTTTTGCCTCTGTCAGCGGAAACGCCGTTTCTGGCCTGTTGGAGAGGGTGTGGGCGAGCTTTACCTTACTCCCTGATCCGCAGCCGTTGGAAGGGGGGGGGGGGGGGGGGGGGGGCGATGCGTAACCCTAGTCCAAGCCCTGTCCCTGCTCGACGCGTGTGCGCTCGTGCGGCTTCGTCCTGTTCAGCCGTTCTATGTTCGAGAGCGTCCCACCGGTCCCCAGCAGTGTCCCTCCGTGGCTTCCCGCCCATGGCCGTTCTGGTCTTGCGTGGCGCTGGACTGCCGTCTGCCGCTGTGCTAAACAGCCGCCCGCTGCCAGTGCGGCGCGTGTGTCCTTTTACGCGCCCCACCTGCAGCCCAGAGCCCAAGCCTACAGCAGTCGTTCTGCTGGAATTCACCTTACGCATCCGTCTGAAAACCGGTCGCATGTTCCTCTTCCCCCCGTACCACTGGATACGCACTGAGACTGCCATCAGTAGAGCCTGGACGTGGCCAGACGCGTGCGGCTGGTTTGGGCAAGACTTCTCTTCCGGTTTCTACCACCACCAGACGAATCCTCAGCCCGCCTACTACAATGGCTGTAGCACATAAGAAGCAACGCAAAATGGTCCTGCGCATGCCCCCTGGGCATTCGTCTTGTCCTCTGTCCCGTACGGGTCCCACAACCTCGTCCCGCGTGTCCTCACAGTTTCAGGTCCTGTCCCCACTCTGTTTCTGCATCAGTCAGCATGCACTCAGACTAACCTTCACTGGCACCTCATTGCACCGGATGGCTGCTGGATGGGATGCGTCTCGTCTCACTTCAGGACTCGTTCTGCTGTACGGGGGTGCAGGCCTCGCCACAGTGAATTGTCAGGATGCGGATTTGCCAACTGATTCATTGGATGGCCAGATTTACCTGCCACGCGCAGAGGTGCGCGAATGCCTCTTCTTGGTCGCTACCTATAATCGTACACTTACGTTCGGTTTCCAGAGAAAAACAACATCAAAGCACCCTGCCGTTCACATCAGGGGTTGTCAGGATAAATATCCGATATCTTAGGCTACTGTAATTGCAAACAAAACGACTATATTCGACATCAATTTGCGCCAGCAGCTCGGGATATTGACATAGTGACGTCTAGAGCTTCCCATAGGTAGTCTTTTTTTCTGCAATGGACAATCATGGACGAATATTCTGCGACATATTCCGGAATATATCCGTATTCTGGCCCGTATACGGCCAAAAACCCGTATTCTGACAACCCCTGGTTCACATCACCGCTCCTTACTCTGGCAGACGCATCACACAACGTCTTCTCCTGGAACTCTCGCGGCGGTACATGCGTCGTACTCCTCGGGGACCATCAAGGTCCGCACGGCTCCTTCGTTCCAATCCCCCTGCCTGGGGGAAAACAGCACCACCTTATCCAGACAGGTCGGTCCAATCCGACGCCCCCTTGCCCCACCCCGCTATAGTCGCGACCATCACAGCCACTTCACTGCTGCCTCATTACGACGAACAAGTACCTACGCCAGCTGCGTACGACGATGTTGTTGGGTTTTTGCGTTGATTGATGACGGCGACGAGCCCGTCCGCTGTTCCGGCACTGACCTGGATGCTCAAGCGCGCACCGACAGAGACCACCCTCCCGACCGGCACACCCGTTGCCCACCTCAGTTTTCCTTCTATTCGGGCATCGACGGCAGTGGTTGACACGAGCGGCAAGTGCGCGTGCCCGTCCATTATCGACTGCTCGCCCATCCACAACCCAGAGTGGGCGTCGGTGACTGCCCAGAATTTGGCGACGCCGACGCCCCACCCACTGACCATTCACAGGGAATCCCAAAACACGGCAGCACCAACATCGGAGGGTTGGTGGGCGGGGACGACCCGCTTAAGGGTCTCTGAAAAGTGGGGCTGGTACACTGGAAAGCAAAAGCGCGCTGCCGCAGCAGCAAGAATGAATTATGATAAACACCCACGAAACGCCCACTGGCCAGCCCACCTCACATGTCTACTCCTCATCGGGGCTGTTATCCCCAACGTCGACAGCCGGAAGATGAGCGCAGCCGTCCGACCTCGTCAAAATATTCACGAACAGCGCGATGGCCATGCGTCGACGCAGCACGGGCACATCCCGCTGCAAAAAAGAGAGGGCGGCACCCAGCGCAAAGCAATCGGCAGCGGCCATGACAAAAACGCCACAGCTGTCTCGTTCACGTTGGCGAGGAAGCCCCACGTCGATGACGCCAGCCCACGACTCAATCGCCCCAGCCGTTACCGCCTCCTCCCCGGGACTAGCTGCAACCTCGTCCGCAAATCACCGCCGCACGGTGCCAAGGACCACCGCCGCCTTGCCGCAGAGAGAGTCGTAAAAAACGAAGCGCCGGTGCTCCACATCCACCAAAGCCAGAACCCAGTGAAGGTGCAAGTTGACCAGGATGAGAATTCGGTCGACGGCGGAGATGTCCAACCCGGTCTTGTAACCCTACCGCTTAGCCCCGGCGTAATCGTAGCAGTGCACCCGCTCACGCAGCCGCGAAAAGAAGTGCGTGTTGAACATGACGGTGCGCGGAATGTCAAGCGCCGCGTGCAAGCCGAGCGACTGCGCAGACGCAACGAAGGCGGACCGCCGGTTGATGAGCCCCGCAACCGAGTTCATGACGGCGTCGTTCAGCCACTTTTAGTTGTCAGACAACCGGAAGTCGGCGACGGTGAGGTCGATCTTGCCGGCGTTTCGGGGCCGCACGAGGGTGTCCTGTGCACGAAAGGAGACTTACGCCTCTAGCCCGGTAGTTGCAACGTCCGACAGCGACTGGGTGCTCATTGGGGCCAGGATGAGGTCGTCGCCGCCGGCGACCGAGAGGTCCTCAGCCACGACGAGTGCGTCGAACGCCGCGGCTATTAGAGAGCGTCGGCAAGTCGGGCGTGGGTATCAAATGTGGGTAGAATGTGGGTCGCCGACCCACGTCGGATGTACCC